>Ga0315901_10000351_pt1 | contig 68567 bp, 82 predicted proteins | sample LakEriMetagenome_10_FD_203761 | JGI IMG/M metagenome (GOLD analysis project Ga0315901, IMG submission 203761) | Freshwater fungal communities from buoy surface, Lake Erie, Ohio, United States - Buoy 2 MA116 | ecosystem: Environmental > Aquatic > Freshwater > Lake | place: USA: Lake Erie, Ohio... | reverse complement strand
GCTTATTATTTAATTTGCTAAAACAAAATACAATGCAAAACAAATCAATTAAAAAACAACAAGAAACAACGCTATTGACCGCTCAATTTATTACCCTTTTAAGCGGGTTAATTATGTTCAGTGTAGCGTTCGTAAAAGGCAGTCAATTAACAATGGATAACCCCGTAAAAGAAAATATGGTTATCGTTATGTTATTCGCTTGTATCGTTTCGCTATTCTCTATTATTTCAATAATAACAAATAAAAATTAATTTATGAAAAACACAAATTTTGACCTTTACGAAGTAGTTACAAACAAAATCCTTGACGAAATTGAAAAGACGGGAAAATTGAATTGGGTTAAAGAATGGAAAACAAAGCAAGGGACTAACGCCTTCCCGATGAATGGCATATCTAAAAAAAGATATGAAGGTATTAACTTTTTTCTTTTAAGTATGCACGATTATACCTCTCCATATTGGCTAACTTATAAACAAGTTGAGCAGTTAGGCGGGAATGTTAGAAAGGGCGAAAAATCCACGCTTATAGTATTTTGGAAGGTAAACGAGTACACCAAATTAAACACCACTACACAACAAGACGAAACTAAAAAAGTTCCTTTATTACGCTATTATAATGTTTTTAATGTAGAGCAATGCGACAATGTTACAATAAAAGGGGACGCAGTTGCAGAGCCTACCGAATACACCGAAAACGAAAAAATTGATATTGCACAAAATATTGTTGATAATTACCAAACACGGGAAGCAATACGCTACAATGTTAAAGAAAGTGATAGAGCATATTACCAACCTTCAACCGATAGTATTACAATGCCATTGCTAAATCAATTTAATAGTTCGCAGTCATTTTATAGTACTTTTTTCCACGAAATAAGCCACAGCACGGGACATAAAAACCGCCTAAATCGTAAGGAAGTAGTAGAAACCAGTTTTTTTGGTTCTTGTGATTATGGCACGGAAGAATTGACCGCAGAATTAACTTCAGCGTTTATATGTGCTGAAATTGGCATCAGTAACGAAAACACCGAACGCAATTCAATAGCCTACTTAAAGAATTGGAAAAACGCCATAAAAGGAGATAAAAAACTTTTCCTTATGGCAAGTCAAAGAGCAAGTAAATCAGCTAAATATATCCTTAACAAGCAAGAAGAAACGCACGAAGAATAAACAAATAAGGGGGTGAAAATCCCCCAATTTTTAACTTTGTTTTAACAACAAGTTATATATAATTAACTTAATTTTGAATCCTAAATAACAAACTATGAAAATCAATGTAAAAGAAATCACAATCCATTGGGCGGAAGGGGGCAATCAAAAATACGATAAGTTCCCTAAAACCTATTCAAGCTACGCAGAAGTAAACAAAGCACTTAAACCTATTTATGAAGACTTTGCCGAAATTGGCGAAGGATATAATAAGGTAAAATTTACCCTAATGTTTGAAGACGGGGAAAATTACGAAGGTCGGTTATATGTATCGGAAAAATATGATAACCCTACAAAAAGCGATAATGTAATCGGGGAACATATCAAAGATTTTTTAAACAATATAATTAAGAATAACGAAAACGACAAAGAAGATAGAACAAACGCAAACAATTTTATTAATAATTATCAACTATAAATTTATGCAAACGATTAACAAATTAAAAGCACAAATAAAAGCATTAAATACCTTAATCAAAGAAGGGAGAGTAAAAAATGTGTACGCAGTTCAAAACAAGATTAAAAACCTAAAAAACAGGCTTGAAATTGAAATGGACTTATTTAACTACGAAAACTATTTATCTAATTAATTAAATTAAAATTTATGAAAGATTTATTTGAATGTCCCGAACTATTGCCCGAAAATGTGCAAACGATTATAAGCCGGTTTAATGACCTTGAAATTGAAAGGGGAGTACAATATAGCGACCTTATCCAAATGGGCAAAGAAATGGCTGAAAACGGGTATAGTTTCGATTTTTACCTTGACGGGATACCTTACAACCTTAAAAAAATAAAGTAATGAAAGAAATTAAATTAAAAAACCTTTGGGCAATAGATATAGATAATGTTCAATGGGAAACTTTTAAATACAAACGAGAGGCAATTAATTATATTATTTTTTGCAGATTGAGAGGAATTAAAGGCAACCCTACAATGACCAAAAGAAAAGTACTAACAAATAAATATTAATAATCAAAAAAAACAACTATGAAAATTGAATTAAAAAACTTTAACTTTTATGCACGATTGAGTGAAGAAACTTTAGCCTTTGTCGGGAATATATGGGTAAATGGCGTTAAATGTGGACAAGCACAAAATAGTGGTAAAGGCGGATGCTCAAGTTATTGGCACGAAGGAACGGCAAGAAGTAGGGAACTAATTGCAGATGCAGAAGGATTTTGTGAAACAAATGGCACAACCTTATATAATTATCTTGACACTTTAGCTTGTAAATTGGCAACAAAAAAAGAAAATGATGCTATTGCTAAAAAAATGAACAAAGAAATGCAAAAAGCTATTTTAATAGGTGATGATATTAAATACCAAATAATTAGTTTTAAGTTACCATTAAGGGAAATGTGGGAAAAACACCCCGATTATTTTAAGAAAACCCTAATTGAAAAACTTGATAAATACAAGGACAAAGGATATAAATTATTAAACACTAATATACCACAACAATTTTTAAATTAAAAAAAATGAAAAAGAAAAAACAATTAACTGCCGAATTTTTATTAAATGAATTGCTTGATATGAAATCAAAACATTATGACCTATCCAAAATTGAATTAAGTTACCGATTTGACGCTGATAGTGATGTTGAGCCTATTACTTACTTAAGTGAAGGCGTATATGATGCGAAAACTAACAACATACTTGAGGAACTTATTTTTATGACTGATGCTTCCGAGTATAATTAATTAAACGTTTATAATTATGAAAAAAAAATTAAGATTAGTGCAAATTAACACTACATCAAATGAAGAGGAAAATTTCTTTTTAGTTACAAATTTGACTGACAAACAAATTGAAATAATAATTACTCCAATAGTTGAAAAAGAAAGAAACGAGGAACAATTAGAGGAATATTTTTATGACAATGAAGGACTTTATTGGACATTAAAAACTACTTATCCAAAGCATATAATACAACAATATTCTACTGATTCAATAGATACAATAACAATTTAATAAAACAAAATGAAACAACAAAATCCAGAAACTAAAGAATTTGAATTTTACATTGAAGAAAAATTAATGATATGGAATAGGCTAAAATTTAGTGTTGAAGCCGAAACATTGGAAGAAGCCAAAGAAAAGGCAAAATATATGGTAACAAAAGAAAGGGAAGATATTGAATTTTGGGATAATGTAATGTTATATGATACCCTAACTGAAATGGAAGTTGGAGATAATGAAGGTAACCCGACGTTAGAACTTTATTGTGATGACGGCGAAATGCTATATGATAATGCTAATGAAGAATTATGGGCAAATACTAATAGAAAAAATTATATTACCCCTTAATTTTAACAAAACTTTAGGTTTTCCTTAACATTTTTTTAAGAAATGACCTTGTAATTTTGTGGTATTAAAAAATCAAATTAAAAAATTATGAAAAGAAAATTAACAAAAGCAGAAGAATTAAAGTTAATCATTATTGAAAACTTTATCGAGTATTACACAAGCGACGATGAAGAAAGAAAGGCAATAAAAGAATGTGCCTATGATTATGTAATTGAAGACCATTGTAACGAATTGGAAGAATTAATTTAATTTATTTTGCTAAATCAAAATAACATTATACCTTTGATTAAATTAAAAAACTAAAAAAACAAATGAACACACAAACAACCAACTTATTTGCAACCGCAACAAAAGTTAAAGAAACAATTAAAAAAACCGATAAAAAGGTCATTAAAGCACCTTTATTGGCAGATAAAGTAAAACGATATGCAGACCTCAAACAAATAATAGACTCCGCTACGGGGGAATTAAAAATGATTGAAGGGGATATTAAGGGAGTAGGTAAAGACTTATTTATGAAGGAATACCGACAACAAAAAAGTACACCCGATAACTTCAAGATTCAAGACGAAACGGGTAATACTTGTATGCTTATTGTAATGGATAAGTACACTATTGTTGATGAAACAAAGGCGGGTATATTAGCAAACTTTGGCGGATTATTGGCTGAAAATGTAGTGTATAAATTTAATGCTGAATTAGTGGAAAAGTACGGACAAGTATTAAGTGAACTTATACTTAATTGCCCCGCCATTGACGATATGGATAAGGGTAACCTTATTAGTGGAGAGAAGACTTTTTCAGTGGCAAAGGGAAGTATAGACCGCTTAATGCAGTATGATAACCCCGAACAGGTTTTTGAATTAATTAACCCTATTATAGCACTTAAAAAATAACCATATGAACGATACAACAAAAAAATTAACATTATACCCCGAAGACTTTGAGAAAACTCATATATGGAAAGATATATGTGATTGCTTGGGAATATCTTATAATAGCCCCGAAGTACATATTGAATTTATTAATGTTAAAACTTATGAAGATGATTAAAGCAACCTCAATATTTATGTACGAAATGATTAAATTATTAGTCATTGGGCTACCGATTGCAATTATACTACTTTGCACTGCAAACCTATTTTTTGAAATTAAAAGAATAATACAATGGATAAGAAATTAAGTAAACACCAAATGTTACGGGAAGTTATGTATCTAATGTTTAAAGATAACCACTTACCTTATTTAAATATGGAAGACTTTATGGTAATGTGGCAATCAGTGGCAGATAAATGGGATGTTTATATAACAGACGACCAATGGGAAGAATTTATTGAAGAAATAAATTGTGTAGCCTCTAATAGACAAGCCATTTTTAACGAAATCTTTGATAAATACTTTATATGATACCTTATTTAAATTTTAATTACATATACCCACCCCGTCCAGAATTTAAGATACCCCCGAAGGATTTACACACCTTTGACAATGGGGAATATGTAGTACAGCCGAAGTACAATGGAACTTGTTGTATTGTCTTTACTAATGGCACTGACTTGTATGTTTATAACCGCCATAAACAACCTTTATCTTGGTATAGTGCTGATATAGACTTTAGGGGATTGGCACACTCCGACCAATGGTATGTATATACGGGGGAATATCTTAACAAGGGTAAATTAGGGGAAAATGGCACTAAAGAAAAGGATAAGTTTATTATATGGGACATACTTGTATGGGCAGACCAATATTTAGTAGGGGACGATTTAATAACAAGATTAAACTTACTCGAAAAAACATATCCATCGGAAAGGGGAAGGATAACCCGCGATGGCTTGGAATATTATGAACACCTTTGTCTAACTAATTTACACAATGTTTACAAAGCACCCACCTATATGAATGGGTTTGCTAAATTGTATCAAGACATAGTTAAAACTGATATGTATGAAGGATTGGTTATAAAAAAAATTGATAGCAAATTAGCTTTTGGATTTCAAGAATTAAATAACCACGATTGGCAAGTAAAATGTAGAAAGGAAACTAAAGTATATAAATTTTAAAAAACAAATTATGTTAATAAACACCTGTTGCAATTATGAAAGTGAAATTACTTACGAATTATGTCCCGATTGCCACGAGCATTGCGATTGGGAAGTTATTGATGAAGATGAATGGAAATTAAGGAATGAAGCCGAAAACCAAATAGAACAAGAACAAATTAATAAATTTTAAAAAACAAAAACCAAAAAAAAAAAAATGAAACTAGAATTAGTAAAAGAAACAAAAATAAACGGAACAATTTTATATTCCGTTGAAATGGATGGCAAATATGTAAGCAATACTGCTACTGAAAATTTAAAACAAGCTGAAGGATTTTTTGATTTATTAAAAGATAACCCTACGGGGACAATAAAGGAAACCATTAAAACAATAGAAAAATAAATGAAAACTAAACAAATTAGTTTAATGGAATATTCTCAAAAAATAAACCCAACTCACTTTAGGGCTAATAGAAAATTTCCTAATCAACAAATAACACAACAAGCCATTAAATACAGAATTAAGAATGGATTACCCTTACCAGAAGTGGTAAAATACAATAGAGTAGGGAAAATCCATGTTATAACCGTGTTGGCGAATTTTTAATTTAAAATACAAACAAATGAAAGAAGAAAATTATAATCAAAGAAATGTAAAATGGGTGATTAATTGCATTAATTCATGCACCAATAACGAACAGCTTGATTGTTGTGAAGTACTTATAGGATTATTTAGATTTAGACTTATAAAGGATAGTACTGATGAAAAAGAGATGCACGATATAGAATGTGAAATCATAGAAACATTTGTAAATAAAAGAGCTTTTTTAGAAATTATATAATATGAAAAATAACTACGAATTAAAGCAAACAATGTTATTGTCCATAGAAAATGAAACTTTAAGAGAGCGTGTGAAAGAATTAAAATTGGAGATAAAAAAGCTACAAGATGAAAAAAGAGAAAGAATGGTATCGGGCGAAGGGAATAATGCAGTTATTCAAGAATGACAAACTAATAAGGGAATACAGATATAATGATAGTTATAATAGAAGAAGAATATATAAAATATGGATGGTTGAAATAAAGCTTAATGGAATAGATTCTTATGAATTAATTATTAAACCCGAAATATAGTATCTTTGTATCCATAGTTGTTATGATTATAGATTTTTTAGTAAAACTCGCCTCCTTTCTAGGGGGCGTTTTAATTTATTGACTTTTGAAAGTAAAGCATTTCCCTACCACCATATGCGTATTCGGGAGAATAGAATTTAAAACCTTGAGATATTAGACTATTTACGCTTGGGTAATTATCAACACTTGTGTATGTTATAGCCATATGACAATCATAGGCTGATTTGATTCTTAACTTAATCATTTTCTTTTGTAGACCTTGCCCTCTGTAATCTTTATGAACCCACGCCCTTACAAAAATGCAAAGACCTTCAGTAAAACCGCATCCACAATAAGCTATTATTTTGTTTCCAGAAACTATAACCCACCAATCCCTATTTAATTTAAACTCATCATTGCACCCACTAAATACCTTATAGTCTAATTCTATTACTTGCTCGTAAAGATTTGGCTTTAGCACTTTGCCTCTGCTGAATACCTTTATGGTTTTCATGGTTATACAATTTTACCTTTGAATATTCTTTTGTTGTTAAATTCAAAGTCCTCTCCGTTCGGGTCAAGGTCTACCTCTGCAAAACCATGATTCCACTTATTTAGAGGCATATAGGCGGGGTGTAATTCAGAAAGGCAACCCAATGACCAAGTAGTTACCATCTTGCCCGTAAGGGTAGGTTCTGTATGTTCTGATGTTTGGTGGTTATGCCCTTGGAAAGTGCTGACCTTTGCTTTTAAAAACAATCCCCTTGCAGGGTTAACGGGTGCTGAAATCCCTCCGACATACTCATGTCCATGAATCCCCCACAGATTATTTAATTTCATAGGGCGTTTATCCCCTATCATTTCTATTCCTCTGGCTCTTGCCTTAATGATATTCTCAAACTCAAACTCCTCAATACCTACCAATTCACCGGCTTTCTCGTAAAGGAAATGCTCGTATCTCTCCTCGTGGTTACCTATCTTAAAATATATCTTACAATTTAATTCCTTTTCAAAGACATCAAACAATGCTTTGAATGTATCTAGTTCTAGCTTAAAGTTTCTTTTCTTTGGGTCTTTAATAAATCTGCTTAAACGATGGCAGTCAATAGTATCGCCATTCAATAATAACGCATCGGGTTTTGTTTTCTTTGCGTATTGGATGGCAGCCGTAATTGCATCTATGCTATGATAAGGGACATGGATATCAGATAATATTAAAATCTTTTTATGCCCTTTAAATACAAATGGTTCAAATATAGTTTCATCTGATGTGGGCAAATGGTATGGATTGCGAGGTCGGGCTTCGTCTTTTACTAATTCTGGGGCAACGCTTGTGGCATATTTTCTATAGTGTATGCCTTGCTTCCCTTCAACATATCTTAAACAAGTCCTTGCAGATTCTTCATTTGGGAATGCTAAATTGTTTTCAGCATACATTATCCTAGCTAATTTTTTAGTAGGATAGTCGGGATATTTTGTTCTATATTCTCTTGCTATTTTTGTGTTGCCATTTTTTGAAGCCATAAAGGTTACTTGTATTGTTGGTAGTGAGGTTTTCCGTTTACTCTTGTGGCTTTTAAAATTTGTTTTCTTTGCTTACCGGTACTCTCATACGAAACATGAACCCAATCTGCATTTTCATTAGTACCAAACTCCCATATTAATTGGTCAAATTCTAAATTATCCTTGATGTAATTAAATACCATTGTGTTGGTAACCCCATTTGCACTACCATCCATATCTATGTCAATTGCCTCACCTGTACTATGCTGTGATGTGGGTGAAGCCCCCGGCGTACAAGCATTAAGTTCTTTGCTTCTGTATCCCGAACTGATATGGATAGGACAACGAAAATGATTTCTCACTTTTTCAAATACATTTTCAGCTAACAATTTAAAATTAGCTATATGTTCATCTGTTGGCATATTTGAAATGCCATGACGCTTTGCAGTTTCGCTACGGATTACTTCTGATAAGTCTAAATGTTCGCTAATTTTCATTTTTATTATTTTTTGTTCCAAAGTAATAACTAAATATCATTAATATTAGTGTCTTTATTAAATCAAATAATTCTTTATTAATTTCATCAGCTAATAGTTTTATTTTAAACGCTATTACTTTATCTACAACAAAAAGAGCCACCAATGAAGTAAAAACTAAAATTATAAATCTAACAAGTACATCTTTAGTATCATTGACAAACATTTTGTTTACAAAGTAAACCGATGACATAATAATGGAAAGCCCCAATAATATGCCCGAAACCATCACCCATAAATTCCCATAACTAAACATCTTTCTTAAATATTTTTTCAGCTGTAGTTAATCCAAGACATCCAAAAGCCAAACTTGCTACCGCCCAAACCAATGATTCACTAGGTGCTTTATCTAATGGGCTAAATGAATTACGATACATTGTAATGCATAACGCTACAACGCACAAAAGACCGCAAAGTCTTTTCATACTTAAGTTTCCGTTATCTTCTGTAAAAAATTGTTTCATATTAAAATAGTTTTTTATAAAGTCCTACACTTATTTGATTAGTTGTGTAATTTATTATATAGGACTCATTTTGTTTTTTGTAATTAATACCCACTCCCACTCCGATTCTATTGTCAAATCTTCTTAAGTCACCTATAAGTCCTAGATACAATTCGTTTTTAGGCTTGTGGTAAATGTCGTGCGTAATTGTAATGGTTTTCTGAACGAAATGTGCGTCATAACCTCTGCCTAAAATTTTGTTTTGTGATATTGTATCTTTAATATGTACGTAATTATCCGTATCTATCCGTAAAGTATCCGTATATGCTTTTACTTCATTGTAATATTTAACTATGTATGCTGTATCGTGAATCTTGAGAGAGTCTATCAAAAATAATGTGTCTAAAACGACAAAAGGGATGTCTTTCCCTTTCTTATATTTGTATATTGTAGTGTCCTTTATTAAGGTATCTACCCTCGTTATTATGTGGTCGTTTTTTATGTAAGTGGAATCACCTAATACAAAAAAACCTAAAACCAATATTAATAAAACTATTAAAATGTTTTTAGCGCTTGCCATCTTTTTTAAGGTGTTTGGTTTTCCAATAATAGTACCTCATTGCAAATAAACCCGATACAATAGCAACTAACCCAGCAGTTAAGCTTACAAATGGCTGAATGGAACTAATAGTAACGACTGCCGATAGTATGCTTATAGATGCCGATGCGTCCGCTAAATTATGTTGTGTCATGTCAATTTTTTACCAAATATAATTATTATTTAATTATATTTAACTATATTGTCCACCTTTTTTACTCATTCAGTCCATTTACCCTTTGGGCAAGCTCCCGAACCAACAGGTGAAAATACTTTCTTGGATGTCGTACAACCACATACCGAACAATAATCTCTTACTGCTCCCTTTACCCAAAACTCACAATCAGCACATATCTCAAGTCTTTTTTCAGCCACCTCTTTCTGCTCATCTGTTGGGTTCATTGCAGTCATATAGGATAGCAATATTTCTTTTACTTTATTCATGAAACAAAGATAAATAATTTATTTAATTAAATTAAATTAATATCTTTGGCAAAACCAATATTATGACACAAATATTTTATAGAGCAATGTCCTATTTGCAAATTTTTATGATGGGGGCATATGCAACAAGCCACTTTAGATATAATGAACCTATTGAGATGTATAAATGGGCAATAACAATTTTTTTCTTTTTCTGTTGGATTACATTAATAAACGATAAACCAAAAAAATACTACAACCAAACCTATAACAATGAAAAAGATTAAACTGCTCTACTTGATGCAACATTGTAGCACAGGGGGGATGCCTCAATTCGTGCTAAAACGCATCCAAACCTTATTAGATTATACTGACTCCTTTGAGATATTTGTTGCTGAATATGATGATTATGGGAAGATTTTCCCCGTACAAAGAAACCAAATAATGAAGCTAGTGGGGGATAATTTCTTTAGTCTTGGTGAGAATAAGATGAGGGTGATGGAAATTGTAAGGACTGAAGAAATAGATATTGTTCACCTAGATGAGATGCCAGAGTCAATGAATAATGATAGGCTTTTCACTGATTTATACCGAAATGATAGAAAATGGTATATCGTTGAAACTTGCCATAATTCTAACTTTAGACCGCATGAAGAAAAGCGTTTTCATCCCGATATGTATGCTTTTTGCACCCCTTGGCATGAGAATATATTTGCAGGATTAGATGCTAAATTTGTAACTATACCTTATCCAATTGATGAAAAAATATTTATTCAAGGTGATTACATAAAAGCAATGAATGAACTAGGATTATCTATGCTTAAAAAGCATGTTATAAATGTAGGATTGTGGACTCCGGGCAAGAATCAAAAAGAAGGAATTGAAATTGCTCGTAAGTATCCTGATATGATGTTTCATTTTATTGGTAATCAAGCGGGTAATTTTGAGGATTATTGGCGACCATTGATGAATGATTTACCTAATAATGTTAAGGTATGGGGAGAAAGAACTGACATATCCTCCTTCATGTCTGCGGCTGATATCTTTATGTTTAATTCTACTTGGGAGCTTAATCCACTAGTATTGCGTGAAGCTATTGCTCATGGGCTTCCTATTGTTGCTCGTAATCTTCCTCAATATGCGGGTATGTATGATGATTATATTAATCCTATTGATACTGATTTAAATACTTTAGAATGTAATTACAAAGTACCTACTGACAATACCTCATTGACCTTTGGATTAAGACATGAAGAAGCCTATAAAAAGCTATTAGAACTGCCACTAAAAGAGCAAAAGCCTATTATAATTCAACATTTTGTTGACCAACCTTTTTTAGAGATTAAAGGTGTTAACCTACTAGATAAAAGGGATGAAGATGCAGTGTCCATAGTACTTGCACATCCTAATAATGACTTTAGAAAACAGCTATTAAAGAATTGCCTTAATAGATTGAACACTGATATTATCCTATCTGTAAACTATCCTGTAGAAGAAGATGCTCAATCGTTATGTGATTATGTTATTTACACAAAAGAAAATCCATTGCTTTATAAGGATGAATTTGATAAGTATGGCGTAGCTTTTTATCATTTCCATACAAATGAAAAGGGAGAAAAGGTATATGAATTATTTGAAAAAGAACATGGCTATTGTGTATATACTCTAATGCGTAATGGTGTTGAATATGCGAAGAAATTAGGGTATAAAAAAGTAAACATTGTAAACTATGATTACGAACTTTCAAAGGCTACCATTAATGATAATTTAAAAGCACTGGATACGGAAGATTTTGTGGTTTATAAATATGGGGCTAATAGCTACGAGGAAGATTCGTATTGCTCTGCTTTCTTTTCAGCTAGGATAGATGCTATACATTCTTTTGTAACTAAATTTAAAGATAAAAAAGACTATTATACCAATGGCACCTCATTTAATATATTGGAAGTTAAATTTTATAATTTCCTAAAACAAAGTGATTATAATATTAAGGAGCTTTTAATGGTAGATTTAAAGAAAAATAATAAGGTAGATGTTGAAGGAATAGATTATACCAATGACGAACAAAAAAATAAGGTAGTAGTAGATAAAAGATTCTACATTGAATACTACGATGATAATGGCAGATGCGTTTATAATAACCACATTGATGTCAATAATTGGGTTAAATTAAACAGACAATGGTTTACTAATTGGAAACTTAAAATATGGGATGAAGGTAAATTAATCCACGAAAACACATTAAACTACGAAGGTAAAAGAGTCTTGATAACGCTTGAAAGTAAATCATTAGGAGATACTTTGGCATGGATTCCGTATGCTCAAGAGTTTAAAAACAAACATAAATGCCATGTAATTGTATCTACATTCTGGAATGATATTTTTGACTATCCAGAATTAGAATTTGTAAAGCCGGGAGCTGTCGTTCAAAATATCTATGGTTTATATAGGGTTGGATGGTTTTATAATGAAGATAGGGAACCCGAAGTGCCACACACAATACCAATGCAGAAGTCTGCTACCAATATATTAGGCTTGGAGTACAAGGAAATAAGAGCCAAAATGAAGGTAAAAGAGGTGGAGAAAGTGAAGCAAGTGGTTATAGCTATTCATTCAACTGCTCAAGCAAAGTATTGGAATAACCCTACAGGATGGCAAGAGGTGGTGGATTATCTAATATCAAAAGGATATGTGGTTAAACTATTATCTAAAGAAGGAATAGATTACATGGGCAATATAGCGCCAAATGGCGTGGTTTTACATCCCAATGGTAGCATTGAGTCAGTTATGGAAGAAATGCTGAAATCGGAGCTATTTATAGGCATAGGGAGCGGTCTGTCTTGGTTATCTTGGTCATTAGGTGTTCCTACTGCAATTATTAGTGGATTTTCAGAGCCTTTTGCTGAAGTTGAAGATTGCATTAGAATATCTGCACCTGAAGGGAAATGTAGTGGATGCTTCAATAGATACCGACTAAACCCTGCTGATTGGAATTGGTGTGAAGATTACAAAGATACTGATAGACAATTTGAGTGTACTAAATCAATTACCGGTCAAATGGTTATAGATAAATTAAACGCCGCAAATTTCTAAACAAGAATCGTAATTAGTTGTAGATAATATCAATCCTGTTCCTGTTGTAGTTGTATCTAGGAAAAATATTCTCGGTCCACCTGCTTGTAATAAATAGTATTTTGTATAATCTGGAGTAAAGCTATCTGGCAAAGCAACTAATACATTACTTTGTACATAAGTACAATCAATTCCATCGCACACATACTCATCTGCATAGTATGTAATAAAAGAAGCACACGCTGCAACTGAATTAATAGTATAACCATCACTACCAAATTGTACAGAATTTCCATTTATTCTATAATACGTATTTGAACTTGTACTTGGATTAGCTACTATTGGAGTTATCCCATAAATATCATAATAAAGTTTCATCCCAATACCTACGGTACTAGAATTGGAATACACTACAAATGAATTAGTTGCTAAATCACAAGCATCTACTGCTGTACTAAATCCATTGATTGCTGGCAATGATACGCTAGTGTTGTAGTATAAGGTATAAGAGTAAGGTAAAGCAGGTGTGTTTAATGCTTTTCTATAAATATGTCTAAAATATGCATAACCTGTAGATACTTGATACCAAACATCAACTCCGCCATCTGTACTATAAGAAAATTGAGAATCAAAATCAAAAATTGTTACATAGCTATTTGTAATTCCCGAAACGGTAGTTAAACTAACAGCTAAGCCCAATGGCAAAACAGCATTTCTTTTAGCAAATGTAGCTCCATAATTTATTGAAGCGTACCTTCTTTGGGTAAGATAGTTTTGAGCGCGAGTTGAGCCAACCATAGAATTTCCACTTTCTGAAATGCCTGCGTATGGGAAATCAAAAATAGGGTATGGCTGATTACTTAAAGGTATGTCTTGGTAATCATAGAATGATTCTGATAAAGTTGAACCATAATTACTAGACACGTATCCCTTTACACCTACTTCAAAATTACTGCTTGATACAAAACTTTTATTAAGCCAAGATGATGTTATAAATTGATATTGTCCTGTACCTGATAAAGCGACTCCTTGATAAAATGCGTATGAATTTGTCCCGCTTGCTGACCATGATGCTCCAGAATTACTAGAACCAACTTTAAAACTAACAGGACGAGTGTAATTATAAGGAAATCCAACAAATTCACTATACCCAAAAACAGCAGTTACATATTGCCCATCTCCTGATATTGATACTTTACCTGTATTAGTTAATAAATGACCGGCAGCGACATAATTAAAACCATAAGGGCGCAATGTGCCATCCACATATGTAGTAGTAAAAGATGCACCATAATTTGTAGAAACTGCTATTTTAGCATATCCCGTATTTGTAGAATCTATAGCAATACTAAAACCTGAAACAGCAATATACTGCCCATCATTTGACATTGCTACTCCATAAGGATAAAAATTAGCACTATTTAATGATACTGCACTAAATGTAGAACCAGAATTATTTGAAATATAAACTTGATTGTTTATAGTATTATCTACAACAGCTATGTGTGTTCCAGATATATTACCTGCTATTTCTGTCCAACTAGCTGATGCAGAAAGCCCTGTTAATTGATTAAAATTATTCCCGCCATCAATTGATTTCCATGCAGTCCAAGTAGTGGCTCCCCCATAACCAACTAATGCATATATTGTATATGGATAAACAGTAGTTAATCCTTGCAAATTATCTCTAGTTACTAATTGATTGGATGCTTTGGCAGCATAACTTGCAAGAGAAGTATTTATATTAACATAGGTGTTTGCCTCTGTTTTTGTTATTTGTTTAGCGCTTACAGGAATACTTGTTTTAGCGACAAAGTAACCTTGCGTTACTCCACTTTGTAAGTTATTAAAGCTTACTGTTTGGTTAAGTTGTAAGTCGCTATATGCCATGTTTATTTAGATTCTTTATAATGAATAAATTTATATCCTTTTATACTTTCTAGTCTACCTGTACAAATCATAGATACGCCAGAATGAGAAATGCCTAATTGCCTACTAGCTTCAGCGCAACTTCTATATATGATATTATTATTTAAACATAAAACTTTTTTACAATTAATCTGATTTCTGCTTTTTTCAACAGACTCGGGACTTAGCATCCTTTTTCTCATGTTATCTATAAATTCTTTTGATTTAGAGACTCCTCTTTGCCAAGCAGCTAATCTTTCACATTGTTCTGGTGTTCTTTTTTTACCTCTATTAGAATTTGCTCTTTTTGCTATTACTTCGGGATTATTAAGCATTGATGTACCCCTTATTTTAGCTGCCTTACTCATATTGATTTTATTTTCAGCATTAGCCTTCCAACCATTAATCCCATCCCCACCATTTGTTTGATTACATAGCGTACCTGTTCCTAAATCTATCCTTCCGTATAACGATATAAATTCCTTTTCTTTTTCTTTAGCAAAGTCTATGGTTACATTTTCAAATAGAATATCAACTGAATATCCATATTTATTAACTATATTATTCCACCATTGACTTCTTCTTTTTTTTGTTTCATATGCTCGTTTAGGTATATCATCAAGACCTATTCCAACATAAAATGGTTCGTTTTTGTCAAGTCTAATATGTCTATAAATATGGGGCATTAATTATTTATTTTTGCTTTTAACTCTCTTATTTCCTTTTGCAAATTAGCAATTAAAATTGTATGCACATCTAAATATTTTACCGCAGTTACATCCTTGTCAGTAAGTTCAGGCATTAAAGAATGTATTTGCTCTGCGGAATAGCCATATCTAATATCATTATTTAAATCATTTTTTCTGGTATATTTTATTACATCTATATTTAATGCAGTTATTGGATTTGTAGTTATTATATTTTTCCCTAATACTGAACTTGACTCAAAAAATGCTCCAGCAGTGAGATTAGACCCGCTAATTGTTACTCCTGTATTAGCTGTTGCGCTATTAGATGTGCCATTGGCTGTAAGTACTGCATTTGCGGTGGTTGGTGAAATAGAATTAAATCCTGTTCCATTAACTCCTGAAGTACCTGAACTACCACTATTACCTGAAGTGCCATTGACCCCATTAATTCCGCTAGTTCCTGATGAACCGCTAACTCCCGATGAACCACTAACGCCAGAAGTACCAGAAGAACCACTAACACCACTTGAACCACTGTTTCCAGAAGTGCCTGATGAACCGCTATTCCCAGAAGTACCATTTATTCCTGATGAGCCACTATTCCCTGAAGTTCCTGAACTACCACTGATACCCGAAGTTCCATTACCTCCTTGTGCGCCTGAAGTTCCTGAAGTACCATTACCTCCATTTATACCCGAAGTCCCGTTTATTCCATTTATACCTGAAGTTCCGTTTATTCCATTAATTCCTGATGTACCATTTGCACCTGAAGTACCACTGATACCTGCTGTTCCGTTTATTCCACTTGTTCCGTTTATTCCACTTGTTCCATTTGCACCATTAATTCCTGAAGAACCAGATGAGCCACTAACGCCACTTGAACCGCTGCTACCACTTGAACCGCTGTTTCCTGAAGTTCCGTTTATGCCGTTAATTCCAGAAGTGCCATTAATTCCATTGATACCCGAAGTACCATTTATTCCTGATGTGCCATTAACACCATTTATTCCTGATGTTCCCGTTAATCCGCTTGTGCCATTTAATCCATTATTACCGCTTGTACCACTCAATCCGCTTGTACCACTCAATCCGCTTGTGCCATTGATACCGCTTGTACCATTAATACCGCTTGTACCTGCAACACCAGAAGTGCCACTAGAACCAGAGCTACCATCTCCACCACTTGCACCTGCAAGGTTTACTGTCCAAGCATTATAAGTACCTGAACCGACTGTTGAAATAGGTGCGCCGAATGATAAACTACCTGTTACGCTAGAATATGATGTTACGGGTGATTCTTGATAATTGCTTCCATTATAAACAATGATAACAGTTTGAGCGGGGCTATAAGCTAATCCTAAACCAACTGATATTGTTCCTGCGTTACCTAATGTAAAAGATGTAGCTGAAGTGGTTAAATACCTATCTCCGCTAACGCCATTGATACCGCTAGTACCTGATGTTCCTGTTGTCCCTGATGAGCCACTAGTACCTGTAGTTCCCGATGAACCGCTTGAGCCACTAGAGCCAGAGCTTCCGCTTGAGCCACTTGAACCGCTAGAACCAGAGCTTCCACTAGAACCACTAGAACCAGATGTCCCAGTAGTTCCAGAGGTGCCAGTTGTCCCTGAAGTACCATTAATACCACTAGTTCCTGAAGAGCCTGATGAACCACTTGACCCCGAAGAGCCAGAGCTTCCACTTGACCCTGAAGAACCAGATGAGCCTGATGTCCCATTACCACTAGTGCCTGATGTCCCTATTCCACTAGTACCTGAAGTACCTGTAGTTCCACTAGAGCCATAGATAGGAATGTTTAATACATTACTACTGAAAGTAGCGGGACCAGTCACCCCGAATGTGGTTAAACTAATTGGTAGTTGATAATCCACATTTGGGATTGCAGTTGAAAAACCACTTGTACCAACCTGTTTTACTAGTCCTGATACATTAGCTATTTCACTGATGACTGTATTTTTACTCATTTTATTCTTTTTATTCTACTTTAGGAGCTTGAGCTGCCTTTTCTATATCAAAAGCTGCTTTTTCAATTACTTTTAAAATTTCACTACCATATTTAGTAGGCATTTCAAGTGCAAAATTTACCAATACTTGAACTTGTTCAGCTGTTAATGATGGTACTGGTAATTGTTTTGGTTCGTTGTTCATAGTTGTTTTTTTACAAAGATAGTTAATTGTTATAGGTTTGAGTTATTGTAATTTTATGGTCTTGTTCTAAATGCAAAATAATAAAAGTTAATAATGCTGAAAACATAAAAGCAATAATTAATAAAGCAATAGTTAAATGCTTTGCTGCGGTTTCATCTGTTGTTTCAAATGGCTTCATATTAATTGTTATAGGTTTTCTATCTCTTGTTTTACTTCTTGCCAAAATCTTTGTTCTCCTTTATCCCAAAGTGTTTTTTGCATAACCTCATCTGCCGCTATTAATGCACATTGTTTAGATAGTTGACCTTGAATCAAAGAATATGTTTCGTGTTCAAATTTGTCAATTAGTTCTTCTGCTTTTTCTTTTGGTGTCATAATATTGGTTTGTTATAGGTTTTCTTTATTACCATTTTTTTCTTGTTTCATTATCAGTTTTTAAGCCTATTAATATTGCTATTATAAAAATTATTATTAAAGGTATTGCTGACATATGTTATTGGTTTTGCCAAAATTAGTACTATTCGGTTACTTCAGCAACTACTTCAGGCACAGGTGGAACATAATCCCCTATGATTGTAAGGTTAAGTTGAGCAGCAATCCAATCCCAAGCATAGCTATCTATTGTCCATTGAGTGTACGCTTCGCCTGTCATAGTTAGGTTACCTTCAGCAACTCTTTGTTGAGCAGCATCTAGGATGTTATAACAAAATACTGCACTTGTTCCTAAAGTTACATTTACTGCATAAGCGTTTAAGTAGATTCCTTCTACGAATTGACCATTAAGCCACATTTGAATTGGTTGAATTTCTTTCATTTTATTTATTTTTTAAAGTTTCTATTTCTAATTTTAATTCTTGAATTGCTTTAACCATTGTTGGTATTAAATCAGTCATTCTAATTCCTTTTAAAGACTCATTAGAACCGATTTCTTTTTCATATTCATCAATTAAATCAGGTAAAATTAATTCTAAATCTTGTGCAATAAATCCTGCAACATTTTTTTTGCCATTACCTCTACCTTCTTTCCAATCAAATCTACTAGGCTTTAAAGACATTATTTCTTTCAATCCTGTTTCAAGGGATTTTATATTTTCTTTATATGCAATATCCGAAATGCTAATAATAGAAGTAGAAGTAGAATAAATTTGTCCACTATTTGCTACATAAAATACAGTACTTGCACCACTTAATCCCAAAAAGTGTTTGCCAATAGAATTACTATTTGATAAGAAATTTGCATCACCCGCACCACTTGAGTTAGCAATAACACCACCTCCTGTTCCTGTTACCGATAGTTTAAATGATGCATTAGTTGAATCACCAATACCAACATTTCTTGCAGGTGTAATACGCATTGCTTCAGTATTAGAAGTGCCAAATATTAATGCTCCTGCGGTAAACTGATTTGCAAGAACCATATCACTTGAAGCAGTACCTGTAAAGAATTGACTTGCTGCCGTACATACTCCTAATACACCTCCTATTGTTGGTGATAGAACTGTGTTGCTAAAAGTAATTGCAGGTGCAGTTCCTGCTGCTTTAATTTGTGTTGCAGCGGTTGTAGAATAAGATACAAGCCTTCCACCATCATCAGTAGTTCCAATTAATACATTACCTCCACTTGTAATACGCATTCTTTCTGCTGAAGCATTACTATCGTAAAATGCTAATGAGCCATCAGTATTACTTTGAAATATATATTTTTTACCTGAAGCACCTGCGGATTGTAATGCTATATCCGCCACAGCACTTGATTTGTATATATGCAACATTGATGTTGGAGTAATTGTTCCATCACCTATACCAACATTACCCCCACTTGTAATACGCATTCTTTCGGTAGCGGAAGTTCCAAATATTAAATTATTTACTGCCGTTACGCCAAAATCAGTTGAACTTGTTCCTGCTATAATCCAATCTGCATTACTAATATATCCTAAATCAGAACCATTACGTTTCCATCTTGCTCCAACATCACCAACTCCACCTCTTTCTAATCTAAATTCAGCAGTACTTGTTGATGAATAAGCATACAACAATGAAGCAGGACTTGCTCCTATACCTACACTACTAGAGAATGTAGCTGCTCCTGTGGATGCTATGGTAAGTCTTGTTGTACCATTTGTTTCAAAAGCTAAACTACCATTATCTTGATTTGATAAAGTTGCGTTTGCACCAAAAACATAAAGGTCTAAACCTGTTGTACTTCCTGAACCTTTTATTGATAATTTACTTAAAGATGCTGAATTGTTTATTAAAACATTATCACTAAACCTACCCGTTCCGTTTACATCTAGCAAGTATGTTGATTCAGTAGTAGTGCCTAAAAGTAATCTACCTGCTGCCGTTAAGGTCATTGCTTGGGTGAAAGTAATAGCTGCACCTGCCGTTCCTGAAGGGGCATTGAACCATTTGTGGATATTTCCATTAATCCAATACATTCCAGCACTTGCACTTCTCATATAAATATCTTGAACTGAACTGTTTTGATATGAGTTATTGCTTAACCATAAATTATTTCCTCCACTATATGCTTCATTGCTTGCAGATATTTGCGAGCCAGCATTACCAATTTGAATAGCTTTTACATCTCCAATCCACGACGCACTCGGTGTAACTCCTAATCCTAAATTGCCTGTGCTTGTAATACGCATTCTTTCGGTAGCATTAGTATCAAATATCATTGCTGCATTTGCATTATTTCTAATTACAAATTCGGAAGTAGTAATGTTTGAAAATATAGATGCGTTTAAATCAGTATTGGTTGTTGCTCCTTTATAAAATGTTATTTGAGCATAATCAGTTGATTGAATTGTTAATTGACCTCTATATGCAGTATTTGCTCCGCTTAAATGCAATAATGCAGTAGGACTAACAGTTCCTATTCCAACATTAGTACCATTATCATATACTAAACTATTCCCTATTGTACTTGCACCTGTAAATTTAGGTAGGTAGTTTGTTGTTCCTGAACCTGTAATTACACCTACGGGAGTTGTTCCACTTGTTCCTTGCGCTCCTGAAGTACCTGAAAGACCACTTGTTCCGCTTGAACCACTTGAGCCAGAGCTACCACTAGAGCCACTAGAGCCACTAGAACCTGATGTTCCTGTAGTCCCTGAAGTTCCCGTTGTACCACTTGTTCCTGTCGTTCCACTTGTACCTGTTGTTCCCGATGAACCCGATGTACCCGTTGTACCACTCGTTCCAGAAGAGCCTGAAGTACCCGCTATTTGACCTACTGAAGTCAATACAAAAGAATAATAAGATGTTCCTTCTGTGTACCAATTTACAATATGAGTAGTACTATCGTTATTACTTACATATATTTTGGCTATCATCCTATTAGTAGGGTCAATACCTATCGTTGGCAATGTTAAATCCGCTGTTACCTCTACCGGAGTAACCGCATCAACCCATCCAATTTCAGAATTACCAGTACTTAATATTGACCCGATAGGTGTACCTGTAGAATCAGCTAATTGTATGGTAGCATAAGTTTGAATGTTATCATTACTTGCTTGTTTCAAGAAATGAAAATGGAATCTTTGTGTACCTGCAGGGATAACTGCAAAGTCTAGTTCTGGCGTTAAAAAACTTGAAACCAATACATTTTGTTGATTATTGGTCAATGTTTTAGGCACTATTTGCTCAACCGCTCCTGATGGATAAGGTGATAGCACTTTATAAGGAGAAACATCTGAAGATTGGCTTTGGTTAAAATAATAAACCTGACCTGCAGATATACCACTCACCCCGCTAGTACCTGTTGTTCCACTTGTACCGCTTGTCCCAGTAGTTCCCGATGTTCCTGTTGTACCGCTTGTCCCAGTAGTTCCCGATGTTCCTGTTGTACCTGAAGTACCCGAACTACCGCTCGTACCACTTGAGCCATCACCACCACTCGCCCCATCCAAGTTAACTGTCCAAGCGCTATAAGTTCCACTACCTACTGTTCTAGTAGGAGCAAGGAATACTAAAACGCCCGTATTAGCATCATAAGACACCACCTCGCACTCTTGAAAGTTTGATGGGTCATAAACCACTATAATTGATTGAGCAGGGCTATATCCCAATAGTGTTCCTACTGTTAAATTCCCTGCATTACCTAAAGTAAAAGTTGTAGTGGATGTTGTTCTATATCTATCTCCTGAAAGACCTGAAGTACCTGTTGTACCTGCTGTTCCGCTAGTACCTGTCGTACCTGAAGTCCCTGTTGTTCCGCTAGTACCACTACTACCACTCGTTCCTGAAGAACCACTAGTACCATTAATACCTGAAGTACCATCAACACCTGAAGTCCCTGAAGAACCGCTAGTTGCTGATGTTCCCGAACTACCGCTAGTTGCAGAAGTTCCTGATGAACCTGAAGTTCCACTGCTTCCACTTGAGCCACTACTACCACTTGAACCTGAAGTTCCTGAAGTAGCAGAAGTTCCTGAAGTAGCCGATGTTCCTGATGAACCTGAAGTAGCAGATGAACCACTTGAACCCGATGTTCCTGAAGAACCATCACCACCCGAAGCACCATCTAGGTTTACTACCCAACTAGAAAAAGTACCGCTTCCAACAACCCTATTAGGGTCGCCAAAAACTATTTCCCCTGTAACCACATTATAAGACACAACCTCACATTCTTGGAAGTGAGTATTATCATGTACTACTATAATTGATTGTGCAGGAGAGTATGATAAACCGGGTGAAACCATTAAGTAACCACCCGTTCCTAAAGTAAATATTGAAACTGATACGGTGTAATATTTATCACCACCAATACCAGAAGTTCCTGTTGTTCCTGAAGTACCAACTGTACCACTTGAGCCAGAAGTACCTGAAGATGCCACATAGCTAGATACAAAATTATCTATCTCTACATTATCACCTACTTGAAGAGGATTATTAAGTATTACATTGAAGCCATCTGTCGCTGTATAATCGCTTGGAAATAATTTTACCCCATTCACAAAAACATCTATCATCCCATTCTCATAACCACTAGGCACATTAAAAGTAGTTTGTCCCGCTGTCGCCACATAATTAAAAACAATTCTTGCACTTGTTCCTGCGAAACCACTAGTGCCTGCTGTACCTGAAGTGCCGGCTGAACCTGACGTACCACTAGTACCAGCTGTTCCAGAAGTTATATTCCCAACAGAAGTTACTATACCATCATTGGCAATAAGAACTCCGTTTAAGTCCCTTATTTTAAAATCACCTGTAATTATTGATTGTATTGCCATTAAGCTAAATTTAATATACTATTATTTTTACATATTCTCCCGTTACAAAAGGAACTGTCGCAGCAACTGTTAAAGTTCCTGTTGCAATATCCCACCTAACCTGATTCAATACAGGCACTCCTGATAAAATTATTTCTCCTACATCTATACCACCTCTACTTGCATAAAGCAATGTTTTTCCAATAGCTTGAGCAAATACAATAGATACACTTCCGGTACTTGCAAATGCACTAAATTGTTCAGGAACTCTTGCGCCACCACCACTAGAAGGGTCAACTACGTATCCTGCAAGCCCCATTAAAGCTTCTGCCTCAAATGCGTATCCGCCACACATACCATAAACATATTCAGTAAATCCCGCTAGATTTATTCCTGTATAATTTGTAGAATTAACCCACTCTAATGCACGAGCCTCTATAGAAATTTTATTAGGTAATTCAATATCATTCTCTTGATTTAATTCAATAGCTTTTATAACAACAGATACTGTAACCTTTGCTATCTCTATAACATCTACTGTATTTAACATTAGAATACTAATTTAGGATTGTCAATAATGAACTTCGCTTTATTTAAAGATAATTGCGCAATTGTAATACCTGCGCCAAATGACACTGCATCGTCAGCAGCGTCTATATAAGTATTTAATGCTTTTTTAGTAGCTAACCAATTAGCGCCATCTAATAAACTAGGACTTGATACTTGCGCTTTTGATAATTTTGTGTTATATATTTTTGCATATGTTGAAAAACAATACGATGCACTTTTGTTATACAACACTACACTATCACCTAATGTAGAAGTTGCGCTTCTCCATTCTACTGTAATATTTAATGCATAATCTTTATCAAGGACATCAAAACTAATTGTATTGCCACTCGCTAAAGACCATATCTCATAATTTGTTGTTGTTCCTTCTTGAACAAGATATGTTCCATCCGACTTTTGCATATATACATATCGCACAGTTACTGAAGCGTCTGTTCCAGTGCTAGTATCCGTAAATACAATTAAACTTGGATTTGATACATATTGCGCTACTGTAAAATTTGGTACTAAAGGCATAATATAAACTTTTACCAAAAATACCAAAAAATAATAGTATTATAAATAAAAAGCTCCTACTTTTTTTAAGTAAGAGCTTTCTTATAAATAATTAAATTAATTATACCGTTTCTGGTTCAGTTAATTGTTTATTAATATTATCTAAAACTTGTTTACCATTCTTTGCAGAATTAATAAATTGAGTTAAAGCTTCTGTAACATTTCCTCTATCTTCTTTTGATATAGTTGTTATTTCTTGAGAACCAAGAGTAACTTTTCCTGTTGCAATATCAAATTTAAGAACATCAGAATCTAATGCTTTTCTAACAGATGCTTTAATTGGTTTATTAGGGTCATTATAAACTCTTAAAAACTCTTCAGGTTTAGTACGAGCTAAATCAGCTACTTGAGCTAAAATAACTTCATCATCAGTAAACTCATTCCAATTTAATGATGCACCAATTTGACGAGCTTCGGAAGGTTTTAATTTGGTAACAATATTAATTGCCTCTTTTAATGTATTAAAGCCAGTCATAACTTTCTGACTTGTAACTTTTTGATTAATAACTTTGCACATAGGAGCTTTGCTTTTATCTCTTCCTCCTTCTCCTATAATACTATCTTGATTCCAATTTGAAATCATTAAAAACTCATACAGCTCTTCATCTTTTTGATTACCGCCGGTTAATGAAAACTTACCTCCGAATTTAAAATCTCCAGAGCCATCACTAATCCCCGGCATAAAAAATCTTTCTCTAGGATTACCATCTCTATCCCATGAGTCAGCAACTACTATATCTACCCAAGAGCTTCCTTCTTTTATATAAGGGTCTTTAATTCTATCCCTTAAAGGAATATTTGCTTTAGGATAAAGCATAGGATTTTTTTGTCTTTCTTTTTCATCAGGGTCATTGTTTTTTTGACCGGTAAGCATTTCAAATGTGATTGTTTGACCAACCTCTAACGCAGGAATTTGATTTTTCAATTCCTCTGAAATTGCGTTGAATTTTCCAACTACTTGCATATTGTGTGTTTTTTATTATGAAAATAAAGGGCGGCTTTTTACACCGCCCCTTTTAGTTTGTATTAAGATAATACTTGTTGACGCAAGAAATGTTGAACACCTAAACACTCAAGACCTTGAGCAGTTGTCCAAGAACATGTCCAGTTCATCGCATCTCCGTTAGGATTAACAGGAGATAATGCTCCTGTATGGATTTCACCAATCATGTCATTACCGTACTTGGTTTGAGCAGGTACGTATCTTACACGCATTGCTGAATCGTAACCACCGCCTTCAACTTTAACTCTATTGTTATAAGGAATGTAGTAAACACTCTTATTGATAGTAGTTTGGCTGAATAATACCGGTTGGTCTTGGATTGGCATTGCCATGTAATGTAAATCAAATCCACCGTAGCTAACTTTGTCTACAGTCAAATCTAATTCTTTACCATCAACTACAATACGTACTGATTGAACACCAGAAGAACCTAAAGCCTTCCAATATGTATCATGCGCACGCTTTGCAGCAGAAGAACCAAATACTAAATAATCTTTAGGAGAGCGTTGAGAAATCAACACATCTAAAGCGTTATCAATATTTGTTTGTTGTACTGTACCTAAAGTACCATTTACTAATGTAGAACCATACATTTCAATGTATTTGTTCAATCCACGAGTAGTTTGTACCGGTCCACCACCATCTCCGCCAGAAGTGTTAGCATCAGTCAAGATAGGGTTGCTATCGCTGAAAGTTGTAACTGACATATCACCTGCGATATAAGCAGCATTGATTTGTCCTTTTAAACGGATTGCTTTCTCTAAATGGTCTTTAACGATAAACTTGTTTTGTCCGTTAAATTCAACCTCGATTGTAGCAGCGTTTTGTACGTCTGTAATTTTAGAAATCTCTCTAAAGATTTGATACTTGTTAGTGTAACGAGTCAAACCGAAACGTAAGTTACTTTGAGAAACAGAGTTCTCACCAACTGCAACAGAGAATAAAGATAATTTATCTCCAGCAGTTAAAGTAGCATTAGCTCCAGAAACTGTTTTAACATACACTGTATCAATACCTGAAGTAGATACTACGTTTGTAACGATTGCAGAAATAGCACCAGTAGGAACTAACACTAAATCATCTTTACGAGCTTGACCTGAAGTCGCTGCTGTACAAGTGAAGTTTAATGAAGTTGTACCTGAACCATTAACTGTTCCACCTGTTGTATCTAACAATTTGAATAAACTTTCGTTTACAAATGTGTAGTACAAAGGTTGACCTGTAGCGATTGGTTTTTTTCTATCTCCCAACCATAAAATGTCGGTTAACGCATCTTCGTTTTGGATGTCGGTAACTAATTTGTTAATCTCTCTCGTATCAAGCACTGGGTCAATAGCGCTGACGTAGGCTTTGGTTATATTTCCAATATTTGCCATTTTGTTTTGTTTTTAAAGGTAAAATAAATTCTACCTGCCTAGTGTGCTTACTTTAGCTCTTGTTTTAATAGCTTCAGCAAACGATTCATTGGGTTGGGCAGGTGTATTACCTATTGGTCTTCGTGCGTTCTGCCCTTCTTCCACAATAGCTTTCAGCCCCAATGATTTACCATAGTTCACTAAATCTCTCTCGTAGTTTGGATTCATTGCCACTAATGCAATTTTTTGCAATTTAGCGACATCTGGAATAAGCTTGCTCACATCTGCCTCTTGCGGATTTACTGATATTGCTCTTTGCCATTTTTCTGAATCTAACGCTACTGACATTAGATTTTCAGGTTTATCAATGTTGAAATTGAATTTACCATTATCACCCAAATCAATAGCAACTCTCTTGCTTTGATATAAGTTTTTAGTGGCTTCGTGTTCCTGAAAAAATTGAATAATCTTTTGTGATTGGTCTATTTCTAACTTCCGCTGCTCCTCGTACATTGCCTGCGTATTCGCCTCTTGCGTTCTTGCAGGGTCTGGTATTTGGAATTGCTTCTGTTCGGTAACTCTTTTTTGTCTTACAAGTTCTGCGTCTGCCTCTAATTGAATTAATCCAATTTCTCTATCTTCATCAGATGCCATATCTGATTGCTTGTATTTAGACTGATATAGTCTTTCAACTTTATCTTCAGTTAGATGTGGATATTGCGACTTTAATTCATCTAAAATTAAATCTTGATGTGAAACTGTATCCCAATCAAATGCTCTTGCTTCTAAATATTTATACGCATCTCCTCCATTCTTTCTGTACTCTGCAAATTCTGCTAAAAAATCGTCATATCCTAATTCTTTTAGAATATCTTTTGGATTTGCTTTTTTTAACTCTTCCTTCCAATCGGCAATTGTTGCGCTTGCTGAATTAGCTTCTTCTACATCTGTTCCATCAAGTGATGGCATTGTGAATGAAGATGCATTTTCTTCAGGTGGCGTATTATTACTAACTGCTGCGGTGTCCTCATTTTGAATTTGCGTTTGCGTTTCTACCTGCGCTTCGTTCTCTTCGGCTTTAAAGTTATGACTTTCGGCTTCTCTGTAATCATCTACGCTTGGAATACCGGTACTAGCCTTGTAAACCGGTTTTGTTTCTTCCTGTGTTGTTTGTTGATTTTGCTCTTCTGACATGTTTGTGTTTTTTCGTTACGAAATTATATATTTAAGGAACATCGTTGATATGTTGGTCAAATTCTAATATCTCTTTAGTTGCTTCAGCTATTTCATATTTTGCAAGTAAATCACCATAATGACCTACTGCCTTTCTTTGTATTTCCAAGAATTGTAATAAGAATTGCCCTACTACACAATCTTCATCCTCTGCTTTTTTGTAAAATTCTTTATATTTATTATACACTTCAAGCTCCATTTCGTATCCTATTTCTAAAGATTCGCCAATAGTTTTTACTTTATCTTTAATAGCTTCAATTGAAGGCATGTCAGCGCAATCACCCATGTCATTTTGGAATTCAACATGCATTTGATAATGCGTTAATTCTTCAGCGCTTTCTGTTAAAAAATACTTTTGCGTACCAAAAAAGCCATATTGTTGCATTTGGTTAGCCAAAGCTTTCCAAAGATTAGACTGATACAATTCTAAATATAACGCCTCTTGCAAGACGCTTTTCATACTTTTCGATAATAAAGATTTTACCATTTTATTTTGTTTTCATTGTTTGTACTTGCTTTTTGTCGCTTACCGCTATTCTAGCATCTGCTGCTATTCTTTGAGCAATAACTTTTGCTTCTTTTTGTATTTCAGCTTCTTGAATATCTTTATCCTTCTTACCCATTTGAATAATATATTCCCATTGTTTTTCAGCATTAATTTTAGCTATATCTGCATTTAATTGGTCTTGCAATGTAAGACGCTTTTCTTGTTCAGCTGTTTGAACTGCCATTGCATTACCTTGAGCGGCTTCTCTTACTTTTTGCAATTCATATTCTTGCATCTTCTCTCTACGCTTCTTAATCTTATATGCAAGTATCATTGCTGCCATTTTTAAATTACGACAACTCATTACAAGTATTTTGTCTTCCGGTTCAATAAGTCCTTGAGAATCTCTAATATTTAATTCTTGTATCAACTGCTGTCTTTCATAATCAGCTGGACTATCTTCAATAAATATACCAAATTCATGAATAGATATATCAGGATTGATTTGGAAAAATTTAACAGTTTCCGTACCTAACGCTCTACCATAACCTTCTACCTTACCTAATTTAACAGCTATTTGCACTTTTGCAACAATAGCATCTGCAACATTTTGCACCAATTGCTTATCTGCAAAACTCAATAAGTATAAGGCATTATTAGTACTTTCCATTGCAGCATTTGCAACTGGAACTAATGTTTTTGCATTTGGAGTAGAGCCATCTGTCAATTCATTTAATCCTGATATTTGACGCATCATATCAATGGTATTTTGTAACTCTTGATACAATTGACCAAATACGGCTAATTGCCCCGAAGCTTCAATACTGACTGGCTTATAGTTTGGATTTTGACTTAATAAGTCTGTTGAGCGATAAGGTACAACAAAATTAGAAAATATAAAATCCATAACCTTTGTCGGATTCATCTTATCCCCACCGCCTCCAAAATCAACTCCTTCTAATGCATTTAAATCTATATTTATTAAATATGGAATTAATTTATTAGACATATTTTGAAGCCTAAACCAAGCCAAACACGCTTTATCTTCTAATGGAATCAATCTTTCTGTAATACCTGCAAAACGCATTTTATAAAAATTCCATGAGTATAATTGGATATTCAATTTAGTATCCCACCAAGACGAAGGTTTTCTAATTTGATTTTCAGACATCCCCCAATCGTACATATAATCAGTTTGAATCAACCACTTACACTTATAAACAACCTTTTTAGTAACAGGCATATATACAGGCTCGGCTTGACCTTTACTCTTTGAGTCAACTAAACTAGGTACAGAACCTGCGTAATCAAATTTTTCAATAGTCCCTTTTTCATTTACCGCTAAATCCGCTTTATTTAAATCCTGATACTTTGTTTTACCAAAACGAGCATTGCCTCTGTTATCTATTTCTTCTTTATAAGTGTAATCATTCCATGATAGGAATTCAAAGTCTAAAATAAGCACCTTAAAACGATTCCAATATTTTGAATAATCTGTGCCATACATAAAGTTAGATGGATTACCAAAGCGTCCGGCTACAGATTGAACTATCAAGTTTAATTGGTCGGGGGAAAAATAAGGTGCCAAGTCCCCTACATATACTTCTCTAACTTCTCCAAAATGTACCAAATCGGAAAAATCATTTTTTGCGCAATATGATAATACTAAATTTTCTGGATTAACCTCTCTCACATTTACCGCACCATTCTCATCTATATATTCAGTATATCCACCAATACCAAAATCAAATAAATTTTCAATAGTTCTTTTTCTTTTTTCGTCAAATTTATTTTTATACATCGTTAAAGCGATAGCACATTCTGCCTCCATTGCCATAACATGTTTGTAGCCAAATTGTTGTTCCATTAACAACTGCTCCATATCTTCAGGCTCGCCTTCCATTGGCTTTAATACTGGACTATTAGCTAATTGCTCATTACCTGCTTTAATTGCAGCTTCACGCATCATTACTTTAACCTTCATTTCATTAAAGCGTTCATCTTCTTCACTTTTAGCTAAAGGGTCAACTGCAAACGCTTGCAAATCATAACGCCTTTGAACAAGTTTTGAAATAGCTATCTCTCTATACTTTGTTAAAAATGATGGCGGAGTCCAATCCGTATTAAGCCATGTCTTATCTGTTTGCTCATCTACATTTAAAAGTTTTTTATACTTTGTAGTACTTTGTCTTCCTAATGCATACTCTCTTATTTCATTCATTTTTGATTGACCAAAATTCAACATATTATTTGGCACATAACCACGGGAATCACCCCATGCCGCTTTGCAATATTGAAGTATCCAATCATATCCTTTTTCCCTTGGGTCAATCTGTTGATTAGGGTATGTATTTGTAGCTTGTTGCATTAACTAAATAAAATTTATTACCAAAATTAATTAAAAGTAAATAAAAAAAACAAAATATATTTATTAATTAAATTAATATAATTCTCTTCCTATTAAAAGGTCATCATAATTCATTTCCATTTTTGTATTATAGGAAAATCCATTGTGCTGAATTGCTACAAAAGGGCTAGATACATAATACTTTCCAAGACCCGCCAACGCTCTGTCAATGTGAGCATCATCAGGCAATGATAAGTACGTTTCGTAGAATCTTTTATTTACAATATAACAATGAAATCCGGAAAATTCTTTTACCGAATTATCCTCCAAAATCTCTCCTAAATAAATACCACTTAAATATACATCAAAATCTTCAGGTTTATGCTCTAAAAAATAAGAAAAACTATCCTTGTTAGTAAAACGAACATCGTCTTCCATTATGCATATTTCAGGTAAACTATTATCTAAAGCGTACTTAACGCATTGCTTGTGCGCTAAATTTATAGCTTTCTTAACCGAATGACTATCATGAACTGCCGGGAAAAATTTAAAATCTCTTATGCCTTGAGTCTTAAATTCCTGCATTAACATATCAAATCTAGCAGCCGAATCAAAATTATGAATCACTGCTATTTGCATATAATGTTTTTAATCTTGTTAAAAGCTCCTTCGTATGTATAATACTCATTGTATATCTCTTTGATTTTCAACTGCTTATCAACTATCTGCAAATCGGTATAACCTTTTAGAATTTCTTCTATTTTATTTGCATCTTTTTCTTCTATCACAATTCCATAATCTTCAAAATTAGCATCAAAACAGCCAATGAATTCATCAGAAATATATACAGGAATAGTTTCATATTGCATACATTCTGCTATTCTAAAACTATTTAAGCCATACCCTCTTGGACATAATCCAAATAATGAATGAGAAATTATATCGCAAAAATCTTGTATATTATGCTCTTTGTCCGAAACGTAATAATCCTTATTTTTTATATTAAATACATTTTCCCTAATCGGATGAGTATGTGTGCCAATAAAAGATGCAAGAATAGACTTCTTCCCATTCCATCTATATGAGTGTGGCTTACACAATAAAGGTATTTCTACCCCTGTCTTTTTACTCATACTAAAGACTAGAATATCCAAATCTTTAAAATCTGTCATTACTCCGTCATCATATTGGCAGATAGTCCAATACTTTAAATCTTTAGGTAACTTATCTACATAATCTTGCAATTGTTTTCTCGCTACAGAATTATTCCCATAATTATTATTAACATGATATGCTGTCCATTGAATCGGAAGATAATGCCTTTCCGTATTAGGTATATGCTCGTGTGAAACCCAATCTTCAAATATAATATCATTCTCCCAAGGGTATATTGTATTTATTGTTGGAGTAAATTCTTCTGGTATGTGTATCATATTTTGTATTTTCGGATGTATAATGCGTCTGTCCATGTTTCGGCTACCCATTCTCCTGTTTCAACTCTTTCAAATCCTCTTTGCAGCATAAAATAATCAAGTTCCTCTATCAACATACACCCTTTATAAGTTTCCCTCATATTTACCTCAAGTAATGCGTAATCAATATTCTTAATCAAATCGCCCATCCCTTCTATTGCCAAATGTTCCGCACCTTGTAAATCAACGTTTAAAAAGTTAATACCTGATACATCTACATTTTTTAGCAATGTATCTACCCTTTCCGTTCTCATGGCTATTTGCTCTACATAATGCACTTCCGGGTGAATCAATGCATGAACACCTAACTCCAAAATAGATGAACTTTGGCTTTCATTATTTGAAACATTAAATACTACTTCATCGCCATCCACATTACTCAAGCAAGCATTATATGCTGTTTGTTGTGGGTATAGTTTTATATTTTGCTGAAGGTCTAAATAAACTTTGGGTATAGCCTCTACCCATATAACCTTTCCCTTGCAATAACTGTCATAGACATCTCTTTCCTGTCCGGTAGAAGCTCCCAAATGCAATACACCGTTTATATCTAACTTATGCTTGTTGACTAAATAGTCAAATGAAATCATCATATACTTGCGTTTTTATTAACTTGATTATCTATCCAAACATATAAATTTTCTAACCCTGTTTTTAAAGGCTTTGATGGTCGCCACCCTAAAACTTCTTGTATTAACTCATTATTTGAATTTCTTCCCCTTACGCCTATTGCGTTAGATTCTATATTTTTAATTTTTATATTTTTACCCGAAATGCTAATTACTAATTTAGCTAAATCGTTAATAGATATAATTTCATCAGAACCAATATTAACTGGCTTTCTATAATCAGATTCAAGCAATCTCATTACGCCTTCTATACATTCATCTATGTATAAAAAAGACCTTGTTTGCAAACCATCTCCCCATATTTCTATTTCTCCCCCATCTTCAGTTTCGCATACTTTTCTAGTAACAGCTGCTGGTGCTTTTTCTTTACCACCACTCCATGTACCATCTTCTCCAAATATATTATGAAATCTAGCTATTCTTATATCAAGACCATAATTTCTGTAAAAAGAATCAAATAATATTTCACTAAATATCTTTTCCCATCCATAAGGACTGTCTGGGTTAGCCGGGAAACAATCACTTTCTTTTAAACCTTTGTTGTCTGTAGACTCTTGTATTTCTTGTGGGTATGCGCAAGCGCTTGATGAAAAGAATAATTTTTTAACGCCACATTTGGAAGCGTAAAATGCAATATTTAAATTTACCAATGCAGAGTTATGCATAACATTTGCATCATTATCTCCTGAAAAAATATACCCTGCGCCACCCATATCCGCCGCCATTTGAATTACTAAATCAAATGCATTATCCTTATCTAGTAAATTATGTTGTTTTGGCGACCACAAAACCCTGCTAACTAATTGCTCATCTCTTAAATCACCAACAATAAATTCATCTGCTTTTGTTTCAGAATGTTCTGGGTATTTTAAATCTACCCCTCTTACCCAATAGCCATCCTTTTTTAATCTTTTAACCATATGGCTACCAATAAATCCTCCTGCTCCGCAAACTAAAGCTGTTTTCATGTTTATTTATTTAATTTTAAATACCATTGTTTTTTAAACCACCATAATCCCCAATTATTCAAAGTATCTTCTGAATGTAAAATATCTTCCGGATTAAAAGTCTGCCCATTTAATTCATCTCTTAAAAAAACTTTAGGGACTACTTCGTCAACCGCTCTCATTACTTCAGGAGCATTGTAATCATGCCCTGCTAATATGTTTTCATCTTTTACCTTTGGATACCAAGCTTTTATTTCTTTTTTAGTTTCTTCGTAAGTATGTGACGAATCAATGTAACAAAAATCAAGATAACCATCATTAAATAATTTTACCGCCTCTAAACTTTCAAATGGAACTACTTCAATAAATTCACCTAGCCCGCTTTTTATAATGTTTTGGTAAATAGTTTTCATTTGTAAATAACCGCCATAATCCATATTATCTACCATATACAACTTAAACTTTTTACCAAGTCTATTTATTTCTTGTGCTAAATAAATAGCACTATCGCCATTGGCAACTCCAACTTCGCAAACTTTGCAATCGTCAGGAAGCTCTTTCGCAATTCTTTGATAGAAGTGCTGAAAATCAAACATAATTAATTCACTCATAATTTTACCCATTCAGGTTTTACAATATCGCTTGTGTCTAATCCGCACCATCCTTCACTAAACCAAAATTGCGGGAATATTACTTTTTTATTTTCATTTCTGTTTAAATAAGCTCCCCACCAACTAAATGTAGATGGACTACATATTTGATGCTCACACCAACTCATTTCTATTAAATCACTTTGCTCATCTGTGTTTCCAGAGTATTCGCAATCACTTCTATGGGCAAACGCTTTTTGACACCAAGCTATATCATCTGAAAAAAACTTAAATTTACAATCAGGAAACATGCTCATTGCTTTCTCGTACCATTCTACCGTTACCTCTGGATGTTTTTGTCTTAATTCCAAATAATCCCCTCTTCTTACATGAACTGCGACATATCCTTCTTTCTTTACCCAATCAAATTTTAATAAATATAAAATCTCACTTCTGTATTCATCAAAGTATTTTGCTGTTTGCCTATAGCCTTCAATGATTATATTTTTATCTCTCCAAGATTCTTCAAATGGCAATTCTTCGTATGAATGCCTGCCTTCCCATAATTGTATTTTTTCAATATCAGGATTGAAGCTAAAGTTTACTAAATGTGGACAATAAATAGGATTCCATTTAGGATTCGTACTTTCTTTTGGAACGGTAAAATCTAAATCATGCTTCAAAGCGTAAGCCATTGCTGTAGCTGCTTCAAAAAGCCAATTACCCATTCTTCCTGCGTTTGTAAAAGATACCATAAGTAAAATTAATTAATTTAATTTAATTTCCTAATCTTTTCTATTAATATTTCTCTAAAATCACCTGTTCTTTGAACATTATTTATATAATGAGATTGATTGTGAACCAAATGCTCATACCTTAATCCGTGAACAATATGAATATACCTACCTGACATTAGCCAATTGTAATTTTGAAATAAACTATCACTTGTTACGGGGTCTATTGTAGCATCCCAAACATCGCAATAAGCATTTTTGTTTACAAAATAATTCATACAATTTAAGCAGGTTTCAAACATTGGCTTATCTATATATTCTTTTAAGTTGTCTTTGCTAATTATTAAATTAGAATACTCTGTATAATTGAACGTTGGCTTTGCCCAATCGGGAGCTAAAATCATACCTTCTGCCCATTCTTGTTCAAAAATTTTATCAAGATATAATGTATCTATTTGATTATCAGAGTCTAATATGATACAATAATCAGTAGGGGATAGGCTAATAGATACATACTTATTAGCATAACAATCCCTATTAGTCAAATTTCTATATAATTTAACTTTAGATAACTTATCACACTCCGCCTTTAATTTGTTATAAATATGTTCATCACTTGCATCATCTACGATAACAATAGCTTCTACCCTATCATCATTGTAAACTTCTTTAAAACTATTTAATGTCATTTCTACTCTATTCCAAGTAGGTATGCAAATTGATAAGGTTCTCATGGTTGTATTTCTCCTAGTTTTTGATAGTATCTATTTTCTATGAATGGTCGCCAATCTATAAACTGACCACCTATATCAGACATCCCTTCTTTCTGTGTGCAAAGTAACGGATATGTTATGTAAGTTTGTTGCATAGGTTGTATTTTTTCAACAATGCAATTGTCTATCGGAGCGTATAAGCCCTGAATTAATATTTCTTTCATCCCTTGCAATGACAAAGCCCAAGCGTGGGTAGCAAAAGCTTTCTCTACTCTTAATAAATTAGGGGATGTTCTCGCCCTAAAACCACCAGTAACTTGCGCTCCTAATAGCAATATATGCCAAGCTTCGGGTAGTTGTTTTACTACCTTTTCCATTGTTTCATTAGGATTGCCACATGACTCAACAAACATTGCGTCATCTTCAAAAATCAATACTGAATCCCATTTATTTTCAACCGCTTTCTCAAATATGCCCTGTACTGTAAGGCGTAGTCCTTCTGCTCCTTTTTCATGCTTAATAGCATTAACTAACTCATATGGGATATTCCACTTATCTAACTCGCCGGCTATATCTAATAACCTATCAGTCCTTTCTGGTAAATTTATAACGAATATCTTCGTAAAAAAATCAATCCAAGCCATTATGCTATTTTTGTTTGTTTAAAAAAGTCTGTTATCTTAATTCTATCTTCTGACTTCTTAAAAATTGCTCGTTTAAAATAGTCAGCAACAAGCGTCCACCCGCCTCCCATTACAAGGTCACTTACTTCGGTTTCATTTACGTTAAACTTAAGAAGCCCATCATATTTATCGTCTATCAATTCCGGATATATCAATTTGCCCTCTTTGCCATGCGTTAAGATATACTGCTCCCATAGATTTACCATAAGTGCTTTATTATCAGCATTAGGGTCAATACCATAATTTGCTTTATCGGGCAATCTCATTAGAAAGCCTTCGCAATTATTATCTATAAAGAACTTACGCAAACCCCCATCCATTTTAGCCTCTATCAACATCTGTCCGCCATAAGCAAAGCATTGTAAAACCATATCCATATGGAATAACTCTACCATTCTAGGTCTTGCATGATACTTACTAACAAACATCATGTTATACACTGGGTCATTGTTACCTATGTCATATCTATTTAACACCAAGCTTGTGGCTTTAGAACCTTCGCCATATTCAACAACTGAATTCTGAAACGGGTCACATCCCATAATAAATTGAACAGGATTTTTAGGTAAAAACAAAGACCCCCTAGTTATGTATGTTTCACCTTCAGGTCGTTTAAAGTTTTTAGCTATAGTCCATCTTGCGTTTTCTTTAGTTGTAGGATGCCATTCAGCTTCTGTAAAAGGTTTACCATCTTTCCATGCCCAATTGCCATATTCTAATACTTCCTTTTCGTTTATTTTAGATATCTCATACAAGTCGTTCAATAATACAGCATCAAAATGGCAATTATTATTCCGAAGCATAAACATCTCCCTTTCATCAAACGGGTTCATCCTTATCTCTTCCTCTAATTGTACGCTTTCTAAAATCTTTCTTTTTTCTTTTAAATATTCTTTTGCACCTAATTTAATATCCTCTTCATTCAGGTCACCTGCGCCTACATAGTTTTCAACTAAAAATTTATATTGCTCTTCGTTTGGCGGGTCAATAACACTCATCCCATATCTATCTATAAAACCCAAGTACCCGTCATAAGCCGGAGAAAAGTATTTAGCAAGTCTATTAGGAGTTTTTGGGTATTTAGTATGGTCTGCGTTATCCCAGACAATCTTAAATTCTTCTCCTCCACTAGTCATTGAATTAGATGTTGATGGACATTCTATAAATCCCACCCTTTTAGCACCTTTTACAAGTGTCTTGCTTACAATTGATATAAATGTCGAGAATGGGTTTTCTTTTGCCCATTTTCCGCCTTCGTCAAACAATCCACGACTTAACCTTCCGGAGTCATAAGAGTTCAAGGATGGCGCTCTATAATCAATTTTAGACCTATGTCCGGTATCTGTATCAATTGTACTTCCTTTTCCACCCTTTACTTCTACAGACTTATGCGCAAATACAAGTTCACTTACGCTGTCTTTGTTATTTAATTGCTTTGGCTTTAAAAATACGGGCAACTGCCTGTATCCAAAAGAAATCATGTTTGTAAATGCAGCTTTAGCATCTATCTGCGTTTTGCTTGTTAATCCGCAAAAGCTATTTTTATAGAAGATACACTCATAAACGATATTTGATGTTGCTTGCGATGTTGCACCCTCTCTACGCTTTTTACCCCTAACAACACCTAGACACCAAGGAGTCTTTTCCCAATGGTCTAAAAACAAGAAATAACGTCTATCTGCATCCCTGAAATCACCATAGATATCATCCTCTAATTTCCACCATTGAAGATAAAAATAGTGTTTACCTGTAAGAAAAGTTGGCACTCCATTATTATAAAACCAAAACCCCTTTCTACATCTATCTACCTCTCTTGCTGCAAATTCAGATTGCTCTAAATCTAATAGCGCATTACCCTCTTTATCGTATTCTACCGATTCAAAAAATTTAGGCAATTCTCTTCTTCTCCAATACTGCTCACTAGCAATATCAGCTCCCCAATCTTCAATTTCATCAGGGACGGGAGGTAGATTAATTTCTACCCCGTATATTTTTATTTTATCAGACATTATCTTCTTGACTCTGCTATAGTTTCAACAAATGGTTTTTTGACTACATCTTTATGCTCATCTCCAGTAACGCCCGCCGAAATGCCTAATTCCTTAATGGCTGCGGAAATACTAGCGCTGTCGTTCCAGATAACTTTTAGTCTTTCAAATGTTTTGTCTTTAGGGTCATCAAGTAACAAATTGCTTATATTGGTTTTATTCAATAAATCAGCCATCTCATTCGCCTTCCTATTTAAAGCGTAAAATAATTTGGCTGCGCCATTTTGTTCATAAAGTGAAAGTTTGTGTTTTAGTTCTTCTAGTGTTTCCATGTTTTGTTTTTAGTTATTCTTCCTCATCTGCGTTGAATTCAGATTTAGCTTCTTTTGTTGCAGCTGACTTTGCTTGCATAATAGCCGCTGTAATATTTTCTGGTGTTGATTTTTTAATTGGCACATATTCTTGTGTTTCCGCATCATATACACCTTCTTGATACAATTCGGCAATTTTTTCTGCAATTAATTTATCACGCAATTTAGCAAATTCTTCAAACTCTTTTTTAGTTATTCCCTTTTTAATTGATTCAGGGTTCAACTCATCACTATTTTGCGCCCTATTTATTACCTCATCCATAGGCTTCATTGCCTTATCTGAATAATAACTAGAATATCCTATTCCTAAAATATTTGGCATCAATACGGTTAATAATGATACAAAACCATCTTCTTTTGCAGCCTCGTATGCATCGTCAGCATACATTGGATATACATGAACTATTTCCATTGGGTCAAAATCTTGACCTATGGAATTCTTACCTGTAGCCGCACTTATTAAATAGGCATTATTTGGGGCTAATTTATTTCTAAAAAAGCTTAAAGTTGACCTCCAAGCAAAAGCTCCTGCTTCATTAGCTTCAAATTTGCTTTTAGCGGCTCTAGCATAACCAAATTCAACCCATCTTAAGAATGTTCTAATATAAGCGGCTTGCCCTGCTGTAAAATCATAAACTTTACCATTAAATCTAACTTGCAAGAATTCGGGTTCGTCTGGGTCCATTGATACAGCACCACCTGCTGCTGCAAAAGCTAATGTTGTAGCTATTACGGTAGTTGTATATGATGCCAAATCCTTCATTGCCATTTTTCTAACTTCTTTAGGCATCCTAACATAATAAGCCGGATTCAGGGTGTTCATATTTGCAGCCATTAATCTAGCTCCATAAAATAAAGAACCCATAACTTTTTCCGCTTTTCTTGACTCTAAAATTTCAAGCATATTCCCACTACCTGTACTATTCATCACAAGTTTAGCCATTTGCTCGTATTCATTAGGGTCGCTTTCTCTAGTTATTCCTTTTCTTAATAACTCTTTTTTGTATTTATTATACAATTCATATCTAGCGACATTTAAAGATGCATCCGCTATTCTTTGTGATGCAGTTATCAATTCCCTTAAAATAGGTATTTTAAATACAAAACTTTTAGGGAACATTTCGTTTTGCTTTTTAGGGTCAATACTATCTAGCTCATTGTACCTAATGCCATCTTTTACTGACTCTTCAAAATCAGGTGCTTGATGTATTCCGTACATTAATCTATCGTAGTTCTTTTGACTAAATACAGATTGCGCTCCGGCAAATATAAATTTCCTTGCAATATCCCATTTTCTAGGGTTCAATGTTAATTTTGCCAATTGCCTAAACCAAATAGAAGCATCCACGGCAGTTTGAACAATCCTTCTCACTCCCAATACGCTTTGAATTTTATCCCAAGCTTTTTCCCATTTGCTTAATTTATTAGTCTGGTCTTTATATCTATCTAGGGCAATGGCTTTTTCAAGTTCAATTACCCTATCTGTCATTTTTTTGGTTTTATCAGAAACTTTATATTTTATAGTTTCTTTTGCCTCTTTATCGTAATTTTTATTTTTTAAATCGTCTTCTAATTTTTTAATTTTTCTATCTAAATATTTTTGTCTTTTTTGATTATAATCAGCATCGGTCACTCCGTCTTTGCCAATGGTCGGAGATTTTTCTTCAACACCCTCTTCTGCTAATTCTTTAGCTTTATTTAGTGCTTTAACTTCTTTTACCTTTCTTTCTAACTCTTGCACTCTTTTGCCCTTTTCTGCCATTTGGCTTTCAGATTTAACCTCTTCTTCTCCCAACCTAGCTTTTTCTAATAATGCCAATAATTCAGCCTCTCTGCGCAATAATCTTAATCCTGCGTTTATTTCATCAGACGTTCTTTTTTTAAGATTATATTTACCGGCAATTACATCCAATACATCTCTTTTTGTTAATCCCTCAACTAGTTCAGAAAACTCTTTATGCACTTCAGTAACAATATCATCTAATTTAGAAACGCCTTCAGCAAATAAGCTTTTAACATATTTATTCATATGTGGAGCTACTGCAATTAATTGAGGCAAATACGGCGCAGAAACCATTAACCCACCATCACCTTTGCTGACTTTTTTTACAGCCTCTCTTGCAGCCGCCAACGCAGCTTTTCTTTCTTTTACAAATTCTTCGTGAGATTTTTTAACTTTTGCTTTCCCTTCTTTTTTTAACTCGTTTTCAGCTTCTGTTTTAATTTGGTTTTCAATATCATTTTCAACAGATTCTTTTAACTCCTTTTTCGCTTTTTGTACTTTTTCAAATTTGGCAGTTTCTTCCACCATCATTTTAGGAGTCAACGGAAACCCTTTATCTTCTTGCCTAGTCAATAAAAAGTTTGATAATGTATTAGCTTCATTGAGCTTCTTCATTATTTTTAAACTTTCTAATGCCTTACCTGCTAAAGATGCTCCCTGTTGGAATATGTCAGCAAATTCTGCAATCTTTTTTAATAGCTCTTGAGAAGGATTATTTTTTAATTCCAAATCTAATGCAGCCCTGTATTCAGCCATAAATGCATTTTCGTAATTAGACAAAGCATCTCCTCTTCTAATTTTATCGTATAAAGATTCAACACTTACGCCTTTCTTAATCATTTCTTGAGCTGCTTCTCTTAACATTTCACGATTCTCAATAGGCAATCCTTTATACGCAGGTAGTCCAAGACTTTCTCTTAATTTGCTTAATTCCGCTTTTGTTATGCGGACATAATCTATATCTTGATTTTCTAATCCTACACCTTGAATTTCTTCTGGGATTTGCGTAATACCTTTGGGCTGTGTGGCTTCGCCTTCTTCATCGGTAATTCTTTCCCCTTCGACTCTTGGTTCCACTCGTCTACGTCCACCCCTTGTTTCTCCATCTTCTCCTTGTTTTGGTTGAAGTACTTTCTTTGTGCTTCGCTTTTGTACGGCATCTTTTATATTTTTAAAGGTTGATAAATCAAAGTTTGACTTTGCGATTTCAATGAAATCTTCTTCTGTAAAATCAAGTTCGTCTATTGCATTCTTATTTGATTCGTATTTTAAGTTGTCTTTTATAAATTTCTTTTTATTTCTAAAACTCTTTATTGAATTTAACTTGTCAACTGCACCTTCTGTTCCTAAAATTTCTTTAACAGCCATTTTAGAAAATTGCTCAAAAGTCAAGTTTTGGAACTCTTCTGCTGTCAAATCTTTAAATCCTGTTAAGTTCTTTATTTTAGTCCATAAAGTTTTTAACCAATCTTGGAATGATTCTTTTTTGCTCTCTAATACAAATTGCGCTCCCTTATCACCAATAGCCATAGCTAATGCTTCGTGTTTAAAGTAAGCCTCTCTTTGCTCTTCTGTAGCTAATTTATCTGCTTGTTCTTGGTAAAATTTACTATTCTTCGCTTTTTGCAAGTATGGTGACTTTTCAACCAATTCCATGCCCTTATCATACAATTTAGTATCATTGTTCTTAACCCACTCTGTCCAAATATGACCTGCTTCATGTATTATGGTATTAGGATTAAGTTTTTCTTTGTTTAAATACATTCTATTGTCATAAGAAAATCCTAATATATCTTCGCCATTTTGATTAGCCATAAACATTGGCATTTGCGCTTTTGACCTTACTTCAGTCGACTCTATGCTTGCTAAAACCTTATCAGCTAAAACTTTATTTTTAGGAAGAAATCCGTTGGGGCTTAAAATTTTAATAGATGGCAATTCTAAATTTTCTAAAGACATATTATTAAAAAGAAAATCATCATCTATATTTTCAACTTTTGGCAATTCAAGAGTTGTTAAAGAATTATTATAATGAAGAAAATCACTACCTATTTTTATAACATTTGGTAATTTAAGAGTTTCTAAAAAAGATTCATTACTATAAAGAAAATCAGCTCCAACAAGCACAACATTTGGCAAATTAACACTTTCTAAAGATTCATTAAAAAAAAGAAATTGATTCCCGATAGATTCAGCTAATGGTAAATCAATGCTAGTTAATGCTTCATTGTATTTAAGAAATGAACTTCGAATGTATATAACAGATGGAAGATTAACTTTTGCTAAAGATTTATTTTCAAAAATAAAATTATACCCAACGCCTTCAACTAAAGGCAAATCTAAACTTGTTAAAGATTGATTATTATGAAGAAAATCACTTCCAATTATTTTAACTAACGGTAAATTTATATTTGATATAGATTCATTACCATATAAAAACTCCTCCCCAATTGTTTCAACCAAAGGCAAATCAATATTAGTTAATGATTTGTTTAAATAAAGAAATTTATCACCAATTGTTTTAATAGATGGTAATTTTATATTTGTTAAATCTTTAGCACTACTTAAAAATCTGTTGCCTGCATATTTTAGCAAAGGCAATTCAACATTTGTTATGTATTGATTTCTATACAAAAAATCAGCGCCTATTATTTCAACAGAGGGCAAGCTAATACTTTCTAACCTGCGATTATCATAAAGAAACTCGCGGTCAATGCTTTCCACTAATGGCAAATCAATACTAGTTAAAACGCTAGATTGCATAAATTTACTGCCAATATTTTTAACAGACGGTAAACTTATTGTTGTTAAAGACTCGTTGTAAAGAAGAAATTCAGAACCTATTTTTTCCACCAAAGGCAAATTAATTTCTTCTAAAAGATTGTTTAGAGGAAGGAATTCACTTTCAATTGATTTTACTAATGGTAAATTTATTTTTTTTAAATATTTATTATTAGTTAAAAAACCAGAGCCAATTTCAGTTGCTAATGGAAGATTAACTTCTTCTATATTTTCATTTCTAGATAAAAAATTTGACTGAACTTTTTTAAGTAACGGGAAATCAATATTTTTTAAAGATTGATTTCTTCGCATAAAGCTTTCGCCAATAGCCGCAATATTTGGCAAATTGACACTTGTTAAATATTCATTGTTATAAAGAAAATTATAACCAATCATTTGCGCAGATGGCAAATTAAGATTTTCTAAAGATTCATTATATTTAAGAAACTCATCGCCAATAATTACAGCAGAAGGTAGATTAACATTTTTTAAAGATGATTCATTTCTACTAATAAATTGACCACCAATAACACTAACTAATGGCAAATCAATACTTTCTAAAGAAAGATTACGGTAAAGAAACTCATCGCCAATACGTTCAACTAATGGCAAATTAACGCTTCTTAAGGTTTCATTTAAATAAAGAAAATCATTACCAATAGATTTAACCGATGGCAAATCAATACTAGTCAAAGATTTATTGTAAAACATGAATGAATTCTCTACCCTTGTAATATCGCCACTTATTTTATCAAGCACCCCATCAACAAGCTCAAGAATTAAGGAACCTTTATCTGATTGAATTTTTACAGTATTCTTGTCAAAAGAAATTTTATTAATATCACCCAGCGTTATCAGATTTCTGTTATTTGCTACAGAAGTTGCAGTCTTATTTTTTGAATCAATTAAATAATCGTCAACAATTTTTTGCGTAGACTTATCTATTATATGCAAATTCCCATCATAGTATCCATTTTTGCTAATATAAACACCATTAATCTCTTGGTCATATTTAAATAATCTACCTTGATTGTCTTTTTGTATGTAATCAGGAAGTGATGCGCGTCCACTTGCTTTTCTTTTTTCAGGAACCCCTTCTATGCCATATATAGCTTTTTCAAGTCCTTTTATTATATTATCTAATTCATTATCAAATGTATTATCTGGAGATGATACGGTATGGTTATATCTATTTTTTATTGAAATTGCTCCAACCGAAAGGTCGTCGCCAGTTCTTCCTATTTGAACGCTCATTGAAGATGTTCCATAAGGGTCTTCTCTTTTTGGTTCTACATTTAATAAATCATATGAGCCATCTTCTTTTTTTAAACCTTTTTTATCTAAATAATTACGCCATAAAATAGCACCCTCTGATTCTTCTTTTAAATATGCTTGCGTTACTTCGTTTGCATGCAATACTGTTTCTGCCTCATTCCTTCTTAACCAAAATATAAAATTCTTACGCGCTCTGCCTTCAACATTATTATATGTGCATAATAATTCTGCATTTTTAAAATCCTTTTTAAATACCAATATATCGTCAGCCGTACTTGGTCTATGAAACACATATCCCGCTTCTTTTGATAATTCTTCTGGAGTTTTACCCTTTGCATCTGCGGCGTCAGAATTCTTTTGAATCGCTATTCTAAATAAACCATCCAAATTATCGCCCATTTTATCTACAATAAATGAAACATCTTCCTTTATTGGTATTTTTGCTGTTATAAAATCAACAAATTCGGTAGGATAATCTAATGCAATAGGTATTTTACTTCTTATTGTTTTAGCTGCTGTTTCGCCAAATTTTTTCTTTAAAATATCAAATCCATTAACAACAGGTCGAGGAAGCTCTTGAACAGGAGATTGAGCTTTTGAAGTTACCGGGCTACCCAAATCCATACCAAAGATACGAGCAATATCTGCAATGCTTTCTGTGGCAATTCTTTCAAAATCTTCTAATTCTAATTTAGCCTGCTTTTTTAATTCTTCTGCGGTTTTAATGTTTTCAATATTTATTGCCTCTCCTTTGCGAATAGACTCTGATATGTCATTAAAAAAGTCAACAACCTGCTTTGTGCTTTTAATATTTTCAAATGGTTTAAATGCGCCATTTGTTATCTTTTCTATTATATCATTTATAATAGCAGCAATTTTTTGGAATGTACTTGTAGATAATTTAGTTTCCTGTTCAGCTAACATAGCTATTAATTCTGCTAAATACTCCTCGTAAGTATCATTTTTTGCATAAGTAGCCCTATCAGCAAAATCAATTAATGTTTGATTAGCGCTTTCATTCAATACAGATGATATTTTCTCCTTAAATTCTTTAAACAATTTGGGATTGTCACCAAATGCCTTTAACATAACTCCATGAGCTATTTCGTGCGCTACTGTTCTATTATTCGCTTTGTTTAAATTAATATCAATACGACCTGAATATTCACCTTTCTTTTTAGAATAGCTAAAGTTGCCTGCCCCAAATAATTGTCCTTTAGCATCTTTCATGGCTGCGTTATAACTTTCATTGCTACCATGTATTACAATATCAAAATTAGGCAACACCGACTTTAAGGTTGTTATCATTTTTTCAGCTGCATCAATAATGCTAATTTTAGCTTTATCTTCTGTCTTTGACCTTAAATCATTCATAGCAGTTTTATCTGATACGGATGCGCCTTTTCGTTGTTTTGCTTGTTCTTTTTGGAATTCTATAACATCACCACTTGCCCCAAATTCAGCTGCCTTATCAAGCATAGAATTAGCATCATCAAGTATAACCGGCGCTTGAGCTGCCTTACCAAACATCTGCTTCATCTTATTGCCAATCCTATCCGTAATAGCGCCTAAAACCTCTGAAGGGGCAACCTCTGTTGTTGTAGTATATCTATTATAAGCATCTTCAACAATTTGTCTTAATGCCTTTGTGTTGTATCCTAATTCTTTTGCTATTTCTCTTTTAATGTCATCCAATGCTGTAACTCCATCTTTTACATAATCAGCTACAATTTCTTGCATTGCTTCTACATCTTCTGTAGTTGTTTCTCTAACAGCAAATGGAGCTTCTTCCAATCCTTCTTCTTCTAATTTTCTTCTAAACTCTTCTTCTTCAGCTTGCATTTGCTCGCTCATTCTGTCCTCATATGATTGTTGAGTATATTCAGGACTATATCTTTCTAAATAAGCTTTAGCTGCATCAAATTTTGTATTGTTATTTCCAATCTCTTCCATTAAAGCTTCCTTTATTTTATCTTCAGGAACTCTTTGCTTGTTTGCTTCCCATAATCTATGCGCCAAATCATCTAAAGATTCATCACCCGCAACATAATCTCTAGCTTTAGCTTCCTCTGATTTTGTCTTAACTTTTCTTCCGGTGTTTAATGTAGCCCTATTGGTAGCAGTACTGCCCGCAATTTCATTAATTGCAGCCTGACTAACCGTACCTCCATCTGCTAAATATCTTAATCCAATTTGCTCTGCATCAGTAGCAGCATCCATTTCTTTTAATTTCTTATAAACATCTTTAGCTTCAGCAATTTTTTCACCTTGAGTAGATGTTTTCTTTACAGGAGCAAACCTTTCTTTAAAACTTTCTAATTTAGATTTTATTTTAGTTTTAATTTCTTCAACTTTAGTTTTAGGCTTTTCCTTTACTTCAACCGGCTCAATTTCTTCTTCAATTTCTTCTTTTACTTCAACAACTGGTTTAACCGGCTTAACTACTTGAGCAGGCTTTTCAATAACTTGTTCAGCTTTAGGTTCAACTTTAGGCGCTTCTTTGCTTTTCTCTTTTAAGTTTATTTGATAAGCTATATCTTCAGCTATACTTCCCTTAAATGTTCTCTTTTTACCATCAGCTGTTTCTAAATTAACGGAAACTATATTTCCATTTTCATCCTTATTAATAGCCTTTAATGGATTTGAGTATCTGTTTATGTAAGGTTTTTCTCTTACACTTATATTGCCTTTATCGTCAATTGCAACTAAAGATTCATCATATTTAATGTCAAATTCAGATGCTGGTTTCTCTTGTATTTCAGCCGCCTTACCTACTTCATACTTTTCTCCTGAAGCTTCATTCTTAAATACGATATTATCCCCTTCTTGCAAGAAAGTTCCTTTTTCGTTTTTGTATGTACCCTTTTTATCTACAACCTCACCTATTGTAATATCTTTTTCTACAGGCGGATTTATAGCTTCTATAAAAGATGCTTCTGTACCCATTTCATCTTCGGCAATTTCTCCTGTTTCTTTGTACTTTTTTGCTCTCTTGTATAAATCAGATAAATAGTTAGGGTCGCTATCTATTTTCTTATTAAACTCTTCAAATGAATTAGGAAAATCAAATTCTGGATTGTTTGATTTTACACCATATAATATATCAAATTGCTCTACTCTTCTGCGTCTGTTTTCATCAATAGGAGCTTTTTTTCTGCTATCTTCTTTTTTAATTGCTTTGGCTAAATCATAACGAGCTTGACTTATTGGAGTACTATCTCCATTTTCATCAACTTTATAATAGGTAGTTTCTTCTCCTTTTCTACCATCTCTTTTAATGTATCTTGGCTTCTTTCCTGTTGCAAGACCTTCTAAATAATCACCTGTTTCATCTATTTTAGCTTGTATTAAATCAATTTGGTCTTGCTTTTCTTTTCTAAATATAGGGTCAACATCCATCATCTCTTCACGAGCTTTTTGCAAATCTTGTTGTAAGCTATTTCTTTGAGAAATACCACCTATAATTTTATACTTATCTTCTTTCGATACTGTTGTAGGAATCTTCCCTGCAATTTCTGCGTATTGTTGTGCTGTGATATTTGCCGCTTCTGCATCTTCCGGGGTTAAATTACCTTCTTCTACCTGCTTGCTTATTTGCTCTTGTATATTTTGCAAATCAGTTTCATTTGCAATTTCTTGTCTAATTGCTTTATCTGTACTACCTAAACCTTGTAACCCTGCGCCTGCTACCCCTCCCATTGCAGCGCCCATAACAGTATTATTTACAACATTTTTCCAAAAATTTTTATTTATATCCTCCTCATCAAAAACTTCATTTTTCGCTATTTTATTAGTTGCTACTTTTATAGCATCGGAAGCGGCTTGCTGAATCCCCTCTGTACTTCCTTCTACAAAAGCACTTTCTACTCCTTTTATACCTACATTTTTTAATTTGGTAGATAGTTTAGCTGCTTTTTTAACCATCTCATCCTGAATCTCTTTTGCAGTAGCTTTTATGCCTTTTTGAGCAAACCCCTCAATAACCTCTGCGGTAATTTTCTTTTCTATACTTTTAGCTAAACCTGTATTTTTTAATATTTTATCTATAGAAAATTTTTCAAGAGCTGCTTGAGCTGCCGCTTGAGTAAATAAATATCCTACTTTTTGAACATCAGTTAATTTATTACCGGCTCCGCTTTCTTCTAATTCTTTTGCATTATCATTAATTGATTGTTGGGCAAATGTCAAACCACCAGACAAGCCGCCGGCAGCCATTTCTACTAGTGTTTTAGGCGCTTGAAAAGCTAACCCTCTAACATCTTCAAAATCTACTCCACTAAATAAACCTCCACCATCTTTTGGAGTAATGTCAAATTCACCTTGTTGCTGTTCAAATTCTTTGCTTGAGCTAATCCAATCTACTCCGCCGGGGGTTATTAATGGAAAGCCTTTTTCTATTCTTGCTTGCTCTATGAAACTAACAGCTTTCTTTCTATCTGCATCTGCATTAGCAATTCTAACGCTTAATGGCATATAAGGTTGAGCGCCAAGTATATCAGCCATATAAACACCGCCTCCTATAATTGACGATAAACTTCCAACCAATGTATTATATACTCCCGCTATATTACTACCCTTTATCTTATCTTTCTGAATAGCTTTACCTATTGGACTTTTATATCCAATAGTAGCCACTTCTTCTCCTATATCAAATTTATCTTGAGATGGTAATGGTGTAACCGAATATCCTGAACGTGTAGGTTGGTCTTTTTTTTTTAATTCGCCGCCAAATTCAGCAAACGGATTTGTTTTCTTTTTTATTACTTCACCACCAAATTCTGCAAACGGATTATTTTGTTCTTCTGGCATTTTTATTTTCTTTTTGCTGTTGGATATTTCTTTCTAAAAGCTTCCCATTGAGATGCATCTATAACACCTTCTTCACCATTTAAAATTACGGTAATTTTATTATTCGCAGATGGTTTTGGCTTTGTTTTTTCCCCCGATTTCGGTAAATTTTCAATTTCGGCTGCGCTTTCACTACCTGATATTTGCTGATAAGAACCTTGAAGCTTATCTCTCAAATATGGGTCATCTGCTTTAATAATATCGCCGCCTGCCATTTTGCCTTTGCTATCTATATATTTTAATTGCACTCCAGTAACTGTACCATCAGGTCTTTTATATACTTCTATTTTTGAAAATTTTGATTTGCCGCCACCTAAACCATAAAGCTTACCAGCTAAAGCCTTTATATTATCTACATCACTAGATTTAATAGCATTTGTAAATGTATCTAAATATTCCCCAATTTTAGCTGCCTTCCTCTCTCCTTCTGTTGGTTTTTGACCAGCATATGATGGAGGAGGATTATATCCAACTTCGCCTATTCCTGCAAAGCCATCTCTATCTTTATTTTTCAAATAATTATATAAAGCATTTCTATTAGCAAATTCTTTCTCTTGTGGAGTAAAATTTTTATAAGTTGGGAATTGCTTTTGCGCCAATGCGGAAATTTCAGATTTAGCTTGATTACCGCCATCAGTTGTAAATTTTTGATACACACCCTCTGGAACCATATCTAATGGTTTATCAACTCCTTTTAATGAATTAGCGGGCAATGGCTCATTTGCTATTTCTGTACCGGTATTTGTCATAGATGGAGTTTTTCCACCTTTTTTTATAAAACCCATAGGGTCTGTTTCAAATGTTGGTTTAGCCCAAAATCCAACTTGCCCTCCATAAATAGTATGCTCTTGAGGCGTCCCAAGTTTAGCCCTAATAGGCGTACTAGACTGCTTACTACTCATGACCTTATCCAAGGCGTTATATTCTGTAATGTATTTTGATAAATTTTCCGGATTTGTTACTTGAGATATAAGAGAAGATGGTTGCACTTGAGTAGGGTCAACAAACTGCCCTTGTGCAATTCTTCTATTTCTAACATCATCTCTTAAATCTTTTTTAAGTGATGCTATATCTACTGAAGGATTATCTCTTGCAATTTGATTTGCAATTTCATCAGCTTGATTATGCTCTAAAATAAATGTATTTGATGCATTTGTAATGCCCTTCATTCCATTATCTACTTGAATTTGCAATGCAATAGGGTCAATTGTTTTATTATTTAATTGTGTCATTAAATTAGATTTTAATTTAGACACAGCTTCTTGCCCTACAAGATAAGCTTGTTCATCAGGAGGTAATTTATCTAATTTAACCCCAGACTCAATTATCGCCATACCCCTTAATCTATCACCCTCTAGTTCTTTGGCTTTCCTTTCTGCCGCCGCTTGACTTCTAGCATCTTCGGCTTGTTTCATTTGCAATAATCTTTCTGCCGTTCCTGTTGCGGACTGCAAAGCTTCTCCCGGCGATTGAAATATTTTTGGAAGATTTACTGCGTAACTACCTAAATTCTCTGCCATATTTATTTTTTTAAAGCGTCTGCTATATTCTTATAATTGCCATACTGCATTAACCCGCCAGCAATATCACTAACGCCGCCAAATATATTACCCATGCCGGATTCTCTTAATGCCGATTGAGCTTGAGCGTCAAGTTGATATTTCATTAATTTATTTGCCTGCACTTTATCCCCCTCGTTAATAGACATTGCGTAAGCTCTACTTAAATTATCCAAAACGCCTGCTTGTTGTTGTTGTTCTTGACCAGCTAAATTAGAAAAAGCAAGTTCAGCTTGCCCAGCTGCGCCCGCTCCTGTAGCTAACAAGGTAGCAGAATCGGTTGCATTTCGTTGAGCGTTAGCTATTTGGTTTGCTTGAGCTTGCCCAATGTTAGCTTGCGCTTGTGTAAACGCGCGATTTCTACCATAAAACAAATTTCTTACTGCTCCTAAGTTTTGCTCTGCTAATGGATTTTTTTCATATTTAGCCCACTCCGGGTTGATTTTATTAGCCTTGCTCATTTGGGTAATACCATATATTGATTTACCTAATGCTCCAACGCCACCTAGTATTGCTCCTGCTCCTATGAATGACATAATTTTTTATTTAAAATTAAACAATTTATTGATTTCCTAGAATAAAATTTTGCCCTCTTGATAAATTAAACCCTACATCAACAAAATTAACATAAATTATTGATTCGTAAGATTGAAATTCGGTCATAATTTGAGGTATTTGAGAAAGCACAACATCTCCGGTATTAAGTTTTTGGTCAGCCGTTCCTGTTGTATTTGGCGACAACCTATCCCTCAATATTCTAGCATACAAAATACCTTCTTGATTTATAAAATCAGAACTTGTTAAATCAGTAATTTGAGTATTTGGCAATGTCGTGTAAATAACCGTAAAATTAGGCGCTTGACTGCCTTCTATTACAATTTCAGCCATATCTTTTAATCCGCTCAACGGTTTATTTAAAACCCAACATATTCTTACAGGGTATTGTTGTCCAAACCAAGTGTTCCATGTAGAGCTATTTGTATTAAATTCATATAAAGCGCCATTTTTCCATCCAAACATTCTATTGTCAAAATAGTCGTATTGTTCTGCAATGAATTGATAATCACTTACCCATTTGTTTTCTTGAATATTAAAAGTTACTGTTTTAGCCAACCCGTCAGACATATCAAATCTATTGATAATAGAAGAAGCGTAAGATGGCACCGAAGAGTAACTAGGCAGTGTGTCGGCATAGTTTTCATAAATCAAGCCGGGCAATGTTACGCCAAGCTCTTTGTGGTAAGGGTCAACATATGTTGGTATATGATGAAATCCATTGATATTATCTAAATTACCCTCGCTTGCTGCTAAATATCCTTTTGCATAATTCTTAAACAATTTCTCTTGCTTATAAGAGCTTACTGGGAATAGCCCATTTGAGCTATACTGAACAATAGTTCCGTTATTCAAATCATACCAAAATATTACTCCTAAATATTCTACCACCGTTTCGGGAGCAGTAGTTCCAAACATTCCTTTCAATACATTGACCGTACCTATTACAGCAACATCTTGAACTAAAGACGAATTAGAAGAAGAACCAACTAATTGAACTTCACCCAAGTAGCATGATGCAGTTTGGAAAGAGCCAATTGATAACATTATAACACCCTGCTCTGTTGTTTTTGATGCTAATTGTAGCTTTTGTATGCTACCTGTACCTAATGGAATTGTTTTATAATTTAAAGCCTCAAATGTACTCAACCCATTATTTTCAGTTCCGGCTGTAAACACATTAGAATATCTAATCTCATGTTCGTTTCTATTTTGCCCTAATAAAATAACAAAATTAACAAACCCCTCGTCTGTAAACCAATTTTTATAAAAAAGGTCATTTGGCGACATTGCTTCTACATAGTAATATACGGAAGAATTAAATTGTCTTTGAAATACAAAAACATCCCCTATTAAACTACCAGATAATGTAGAATATTGCCTATTAACGGTTCCTGCATTTGTTATTGGGTATGCATTACCAACTTCGTAAAAAGGTTCATTTTCTCCCCTTATGTATGGAGTATATATTTCGTATATGTACGGAATATTTAGTAATGAGTTTACTAAATAGGTTGATTTTAATAATATATACGCTCCATCTTGACCTATGACTGGCAACTCGTATCTTACACTGCTACTATTAATAAGCACGCATACATCCCCTTCTGTATAATTATAACCTAATCCCGATTGTAACAATATAGTTGTATCTATCGCAATTGCATTTGTTGTAGTAGCGTTCCAAGTATCCGAATAAGTATAAGTAGCAAAATTTGGAGATGTAACAGTTACATTTTTAGATGCATATTTATTAGTGCTACTGTAAGAATCTATAAAATATCTTGTTTTTAAATTTCCTGTTCTTAAAATAGAATAATAATAAGCCCAACTAGGTATTTCATTTAACGTATTGTTATTATTTAATGCCCAATTAAGTGTTAATACATTGCTTGATGCGGTACTAGCTGATGCTATTGTAAAAGGTGAGCCACCATAACATTCCAATTCGCAAATACCCGCGCTTATAAATTGAACTTGGAATACATCACCAATTGTTATAGCATAATTGTTTAAAGTCAAGGTAGAATTAAAATAATATGGCAATCCCATTGATGCTGTATCAAAAAATTGTTCTGCAATAGCCGGTAAACCATAATTTTTAATTATTCTTATTCTAAACACTGTAAATCCGGGCGATAATGCTGTTACATTACCAATTATATTTACAGACATATCAGCAGTAAAAGAGGATGTAGCTGTAAATGAAGTTCCATTTCCGGGCGCGCCGCCGCTTGCGGTAAAATTACCCAATTGCACAACATCAAATTCAAAGTTATTGTCAACAGCAAAGTCGTAATTTGCTATTATAGGAATTACATTAAAATTACTATTTGGAGTAAACACTTTTGGAGGAGTAGTGGTAATATTATCATTTTTAGTTACAACACCGCATTTTCTTCTTGCTTTATCATAAAAAGCAACACCCAATTGATAAGAAGATTCGCTTTTAAAAAATCTTTTATTAGCACCGGCTATTGCTGTTGTTTGAGTTACAGCTAACGATGTTGTAGTTGGAGTGTCATAACCGGATAGGTTATTAGCCAAAAACATTCTATTTGTTGCGCTTTCCATTGTAGTTGAAAGTAAGGGAACGCTATCAAATGGCTTTGAAGCAATTGAAGTAGGAATAGTAGCTCCTGTTACATCTCCGTAATAATCAAAAGAAAGCTGTGTTGCTCCGCTGTTATGAGCTATGAATGGTTGTTCGTTTACTAATTTATCAAATGTCTTAATTACATTTGCAGAATTAGTAAGTTCATCTTTAGCAATAAGTCTTATTATTCTTGCAGTTTGTGGTATTTTTTCTAATAAATTTAGGGTACAATATATATGATTATACAACTCTGGCACACCCAACTCTACTAGATTTAACATAGAAGCAACTGAATATTCACCAAGAACGCTTTCTTCTCCATCAAAATAAACATATTGCCACGCAAATAACCAAGAACGATTTGCTATAAAATTATTTATAAACTGATTGTCGTATTGTTTTACTATTGAAGGGGCGTACACCGGGGGTCTTCTTATTAACATAATCTCATAAGAATCGGTTAAGCTTGTATAAGCTCTGGCATCTGTAACATATGCTGGGTAATTTAATTTTATACCACTATCAATATTAATTTTTTTAGGCTCATTATAATTATCTGTCCAATAAAGTAAACCTTGATTAACCTTACAATTTTTGTCAATTCTATGATTTTTATTAAAATTCAATCCGCCCTGAACCTGACTATCATACAATACAGCATATGTTGTAGAAGTTGCAAAATCAAATGCATAAATTCCGTGGTCATCAAATGTATTATATACAAACCAAAGCAATCTTTGACCTTCAATGTCAACACAACTTCCTATACATATATTTGTTCCATAAGGAGGATATACTGACTGCGTTATAGAGGTAGTTCCGGGTACGCCTTCTACTCGATAATTTTTACCATATTGAGTAATACCAACACGCCCGTTCATTAGCCTCAAGTATTGAGCATTATCCAATAAATGCAATGAGTCATCTTGATTTGTTCCGCCGGTAAATAATTTTTTATCTCTTAACATTTCTATTATGATTTAGGCGCTGCCATTGTATTCTTTTGTACAATTCTTTTAATTTTCTCAACACTCCAATCAGCTTTTCTTGCTCTCAATATCTTTCTTTCACGAATGTATTCATTTTGAGCTAATTGCTTTTCACCCATATTATAATTTCTATTATGAGCTTTTAATTGAGAATCAATATAAGCTTGAATTGTTTTTATTGCATATGGGTCTACTAATGTTGCAGCATCTGCTGACTGACCATCTGAAATATATTGCAATACTACATTTTCAACATATAATTTTTGGTCTATTTGAATTTGATTTCTTTCTTTAAAAACTTGAAAAGTATCTTCTTGATACCCTGCACCTAAACCAAAAAATCTACCAATATTTTCACCAAAATCATTATAATGAACCGTAAACCATTGAGCATACGGCAATGCGCCATAATACAATTGAGCTTGTCCGTTGTTTGAATCCGGAGGCGTTAAGTTATCTGTCCAATCTTGTGGGTTAAAATTGCTATTTGTATCTAAACTTGTTAATGGATTTAATGTTAAAGTAGGCACTAATGGTCGTATTCTTTGTCCAACCATAACGCTGACATTTACATAATCTTGATAATCTTCTGGTAATTCTGCTGTATTAATAGCCTGATTAACAGGAAGTATTTTTGTATTTATAACACGCAAATCATCAAATGTTATATCACGAAGACAGTCTGATGCGTAAACCATAAATTGCATATACCAATGCAATGGATATCCTTTTTTTAAAAGGAAATTCTTAACTATATAATCTAAACTTGCTGTGGTCATTTCTAATTAATTTTTTGTGTTGCTGAACTATAATTGTTAACTAAACCTGTTTCCGGAATAACTGTAGCAAATTTAGCAAACGCCTTCTCTACAATTTCCTCTTCCATACTTGCAGGTATTGGCAATGGGTCAGTGTTTGAATACAATGATATATCCATTACAATCAAATACATATTTACCGTATCAATGCCAAGCAATAAAATATCTTTTGAAAAAATAACAACATTTTTTCTTATTTCAAACCAAACATTACCAAGCAAATCATTCAATAATTTATCAGCCCTCAACAATGCTCCTTGCCCTAATGGGACAGGAATAAAATCATTATCTTTATCGTCTGTAACCCTATAAACACCCATATTTCTTGGTAAAGAAATTGGGATAATTGGCAACTCGGCTTGCGATTTATCACCAAGAGTTGTTACAGGTATATTTTCATAAAAAGCTATCATTAAATTATCTGGAATAGTTTCTCCTGTTGGCAATGTAGCATTGTAATACTGCATTTGAAACATAGAGTTGATAATCTGCTCTATCGCTTTAACTATATCTACATTTTGTACAGGTTGACTTGCGTCCCTGAATCCGCCGGCTAGTCGGGTTTGTACTTGTTCAGCCAAAAGGTATTTAGTGCTATTAGCCATTTTTATTTAGTTTCTTGCGTTTGATTTTGTGCAAATGCCTGTATATCCTGTTCAGCCATATTGATGCCCCAAAACTTTAATGCTATTGAAATAATATTATTAATATAAACATCCGTAAATTCTAATTGTGTACTTGTAGCGTTGTCATATGTTAATGTTCTAGAACCGGGTGCTTGAGTATATCCATAAACAGGCTTTAACGGTCTTCTCAAGTAATTATAAAAACCAGTTTGAGCAACTTGCGGGTATATTTGAAATCCGGTTGCCGTATCCTTTGCTATTGGTAACGATGTGCTTACAGGTCTTAATTGGCTCTTTAAAGCTAACGCTATTTCGTCTTCGTTTACAAATCTTACTGCATTTATACTGCTACCTGTAACGGTATATGCGCCGCCAATCATATGCAAATAGTCAGAAGCAAAATTAACCTGTCCGTCTGATGCAGAAGTAAATTGAACTTGTGAACGAAGCTTTCTAATTGCGTCATGAATCTTTTGCGTTGCGCCATACTGCTCAAACCAACCTGATACAGCTTCTATTTGTGCGTTATCAAGTGTTGACTCAAATTCAGGTATTGTAACAAATACACCTCTTTCTTTACGCACAATGAAGACCATAAAGTTGTATATCTCGTTTAAATTATATGCCATATTAATTTTCCTCCCAAATTCCCAATGCTCTATGGGATTTTATTAAATAATAAGATTTATCTCCGTATTCATATTTCTCAAGATATTGTGGTTCAAAACCAATAATATCTCCTTTTTTTAAGTTAGAATCATCTGGAGCTGATAACACTTTTGCTCTATCTCCTAATCTAACTTTTGCTTCAATAGTATCAACAATACCCATTTGTTTAATTACATCTTTTGGTATGTTTTCATCAATTGGTTCTAAAATAACTCTATCCCCAACTGTTATAAGCTCATCCTTAACTATTTTGGCATATATATCTCTGTAATCAGCTTTCCAAACATCTTTGTCGTTTATGTCAATTAAATTTTTAAATAAAAACTTTTGCGTTTCTCCAAAACTAAATTGAGACTTCCATCTACTTAAATCATGTTCAGACCCTTGACATCCGTCAACAAAATTACCTCTTTTATCATGCAATGTACCTACCCAAATATGAGTTATCTTCCCCGGCATTGCTACAATAAGCAATCTCTCTCCTTTGCCATTTGTAAACTTTTGATAATAAGGACTATCTTTTGTTATTTCCGTAAAACTTCCGCCATCTGATTCAAATTTTCTTTCTGCGACTACGGAATAATCAAATAAAACCTTATCTCCATTTTTAAGTTTAGAAACAACTTTAGAATTATCTCCCTTTGGATTTTTTGGCAATCCATAAATTTCACCTACTACTGTAGCGTTCCATTCGGGTCTATATGACCCGTCAAGATATAACTCTAAATCACCTACTTTAATTGTATCTTGAATAGGTTTTGTTAAACTTAAAAAAATATGATTTACCGGTTGTGCTTGCATATATGGCATAAAATTAGACTTTTTTATTTATTAAAAATTAAAATGCCCCCAAAAATTTTGAAGGCATTTTTTTAAATTAAATCACAGCGTCAATATAACTTTCGTCTGGTATTAACCTCAACTTCTCTCCATCTACTTCAATATCGACCCCTACGCTATGGGCAAACATTATTCTATCGCCTTCTTTAACAAGCGCAGCTTCAGTTCCAACAGCAATTACTTTGCCTGTTGAAAAATCATTTTGAGCCGTTTGCGGAAGATAGATTCCCGCATCTGTTTGCATTTTTGCTTCGTCAAGCTTTACCAATACCCTTTTGTTTAATGGTTTAAATTTCATTTTTAATTTAATTTTTGTGTTTTTTAATTAATTAACGCCCTTGACCTCGGTAAGCCTTTGGTCTTGGATTACTTTTATTGTAAGATTTTTTTGCTCTTCCTGATTTTTTTGTTCCAAATGTAACTTTGGATGAATTGGTTAGTTTTGCCATTATTTTTTGTTTTTGAAATAATCTTTATCTAATTCGCCGCCGTCCATTTTATTGGGGTAAACAAGTATGTCGTCGTCGTAAAAGTTCCGCACCATGCTGTTGTGGTATAGTATGACTTTCCAAACAGTGTTTGTGTCACTGCCGTAGTCAATCCATGCGATTGCTTTTCCGTATCCGAGGGGAGTTTCAACATCTATTGGGTTGTTTAATTCGTGAATATACATTAAAAATTGTTTTCTTCTTTATTACTACTTGATAATAATTGTATTGTTGATACTCTACAATGTAATTGAGGAACATTTTCATTTGTCTTATTGTTTTGATAAGACTTTGCTTCAGGTTTACCCTCTGTATAAACTAGCGTTCCTTTCTTTAAATAGTTTGCTACATTGAGTTTATCTGTCCAATAAGCGCAAGAAACCCAAGTTGTTCTTTCGGTATCTTCCCCTTGTTGGTTTTTAAACTTTTCGCTGTAAGCTACAGAGAAATTAATTACACTTTTACCATTTACATTGTTTACTTGAGCATCTTGCCCAAGCCTTCCGATTACAGAAATTCTAATCATTGTTTTTGTTTTTTATATTAAAAATTTACTTCTTCACCATTTTCATCTTTATAAGGAACCCAATTATCAAATGTCTTTTGCACTGCAACATCTGGTCTTAAAATTATATTTTTGTCGTTTATAATTTTCTGCAATGAATCCAATCCATTAAATAAAAATCTTCTAGTTTGGAAAAACATTTGGAACAAAATAAAGCCTTTTTTACCAACAATCTTTTGCCTTCTAATTTTTTTACTATGAAATTCACAAGACGGATTTTGAGGGTCTGTTTGAGCAAAAGGTCTATGATACACAAGGATATTATCCATCTTATTATTCCACATAGCTCCATCAGTTAAATCAAATACATCTGGACATGGATAATTTCCATCTGCTGCTTTTTGCATTTTTGTTGGATGCGCAACAATCCAAAAGAAAATATTATTGATTTGAGAGAATCTTGAAAACACTGATAACACCCACTCCAAATATTTATCACTTCTTTGAAACTTTTGATATTCATTTGTCAATTGGTTAAAAGGGTCAATATCAACTCCATCAACATTCTCCTTAACAATCAATTCTAAAAACACTTCCATTATGTATTGAGGCGTAGGTGATACATCTTTTGGATAAACATAAAACACATGATGGCAAACTAAATCGTAAACATATTCGTAAACCTGCTTACTTGGTCTATGTGGATTTGCAGGACTGCAATCACATCCTAATATTATCTCAACAAAGTCGTGGTAGTATTCTTCAGGTGGATTATCTTCAGGTGAAAATGTAGCAAACTTCTCTCCGTACAACATTATCCTCATAGCTTGATACCATTTTTTAAATGAAGATTTACCATAGTTTCCTATTCCTGTAAGTACGGTAATTTCCCCTCTCTTTGGTTTAAATCTTTCATCTAATTCAGGAACTCCAATGCCATCAACCCTAGCATATCCTTCATCATAAATTTTTAAGGCTTGCTCCTTTACATCAATTCCGTAAATAACATCCTTCAACTTTAACCCTTCATCAAATACAGCCTTCTCAACTTCAACCTCTCTCCTAGAAACTTTATCAACTAAAATCTCTTTGTCAAAAGATGCGCTACCAAAATTACCAGAATTTGCCTTGTATGCAGAACGAATTGCTCTATCTGCTTCGCTTTTTGTAAACTCCGAATTAGTTAAAAACTCACTATGAATCATTGAATTAGCTGTCATTTCATTAATACCAAATCGGCAACATGCGGATGCTAATTTAAATATAAAATTATTCCTTTCTCCTGTTACAAAAGCCTCGTTTTTATTTGAAAGCCAAGTAACAATATTTTTAAATGTCTTTTCATCATCATCATTCTTTTCATAAACAACAACTTTCTCTGTTTTCTTAATTTTCTTAAATACTTCAGCATTTTCGTTTATGTAAATTTCAGTATCATAACTCTCGTAACAAACCCGACTTACATTAATCCCACTTCGGTCAATTTCGGGAAAAACTTCTTGTAATGCTTGAAAGTGTTCTCTATGTTTTGCCCCATTGGCTATTTTTACCAATGCCTTTAAACCATTTCCAGAAGGACTAATCCAACAAGCATAAACAAATGGATTTGATATAATTTCAGTTTGCTTTTCTCGTAATTCAAAGATATTGTCAAAATCAAGCACAACAAAACCACTATGTTGAATTAATTGGACATCGGTTCTATCCGCTCCAAATTTTCCACTAAAGCAAATAGACGGAAGGTTTAATTTTATCTTATTTGCTTTCTCTTTATCAATCGTTTTTCTAATTTCCTCTACGGTTGTTTTACTTTTACCCTGCTGTATTCTTTTTAACGCAGATTCAACTGAAATGTAATTTGGTTCTTTGGAAAAAATGTTCTTAAAAATGGTAATCATCGTTTATATTGGTTTAAAGGCGTTTCTAGCGGTTTCTAATTCGTTCTGATACTTATTACCAATCTTAGGAAAAGCTGTCTTATTTTGCTTTAAAATAGCATCTACGACCCATCTCTTGATAGTTAGGTAATCTGATTTTGTTTTGTATGACTTTTCTATTTTATACGCTGACAAATATTCATAAAAATCATTTACATTTTCACCAAATTCCGCAATAAGTTGTAAATGCTCTTTTTGTGTCAATAAAATATTTTCTTTAAATTTTACTTTTTTTTCTCCTTTAACTTTATCCTTATCCATATCCTTAACCATATCCATATCCATAGACCCTTCCGAGGGGCTTATAAGGGGCTTATCTTTAGATATTCTTAAATTATATTTTTCAAGCAATATGATTACAGAATTGTGCGCTCTATTGTCGGGATTTAAACCAGATGGGTACTGAAATTCTAAAAAAGATGGTATAAACCACTTATTACCTTTATCAAAAATTATAATTTTCTCATCAAAACTTTTAATTGCTTCTTTTGAATCTATTTTTTCACCAATTCTTATTGCTGCAACCTCTATGTCCACTTGCCAAATACCTGCGTGGTCGCAATCATCGCAGATATATAACCAAAGGAGCTTATAAGCACCTTGTAAGCCCCTTATAAAGGGCTTCTTCCACTTTTCAGTATCGGTAAATCTTTTAGCCATCTTTTTGTAATTAATCGTTAATAAAATCGGTTTTCAAAGCCTCGTTAATACGAGTTATTTCAGCATCGGTAAATAATAATTTACCTTGCATCTTTCGTGATAATTCCGATTCTGGGATTTTAGCATTTAGTGATAACCACCTTTGTGTACGCCCATCTAAAGCCTCTTTAATTCTCTCGTGGAGTCTTAATTCAGTTTTGATTTCCATAAATTTGTTTTTGATTATTGAGGAACAAAAATAGTCTTATTTTTTATATCCCCAAATATTTTTAACTTTTTTTTAAAATTATTTTGTGTTTTAATTAAATTAATTATCTTTGCTAAAACAAATAACCTATGAAAACAGCAATGCAATTAATGTTAGATGATTTAGAATTAAGATATAAAGTACTATCTGATGCACAAATGTTACAAGCGTGTGCTGCAATAGAAGGTACTATTGAATACTCTAAATCTTTAATTATAAAAGAAAAAGAGCAGATAATAGATGCTTGTAATTCAGCATTTGAAGATAAAACAACTTGGGGAGAAAGATACTACAATCAAACTTTTAAATAATGAAATACTCATCTAGTTTTACGCATGATTTGAATTTTGGCGAAAAAGCTGAAGATTGGATAAATGAATTATTTTCTAATGGTAAACTTATTGAAGTAAAAAACGATAGGTTAATACATAAAACAGGAAATTTATTTATTGAATATGAATCAAGAGATAAGCCAAGTGGACTAGCGACTACTACTGCAGACTATTGGATTTACAGAATGAGTGAACTTGACTCTTCATTAATATTGCCAACTAAAGCTTTAAAAGAAGTTTGCAGAGTTTATTTTAAACAAAGTATATTTCTAAAAAATGGAGGCGATAATAATACTTCCAAGGGGTTTTTAATTCCATTAACAAGATTACTAAACGATATAGCAAATAACAAACAAAATGACATATAGCACAATAATAGTTAAGAAAAAGCAACTTAAATGTGGTTGTTATGATTATAATTTTAGCAAAAGTAGATGTAAAAAACACGCAACACTTGAAGATACAGCTAATAGAATTATAAAATATAGGCACGAAAATATAAAAGAAGACAAAGAGCAGTTGTGGGATTGGTTTAAGGAACGTAGAAAAGAAATGAAAGGGATATGCTCTAATTGTAATAATCCATCATCAAAAAAAGATGATGAAAAATTTCATTATAGTATAGCGCATATATTGCCAAAAAGATTATTTCCATCAGTTGCTACGCATCCAGACAATTGGATTGAACTTTGCTTTTGGGGTAATAGTTGCCATACTAATTTTGATAATAGCATAATCGACCTTATAGATATGAATTGTTTTGATGAAATAATAGAAAAGTTTATAAAAATATACCCAAATGTTGCTGAAGAAGAAAGAAGAAAAATACCGCAAGTGTTGATTGAATATTATAATCAAAACAAATAAAAAAACCCTCCTAAAAAGGAGGGCTTCAACTAAAAATCAATCAAAAAAACACAGAACTTTGTAAAAGTAGTATTTTTTTAAAAATTTAATTATTTTATTTTAAATTATTTTCAGATTTCCAAATAACCAAATCTATCCCCTTTAAGCCCTTTGGCGGCGTTATTGTGTTTTTTGCGGTAACTGTATCATTCGCTAACATATCTGCTAAATTTGAGGTTCCTGTGGTGCCATAAGGAGGCATATTTTTAAATGGTGCGCCTCTTTTCGTTTTAATTTTATCTAATTCTGCAATTATTTTATCAGATTGGTTATGTGCCAAATAAAAATCCATAAGATAATCTAAAACAGATTGCATGGAAGTTAAATTCTGTTCTTTTTGAATCATTTCTAACTTTTCCAAGTCAAATCTAACTCCGATTGGTTTACTTTTTGCCATATTTATTGTTTGTAGCTACAAATATACACAATAATTAAATTAAAACCAAGAAATGTAGCTACATTATTAATTTACACCCCCTAATTCATACCACAATCAACACAAAAGTTAAAGGTTTGTTAAAGTTTTAACATATCATTTTAACATATTTCCCCGTCAATAATTGCGTGTAATATATCCCCCCTTCATCAATCCGCTAACACATACCAAACTCAATACCATATTACTTTGTATGCAGGTCGGGAACATATTAATTATACTACACTATAAACCGAATCCGAAAACCAAAAACCGAACCCCCGTACCTTGATTTGCTCGACTTCCCCTTTCGCTCGACCGCCCCCTGATTCTGGGCGTTACCCCCTCTTCCTCCAAGCGTTCTGGAATTTTTTTTCGCTAAAGCGAATGTTTATAGGCATTTGCCGGATTTGCGATGGAAATATCCCACATAAGTGGTCATTAATGGAACTAATGGTGGCAATATGCGACATATAACGCACTTTATGATGTGCATTTATCAATCAATCTTGAGCCGTTTATCAATCATTTACGGCTCATTGAGTAAAATTACTCACTCCATTGAGTAAAGTAAAATAGTAAAGTTTTAGTTTTACTTTACCCCCCTTAAAGTAAAGTAATGGCTTTACTATGTTCACTTATTACCATTGTTCATGTTCCGTGAACACTATCAAAACTTGAACAAGTTGCATTTTTTGATAATAGTAGTAGTATTACTACCATTATTTTAATACAAGTAAACTCCGAATTGACCATCACTTTGTCACATATTTATATAAATCGGTGACACTAATTCGGATATTGTCAAGTTTTTAATATCAAAAACTAGACATATATTTCCATTTTATAAACTATTGCATGAATCCTAATGTAAAATTCATGCAAATAAGAAACAAAGTTCCCGTTTTGGTAAACAAAAGTTGCCCTATTAGACAACAAAATTAATTTAAAAATAGTTTTTTAATTTAAAATAATTAACTTAACTTTGTTAAAAATTATCAAAAATGGCAAGACACATTAACCCAGATTCGGTTTCAAGTAAAGTTTCTTCATTAGAAGTGAATGAAATTATTGAATTTGACAACCCCTATACTTCCATTGCTGTAATGATTTCAAATCTAAAAAGAAAAGAAGACCATAAAGACAAAATCTTTAAGATAAAAGTCATTGAAAACACAACACAGGTAATAAGAGTAAGATAGGCTTCAACTAAAAATCAAATCCCCCAATTGGTACGCAATTTCTACACTTAAGCTCTTTCATAAAAAAGAAAGGCAATTAATGATGAGATTGCTACCAATTTTTTAAAACACACAACTGCTATGCACATCCAAGTAATCAATTATCAAAGAACATTCAATTTAGGAAACTACGCTTCAGAAAAGATTGGCGTAGAAGTGGCTATTAACGCCGGAGAAGATGCTAAAGAAGCTTTGGAAACCGCTAAATCATTAGTAGAAGAATACCACAAAGAAAATGTGGCAAAACTAAAAGATTTAGGTTATTTCTATGAAGACCAAATCGAAATAGAAACTATTCCAACACAATCAAAGAAAACATTAACTGAAAAAACTAAAGAATTTATTGATGCTTGTAAAACAAGGGCAGAATTAAAATCTTGGGAATTAATGTCCAAAAGCAATCCTGAATTACTAGAACACTATAACAAAAAACTAAAAAGCATAAAATAATGGAATTTTATAACACACTCATTCATTGCAGTAGCATTGGTAAATTATTAACCGAACCTGTATCTAAAGCAGATAAAGAATCTGGCGAACTTTCTAAAACAGCAAAGACGCATTTGATAGAAGTGTATGCAAATAAAAAATACGGGTTTAAAAAAGAGATTGATAACAAATACACAGACAAAGGCAATACAGTAGAGCCGGAAGCAATAGATATGTTATCACTTACTATTAAAAGACCATTAAGTAAAAACACTGAAGTATTTAGTAATGATTTTTTTATAGGCACTCCTGATGTTATTGATGAAATGGTATATGATACAAAGTCAAGTTGGGATTGGATTACATTCCTTTCAAATATACCTGATAAATTAGATTCAACATACGAGGCGCAGGTAAACGGATATATGGATTTGTTAGGATTAGAAAAAGCTTGCGTTGCTTATTGCTTGATTGACACACCAGAGCATATTAGAAATTCAGCAAAATATTCTTTATTAAGAAAGATGGATGTTGTTAGCGAAGAGTCGCCTGAATTTATAAAAGAATGGAATGAGAAAGAAAAGAACATGATATTCTCTAATACCCCATTAGAAGAAAGAGTGCTTTTATTTCCAGTTTACAGAAACGAGGAATTGATTGAAAAAGCAAAAGCAAAAGTTCTCAAAGCGAGAACATTTTTACAAGAATTAGAATACAAGCATTTAAACTTTAATAAATGAACGGAGCAAACATAGTAAGTGCAATACAGCATTTGAAAATGGCTAAAGAGCATTACGATGATTTTATTAGACAATACCCTGAATCAAGTGGCGCTAGGTTATTCTTAAACCATGTAAATAAAATTAATTGGATATTTAAAGATACCATAACACATCCGCATATAACACAGGCGGTCAGAGATGGCATAAAGAAGGAGATTTTAAGTGATGTCTTTGCAGTGCCTGCTATTAACGAGAAAGTCGCCCTATTGACCCCAGAACAGCGAGAAATCATAGAGGAAACGATAGATGCTATGCTTTCGGGTGAAAAAGTTGAAATAATAGACACCGGTGGAAAGCCACTTATTGATATAATTGATACAAAAAATGAACCAAATATATTAGGAAATCCTTAATTTAGTGGTATGAAAGGGAAATTAAACAAACTAGGAGTTGCGAATAGCCTTTGGAATAATATCAGAGCTAAATCAGGTTCAGGTAAAAAGCCAACAAAAGAAATGCTTGAGCAAGAAAAAAAGATTAAAGCAAAAGAAAAAAAGTAATGCGTAAGACACCAGCTTGGACAAGGGCAGAAGGCAAAAATCCGAAAGGAGGACTGAACGAAAAAGGCAGAGCATCATATAATGCCGAAACCGGAGGTAACCTGAAAGCTCCTGTAAAGTCAGGTGACAACCCACGCAGAGTATCTTTTGCCGCAAGATTTGCCGGAATGAAAGGCGCAATGAAAAAACCCAATGGTGAGCCTACAAGAAAAGCATTAGCATTAAAAGCGTGGGGATTTAGCTCAATTGCACAAGCAAGAATGTTTGCAAATAGACATAAAAAATCTTAACAATGGCAGAGTTAGACGCAATATCAGAAACAATTCATAGCGAAAACGAAGGCAATCCAATAATGGATTTTCTTAAAAAGGTATTTAGCGTTACACCTACAGCACCGGTTGCAAAGAAAGGACTTGTAATGCCAAAAGATTATGAGTTAAAAGATACTAGAAAGGTAAGCGCAACAACAGGTAAAGCAATAGACTCCAATAGAGATTTAATAGGCGGAAAATATCCATCAGAAAGAATATTAAATATTGTAAAAGCAGCCAAAAGATACAATCAAGACCCTTATGATTTATTAGCCGTTGATTTGCAAGAAACAGGACTAGGCACTTCTAAAAGAGCCGGAAATGAAAACATAGGTCACGGAAAAATGAATATGAATGAGTTAATTCCAACCAAAATGGGTTCAGATGATGAGTCAGATAATTACGATATGTTTGCTAGAGCATTTGCTACAAAAATGCAATATGCTGATAAATTAGGAATAAAAGACCCGTATACAAAAATGCAAGTCTACAATGGTCTAGGAAAAATTACACCTAATACAGAAAAAGGATATCACGGTTTTGCAATGCAAAGCATATATGGAGTTCCATTACCAAAAGAAGGTATTGACATGAGGAAGAATCCATTATACGGTAAAAGGGTTTTGGATTTAAGAGATAATGTTTTAAGAAAGGACGAACAATTAGCCAATTACATAAAGAATATCAGATAAAAGTGTTCAATTTCTTATGCGAAGCCTCCCCTAAAAAGGAGGTTTTTTGTTTTTGTAAAGCGTAACGCTACACTTTCTTAATAATTATTTGGTAAATGTTATAACATATTGTACCTTGTGTAATAAATACCACAATATGAAACAAAATACCACAGAGTCATTTAGAGTAGAAAAAGAAATTTTAAATTGTATTAAATTAATTACAGCAAAAACTGGACAAACAACAAAGGGATATATTTCAATTGTCTTGCAAAAGCAAATAGAAAAAGACCTAAAAAAGCATTACAAAATAACAGAAGTAGAATGTTAAAAAAAGTAATACTCAACATAACCCCTCAAACCCACGTTAGGGCAACTCAAGGTGATTCCATATTTTTTAGAATCCCAAGAGAAAAATTACGCCCCTCCGGTTTAAGCAGACTACTCCGATTAGAAAAATACAACAAATACAAAGTTGACCTTTTAGCTGAAGCCAAAGCCAAGCAATTTATCCTTCCCCCAATAGGAGCTTCCATAACTTTTTTTATTCCAGTACCACCTTCTTGGTCAAAGAAAAAAAAGAAATTACATCACGGCAGATTCCACCAATCCAAACCTGACATAGACAACCTAACCAAAGCCGCATTAGATTCTTTAATGGTAGAAGACAAACAAATTGCGCACTTGGAAATACAAAAAAGATGGGTTGATTTTGAATCAGGATGGATTGAGATTTCCCACAAAGACTACGAAGAAGTTCTTGCTCTCCCCTCCCCCAAAGAATAGACTTTCGCCAAAGACTCCGCGTCTATGAGTATTATATACACACATACTCTATTTAACATAATATTTATTTCTTGCTAACCTAAAATTTTAATTAATTAAAATTTTAG
>Ga0315901_10000350_pt1 | contig 68888 bp, 69 predicted proteins | sample LakEriMetagenome_10_FD_203761 | JGI IMG/M metagenome (GOLD analysis project Ga0315901, IMG submission 203761) | Freshwater fungal communities from buoy surface, Lake Erie, Ohio, United States - Buoy 2 MA116 | ecosystem: Environmental > Aquatic > Freshwater > Lake | place: USA: Lake Erie, Ohio... | reverse complement strand
AAGCCGGTGGACTAGAATCGCGGGGTGCTCAGCCGTACGGACCTTTTCCTGCTTTCTCTGTTGACCCTCCTCTGGGGGGTCAATTGGCCCGTTATGAAATATGCAGTGCTGACCTACCCGCCACTGACATTTCGCGGCATCTCCATGGTGCTGGGAATTGTGGCGATCGCCCTTTACATGATGCTGCGCAAGGACCGTTTCTACGTTCCGCCGCAAGAGCGGGGTCCGATACTGAAGCTGGTGCTCGGCAATATGCTGATCTGGCATTTGTTTGCGATTTATGCGCTGAAATTTCTGACCTCGGGCCGGGCAGCGATTATCGGCTACACCATGCCCATCTGGGCCATGCTGATTGGCGTGCTGTTTTACAAAAATCCCTTTACCTGGCGGGGCGCGGTGGGCGTACTGCTTGCCTTGATTGCGACCCTGCTCTTAGCAATCGAGGAATTCAGCTCTCTTATCGGCCAGCCCCTGGGCCTGGGGATGATGTTGATCGCGGCCATCGGCTGGGGACTGGGAACCGTGATGATGAATCGCACTCAGCTGACCATCTCGAATGCCTCGCTGACCTTCTGGATGATGGTGATCACAGCATTGGTAGTCGGCCTGGTCAGCGTGGTGCTGGAAATCGATCAATGGCGTGCCCCAACCCTCGGCGAGTGGGGCACGATTCTTTACAACGCTTTGCTGGTCTTTTGCGTCTGCCACATCATCTGGTTTCGGCTTGCACGAAAGCTGCCACCCATTGCCAGCAGCTTATCGATCATGCTGATTCCAGTGTTGGGCGTATTTAGCGGCGCATGGGCCCTTGATGAAGCGATCGGGCCCTACGATATCAGTGCACTGATTTTGATTTTGATCGCGATGGCAGTTGTGCTTTTGCCCCGCCGCAAAGCCGCGGATGAGGCTGCGGCGGGCGCACCTTAGCGGGTTCACACTAACTATGGCGCGCAGCTTGACTCCATCTCTTTGCGCAGCCGATACGCATTTAGCGTCGTCTCAATGGCCACATCAGACCACGTTAAGGACTGGCCCGCTGGCACATCGCGGATGAGCTTGACATCATGGGCAAGGCCCAACGGCAGCCCGCCAATCGCGAGCGACTTCTGAGCCGGCAGAAGCTTTCCGTGCACGGTGTAGCCGCCCTCGCCATCCAGAAGTTCGCCGGCGCGAAGCGGACGCTTGGCCGTCGCAATGACATCGGCATTCATGCCGATTGCTGCGCCGGTGGCCTCACCACGCAGGGCCACTGAGGCCACAGAGATGCCCACCTCCAGCCCGATTAAGTGCCAGCGCTTATAAAGACAGGCATAGCGGCCACTCGGGTCGGTTCGGACCATGTATTCCTTAAAACAATTCCGAATGTATTCAGTCTCGCCCTCAAACACGACGAAGACCCCGAAACGAATGTCGTAGGGCACCTGCCGGCCATCTTTTTCTAGCGAGGACACAACCTCGACCTGGCCCTTTTGATGCAGCACGCCGCCTTCCGCGATCGGCCGGCAGACAAACGGAATGTCATCCACAGATGCGGCCGGATAGCTCAGACCATCGGGCGGCGCCACGAGTCCAGTGGCATTGCAAATCGCAGTGCACTCAATGGCCGGCTTTGAGCCATCGAGAAAGGAATTAAACATCTTCGGATTGAGTCCGCCAATGCGGGCCTGCTCTTCGGTAAGCCCATAGTGGCCCCAGACTGTCTCGGGCGTGGACTGCGCAAAATGCGGCAACCACTTGTGGCCCCGGCCTGCACTCACCACAGAAAATCCTGCTGCGCGGGCCCAATCCACAAGATCGCAGACCAGGGCGGGCTGATCGCCATACGCAAGGCTATAGACCACGCCATGCTCGGCAGCACGTTTTGCAAGCAATGGGCCACAGAAGGCATCCGCCTCAACAGTGACATTGACCACATGCTTGCCATGCGTAAACGCAAATAGGCAGTGATCAACTGCAGCAATCGGATGGCCCGTACACTCCACAACGACATCGATGCCAGGATGTCTGACCAAGGCCTGCCAGTCATCGCCCACATGGGTATTACCCGCCGACAGGGCCGCATCGATGGAGGCTGCCGAAAATTGCGGCTGCGGCCAGCCCACGCGCTGAAGATTTTTTTTGGCCTGATCGGGCGATAAATCAGCGATCGCCACCAGGTGCAGGCCGGGCGTCTTGGGCACCTGGGCCAGATACATGGAGCCAAACTTTCCGGCACCAATCAGCCCCACCCGAATCGGCCTTCCCTCGGCCTGGCGCTGTCTGAGTTTTGCGTACAGATTCACGGCATTCCTCCTGGCGTTCAGGCTCGAATTGTCGCCCATTCCAAAAACCCCAGGCCGATCGGGCCGAAGACCTTGCCACCAAAACATAGATTTGCTAAAAAACTATAGTCTAAATACATAAATCAAGGTTCTGCATGCGTGTCTTGATCGTGGAAGATCAGCCCGAACTTCGGCAGCTGCTTCGGCGCCAGGTTGAGGCCCTTGGATTTTCCGCAGACGAGGCCACCAATCGTCAGGATGGTCTGGCGATGCTGTTTGGGGATTCAGAAATTGCTGTGGTCATCCTGGATTTGGGCCTGCCGCCAAAGGCTGATGACTACGAAGAGGGCCTGATATTTCTGAAGACAGTGCAGGAGAAAAATAGTCTTGCCAAGATCATTGTGCTCACCGGCCAGTCATCTCCAGTGGTCACCATGCGGGCTATCGAACAAGGGGCCTTTGATTATCTGGAAAAGCCTGTGGATCGGCAGGCGCTGCACTATGCACTGCAGCGGGCAATGCTGTTTCGCGATACCCATGCCAGCCTGCGTGAGGACGCACGCGTCAGCGTGCATATAGTGGCGGATGCCGCTACGGAGCTCAATACAAAAGCGTTACGTGATGAGCCAATGAAAAAACTGATCATGTCGCTGCTTGAGAAAAACAACTTTAATATTTCCGCCACTGCCCGGGAGCTGAACATGAGCCGGGAGCATCTTTACTACTACCTGAAAAAATATAAGATTCAACGGCCCAAAAAGGATGGGGTGTAAGGAATTCTTACACTGTAAAAATTCTTCACTGGGCAGTAACCCGAAGGCCTCTCAGACTCCGTCTTTCAATTTATCTTCTGGAGGCCTTTATGCGTTACTCGCTGCGCGCCATCGCTGGCGCCATCACCATCAGCCTGCTCGGCATTGCGCCCGCCACCCAGGCCGCAAGCAATTCTGCGAACTTTGATGTGAGCATTCAAGTCAATGCAACCTGCGCGATCAGCGCCAGCAATATGACTTTTAGCAGTATCACCACCGGGACCACGAGCAATACCGATGCGACCTCGACCCTGACCGTGAACTGCTCGAACGGTACGCCGTATACGATTTCGATGGATAACGGAACAAACTATTCGGTCGGACGAAGGATGGCTAGCGGCGCAAGCTACATCAACTACTACCTGTACTCAGACAGCAGCCGTAGCACGCCCTGGACCCAAACCGCCACACAAACTGGTACAGGCAACGGCAGTGATCAATCTTTGACGATATACGGCCGCGTTCCTTCTGGGCAGTCGGTCCCGTACGTAGGTGCGTACAGCGACACAGTTATCGCCACCATCACCTACTAACACCATGCATTCCAAACGCTTCGGCGGGCTGCTGCTCGCCACCATGGGATGGTGCATGGCGCCTTGGACACAGGCAGCACTGAATATCACCCCACCACAGCTTGCTCCCGATGAACAGGGCGTGATTGCCACCGAGGTGAAATCCAGCCTCGCCGCGCCGACCCGCTGGTCGGTGCGGGTGGTGCCCTGGGATCCGGGACTCACCGAGCCGCCGGCGGCAGCAGCCAGCAATGTCGCTGCGCAGACTGCACCGGCCACGCTCGTCACGCCATCGCCACAACGCACACCACCTGCGCCATTAGCGATTCCTGGTCATCCCCTGGGGGTGGAGATCTCGCCGCGTTTTTTCTCACTCGCAGGCCATGGCCGGCAGGTCATCCGCGCCCGCATCATGGACCGCTCGCGCCACTACCGGCTCTTGATTGAACAGATTCCCGATGATGCGCTCTCCAATCAGGGGGTGAATTTTCGATTTCGATTCAGTCTGCCGATTTATCGCTCACGGCAGGATCCTCTGATTCCGCATGGCGTCACGATTCACTAGCCATGCTTGCTGCCGCATGGCTACTCGCTGCGGTTGAGTTAAACGGCGCACTGATTTCACGCGGTGCCCAGATCCAGCTCTCCGAGCGTGACTGCAGTGTTGAGATCTCGGCAATTGCCAAGGCACTCTCCACTGAGCACCTTGCCCGACATCGCCAGGGCCCGGCCTGGTCGGTGCCAGCTGAGCATTGCAGCTTTGATGAATCCGAGGGCCTTTTAAAAATTCGGCTGCCCCAGCAGGCGCTGGCCTCAAGGACTCTGACCCTGGGCCAGTCCTCGGGTTTGCAGAGCGTGGCACTGCTGCACGATGCCCTGCACTTCAGTCAGCAGCCAGAACTTCTCACCCAGCCACCGGCCCGTGTCTTGCCGTCGGCTGCATTGGATCTCTTTGCAGGATCGGATCTGATGGGCGCAGGCCTGGTCTTGGCCCGCGGTCCGCTTTCGGTGACAGCGCTCGAGCAGCGAACGAAGCAATTTGGCTTTAGCCGCGCATCGGCTGAATATTTTTTCGCCAATGGTGCACAGATTCGTGCCGGAGATTTCCGTACTGAAACCGGTGTCGAGCAGCGCTTTGGTGAATTTCAGGGGCTCTTGGCCACCAACCGCGCGCCAGCCCTTCGCGGTGACGGCAAGGCCGAGGCGCCACTGGCCATTCAGAGTCCATCCCGCGTGCAATTTTTTGATCGCAATGGTGTGGCTGTTTTTTCCAGCGAAATCCTGCCGCCCGGCAACTATGTCATTCAAGGCTATGGGGCAAGCACAGTTCCTGGATTTCTTGAAGCCCGGCTGGTGGATGTCAATGGTGTCGCACAGACTGTTGCGCTCCCCTGGTCTGCGGATCGCCGACTGCTCTCGCCCGGGAAAACTGAATGGGAGATGTTTGCAGGCAGGCCGCGACAGTTTGCGGCCGAACTCACCTCGCCGACCTTGGTGTCGGCGCGATTACGTTGGGGTCTGCATGAGTTTTACACCGTTGGGCTGCATGCCGAGCGGCTTGGATCGCGGCATCGCCAAAGCCTTGAGCTGAATTCGCGGGCCTTGCCCAGCATACTGGCTACCGCTGCGATCGGCCAGTCTTGCGAGGATCACCGCTGTGCACTTCAGTGGTTTGCAGAGGCGCGGGCAACACTGAATAAGCGGCTCACCGGAATTCTTGCTGCCTCTGATCTCAGCCCGATTACATTGGGTGCCCAACAACAACGTGCGACACAGCTGACACTCTCCGGCGCCATCACACCGCTACTCACCGGCAATGTGCATCTGATTACACAGTCGCAGGGGCCTGATTCCAGCCAGCGCATCACCGCGATCAGCCTGCAGCGCAGACTCTCCGGCCATGCCAGCCTGCAACTTCAGGCGCGCCATCATTTGTTTTCGGGCGATCAGGGGTGGAGTGGGCTTCTCGGTTTTTCTTATTCTTTTGCCCGGCATCACACTTCAGTGAGCAGCGCGTTAAGTCTGGGCTCTCACCGCAGCAGCGCAACTCAAGGCCCGGATCTTCGGGTGTCAGCAAATCTAAATAGCCCGAGTCTTTATGGCCCCCAGATCAATGCCGCTCAAAACTTAGGGCCCATCGATCGCACCGATGTCTTTGCCCGCTATGCCAGCCCCTATGGGGATGGATCCATGCGGGCTGACTCGGTGACAAATCAACTCTCTTGGTCGGCATCCACTCGGCTCTGGATGACCTCTGAGGCATTTCTGTTTGCGCCTGCAGGTGAAGACAACCTGGTCATCCAGCACATCGGGCAGCCGGCAGTCCGCCTGCGGCATGGCGGCCGTGATGCACAGGTCGCAGATGCACAGGGCCGAGTGATCTTCAGAAAAGCGCCGCCCTGGACGGATTCAATCTACACGGTGGACCCCAAATCTCTGCCTTTTGGCGCAACACTGGCCGCACATCGGGTCGCCATTCCACTGGCCAGCAATCGGGTCTATTTGGTGGATTACCGTGGGCTCTGGTCCCGGGCGCGGCACTGGAGAATCCTTGCACCCGAGTCCATTGGATTAACTGAGGCCGTCTTAGCGCGTGATCGCCATGGCCGGCCAGTCTTTGTGACTGCCGATGGCTATGCGGATCTGCAATCGGCCGATAGCCTGCCGCTTTCCTTAAGCCCCAAGGCCCAGCAGGCTCTGCTCTGCACCCTGATGCGGCCGCCTGCGGCCCATGAGACAGAAGCACTTCTGACTTGCGCCGATCAGCAGGTGCTTTAAATTAAAGACATATTCATTTGCACAAGGAAGGCCATGATGTCCCCTGATTCCCGCCATTCGACATCCGCATCCAACCAACCCGACTCTGAAGTTCAGGCACAGCAAGCACGGCAGCTGATGCATCAATTGATGAATCAGCTCGAAATCATTTCGGGCTGCGCCCATCTTGTGGGCTTACATCCCGCATTAGGCCCCACCGAACGCGATGATCTGCAGAGAATTCTCACAGCGGTTGGCCAGAGCAGAACACTTGCACAGGCCCTCGGCCAGAGGCTCATTAGCCCCGGCCAATAAACGGCATCTTGGTCGCCATGACGGTCATAAAGAGCACATTGGCCGATAGCGGCAGGCCCGCCATATAGGCCACCGCATCCGCGACATCCGCAATATCCATTCTCGGCTCCGCCATGCGGCTGCCATTGGCCTGTAAAGCGCCGGCACCAAAGCCGGTTGTCATCTCTGAGGCGGCATTGCCAATATCAATCTGGCCACAGGCAATATCAAACGGCCGACCATCCAAGGATAGCGACTTGGTCAGCCCCGTAATCGCATGCTTCGTGGCGGTGTAGCCCACCGACTGCGGCCGGGGAGCATGGGCGGAGATCGACCCATTGTTAATGATGCGGCCGCCCTGCGGCGACTGACGCCGCATCTGCGCAAAGGCAGCCCGGGCGCACAGGAATGCGCCAGTCAAATTAATCTCAACAGATTCCTTCCAGCTCTGAACTGAGAGTTCATCAATCAGCTGCCCTGGTGGAAAAATTCCAGCGTTATTAAATAGCACATCGACTCGGCCCCACTTGCTCACCACAGCCGCAACCAGCCGATCCACATCCGCCTCAATCGAAACATCACCGGTCACGATGAGGGCGCTGGCCTCTGACTTACTGGCCGTTTCTCGCAGTGGCGCCTCGCGCCGACCAAAGAGCGCAACCCGCCAGCCAAGCGCCAAGAGGCGCTGGGCACTTGCGCGGCCAATACCGCTTCCGGCACCCGTGACGATTGCGATGCCAGGCGCGGGCTTTGCTGGTGATGGATCAGATGCGGTCATGCTGCAGCTTCCTTTGCTCAAGTAAGATCGGGATTCACGAAAACTCAGAGTGTAATTTCAAATTGAAGCCCACCACGGTCGTTTACCTGCACGGATTTCGTAGCTCACCTCAGTCGTCAAAGGCCGTGATGGTGGGCGCTGATCTCGAGCAATCGGGCATCACCGCCCGATGCCCCCAGCTGGACATCGCGCCCAAGGTCGCCATGGCCCAGGCCCAAGAAGAAATTGATGCAGCCCTCGGCCGCGGCCATCGGGTCAGACTCATTGGCAGCTCACTCGGTGGATTTTTCGCCAGCGCACTGATGGAGCAGCATCCACAGGCAGCTGAATTTAAGGCTGCGCTCTTAAATCCCGCGCCCTGGCCCGCCCGCGATCTTCAAGACCATGTCGGCGAGTTGCCTGCCTGGCACACCAATGAAGTTCTGCATTTTCGGGCTGAGTATCTGCAGGATCTGAAGTCGCTCGAAGTCGGCATCAGCCTTCCCCAACGCTATCTGCTGGTGGCGGCCAAAGGCGATGAGTTATTGGATTGGAAAGAAATGGTCGCCCGCTATCCGGGGGCGCAACAGTTGATCTTAGAAGGCTCGGATCACAGCATCAGCGATTTTGACCGCTACTGGCCTGCGATTCGTTCGTTTTTACTTTCCTGAATGGGCATCAAGCATGCCCCGCTGAAAATCCACACGTGCCAATAACAGCAGGCCCACAACAAAAAATAATCCAGTAAAAAGCATGGCAGTCCGGTGGGCGTTGTCCGTAATCCAGGTCACCAGTCCATAACTCACGGGGCCAAGGATGGCGGAACAATTCACCGCCACACCCCAGAGGCCAAAGGTCTCGGCCTGATGGCCCGGCCGGGCCAGAGCAGCAACCGCCGCCCGTGCCCCGCTTTGCGAGGCACCCATTGCAAGTCCCGCAAAATTGGCCGCGATCCAAAAGAGGGTTGGGGTTGTCGCAATCCATGCAACTGCAACCATGCAGATCCAGAACACAAGGGCCAACATCAGCCCGCGGGCATGGCCAAGCCGATCCTGCAGCAGTCCAAAGCCCCATGCGCCAATCGCTGCAGTGATATTGACCACCAGAATTAAGAGGATAGTCTGGGCAAGCGTAAATCCCATCACCTGCTGTGCGTAGATGGCTGCAAGTGCGATCACCGTCTGCACCCCGGCGTGATAAACCGTCACGCAATAAAGAAAACGCCGCAGATCGGGCTGCCGAGCAGACAAACGCCAGGTCTCATGAAGCCGGCCCCAGCTTGCAGCCAGCCAGTGCCGCAGGCCCCAATCCTGCGTGCTGGCCGCGGGCGCGGCACGCTCACGCATCACCGATAAGGCGGGAAGTGCCACCAGCAAGAAAATTGCGGCAGTCAGAAGCATCGTGCCGCCGACAGTCTGCTGGGCATCCATCTGTTGCGACTGCGCCAGACTCACCCAGGCCAGCGAGGCCGCAAGCGCCATCAGTCCGCCCAGATAGCCCCAGGCCCAGCCATATCCCGAGACCCGTCCATAGGAGGCGGGGTCTGCAATCTCGGGAAGAAAAGCAGCAGTCATATCCTGATGCGTGGCATAACAAAAGTTTGAAACCACCAAGAGCAGCATGGCCCAGGCCCACATGCCCGATCCGACGGTAGCCAAGAGGGCCGTTGCTCCCGCGCAGCCAAAGGTGGTGATCACCAGTAGCACTTTTTTCTGGGCACGGAGATCTGCATAGGCCCCAAGGATTGGGGCCGTGATCATGACCAGGGCATAACTGACGGAGAGCACCAGCGTCCAGGCCAGCGTGGCATGTGCGGCCCCAGACATCACTGCCGAAACAAAGTAAGCGTTAAACACCGCTGTCAAGACCACCGTGGTGTAGCCCGAGTTCGCAAAATCCAGGCTGGCCCAGGCAATCGCCTCTTTGCGGCTTAAGCCCTCACGCAGCAGAGATGGGGATGGATGCATAGGGGTTCATGATGAGGCAAAATGCGGCCTGCGTCCTCCATTCCAACCCCTGGCACGACGCGACCGACATGACTGAAAAAACATCCCGCCCTGCAGCCCAGCCGGCTGCCCCGCAAAAAGTATTCGTGCGCACCTTTGGCTGCCAGATGAACGAATACGACTCCGACAAGATGGTCGACATTCTTGGTGCCCGGCAGGGCATGCAGATTGCCCAGACCCCAGAGGAGGCCGATGTGTTTCTACTCAACACCTGCTCGGTCCGAGAAAAAGCGCAGGCCAAGGTGTTCTCAGATCTCGGCCGGGCCCGGGAGTTAAAAAAACTCAACCCGAATTTAATTATCGGCGTGGGCGGATGCGTCGCCTCGCAAGAAGGTGAGGCGATTATTGAGCGGGCGCCTTATGTCGATATTGTCTTTGGCCCGCAGACCCTGCATCGGCTGCCCGAACTCATCGAAGCCCGGAGACGCACCCAAAAGCCTCAGGTCGATATTCGTTTCCCTGAGATTGAAAAATTCGATCATCTCCCGCCGGCACGCATAGAAGGCCCCACCGCATTTGTCTCCATCATGGAAGGCTGCAGCAAGTACTGCAGCTTCTGTGTTGTGCCTTACACACGCGGCACCGAAATTTCGCGGCCACTCGAGGATGTCATCGCCGAGATTGCTGAACTGGCGGAAAAAGGAGTGTGTGAGATCACCCTGCTTGGCCAGAATGTCAACGCCTATCTCGGGGCAATTGATGCCGCAGACCCGCAGGCAGGCGAATCAGATTTCACGACCCTATTGGAGTTGGTCAGCGAAATTGAGGGCATAGAGCGTATTCGTTACACGACCTCACATCCGCGGGAATTCAGTCAGCGGCTCATTGAAGCCTATGGCCGGCTGCCCAAGCTGGTCAGCCACGTGCACCTGCCCGTGCAGTCCGGATCGGATCGCATTTTGTCGGCAATGAAACGTGGCTATACCGCGCTGGAATACAAATCCATCATTCGCCGACTGCGCAAAGTCCGTCCAGATGTTGCCGTATCCACCGACATCATCATTGGCTTTCCTGGAGAGACGGAAACCGATTTCGCAGCGACCATGGCCCTGGTCAATGAAATCGGCTTTGATACCTCATATAGTTTTGTCTACAGTGCGCGACCGGGCACACCGGCAGCAGATCTGCCCGATGACACCCCCAAGGCCACCAAATTGAAGCGGCTTCAAGAACTGCAATCCACCATTGAGGCCAACGCCCGACGACTCAGCGATGCGATGGTGGGCACTGAACAGCGCATTCTTTTTGAGGGGCCTTCCAAGAAAAATCCTACTGAAGCACTCCAGGGTCGTACAGAAAATAACCGTGTGGTGAATGTTGAAGTGCCGCTGGCACGGCAGGCGCAGTTAATCGGTCGCCTGTGTACTGTACGGATCGTGCAGGCCTACCCGCATTCGCTGCGCGGTGAGCTCATTTAATTGGCGCGCCTTCGCCTCAGTGTTCAATTCGAGTCGGGCGCTCGTCCCGATGACTGGCCGCTGTCTCGGCCAAGATTAAGGCGTCTTATTCTGGCAAGCCTGCCGGCCAACTGCGCGCAGGCAGAAATCACTGTTGTGGTGATGGGCACTGCCAAGGCCCGACGATTGAATCGCGACTACCGCGGCCAGGATCATGCGACCAATATCCTGACCTTTCCTTACACTCCGGCGCCAACGCTATCTGCCGATCTCTTGCTGTGCATGCCGGTCATCAAGGCCGAGGCACGCCAGCAGGGCAAGCGGCCTGATCACCATGCCGCCCACCTTATTGTTCATGGTGTGCTGCATGCCAGCGGAATGGATCATCAGCGCAAAAGCGAGGCCGAGGCGATGGAATGGCTTGAGGCCGCCATCCTGGGCCGTTTCCGCATCCCCAACCCGTACGCCTAACGGCCTGCCATCTAGGGGTGGTTTACCCCGGCGACAGGTCCATGGCCTTGTGGCACCATACAAGTTCCTTAACTATGATTTCACCGCATGGGTGATCGACCCTCCGGCGACCCGCGCGCCGGATTCAAATCTCAGTTTGAACGCCTCATTGCCCGGCTCTTTCGCCGGACCGATGACAAAGAAGACCTCATGGAGCAGCTCCGGGAAGCCCAGGAGCATGCGGTAATCGATGCCGATGCCGTCTCGATGATGGAGGGGGTGATGCAGGTTGCCGATCTTCAGGTCCGCGATCTGATGATTCCGCGCTCGCAGATGGATGTCATCGATATCGATGACCCGCTTGAAAAAATCTTGGAGACTGTGGTGAGCACAGCCCACTCGCGCTTTCCAGTCATGGAAGGCAAGCGCGACAACATCATCGGCATCTTGCTGGCAAAAGATTTATTGCGCTGCCTTGCCCATCAGGAAGATGACCTGCGGGGCATGCTCAGGCCCGCGGTGTTTGTGCCGGAATCGAAACGCCTCAATATCATGCTGCGGGACTTTCGCGTTAATCGAAATCACATTGCAATGGTGGTCGATGAGTACGGCGGCGTCGCCGGCATGATTACGATTGAAGACGTACTGGAACAGATTGTGGGTGATATCGAAGATGAGCACGATATCGAAGAAGACGATGACAATATCGTGGCCATGCCCCGACAGCCAGGCCGCTTCCGGGTCAGGGCGCTGACCCCGCTGGAGCAATTCAATACTGCGTTTTCCTGCACGCTTGCCGATGATCAGGTGGACACGATTGGAGGGTTTGTCACGGACCATTTCGGCCGCATGCCCCATCGTGGCGAGCAGATCGATATCGAGGGCTTTCGGTTTGAGGTCCAGCGGGCCGATGCGCGCCAAATCCATGTGCTGATCGTTCAGCGGAGCTCCGCCGTCGCCGACGCGACATGATGCGACTTGCCAGTCTTGCAGTGGTGCTGGCCTACACGGCGGGACTGCACTGGATTTACATTAGCCTGCACACATATGGAGAAATGCCGGCATGGCTGGCCGCACTCGCCACCCTACTGCTAGCACTGTATGTCGCGCTCTATGCACTTGGGGCGCTCGCGCTCATTCGCTGGCTAAGACTGGGCACCCAGCGGTGGGCTGCACCCTTTGTCATCGCAGCGGTGGTGACCCTGGCGGAATGGTGTCGCGGCACGCTCTTGACTGGCTTTCCCTGGCTCGGACTGGGTTACCTCGCCATTGACACACCGCTTGCCGGCTATGCGCCTGTTGTCGGTGTCTATGGTGTCGGCTTTCTGTCGGTGCTTGCCGTGATGTGGGCAGCGCAGACAATCCGCCATCGGTCCTGGCCCGCCTTTGGAGCATTGCTGCTGGTGTTGGCCGGCGGATTTGGACTGGGCCATCACCGCTTTACTGAACCCACAGGTGCGCCACTCAAAGTGGCGCTGGTTCAAGGCGCCATTGAGCAGTCCATGAAATTCGATCCCAATCGCGAGGCCCAGGCACTGCAGACCCATCTTGAAATCGCCCGGCCGGCCGCGGGTCCAGGCGGTGCGCATCTGATTGTCTTTCCGGAGACCGCCATGGTTCGGCCCTGGGACCTCGCCCCGGCCGATTATCGAGAGGCCTTTTACCGGCTCACGCAGACCGCTGGCGCCTCAGTCATGCTGGGGCTGCCGCTGCGCGATGCAGATGGTTATCGGAATAGTCTGATTGCAATCCATGAGTCCACGCCGTCGGGAAGCTTTGCAGCCCGTTACGACAAGCATCACCTCGTGCCATTCGGAGAATTCATTCCCTGGGGCTTTCGCTGGTTTGTTGATCTGATGAAAATGCCGCTGGGAGATTTTCAGCGCGGTGCCAAACGTCAGGATCCGATCGCTGTTCGGGATCAACGGATCGGTGTGAATATCTGCTTTGAGGATTTGTTCGGCGAAGAAATTATTGCCCCCTTATCACCGGAGATACCCGCCGGCCAGCAGCCCACCATTCTTTTGAATATCAGCAATCTCGCCTGGTTTGGAAATACGATCGCGCTCTCGCAGCACCTGGCCATCTCGCGGATGCGGGCAATGGAAACGGGCCGGCCCATGATTCGCGCAACCAACACCGGCGCAACTGCAGCGATTGATCATCGGGGTGTGGTGACCGATCAAATCGCGTTTGGCAGTCCGGGGCTACTGTTTGCGCAAGTCAAGGGCATGCAGGGCATCACGCCGTATAGCCGCTGGGGCAACCTGCCTGTTCTCGCGATCAGTCTTCTGTTCTTTGTGATCGGAATCGCTTTAAAGGCCCGTCGGCCATAGCCGATGTGTACGGGTCGGCTAAAATGCCGGTCATGCAAAGCTTTCAAAGCATCATTCTGACACTGCAACATTACTGGGATGCGCAGGGATGCGCCCTATTGCAGCCTATTGATCTTGAGGTGGGGGCTGGCACCTCACACACCGCGACTTTTCTGCGCGCACTCGGGCCGGAGCCCTGGCGCGCTGCCTATGTACAGCCTTCACGCCGGCCAAAGGATGGCCGCTTTGGTGAAAATCCGAATCGGCTTCAGCACTACTATCAATATCAGGTGGTGCTCAAGCCCTCTCCGGAAAATATTCTCGAGCTTTATCTGGGCTCGTTAAAGGCCCTGGGGATTGATCCTGAAATCAATGACATTCGATTTGTCGAAGACGATTGGGAAAACCCAACGCTGGGCGCCTGGGGCTTAGGCTGGGAAGTCTGGCTCAATGGAATGGAGGTGACCCAGTTCACTTATTTCCAGCAGGTGGGTGGCCTCGATTGCGCACCGATTACTGGCGAGATCACCTATGGCATCGAGCGGCTGGCCATGTATCTGCAGGGTGTCGAGAATGTCTTTGATCTGACCTGGACCGAATGGGAATCACGCGGCCAGAGGCAACGGCTCACCTATGGCGATGTCTATCACCAAAATGAAGTCGAACAGTCCCGCTATAACTTCGAACATAGCAATGTGCCTGTTTTATTTACTCGATTTACTGAGCATGAGGCCGATGCCCAGCGCCTGCTTGAAGCCGGCCTGACCCTACCGGCCTACGAGCAAATCCTGAAGGCCGCCCATACCTTTAACCTCTTAGATGCACGCGGGGCCATCTCTGTCACCGAGCGGGCCCAGTACATCGGGCGCATTCGCAATCTCTCGCGTGCCGTGGCCCAGGCCTATGTTCAGTCGCGCGAGCAGCTCGGATTTCCGATGCTCAAGGATCGGCCAGCATGACGACCGCTTCACTACTCGTGGAGCTGCTGACCGAGGAGCTCCCGCCAAAGGCATTAAAGCGCTTGGGTGAAGCCTTTGCTGAGTCGATTCTGAAGGGCCTAAGGCAAGACGGCCTGACCGAGTCCACGACTCAGGTTCAGGGTTTTGCCAGCCCGCGGCGTCTTGCAGTACGCCTTACTGCAATCCGACCGCAGGCGCCCGATCGGCCAAAAAAAGAAAAACTGCTGCCGACAGCCATTGCGCTGGATGCCAGCGGTAAACCAACCGCCCCCCTGATCAAGAAGCTGGCGGCGCTCGGGGTCACACTGGGCAAAGATTGTGAACTCACTGATCTTCAGCGCGAGCACGATGGCAAGCAGGAACAGCTGTTTTATGAATTCACCGCCAAGGGCGCATCGCTGGCCCAGTCACTTCAGTCTGCCCTCACGCAGACCATCGAAGGCCTGCCAATCCCAAAAGTCATGAGCTATCAGCTTAAAGATGGCCAGACCGTGCACTTTGTGCGGCCAGCCCATGGGCTGGTAGCACTTTATGGCAACGAAATTCTGCCCATCTCAAGCCTTGGCCTGACGGCAGGCCGCACCACACAGGGCCATCGTTTTCACTGCCCGATGCCTATCCAGCTCGATCATGCCGATCAATATGCGGAGCAGCTTTTCAAAGAAGGCCGGGTCATCGCCTCATTTGACGAGCGCCGCAGCCGAATTGAGAAGGCCTTGCACTCCAAAGCGGCTCCGGATCGGGCGGTGATGCCCGATGCGCTTTTGGATGAAGTCACCAGTCTTGTCGAGTGGCCCGAAGTCTTAGAGGGCCGCTTTGAGGCGGCCTTTCTGTCAGTACCGCAGGAATGTCTGATTCTGACCATGCAGCAGAATCAGAAATACTTTGCGCTTACCGATGCCCAAGGCCGACTCACCAATCGCTTTCTGCTGGTCGCCAACATCCAATCAAAGGATCCTGCCGTCTTGGTCTCCGGCAATGAGCGGGTGCTCCGTGCACGGCTATCGGATGCGAAATTCTTTTTTGATCAGGATCGAAAGCGCAGCCTGGCATCCCGTATCGATGGCCTGGCGGCCGTAGTCTATCACAACAAGATCGGCAACCAACGCCAACGCATCGATCGGCTGGCCCGGCTGGCCCGGCAGTGGGCCGCTGGCGTTGGCGCGCAGCCTGATCAGGCGGAGCGGGCCGCGCTTCTTGCAAAGACTGATCTGCTGACCGATATGGTGGGCGAGTTTCCGGAATTGCAGGGCATTATCGGCACCTATTACGCACGGCATGATCAAGAAGCCGAAGCGGTTGCCTTGGCCATTGAAGGCCATTACCGTCCGCGCTTTGCGGGCGATGAACTGCCGCGCAACGCGGCTGGCACTGCCTTAGCACTGGCCGACAAAATGGAAACCATGGTCGGCATCTGGGGCATTGGCCTTGCGCCCACTGGTGATAAAGATCCCTTTGCGCTCAGGCGCCATGCCCTGGGCGTTGTCCGCATTCTGATTGAAAAAGATTTATCGCTTGATTTAAGCCAGATGCTCTCGCAGACCCAGGCGGCCTTTGATGGAATCGATGCTGTAAAGCCTGATCTGAGCGCACTGCAGGCTTTTATTCTGGACCGTCTACGGGCACAACTGCGAGAGCAGGGCCATCGTGCAGAGGCCATTGAGGCCGTGCTCGCCCAGTGCCCCGATCGACTCGACCAAGTACCCAAGCGTCTGACCGCACTCGCGGAATTTATGATGCGGCCAGAGTCCGAGTCATTGTGTGCCGCCAACAAACGCATCAGTAACATTCTGAAAAAATCCGAGGCGGCGACTGCATTCGTTCAGCCTCAGCTTTTAAAAGAAACTGCAGAGCGCGCACTTGCACAGATGCTCACCGAGATCGGGCCCAATGCGGAGGCCGCAGTCGCCGAAGGCCGCTACAGCGAGGCCCTTTCGGGCCTATCGGTGCTCAAGGCCCCCGTCGATGCATTTTTTGATCAGGTCATGGTCAATGCCGAAGACGCCCAGCTGCGCGCCAATCGGCTGGCGCTGCTGGCGACCTTGCATCGCTCAATGAATCAGGTTGCGGATCTTTCTCGGCTCGCAGGCTAAGGCATTCTGTCACCATGCTCCAGCACTCGCCCTCGGCTCCCCTGATTATTTTGGATCGCGATGGGGTGATCAATTTTGACAGTGATGCCTACATCAAAAATCCGGATGAATGGCTGCCCATTCCGGGCAGCATTGAGGCGATTTCTCGGCTATCTCACGCAGGCTGGGCCATCGCCGTTGCCACCAATCAATCGGGCATCGAGCGGGGGCTCTTTGACATCAACACCCTGCATGCGATTCACAATAAGATGGTGCAGTCCGTGAACCAGGCCGGCGGCCGGCTAGATGGGATTTTCTTTTGTCCGCACACCGGCAGTAGCGGATGCCCATGCAGAAAGCCTGCGCCCGGACTGATGCACGACATCGCACGGCGCTTTAAACGTGAACTGACCGGTGTTCCGGTGGTTGGTGATTCCCTGCGTGATCTACAAGCAGGTGAGGCGGTTGCAGCCGATTTGTGGCTCGTGAAGACTGGAAAAGGGCCACGCACCTTGCAGGCGGCTCAGACCGATGCCGATAAGCAGCTGCCGAAAGGCACCCGCATTGCGGAAAATCTCGCCGACGCCGTTGATCGGATTCTGGCGGCCGCCGCAGGAGCGTCCGTCTGATGCCGGCCGCGCGCGCCGTTATTTTTTTGTTGTTTCAGGGTGGATCGCTGGCCTTTTGGGCGACATTATTTCTGATCCTGGGGCCATTTCTTCCGTTTGAATCCCGCTACCGTCTCGCAATTCAGTGGCCCAGGATGATGGTCTGGGCCTCGCGGGTGCTCTTGGGTATTGAACACCGGGTGCTGGGCGCAGAACATCTGCCCAAAGGCCCGGCAATCCTGCTCTCCAAGCATGAATCCGCATGGGAGACGCTGTTTTATCCTGCGTATTTGCCCAAAACACTCTGCTTTGTTTTTAAGCGAGAGCTGCTCTGGGTGCCATTTTTTGGCTGGGGCATTAGCCTGCTGCGCATGATTGCGATCAATCGTGGCAAAGGTAGCGAAGCCTTTGATCATATTCTCTCGCAAAGTAAAAAAGTGCTCTTCGATGAGCAACGCTGGATCGTATTTTTTCCAGAAGGCACTCGTGTACTGCCCGGTGACTATCGTCGTTATAAAACCGGCGGCACACGTCTTGCCGTCGCAACCGGCGTGCCTGTCATTCCGGTTGCAATGAACTCTGGGGACCTCTGGCCAAGAAAATCATTTCTGAAAAAGCAGGGAACCATTACGGTCTCTTTTGGGCCACCCCTCTTGCCTGAAACCGAAGATGCGACTACTCTCATGGTTAAGGTGGAATCCTGGATTAATCAAGAGATGCAAAGACTCAGCCCCGATCGACCTCGGAGAGCCCCCGCATGACACTGCTTGAGCAGTTTCTCTTGCCCTTCGGCATCGGCGATTCGAAAGCATCATCGCCCCCTTCCCCCACCGGTAAAGCCTCTAAGGCTGATCCAAAATCCCCATCGGTCACGCCCGACGGCGCACCAAAAAAACACCGCACCGTTGCCCTTCAGGGCTACAGCGTGCCTTGGCTTTTAAAGCGCACCCGGCGCAAGACCGTGGGCATGTCGATTGGCCAAGGCATGATTCAAGTCAATGCGCCACGATGGGTGCCGATCAGCGACATCGAATACATCCTGCAAGAGAAATCGAAGTGGCTGCTGGCCCGCTTAGCGGAATGGCATCAGTCTGAGCAGCACCGACTTCTGCCCGAGCAACAATGGGCCCATGGCGCCTCACTGCAATATCTTGGCAAACCACTGACGCTGCTGCTTACCCCGCAGCTGCGTCAGACACAGTGGGATGATTTTCGTCGCGAGCTTCAGCTGGCACTCTCCACCGAGGCCTCACTGGAGCAGATCCGCGACACCGTCCATGCCTGGCTTCAGAGTCAGGCCAAGGCACTTTTCGCGCGGCGCCTGAAAGCCATTAGCGAGCAGTCGGGCCGTCGTTATACGAAGTTCAGTCTGAGCAATGCCCGCGGCCGCTGGGGCAGCTGCACCGAAGATGGCCATATCCGGCTGAATTGGCGGCTGATTCATTTCGGCCAGGAAGTCATTGACTACGTGATCGCCCATGAGTTGGCCCATACCCACACCATGGACCACGGCAGAAGCTTCTGGGACGAGGTCGCAGAAATTCTGCCGACCTTCGAAGAAGGCAAATCGGTACTACGAAAAGCGCGGCTCGACACCCTGCCGACGTTCTAGCGACAGGCGGGCTACCGCATTGGCCAGTCCTACAAAGTGATCGACCGATAATTCCTCGGCCCGTTGGGTGGGTGCAATATCCAACGCATCCCAGTCAAGCATCGCTGCATAAGCCGCCAGTGACTTGCGCAGCATTTTTCGTCTTTGGGTAAAGGCCAGCGCGACAACTGCAGCGAAGATCGGCCAATCGCAGACCCGCACCGCTGCAACGGGCAAGGGCACCATGCGAATCACTGCGGAATCAACCTTCGGTGCCGGCATAAATGCTCCGGGCGGCACGGTCAGGCAGCGTGCCATCTGGTAGCGGGCCTGCAGCATTACAGAAAGCCGGCCATAGATCTTTGATCCGTGGGCCGCAACCAGTCGATCCACGACCTCTTTCTGTAGCATCAGATGCTGATCGATGATCTGCTCAGCTGACTCAAGTAAATGAAAGAGAATGGGGCTGGAGATGTTGTAGGGCAGATTGCCCACGACACGCAACGGGCCACCAAGTTGATCGGCCAGCGCAGAAAAAGAAGTCCGTAGCACATCCTGCTCCGTGATGGCGAGCTCAGAGGCGGTAAAACGCTCACGCAGCCGTGCCGCCAGATCCCGATCGATTTCAATTGCGTGGACATGGCCGGCCTTTGCAATCAGCGGCGCGGTGAGCGCCGCCTGCCCGGGGCCGATCTCAATTATTCGATCACCCGGCTTGGGGTCAACCGCTTGAATGATTCTTGCGATTACTCCTGGGTCGTGCAGAAAATTCTGGCCGAATCGCTTGCGCGCGATATGACCATCAGAGATCGTCACGCTTGATTTCAACGTAGGCATTGGCGCGGACCTCGCGGGCCCAGTCAGCGACCGCCTCGGCCAATTTTTCTTCGCGCAGGGCAAGCCGCGCCGCAGTCCGCAGACGCTGCTCGGTTAAAGGTTCACGCTTGCGCTCCAGCAATTGAATGAGGTGGATACCGAACACCGAGCGGACAGGATCGCTGATTTGGCCAGGGTTTAAGGCGACCATTGCACGCTCGAATTCCGGCACTGTGTCACCAGGATAGGTCCAGTCCAGCTCCCCGCCCTTTTGTGCCGAGCCTAAATCCTGCGAGAAATCCCGGGCCATCTGACCAAAATCTGCGCCCAGTTCAATTCTGCGCCGCAGATCCACCGCACGCCGCCGGGCCTGGTCTTCGCTCACCTGGGCATCAATTCGAATCAATATATGCCGGGCACGATGGACGTTAACCTCCTGGGTGCGCAGGCCCGAACGCCGCTCCTCTAGTTGAAGGATATGAAATCCGTTTGGACTGCGAACCGGTTTGCTGATCTCGCCTGCCTTAAGGCCCGAGACCGCATCCAGAAAAAGGGTCGGTAAGCGATCGCGGGTCCGCCAGCCCAGACTGCCGCCCTGCTCCCGATCGGGGGCATCCGAAAATTCCTGGGCGATGCTGGCGAATGTCCGTGGCGAGCGGAGTAACTCCTGAATTCTTTTGACACGGGACTCGGCCTCAGCGACCACGCCGGGGCTGGCTTTCTCGGGCAGGCGGATCAGGATCTGGGCGATTTTGAATTCTTCTGTTTTCTGTAATGACTGGCCTTGGGCCGCAAGAAAGGTATCGACTTCTGCCTCGGTGATCTGCAGCTTGTTGTCGACCTCCCGCTCACGCAGTCGCGTGAGAATAATTTCCTCGCGAATATCTTGGCGAAACGCCGCAAATGAAATGCCCTCAGACTCCAGCTGATTGCGCAGCCCGCTGACCGACAGACCATTTTGATCTGCGATCCGCGCAATACTGCGATCCAGCGTCACATCATCGACCCGGATACCCGTCTCGCGGGCGGTCTGGAGCATGGCCCGATCCGTGATCATGCGCTCTAAGACTTGTTCGCGCAGCGCCAGACGATTGGGAATTGGAACGCCCTGCTGAGTCAGGTTTGCAACAAACTGCTTTTCGCGCCGCGCAAGCTCGCTTGCGGTAATGATCTCCCGATTCACAATCGCCACCACGCGATCAATCAGCTGCGCGCCCTGTGTCCGGGGCGCAGATTGCTGCGCAAAAGCAGCCGGGATCACGATCACCAAGAGGTTTAGCGCCAAAGCTGCAGCAACCATGATGCGGCGCCGACTATTTTGAGAGCAAGCAGCCCATTGCGATCGCAGAGTCACAGAATCAGTCATCACTGAAAGTTATCAAATTTAGAGGGCAATGGCGTGATTTCATTGATCGACCGGTAGTTCGGAATATTTCGTCTCAATGCACCGATCGGATCCGTTCCGACTCGGCCCAGTCCGTTAAGTTCAATCTGGAAAAACAGCGTCGTATTGCGCTGGGTGGCATTTGCTGCATATTGTTGGGCCACGATACGGCCAACCCAACAGCCTCCATCGTACTCAAAACCGGCCAGGGCCTCGACCAGGCCGGGATTAATGGACTCCCGAACGCCCCCAACATTACGCAACGCCTGCTGATAACGGCCCACAGCATACCAGTGGGCCGCCACCGGCCACTGGACTGCCACATCAACGGTATTCGATGAATCACGAACAAAACGGTAGGCGACGCTCAGGGCGTTTGCGGGCTTTGGGTTATAGCGGCTCACGAGAGAAAAACTCTGCCACTCAGAGGACTCCAGTGTGTAGCGGGCCAGGGAGTCGATGGTCAGATCTTTTCTAGGCCGCACCGTCGCCTGGCCCAGCAGATCAGATCGCCGATCAGTCCTTGCGGTGCCACCGGGCAGTGTCACGCGCTGATCCGAAAAGTAAAAACGTTGCCCTACCGCTGCCCGCAGCCGTTCCGCACCGGTTGACTGCTCAATGAATCGGGTCGTGACACCTGCTGTGATCTGATTGAGGTCGGCAATGCGGTCGTGGCCATTGAACGCACGATCAGAAAATAACTGTGCGAAATTCAGACTCGGTGAGCCGGTATCGAACACTGGAAAATTGGACTGATTCTGATAGGGCGTATAGATATAGGAGATGCGAGGCTCTAATGTCTGCTCAATGCCAGCATCTCCAATTCTTAAAGGCCGATCGAAAGTTGTTGATACATCGGTGCTAAAGGTCGGCAGTACCCGCGTGTAAGAACTGGCCGCAGCCGCGCCCACGTTGTTGGTATATACGCCCAGTGCTGCGTTGGAATACTTTTGTGCTGTCAACAGTCCGTCACCCGGCCGGCTGGTCGAATAGTGGGTGGCATGCATCGCGAGCTTAGGGGTTATGGCCACGCCGGAGTTGAAATGCCGCCAGGCGACCGATCCAGTGCCCACCACCCGCTCACCCTCTGCCAGGGTCGGATGGCGAAACGCCGCAAGCTCTCCCGAGACATTCCAGTCAATCGGCAGCCGCTCCTCGCCAAGGGCCGCCCGATGGCCGCGGGATGCGGCTAATTTCGGCGCAAAACTATAGGGCCTGATCAGCGGTGCGCCCACATCCTGCAAGAGCTGAAACTCTTGCGCCTCGGCCTGAACGGCCCAGCCCGCCAGCGCAGCGTTCATCGTAATTGAACCAGGAAGCAGTCGCTGGGCGGAGACCAGCAGCGTATTTCCCAAATCAGAAAAATAGTTGTTATCGGATGCGCGCTGCACATTTAGTCCGATGGTGAAATTATCAGCGGGCCGAAAACTGGTCATCAGCGAGCCGAAATGCCGCGTCGTTCCCGACTGACTGTCATCCGGCAGCACTTCAAATGCCGCCGTTCCCGCGGCGTTTGGCCGCAAAAATCGCAGCTCGTTGCCTAACTGAACACCCCGCTTGGTAATCAGCCGGGGATAAAACGTCATATCGTGCTGGGGCGCGATATTCCAGTAAAACGGCACGCGGACATCCAGGCCAAGCCGTGTTGAGGTCGTATAGGAAGGCGCGAGAAAGCCTGTCTTTCTGCCTTCGCCAATGGAAAACGACGAATTACCGAATGGAAGAATCGGCACCTCACGCCAATACAAGGTGGCCGACCGGGTCGCGCCAACTTCCCGAACCTGATCAATGAGCATCTCACTCATCCGCAGCTCCCAGGCCGGACGATCACGCGGGCAGGTGGTATATCGGACTTCAGTCAGCCGCGTCTCCAGCGGCTGAATAAATTCGGCGCGACGGGCAGTGCCACGGCCACCGGTCGAAACAAGCTGGTACGTGACCTCATCAAAAAAGCCCTGCGTGGTGCCGAGCTTTAGCCGAAGCCGCGGGCCTTCATAGAACTCGCCCTCACGAAAAAGTTTGACATCGCCTTCCGCATAAAGCTCATCGCGGATCAGGTTATGGCGAATGAAATCACCCTTAATAAAGAGACCAAGCTTTCGAAATTCGGCGGCACCTCGGGCCTCAATCTGATCATCTGTCTGGCCAGAGATCGACTGGCCAAAAATATAGACAGGGGTATCGGTGCTCGAGGAGGGCTCAAGATTCAAAACGGGATCGAACTTCAGGCCCAGCGAAGCCCTCAGCCCCTGGGCCAATCGCAGCGGGCCGGCACCGGCATCGGTCCGTGTTGACGCAGCCTGCGCCAGCTGAATCGGCGTCGCGTCATCCGTTGCCGCAGAACAACTGCCAAGAATATTGAAAGCCTGAGCAGCGGGTGCCGATACCAGCAGCAGCACCCCGAGCAGCCGATAGCAGGCGCGCGGGCTGACGGGGGTCACATCTTGGCCCACCCGAGAGGTGACAGTCCCAAAAAAATGCATGCTCTATTATAGGTAGGGCCTCTGCCTGGGCCCCGTCGTCAGGGCCCTTGCGGATTACCTTGGACACTTTCTTTACGCCATCGCCGACAGCTCCTGATGAATGCCTCCGAAGACCCGCGCCGCGCCCTAGCAGAGGACTGGCTAACGCAGCAGGCCACCGCGCTTGCCGGACTTGGCTGGTCCGTGGATCCTGCCTCCTTAACAGCCGCCTCCAGCGATGCCTCGTTTCGGCGCTACTTCCGGATCAACGGCCAGCGCGGGGGCCAATCGCAATGCCTGATCCTGATGGACGCGCCGCCCGAAAAGGAATCAATCGGGCCCTTCATCAAGATTGCAACGCTGCTGCGTCAGGCCGGAGTCAATGCACCTAACATCTGGCGCCATGATGCTGGCCAAGGATTTTTACTCTGCGATGATTTTGGGGTAACGACATACGCCTCAGCAATCGAGCGTCGACAGCATGATGCAGCCGCATGCGCGCCGCTTTATCGCGATGCACACCAGGCATTGGTTCGCCTTCAACGCTTCAGCCTCCAGCAGCCATCAGCATCTGAAGTCGCGGGCCTTGTCGCCTACGACCGAAACAAAATGCTGCAGGAGATGCAGCTTTTTGATCAATGGTTTCTTGTTCATCATCGGCCAATCGCGCTGGCCGCCTCTGACCGCGAGATGCTTGTCAACACGTACGACTTAATTCTGGATGCCTGCCAGGCCCAGCCTGTGACACTTGTGCACCGGGACTATCACAGCCGAAATCTGATGCTGACTGAGCACTCTAATCCCGGCATTCTCGATTTTCAGGATGCAGTGCTGGGGCCCATCAGTTATGACTTGGTCTCACTGCTTCGAGATGCCTACATGGAGTGGCCAGAGGAAATTCAACTCGACTGGGCCATCGACTACTGGGAGCAGGCCCGAAAAGCAAAGCTGCCGATTGCCCAGGATTTCTCAGACTTCTGGCGGGACTTTGAATGGATGGGCCTGCAGCGGCAGCTCAAGATATTGGGTATTTTTTGTCGATTGAATGTCCGCGATGGCAAGCCAAACTACTTAAACGACATACCGCGGGTGCTGCGTGCCGCCATCTCAACCTGCCGCCGCTATCAGGGCCTCGGGCCGCTGGCAAAGCTGCTGGAGCGCTGTGTGTGAAGCCCAACGCTAAACGGCTGCATGCCATGATTCTCGCGGCGGGCCGCGGCGAACGGCTGCGCCCGCTAACCGATACCACTCCCAAGCCGATGGTGCTGGTCCAAGGCAAGCCCTTGATTCAGTGGCATCTCGAGGCGCTCGCAGCAGCCCGCATTACGGAGGTCGTGATCAACCTTGCCCATCTCGGGGATCAGATTCAATCCTTCGCCGGGTCGGGGGCAGTCTTTGGACTGAACATTCGCTTTTCACAGGAGCCTTTGGGTGCGCTGGAGACAGCGGGCGGCATCGCCACCGCCCGGCCATGGATCGATTCTCATGGCCAACACAATCCGCAGCCTTTTCTGGTCATCAATGCCGATGTGTTTACAGACTGGCCAGTAGCCCAAGCAATTTCAATTGCAAAGGATCTGGTGGGCATGAAGTCCGCGCAAGGCCAGAGCGTCACTCCGCAGTGTCATCTCGTACTGGTGGATAACCCCCAGCATCACCCGCTGGGCGATTTTGGCCTGAGTGCGCCAGATTCGCGATCGGGCCTGCAGCATGTGTCCCGGCGGCCAGCCGCAGGCAGCCTGACCTTCTCCGGAATTGGAGTCTATGATCCGGAATTGTTTGCAGCAATTCGTCCCGGCGAGCGGTCAGCCCTTGCGCCGTTACTGTTTCAGGCAGTTGATGAGGGCCGCTGTGTCGGCAGTCACTTCCGTGGCGCCTGGTCTGATGTGGGAACACCCGATCGCCTTCGCCAGCTCAATTCGGTATAACTTCAACTCAGACTTCATTTAGCCCTTTAATGCAAAGCCCATCATGAACGGCCCATCCCCAACGCCCAGCGAAATTTTTAGTCATTCCCTGGCCGCAGAACTCAAGCCCCAGGAGGTCCCGGCCCCTGTCCATAGCCAGCAACACCGGGCCCGTCAGGCCCGGCTTGCGCAGTGGATTGCGCAGCAAGGTGGTGGCGTCGCTGTACTGAGTGCTGGCGAAGAAATTATTCGCAATCGCGATAATCCGTTTCCGTTTCGTAGCCACAGTGACTTTTTATACCTCACAGGATTTCCCGAGCCGGATGCCTGGTGGCTAATGCGGGTTGATGACAAAGGCAATACCGAGACCGTGCTGGCCTGCCGGCCAAGAGATGCTGAACGTGAGATCTGGGATGGAATTCGGGTCGGTCCACAGCATGCTGCCCAGCGCTTTGCGGCCGATCGCGCTATTGAACTGAGCGCACTTGATGAGACGGTCATCACACTGGCTGGTGATATGCCCGCCTTTTACGCCCATATGGGGCTGGATGCGGGGCTGGATGAACGACTGCGGCACTGGCTCGCCGCAGTGCGGGCTAAAGGCCGTGCTGGTGTGAATGCACCCGATCGCATTGTTGACCTCGGTGCTGCGATTGCACGGCAAAGGCTCATTAAAGATGCAGATGAAATTGCAACCATGCGGCGGGCGGCCGAGATCTCTGCGCAGGCCCATGTGCGGGCGATGGCCTTCACTCGGCCCGGCCATCATGAGTTTGAGATTGAGGCAGAACTCCTGCATGAGTTTAGGCGGCAGGGTGCGCAGTCGGTGGCCTACGGCAGCATTGTGGCCTCTGGCCCGCATAGCTGCATCCTGCATCACCGCGCTGGAAGCCGGCTGGTCCGTGATGGCGAGCTTGTGCTGATTGATGCCGGCTGCGAATTAGATGGCTACGCCTCAGACATCACCCGCACCTACCCTGCCAATGGAAAGTTCACTGCCGCACAGCGGGCGGTCTACGATGTGGTGGTGGCCGCACAGCAGGCCGCGATCGATGCGACACGGCCGGGCGCACTGCTTTCTGATCCCCACGATGCTGCTGTTCGCATCTTGGCCCAAGGCATGCTGGATTTAAAACTACTGGCCGCATCCTCTGTTGATGGGCTGATTGAGTCAGGAGACTACAAACGCTTTTACATGCATCGCACCGGCCACTTTTTAGGCCTGGATGTTCATGATGTGGGCGATGTCAAAACCCCCCTGGCTGCTGGAATGATCACCACAATCGAGCCCGGCCTGTATATCCGGCCGGCAGACGACATCGCGGCGGAATTCTGGAACATCGGCATTCGAATCGAAGATGACGCCCATCTGACAACAACCGGCGTTGAGCTGCTCACGCGGGGCGTGCCCGTGGAGGCAGCAGCAATTGAAGGCCTGATGCGTGGCTGATCCCCTGATCCGAATCCAGGGGGCGGGCCCGGTTGGCATCATGGCGGCCCTGTTTTTGGTGAAGTACGGCTGGTCGCGGTCCGCAATTCAGATCATCGATCCCGCTTTGAATGCGGCCCAGCCTACGGCCATTGACGATCCCAGAATTCTGGCGCTGTCGCAGGGCACCTTAAGTCGACTTGCCCAGCTTGGATTGGATTGTCATCCGGTGCGCATTCAAGAGATACATGTCTCTTCCCAGGGCCAATTTGGTTCGATGCAAATCAAAAGCGAAAACGCAGGCGTGGCCTCTCTCGGGGGGCTGGTGCCGTATTCACAACTCTTGGAAATTCTGCGCAGCCGACTGCATGCTGAAGGCATCAGCACGGCGGCGGCCGCGCCAGCTGCCGCGGGCAGCGCTACTCCCGAGGTCCATATCATTGCCGAGGGCGGCCTGTATCAGTCGGCCGATCAGTCTTTAATCGATTCCGGCATGCCGGTCGTGCGTGATTATCAGCAGCAGGCGGTCATCGGCTGGGTCCAGACCCAATTGCCCACAGGAGCGACCGCTTATGAGCGCTTCACCGCCGATGGCGCCGTTGCCCTACTGCCGATGCATCAACGCTACGCCTTGATCTGGTGTGCCGCCGCAGATAAGGCCCAAACGTTTTTTAGTGCAGATCCCACCCACCAGTGCGAGATGATTGAAAACGTGATGGGTGGGCGTCTCGGCAGAGTCCGCGATGTTTCACTCACGGGCAGCTATCCCCTTGGGCTGAAGTGGCGCGAAACGCTGGCCGATGGCAATACGGTCTGGATTGGAAATTCTGCCCAGGCGCTGCACCCCATTGCGGGGCAGGGCCTGAATCTCGGATTTCGCGATGCGGAGACTCTCTCGGCCTGCCTGCTGCAGCGGGGCCGGCCCATTGCGGAGCGTCTTTTAGATTATGCGCAGCGCCGAAAAACAGACCGCTGGGCAGTGCGAACCGCAACCGATACACTGGCGCGGGCCGCATGGGTTCGCCGATCGATCGGCGCCATGGCCTTTATCCCGGGCGCGAAACGTCTCTTGGGCCAGGTCCTGATGTTCGGCGGTTAATGCCGAATAACGCAGCTGCAACGCCACGATGCCGATCTTTCCTGTCTTTAAAACTCCGCTCTCTATTGGTCGCCATGTGCTGCCAAATCGGGTATTCGTTGCGCCGATGGCAGGCGTCACCGATCGGCCCTACCGCCAGCTGTGCAAGCGGCTTGGTGCAGGCTATGCCGTCAGTGAAATGGCCGCCTCAAATGCACTGCTTTGGGCATCCGATAAAACCACGCGTCGTATTAATCACGATGGTGAGATTGCACCAAAGGCGGTGCAAATCGCCGGTGCTGATCCTGACATGATGGCCCAGGCAGCGCGTTTTAATGTCGAGCGCGGCGCCCAGATTATCGATTTGAATATGGGCTGCCCCGCTAAAAAGGTTTGCAATGTCGCAGCGGGCTCTGCCCTCATGCAAACGCCAAGGCGCATCGCCGAAATTATTCAATCCGTGATTAAGGCAGTCGGGGCCGATGGCATACCCGTCACGCTAAAGATGCGTACCGGATGGGATCGCGAACATCGGAATGCGCCGGAGATTGCGCGCATGGCCGAGGATCTTGGCATCGCTATGATCACGATCCACGGCCGCACCCGGGCCGACAAATATCAGGGCATGGCCGAATACGACACCATCGCGGAAATCAAATCACACGCCAGAGTGCCAATTGTGGCCAACGGCGATATCGACAGCCCCGCCAAAGCCCTCGCGGTGCTGCGCTACACCGCGGCCGATGCCGTCATGATCGGACGGGCAGCACAAGGCCGGCCATGGATATTTCGTCAGATTGATCACTATCTGAATACCGGTGAGCTGCTGGCAGATCCCAGTGAGGCAGAGATCGCAGGCTGGCTGCGCGATCATCTGCAGGATCACTACGCGTTTTATGGAGAGCCCACCGGGGTTCGCACTGCACGCAAACATATCGGCTGGTATTTGAAGGGCCTGCATGGGGCCAAAGTATTTCGTGATGCACTCAATCAGCTGGAATCAACCGAATCACAACTGCGCGCCATCGACGCCTTTTTTAATCATCGCCATGAGTCAGAATTCCGGCAGGCCGCCTAGGCCCGAGGACACCGGCATCGACGAGACCATTCGTCGGTCCCTCGACCAATACTTCAAAACCCTGGATGGCCAACGGCCCCATGCCCTCTACGATATGGTGATCCAGGCCGTCGAGCGGCCACTGCTGGATTACGTGCTGGCCCAATATCAAGGCAATATCAGCCATGCGGCCAGCGCCCTTGGTATCACCCGAAACACCCTTCGAAAAAAACTTGCCCAACACCAGCGCAGCCCAGCCGCAATCAGCCAGCGCCGCGCCTCTCAATCAGCCTAGGAGTTCACTGTGTCGACAGTTGCCCCCACCGCCTCCTCACCCCGGCCGAATCGGATCGCGATTCGCCGCGCGCTGCTGAGTGTTTCGAATAAGAACGGCATTCTTGAATTCGCCCAGGCACTCGTGGCCCGTGGCGTGCAATTGCTCTCGACCGGAGGTACTGCGGCCTTACTGCAGAAATCGGGAATTGCTGTCACACCGGTAGAGGCCATCACGCAATTTCCTGAAATGCTCGATGGCCGCGTCAAGACGCTGCATCCTGCAGTGCATGGCGGGCTGCTGGCCCGCCGAGATCAGAGTGCACACATGCAGGCCTTACAGCAGGCCGGCTTTGCTGCGATTGACCTACTGGTCGTCAATCTCTATCCGTTTCGTGAGACCCTGGCGCGGCCATCCGCCAGCTATGAAGATGTCATCGAAAATATTGATATCGGCGGCCCGGCGATGCTGCGGGCTGGCGCCAAAAATCATGACGGCGTGGCTGTTGTGGTGGATCCCAGCGACTACAGCAGCCTGCTGGCGGAGATGGATCAGCACAGCAACACCTTGGGCTGGCCCACCCGGCAGCAGCTGGCCAAAAAAGTGTTTGCGCATACTGCTGATTACGATGCGGCCATCAGCAATTTACTCAACGCCCTGCCCGTCAGCCCCTGTGCGCCTGCTGACAGCGGCTGCATGCCGCCCGATCCAAAGACAGCTGATCTTTATCCCGACATCCTGACCCTGCAGTTTCATCGGGTTCAGGCGATGCGCTACGGTGAAAATCCGCATCAGAGCGCAGCGTTTTATCGGGAGTCCGATCCGCAGGCGGGCACACTTGCCAATTACACACAGCTGCAAGGTAAGGCCCTTTCTTACAACAACATTGCGGATTCTGATGCCGCCTGGTCGTGTGTTCGAAGCTTCTCTGACCCTGCCTGCGTGATCGTCAAACATGCCAATCCCTGTGGCGTTGCAGTCGGCGACTCAGCAGCGGCTGCGTATCAGAAGGCCTTTAAGACTGATCCCACCTCAGCCTTTGGTGGCATTCTCGCCTTCAATGTGCCACTTGATGAGCCGGCCGCCCGCGATATCGCTCAGCAGTTTGCTGAAGTCATCATCGCCCCAGACTTCACAGAGGGTGCACTGAAAGTTTTCGAAAGCAAGACCAATCTACGGCTTCTGAAGCTGCCACTCGGTGAGGCAGCGGCAATTGCCAGCGGCCGGGAGCTAAAGCGCGTCAGTGGCGGACTGCTGGTGCAGACACCGGATCGCAATACGCTGAGCGCATCGGAGCTTAAGGTCGTCAGCCGGCTTCAGCCGACCGCCGCCCAACTGGCAGACCTGCTCTTTGCCTGGAAGGTCTGCACATGGGTCAAAAGCAATGCGATCGTGTTTTGTGCAGGCAGCATGACACTCGGAGTGGGTGCGGGCCAGATGAGTCGTATTGATTCAGCCAGAATCGCCGCGATTAAGGCCCAGCATGCGGGACTGAGTCTTCAGGGCGCTGCAGTTGCCTCGGATGCGTTTTTTCCGTTTCGAGATGGGCTGGATGCGGTGGCAGACGCCGGCGCCCAGTGCGTGATACAGCCCGGCGGTTCAGTGCGTGATGATGAAGTGATTGCTGCAGCCGATGAGCGCGGCCTTGCGATGGTCTTCACCGGCATGCGGCATTTTCGTCACTGATGCACTGTCGCGATCGCCAATCTTTTTTTAGATGAGAGTCCTTGGTATTGATCCCGGCCTGCGGCGAACAGGATTCGGCGTCATCGAGCTCTCAGGCCAGCGGGTGATCTATGTTGGCAGCGGCGTCATTCGGCCCGAGCTCAGTGGCTCTGAGCCCGAGCGGCTTGCCGAGTTATTTCAAGGTGTCAGGCAGCTGATTTCAGAATTTCATCCCAATCAGGCAGTGATCGAGCGGGTCTTTGTGAATGTGAACCCCAAGTCCACGCTGTCGCTGGGTCAGGCGCGGGGCGTGGCCATCGCTGCACTTGCCGAGCATCAGCTGCCGATTGCAGAGATCACGCCGTTGAAAATCAAACAGTCCGTGGTGGGGTCCGGCCGGGCTACCAAGGATCAAGTCCAGCGCATGGTGCAGCGGCACTTAGCGCTTGCCCGTCCGCCGGGAGCTGATGCGGCCGATGCCCTGGCCTGCGCCCTGGCCTGGTGGCAGTCACTGGGCATGCAGCGGGCGCTGCGGCACGCTGAATCTAGGGGACAATAGCGGCCATCATGATTGGCCGAATCTCTGGAACCCTGATTGCGAAACAGCCCCCGCGGGTCATTATTGATGTGCAGGGTGTGGGCTATGAGATCGATGTGCCAATGAGCACTCTGTATGAACTTCCCGATCTGGGCCGGCCCGCGACACTGCTGACCCATCTTATTGTTCGTGAAGATGCACAGCTGCTTTACGGCTTTGCGACCGAACCAGAGCGCAGCGCGTTTCGGGAACTCATCCGAGTGAGCGGCGTAGGCCCGCGAATTGCGCTGGCGGTGCTCTCTGGGCTGTCCGTTGATCAACTGGCGCAGGCGGTGAGTCTGCAGGAAACGGGCCTGCTGACCCGGGTGCCAGGCATTGGCAAAAAAACTGCCGAACGCCTCATCCTGGAACTGAAGGGGCGGATGGCCCAGGCCGTCGGCACGGCCGCGGCATCACCATTGACCTCGAGTGCGGACATTCTCAATGCACTGCTGGCATTGGGCTACTCGGAGCGTGAGGCCCTGCCCGCCATCAAGGCCCTTGGCCAGAATGTCTCAGTATCCGAGGGCATTCGTCAGGCCTTAAAGCAGCTGGCTAAGTAAACTAAGACCATGATCGAACACGAAGATCTCTCTGGCGTTGGCGAAGGCGATGCGCCGCGGCTTATCTCGGGTCAGTCCAAAACGCCTGCTGAAGAAGCCATCGAGCGGGCCCTGCGGCCGCAGCGTCTGAACGAATACATCGGACAAGACAAGGTCCGGGATCAGCTTGGCTTATTTATTCAGGCGGCCCTGCAGCGTGGCGAGGCCTTAGATCATGTGCTGCTTTTCGGCCCCCCGGGCCTTGGCAAAACCACACTGGCCCACATTCTTGCAAGGGAGCTTGGGGTCAATCTGCGTCAGACCTCCGGCCCGGTGCTGGAGCGGCCTGGCGATTTGGCGGCGCTGCTGACCAACCTTGAGCGTAATGACGTTCTTTTTATTGATGAAATTCATCGGCTCAGTCCGGTGGTCGAGGAGATCCTTTATCCCGCCCTTGAGGACTATCAGATCGACATCATGATTGGTGAGGGCCCCGCCGCCCGCTCGATCAAGCTGGACATCCAGCCCTTTACATTGGTGGGCGCAACCACGCGTGCGGGCATGCTCACCAATCCGCTACGCGATCGATTCGGGATCGTGTCACGGCTTGAGTTCTATAACGCCAACGATCTCAAAACCATCGTCATGCGATCCGCGAGCCTGCTGAAGGCCGTCATCGATGAGGCCGGGGCTCACGAGATTGCCAAACGCTCTCGCGGCACCCCGCGGGTCGCCAACCGGCTGCTGCGCCGAGTCCGGGATATTGCCCAAGTCAAACATGAGGGCATCATCTCGGCTGCCATCGCGGACCAGGCGCTCTCCCTTCTCGAAGTTGACCGCGAGGGCTTTGATCTCATGGACCGAAAGCTGCTGGAGGCCATTATTGAACGCTTTGATGGCGGGCCCGTCGGGCTGGATAACCTGGCGGCCGCAATCGGCGAGGCCAAAGACACCATCGAAGATGTGCTGGAGCCCTATCTGATTCAGCAAGGCTTTTTACAGCGCACGCCCCGCGGACGGATCGCGACCTCAGCAGCGTATGCCCATTTTGGAAAGACGGCACCACCGCAACAACACAATGAGAGGCTTTTTTAGATATGACTGCGAGCCCCGATCTCTCTGTCTTAACACTCATCACCCAGGCGAGCCTGCCGGTGCAGCTGGTCATGCTGCTCTTGGTCAGCATTTCAATTCTCTCCTGGACAGTGATTTTCAAAAAATGGCAGTCCATGCGTCGGGCTCGTCAAGACACTGAAGACTTTGAAAAGGTCTTCTGGTCAGGCGGTGATCTGATGACCCTTTATAAAAAAGCCGAAAAAGGAGATCTGCCCGGATCACTGCCGAAAATCTTTGAATCGGGCATGCGTGAATTTTTGAAATCGCGATCGGGCACCCTTACGGATCCATCGGCCATGATTGATGGTGCACGCCGTGCGATGCGCGCCGCCTTCCAACGCGAGCTTGATGGTCTGGAGAGAAATCTGCCTTTTCTGGCCTCGACAGGCTCGGTCTCGCCATATATCGGACTGTTTGGCACGGTCTGGGGAATCATGCATGCCTTCACAGGGCTGGCAAATGTTCAGCAGGCGACCTTAGCCAGTGTAGCGCCCGGCATTGCCGAGGCCCTGGTCGCGACTGCGATCGGCCTATTTGCCGCAATTCCTGCGGTCGTGGCGTATAACCGCTACGCCACTGATCTCGATCATCTCAGCATTCGATTCGAAGGCTTTATTGAAGAGTTTTCCAACATTTTGCAGCGTCAGGCTGCCCGCTGAAGCACGCGCCAACACATCGCCATGGCTGCCCCCACCGCCTCTCGCAAATCCGGCAGACGCCGAATGATGAGTGAAATCAACGTCGTGCCTTATGTCGATGTCACGCTGGTGCTGCTGATTATTTTTATGGTGACTGCACCCATGATCGTGACCGGCACCATTGATCTGCCCAAGGTAGGCCAGGCGGCCCAGACCCCCGTTGCGGCGCTGGAGGTGACCATCCGCCAGGATGGATCAACGACACTTCGCCGCAATACCGAGGGGGAAAAAGAAAAGCCAATTGGCCGTGACGAAATTGTGGCGGCGGTCAAATCAATGGGTACCGCCTCGGACATGCCCATCATCATCTCAGCAGAAAAAGCGGTGCGCTACGAACATGTGGTTGCTGCAATGGATCAACTGCAGCGGGCGGGATATACCCGCGTTGGGCTAAACCTACGCAAGGATTAGCCATGCTCGCCATCGAGGCACGCGAGAGCCGAAACGCCGTCAGTGCGGCATTGCTGATGCATGGTCTACTGGCGGCAGCCCTTTTGCTGTCGCTGCAATGGAAAGATCGCACCCCCATCGTGCAGGCAGAGCTCTGGAGCGCAATGCCACGGGATATTCCCGCCACGTTCACGCCGCCAGCGCCTTCCGTGCGGCCCGCACCGCCTGCCCCCGCTGCTCCGATGCCTGAGGCCAAAGCGGACATCGCGCTGAAGAAAAAAGAAGAGCCAAAAAAAACTGAGCCCAAAAAGGAAGAACCCAAGAAACTCGAGCCGCCAAAAGCAGATGTTTTAAAGGCTCAGCAAGAGGCGCAGAAAAAAGCCCAGGAGAAAAAGCTCGCAGAGAAAAAAGCTGCCGAACAGCTTGAGGCCCAGCGGCGGGCAGAGCTTGCCCGGCTGGGAATTGACCCGAACGCAAAACCGGGTGCCGCAGGCAAAGATGCCACAACCAAAACCGGCGTGGTTGCCGGCGGCGCCGAGGTTGGATCGAAGACTGGCCGCGATGCGGATTACGAATCGCTGATTCAAGCACGAATTAAAGCGCGGATTAATTACCCAGATCGGTCGGCAGCAAATCCTGAGGCGATTGTTCAGGTGGATCAGCTGCCCACCGGTGAGGTCGTGGCGGTCAAGCTGATTCGCGCGAGTGGCACCCCCGCCTGGGATGAGGCCGTGCAGCGGGCAGTCTGGGCTGCAAGCCCACTGCCAAAGCGTAAAGACGGGACAGTCGCGCGGGTATTAGAACTTGCCTTTCGTCCAAAAGAAGACCGCTGACTATAATCAGCCGATATGAAAATCGCGGCTGCTTTTGGTTTTTTTCTCTCGCTGATCGCTGGCGTTGCCCAGGCCCAGGCACCGCTGCGGATCGATATTACCGGGGTTGGCTCGCGTCAGATTCCGGTCGCTGTCGCACCCTTCGACGCACCCGAGCCCGCAAAAAACTTCTCGCGCACCATCACCGATGTGATCCGGGCCAATCTCGCCCGAAGCGGCGTTATCGCGATTGTGGATGCCGGCGTGCCGCAGCCCACGCTCAACGAGCGCAGCCCCATGGAGCCACTGTTTCCTGAGTGGCGTCAGAAGGGCGCTGAGGCGCTGGTGATTGGCAGCACTGGGCTGTCTGCCGACAATCGACTCGAGTCGCGCTTTATTCTTCTGGATACCGCGCGCAATGCGAGCCTCGGCGGTCTTGCGATTTCTGCGCCCGCCTCCGAGCTTGAAGCTCGGCGCACCGCCCACCGTATTTCAGATTTTATTTACGAAAAGTTAACCGGTGAGCCCGGATTCTTTGCCACCCGACTTGCGTTTGTCCGCCGCGATGATGCGGTCTACAGCCTGGTGGTCTCCGATGCAGATGGCCAGAACACCCAGATTGCTCTGCGCTCCAAGGAGCCCATTATTTCCCTGACCTGGTCGCCGGATGGGACGCGGCTGGCCTATGTCTCGTTCGAAGAGCGCAATGGCATCAATAAGCCGATCGTGTATGTGCACACGCTGGCGACAGGCCGCCGGGCCATCATCGCCAACGAGCGTGGCAGCAACAGCGCGCCCGCCTGGTCACCGGATGGAAACCGTCTTGCGGTGGTGCTGACCCGGGATGGCAACTCGCAAATTTATATCGTGAATGCCGATGGCAGCGGACTGCGTCGGCTGTCGCGATCCTCCGGCATTGATACCGAGCCCACTTTTACTCCGGATGGAAGGGAAATTTTCTTTACCTCTGATCGCGGCGGATCGGCGCAGGTCTATCGGGTTTCAGTTGAAGGTGGCGATGCACGCCGCGTCACCTTCGGCGGGCCATTTAATGCCCGGCCTCAAATCAGCCCCGATGGCAAAAGCCTTGCCTACATCACACGACGCGACAAATTATTTCGTGTCGCAGTGATGGAGCTCGCCTCACAACGCGAGACCCTCGTAAGCGAAGGCCCCAAGGATGACTCACCAAGCTTTGCACCAAACAGCAAATGGATCATCTACAGCAGCCGTGTCGGCGAGCGTGATGTGCTCTCTGCGGTGTCGATCGATGGAAAATTAAGAACCCGGCTTTCTGCAGAAGGCAGCCAAGTCAAAGGTCCCGCATGGGGCCGTTTGCCCTAGTCAAACACGCACAGCCACGTCTTTCTGACTCACCGGTACTGAAAGACATCACGGCCGAGGGCAGTTTTATGTAAGAATTGTCCCTACAACAATAACGCTCAAGGAGGAGCTATGGCTTTGCCATTAAACCGGTTGTCCCGTGCAACTTTAATCGCAAGCAGCTTGTCGATTGCAGTCCTCGCAGGCTGCGCCTCGCAGGTGCCACTGGAAGACAAGAAACCTGCTGCCGCAGCCCCGGCACCCTCAGCAGCACCCTCAGCAGCACCCGCGGAAGATCCTGCTGCCGCAGCCCGCGCCCGTGAAATCGCTGCAGCCCGCGCTGCGCTTGAGAAAGTAAAGCCCAGCATCTACTTTGACTATGACCGCTTTGAAGTGAAGTCTGAGTATCAGGCAACACTGACCGCGTTCTCCAACTACCTGAGAGTTGACAGCAAGGCGCGGCTCGTCATCGAAGGCAATGCCGATGAGCGTGGCACCGCCGAGTACAACTTAGCACTCGGACAAAAACGTGCCGAAGCGGTCGCGAAAGCACTGGGTGTGATGGGCGTTGCCGGCAACCGCGCCGAAGCGGTCAGCAACGGTGAAGAAAAACCACGGGCCAAAGGATCCAATGAGGCCGCATGGACAGAGAATCGCCGTGCAGATCTCATTCTTAGATAACATCCGCTGATGGGCTTGATGTTTTTTAAGGCAATGGCCGCCTCGGCATCGAGCGCGGCCATTTTCTTATGTGTGGGGCTCAGTCTTTTTTCGATAACAGGGCCCGCTGCCGCGATCTTCTCCGATGATGAAGCACGCCGGGCCATCATTGATCTGAGAACCCGCCTAGAGACCCTCGAATCTAGGCTAACTGACCGCATCGCAGAGCTTGAGCGTAATCTCCAGGCCTCCTCCCGCACCCAGCTCCAGTTATTAAACGAAAACGAAAGGCTGCGGTCTGAAGTCGCCCGGCTGCGGGGCACTGTCGAGGAAGCCAATCAAAATCTCAACACCGGAAAATCTCAGCAAAAAGATCTGTACGGCGATCTCGACCAGAGGCTAAAACAGATCGAACCGGTTTTAGTCGCGATTGATAAAACATCCATCGAAGTTAGCCGCGGCGAAAAAACACGATTTGATGAAGTCCGTGATGCGCTAAAAGCCGGTGACTTTGCCAAGACAGTTGCTGCTTCAGATGCATTTCAGCAGGCCTATCCTTATTCACGCTTATCGCCTGATGTGCTGCTGATCAAGGGCTCGGCCTTTTACGCCGACAAAAACTACAAGGCGGCGATCGCGGCCCGGCAGGAGTTTCTGGACCGCTATCCCAATCATCCCGCCCGGCCGCAGGTCACGCTCAACCTGGCCGCTGCCCAGGCAGAGTCTGGCAATCCGAACACCGCCCGAGGAATCTTAGAGGGCTTAATCAAGGCCTATCCCAACTCCCCTGCTGCCGCTGATGCCAAGGAGCGTCTGAAATCATTGCGGCCAGGGGCAGCCGCCAAGCCTGCGCCCAAAGCAGTCCCATCAAAGTAAACTTTGGGGATGCTTGACCCCGAAGAACTCGATCGACTTGAACTGACGGTAGTGCTGATCGGCCTGGCGATCGGCCTGGTGCTGGGATGGATATCGCGTTTTAGTAATTTCTGCACCCTTGGTGCGATCTCGGATTGGTATTCCAGCGGTGATCGGTCCCGGCTTCGCATGTGGCTGCTGGCCATCGCGGTGGCGATCATCGGAACGCAGGCCCTCATTGCGGCAGACCTCATCGTGGTGAAGGACGCGTTTTATACAGCCCCCCGGTTTTTCTGGCTCTCCTATCTGGTGGGCGGGCTCCTGTTTGGTTTTGGCATGGTGCTGTCTTCAGGCTGCGGCGGCCGCAATCTTGTTCGAATCGGCGGCGGAAGCCTTAAAGCAGTGGTCGTATTTGTGGTGATGGCGATCTTCGCTTATATGACCATGCGAGGAATTTTTGGCGTCCTGCGTGTCAATACGCTTGAGCAGATCACGATTACTTTCGCAACCCGGCAGGACCTGCCCAGCCTGCTCGGTGCGCCCAGCACCACCGTGACACCCATCATTGCAATTGCACTGCTCGGCTTCATTTTTTTGAATCAGGAACTCCGCCGCCAGCCGCGCCTCATCGTTGGCGGGATCGTGATTGGCCTACTGGTTGTTGCCGGATGGGTCACGACTGGCAACATCGGATTTATCGAAGAGGATCCCAACACGCTTGAGGCCAGATTCCTCGCCACCAATACCCGGGGCATTGAATCGCTGACCTTTGTTGCGCCACTTGCGTACTGGCTTGATCTGATGATGTTCTGGAGCGATACATCGCGGGGCTGGACATTCAGCATCGCCACCGTCTGCGGCGTTGTGCTGGGCGCAATGATTCATGCGATCGGCTCCAAAACATTTCGATGGGAAGGCTTTGTTGATCGGGCGGACCTGGCCCGACACTTAATTGGCGCAGCACTGATGGGGGTCGGCGGCGTGACCGCCTTCGGCTGCACAATCGGCCAGGGCATCACCGGACTGTCACTCCTTGCGCTTGGAAGCGTGGTGGCCACGGCTGCGATTATTGCCGGGGGATGGCTAGGCCTGCGTTGGCTGGAGCGCCATGCATAGGGCTTTGAAATCCGCTAAAATCTCGTGCTTACCATGACGAAGGCGGTCCCGCTTTCGTCTCCCCCGCGGGTTGTTAGCTCAGTCGGTAGAGCAGCGGACTTTTAATCCGTTGGTCGCAGGTTCAAATCCTGCACAACCCACCATTGATCACCGGGCCGTATAGCCGCCATCGATCACAAATTCAGCACCGGTCACAAAGGCCGATTCATCGCTCAGTAGATACACCACGCACCAGGCAATGTCATCGGGCGCACCCAGTCGCCCGAGCGGATGAGACGCTGCAACCGCTGCCTTGGCCGCCTCCAGGTTCGGGCTGTTGGCCTTCAGATGATTTTCGACCATTGCAGTCCAGATATACCCGGGATGAATCGAGTTGAATCGAATCTGTTTTGAGGCGTACTGGATCGCATCATTTTTTGTCATCAGCCGGACTGCCCCTTTGGCGGCATGATAAGGCGGCACAGAAGCAAGGCCCACCAGCCCCGCAATCGAGGAGATATTCACCACACTGCCGCCCTTGGCTTGAAAAAAATGGGGCAGCGCATGCTTGGTAGCAAAAAATACACCCTTCACGTTGACGGACTGCACCGCATCCCACTGGGCCTCGGTGACTTCGTGGGTGGGCCGATTGATACCCGCAATTCCGGCGTTGTTGACCAGGCCATGCAGTGCGCCAAAACGCCTAGCCGCCGCATCTAAGGCGGACCTCAAATCCGCCTCATGGGCGACATCACAGTGCCAATACTCCACCGCCCCGCCTTTGGCCCGAAGGTCTGCGATCAGCGCGGCGCCTTCCTGATCCAAGACATCCAACACCGCCACGGCGGCCCCCTCTTCGGCGGCCCGCTCCACACAGGCCCGGCCAATGCCCTGGGCCCCGCCGGTCACGGCAATCACCTTATCGCGCAAACGATGCATCACTGAATCTTTCCTAGAAATAAATGGTCGTATTCTGCGATGAAACGCGACTTAAAAGATTGCGAAAAAAGACCAAACCGCGGGCCAGCCCGTAGAAATCCACATCGCACGGTGTGATCTAATTTACCGCAATGAAATCCATCATTTCAATTGAGGACCTCCAGTTTTCCTGGCCGCACGGCCCGCCTGTTTTGGAGATCCCGCAATTTCAACTGGCGCAGGGTGAGCGGCTGCTGGTTCAGGGGCCATCGGGCATTGGCAAGACCAGTCTATTGAGTTTGATCTCAGGAATCATTCGGCCCAAAGCCCGCTCATTTAATGTCCTGGGCGAGGATCTCCTTAGCCGATCTGCGGCCGCCTGCGATCGGCTCCGCGGCGCACAGATGGGCGTGATCTTTCAGCAATTCAATCTGCTGCCCTACCTCTCGGTGCTGCAGAATGTACTTCTGCCGACCCAGCTTTTTGCACAGCGCGAAAAACGCTGTATTGCCCAGGACGCCTCTGCTCAGGCCCAGGCAATGCGGCTATTGGAGGCCTTAGGCCTGCCCGCCGCCATCTGGCATCGGCCCAGCCATCGGCTCTCGGTTGGCCAGCAGCAGCGGGTCGCAGCAGCCCGGGCCCTCATTGGCGCTCCAGATCTGATTCTTGCCGATGAGCCAACATCCGCCCTTGATGAAGACCGGCAGCAGGAATTCATGCAGCTGCTGATGGAGCAGGTGCAGCTCACGGGTGCGGCCTGTATTTTTGTAAGCCATCAACGCGCGTTGAATCAATTTTTCGATCGCGCAATCGATCTTGCAGTAGTGAATCAAGCCAAGAGAAAAGCGGCATGAGCGCTCGGGCTTTCAGCAGCCTCACACTCGCAGGCCGCAGTGCATGGGCGCGCAGAGGGCCGCTTTCCTTATTGGTGGCGGCGATTGCTGTTTCGGTGGCCATGGTGCTTGCCGTCATGCAGCTGCGAGAAGATGCCCGCGATAGCTTCTCCAATGCCATTAGCGGCGTGGACCTGATCGCCGGATCCCGAACCAGCCCCAGCAATCTGCTGCTGTACGCAGTGTTTCATTTAGGGCAGCCGGTCCGCAGCATGTCTTATGGCCATGTGGACGCCATCGTCAAGCTGCCCTCGGTGGCATGGGCGGTGCCGCTGCAGCTGGGCGATCACTTTCGGGGATTTCCGGTGGTGGGCACAACGCCCATGTTTTTTTCCAAAGTGGGTGGGCCATCGGGCCTGGGATTTTCAAGTGGCGGCCCCTTTGCAAAGCTTTTCGATGTCGTGATCGGCGCCGAAGTTGCTGCTAAGTCGGGGCTGTCCGTTGGCAGCAGCATTACCCTGACACACGGGGCCAACGACAGTCTGGCCGAAGATCATTCCGACACGCCCTTTTCCGTAACCGGCGTGCTGCGCAGAACAGGATCGCCGATTGACCGATCGGTGCTGATCTCACTGGCGGGCTTTGAGGCCATGCACATCGGCTGGGAGTTCGGCTCAAAGCCCAAGCAGTCGGCTTCGGCGATCCCATCGGATCCCCTGCGGCTTGAGCCCTCACAAGTCACGGCGGTCTTCATTGGCCTTGAGTCAAGGACCCAGATCTTTTCTGCTCGGCGGGCAATCGAATCGCTGGGGGCGGGCACGCTCATGGCCATTTTGCCCGGTGTGACCCTCGATGAGCTCTGGCAAGCCTTCGGCGTCATTGAGGTCACGTTATCGGTCATCGGCTGGCTTGTTCTCGCATCCGCATTATTGGGAATTTGCGCAACACTGCTGCTATCGATTGCATCACGACGCAAAGAATTCGCTGTGCTCCGGGCGCTGGGGCTCAGCCCAGCGGGAATCACAAGGCTGATTCTCCTTGAATCCCTATGGGTCAGCCTCGCAGGAATTGTGATCGGCTGGATAATGCTGCAAATCATGATTGCGATGCTTGGCCCCTGGACCGCTCAAGAATTTGGAATATTTCTGCAATTGCGGCCACTGGATTCACAGGGCTGGCTTGCGCTTGGCGCAGTGCTTGGCCTCACCCTTTTGGCGAGCCTGCTGCCAGCCTTAAAAGCAATGCGCTACTCCCTGCATGATGGCCTGCATCCCCCTACCGCATGAGTCGTTCATGATCCGGCCATGACCCAGAGATTCCACCGTTTTTTAACGCTGATTTTTCTCGCTGCCTTGATCGGCCTGCAGGCCTTGTCGGCCTCGGCCCAGCCCGCAGCTTCCGTTAAAACCATCACCTGGGATGATCTGCTGCCGACCCACTGGGCCAACGAAATCAAGCTTCAGATGGCCGCAGTGGGTCGCCTGGGATTTTTGGTCGATGGCTCCGAGCAGGCCAACGAGGCCATGCAGCAGCTTCGAAAGAAATGGGATAACGCACCCATTGATCCGACCCACATCAATTCCGCTATCCGTATCGCGGGATATGTTGTCTCCCTGGATGCAAACCGTAAGCAAATCTCGGAATTTCTTCTTGTGCCTTATTTCGGGGCCTGCATTCATCTGCCACCGCCGCCAGCAAACCAGATTATTCTGGTGAGATTGAAAAAACCGACCTCCAAGCTCGCATCAATGGATACGGTCTGGGTCCAGGGTACGCTTCGCGAAGCACGGGTGGATACCGGCCTTGCCGTCACAGGCTACACCCTAGAAGGCTCAATCAGCGAACCGTATACCGCGAAGAATCCGCCGCGATCAAAGTAATCGCCGCGAATCAGACTCACGCTGTAAACGGCGGCCTATCGTGGCTCTAGACGAAAAAGTTTGCCGTCTGGCGCATCGGTAAGCAGATAAATCAATCCGTCTGGCCCAATGCGCACATCGCGAATACGGCCAATCTGATTCACCAAAAGCCGCTCCTCGGCAACGATTCGCTCGCCATCGAGCACAAGACGCACCAGCGACTGGCCCCTCAGGGCGCCCACGAACAGGCTACCGTTCCACTGCGGAAAAACTTTTCCGAAATAGAAAGCCATTCCTGACGGCGCAATGGATGGCGTCCAGACATGCAGGGGCTGCTCCATTCCCGCTTTCTGGGTGCCCTCTCCGATGCGAGTGCCGGTCACATAATTAGCGCCGTAGGTGATGGTCGGCCAGCCGTAGTTGCGGCCGCTGCGAATGATATTGACCTCATCACCGCCCTGCGGCCCGTGCTCATGGGCCCACAACTCGCCGGTCACGGGGTGGATTGCAGCCCCCTGAATATTGCGATTTCCGCGGCTGAAGGCCTCGGCCATCAAGCCCGGCCGGCCGCGAAACGGGTTGTCAGCCGGAATTCGGCCGTCATCGTGTAGCCGAATCACCGATCCGGCGTGGTCATTGGGCCTCTGGGCGCGCTCCTCTTCACCGCGATCACCAAGGGTGAGATACAGCATGCCCTGGCGATCAAACACAATGCGGCCCCCGAAGTGCCGCCCACCACGAGATTTCGGCTGCATCGAAAAAAGCCGCTCGCTGTCGATCAGACGATCTTCCTTTAAACGCGCGCGCATCAGCGCAGTCCCACTTCCCGCAGCCCTGGGGCCCTCCGTGTACGAAAGATAAATCCAGCCGTTTTTCGTAAATTCCGGATGGACCGCGATGTCCAGCAGGCCGCCCTGGCCCTCGACCACCAGAGTATTGGGCAGGCCTGCAATTGGTGGCGATAGCCGCGAGAAATCACGCGATAGTTTCCGCAGACTTCCCTCGCGCTCAGTAATCAAGATCTCACCCGAGGGCAGCCATGCCAGCCCCCAGGGATGCTGAAGCCCTTCGGCAACTAGCCGAACGGAATGCCCGCCGGCTACAGCCGCTGGCCGAATCAGATCTTTTGACTGTGTTGTTGCGACTGCCAGCGGCGGACCCATCAACACGAGCGCGAGGCCAGCCATGCTGAGAATGCCGATGGCCCACCGGTTCAGCGGCCCGGAAATAAAGTTCAATGATTGAATCATGGGTTCTATAATGACCATCAACAAGTAAAAGATCTCAATTTTTTCATATGGGCAGCCCACTCAACCAAAGCCCGTACGCGGAAAGTAGGCATCGTGCCCATCGCCGGCAGGCAATCGCAAGCTTGATGCTGGCAGCGCTTTGCCCAGCCGCCATTGCCCAGAAAATTCCACTGGCCGTCGGCCAGCAATTTCAGCCACCGGCCCTGACCCTGCTGGATGGCAGCCCAGTAGACTGGCAACGCCTGCAGGGCAATCTCCTGATCGTTGAATTCTGGGCATCCTGGTGCCCCTTTTGTGCGCGGCAAAACCCGCTTTTGGATCGCTTCTATCGCGAGCATCAATCTCGCGGCCTGGAGGTCATCACCATCAGTCTTGATAAAACCAAAGACGCTGCAGTGGCCTATATGAAAAAAGGGGGCTACGCCTTTAAAGCCGCAATGGCGACCGAGGCCTGGGCCGCGATTTATCGCCAGCGCCAGGGACTGCCGCAGGTTTTAGTCATTGATCGCCGCGGCCGGATTGTGGCCATCGAGGTGCGAGAGATGATGGAGGAAGATATTCGGGAGTTCGCCCGGTTCCTGTAAGCCGGCAGCAACAAGATTTAAAGCTGCAGCGAAAAAGCAGTGATCCTGCCTGACTTCCAGTGGACGCCGCTCGATTCAGAAACCGCATGCCAATGATGCGCCTGGGAATCCGATGGCTCGGAAGCAATGGTGTGAATCACGTCAGCATCCGTGCTTTCGCCCCGGGTCTGGGGTGTGCCATAAAATAGTGTCGGCGAATGCCCATCACTCGAGAACCGAAACGCCCAGACCTCCTGCCCATCGGTAACGGCCAGCGATATGCGAAGTGGCTCATCAACGCCAGAGCGCTGCATTACACGGAGCACTTCCCGGCAGGCCTGCTCCATTGCCCGACGTGGATCATCAACTAAGCCGCTACTTAACGCGACAAGAAAGAGTGCCTCGCTATCGGTAGTGCCCTGCCGATGATGATAAAGATCATGGTGAATCAAGGACTCAATTTCTTTACGGCAGGACGACCAGCCACCAATTTTTCCATTGTGCATTAATGCCCAATTCTTATAGGTAAAGGGATGGCAATTGGTGCGCGTTACAGCGGTCCCCGTAGAAGCCCGCACATGGGCGAAAAATAGCCTGGACTGAATTTGAGAGGCAAGCGAGCGAAGATTGCTGTCATTCCAGGCGGGCAAGATATCCTTGAAAAGCCCTGGGGCGGTGCGTTTTCCATACCAAGCCACGCCAAAGCCGTCACCATTGGTGACCCACTCGGAATGTTTCGCCGAAAGACTCTGATGAATGATGGAGTTTTCCTGATGGAAAATAAGATCTTCTAAGAAAATATCTGGACCTGCATAGGCAACCCATCGACACATGAATATCCCCTTTGACCCACTGGCTGCGCAACAAAATAGCTTGGCCGCTCTACATCAGCAAGACTGCAGCGCAACAATTTCTTCTGCGCGGACCAACGGCGGGCCTGTCGCAACCCTCGGGCAGCCGGTGGAGTCTTGATCATGCGTCTTTTGGCGATAGTGGCATTCGTACTGATGGCAGGATGTGTTGCCCGAACCCAGGAGTATCACTGCAAACAAGATCTCAACACTGCAGAGACGTTCGAACTTAAGATCACGCCGACTTCACTGACTTACCGAGGGCGCACGTTTGGCTTTAAAGAGGAGGCTGGCCCGCTGCGTCGCTATCGCGAACCAGATCAAGAAAACGAAATCGAATTTAACCCGATCGATGGCCGGCTCAACCTACGCGGGCCATCGGTCACTGTAGGCTGGAGCTGTACCCGCTACGAGGGCATCAAATAATGCTACAAACTGTCGGCCCGGTAGAGATCCATCAGCACCCGCCGAATCGGCTCGGGAATGGGAACCGGACGCTGACTACGCCGATCGACATAAACATGAACAAAGTGTCCGACTGCGGATGCTTGTTGGTCTTGGTTACGAAAAATACCGATCTCATATCGGACGCTACTGGATCCAATGTGTCGCGTACAGACGCCCACCTGCACTAAATCCGGAAAAGCAATCGGTGAAAAATACCTGCATTGGGTCTCAACGACCAATCCAACCACAGGGCTATCCGCAATCTTCAGTACGCCCCGATCCACAAGAATTTTATTGACTGCGGTATCAAAAAACGCGTAATAGGTAACATTGTTGACGTGCTGGTAGACATCATTGTCATGCCAGCGGGTCTGTATCGACTCAAATGCGCGAAAGTCAGTGCGCTTCGGAGGTGGGCTTTTGGGTGCGCTCAATTAGGCCTGCCGAAATGGATCATGCTTGGGATGGTGCTCGAGCATTTTGACCAAGCCGTGAATCGCACGATGGGTGGGCGCGCTGATGCCATGCCGGTGGGCAATCTCAACGACAACACCATTCAGATAATCGATCTCGGTCGGCTTTCCGCGTGCAAGATCCTGGGCGGTTGAAGATCGCTGGCCTGGCATAGTCCGCGCAATGGTCTGATTTGCAAGGGTGGCCTCCTCGGGACTCAGATCAACACCCTCCGCCTGAGCGACCTGAATAAATTCCTCAGTTAGGGCCTCGATCAGCGACTGAATCTGCGGCACCTGGACCATCTCGCCATAGGGCATCTGGCCAAGTGCTGATATTCCGTTATAGGTGCAATTCACAAGAAACTTTTTCCAGAGGGCGTGCTTGATCTCCGGTGATACAGCGCAAGGAATGCCGGCAGACTCAAATACCCGAGCAATCGCACGCAGCGAATCCTCGGCTGGAGATGACGCGCCGGACTCGGGATCCCCGATCACCAACTCGCCACGGCCAAAGTGCTTTACTCGGCCTGGGCCCTGCATGCCCACCGCAACATAGACCACTGCGGGGAAGGCGGCTTGGGCGATATAAGGCCGCAGCCGCGTGCAATTATCCACACCATTTTGAAGACTCAGGATCAATGCATTGGGACGCAAGATGGGTGAGAGTGCCTTGGCGACGGCAACGGTATCTGCGGATTTCACGGACAAGAGGATCAAATCGGCATGAGCCGCATCGCTTACCGATGTGGATGCCCGCACACGTATTGCGCCGCAAAAGTCTTGTGAATCGATCCATAGCCCATCGCGGTTAATTGCATCGACATGCGCGGACCGCCCAATGAGCGTCACGGGGTGGCCCGCCTGGGCAAGTCGGCCCCCAAAGAAGCAGCCGACCGCACCTGCCCCCACCACTGCAATCTCTGATTGCTGCGACAGCATCTTCCCCTCCTTCGCCCAGACATCTTATACTGGGTGGCCCAATTGTCTAAAGCCGGAAACAACGCCGATGCGCCACTTGCTCAGCCTAATGTTGTTTGCCCTCGCGTTGCCAGCAAATGCCGGGCAATGGTCCGCCTTCGATAAGGGGCCAAACTACGAAATCTACATTAATTTGCAGTCCATTCGGCCGCTCGGTGACGCGATGGTCCGTTTCCAGACCGTGACCAACTATGAAAGCGTGATGCGGTATGAACGGCTCTGGTACCGATCGATGACATTGACGCGGGTGATTGATTGCAAGCGGCAGCAATTCAAGGTTGAATCGGCCTCAATCTATTCAAAGTTTTTTGCTGAGGGCCAGTATCTTCTCAACCCACAGCTGCCCCAGGAAAACAAAATTATTCCAGTGAATTCTGCGGTGGAGCGGCTGGCGGGCCTTCTGTGCAGCCAGTACGGCCCGCCCGAAAAAAAGAAATCGCAGACCTAAACCCTTAGGCAGATTTCACGAGATTAAGTCCCGCTTTTCCTGCGGATTCAACGTTTTGCTCAGCCACCGCGATTGCCTGTCGGGTCGCCTTCGTCGCGGTCTGATAGGCCTGGCCCGCAACATTCCATGCTGAACGCGCCAGCGCCACACCGCTCTCAGATCCAGCCGGCGCGTATTTTGAGAACTGCTCAATGGCGTTATGAACGCGCTCGCCCAAATCGCTCATCTGTGCCTCGCTCACCTTCGACCAGGCCTTGGCGGTTTCAATTCCGATGCCGCAAAGCGCACTGCCTAAGGCAGTCATACTCTCTAGCGAAAAATTTAACCAGGCGGCCTGTACCTTTGCCAGATCCTGCGGATTTTTTGACATGGTAAGGGCTTTGGCGCTCTCCGCACCATGCTGGGCTGCATCACGGGCAATCTTTAAATGCAGATGTGCCATTTTTTCGATACCCTTCATTGATGCGGCAGACACTTCCATCATATTCTGAACCGCTGATTTCATTGCGATCTCGATAAACTGGGGGCTTGAATCAGCCATGTTGTTCTCCAAAAGAATTAAAAAGGCAAAGGTTGAAATCCTCGGCAAAGTCTATTGGGCGGATTCGATCCCCACTCCACAGGCCAGGTGTGATTTAAGGCAATGACAAGTCAACGAAAACCACTGGATGCGGGCGCAGGCGGACTGATGGTGGTGTTGTGTCTGATCTGGGGGCTGGCCCAAGTCATTCTGAAGATGGCGGCGGCGGACATCTCACCGTTAATGCAGATTGCGCTTCGCTCTGGCGTGGCCGCTGTCCTCGTGGTGTTGCTCATGTTCATTCGGCGCGAGGGCCTCTCCATTCAAGATGGCACATGGCGGCCCGGCCTTCTCGTAGCGGGATTGTTTGCCCTTGAGTTTTTTCTAATTGGCGAGGGTCTGCGCTACACATCGGCCTCCCATATGACGGTTCTGTTATACACCGCACCAATTTTTGCTGCCCTGGGGCTGCATCTGCTGATGCCCAGTGAGCGGCTAAGCCGAGCCCAATGGTTGGGGATCGGACTCGCGTTTACCGGGGTAGCCATCGCATTTCTTTTGCGGCCCAATCAGACACAGCAAAATATCAACGCTGCCGACTTACTTTACGGAGATCTTCTTTCGATTGGCGCCGGAATCGCGTGGGCTGCCACTACGGTAGCAGTGCGCTGTTCAAAGCTCGCACAGGTTTCGGCAGCACAAACGCTGTTGTATCAGCTTGCTGGGGCCTTTTTTCTGCTGACTGCTGCAGCATTTTTACTTGAACAAACCGCCATTCAATTCACTGCGCTCGCATGGGGCAGTCTGATTTTTCAATCGCTTGTGGTCTGCTTTGCAAGCTATCTCGCCTGGTTTTGGCTGCTCAAACACTACAGTGCATCACAGCTGGGAGTGTTTTCCTTTCTCACGCCGATTTTTGGGGTAGCGCTCGGCGTGGGCCTGCTGGACGAGCAGCTGGAGATCAGTTTCATTATTGGCGCGGCCTTTGTCATCGCAGGAATTATCCTGGTGAGCGCCTCCGCATGGCTGAAGCATCAAATCACGCGAAAATGATGCGTTCCATCGCGCCTGAGCTGCTCCACCAGACCAAACTCCCAATCCAGATAGGCCTGCATCGCCTCAGGTCTGACGGCGGTACCCTCATAGGGACGCCGATAGCGATCAATTGGCGGAGACAGTAGCCGCGTGGCGCCCTCTTCAATTGGTTTTCCTGCTGCTCTCCAGGCGGCAAGCCCACCCTGCAGCAGCCGAAGCTCGACATCTGCTGGCAATAGGCCTTGCAACTCCTGGGCGCAGAATGCCGCGATGCCATCATCGGCAGCCATAACGATGAAGGAGCGGGCCATCGATAGTTCGGATAGGGCCTGATTCAGCTCGGAGCGTAAAACCCAGGATGCACCCGGTACATGGGCGCGGACATACTGGGCATGTGTGCTGAAATCAACAATAAGGCTTGCTGGAAAATCGGCGCGATAGCGATCGCACTCAGCCGGGCTAATCGCTTTCACCGCAGGCAAAGGCGGCCGTGGCGCCTGCCAAGGGCCCTGCTCAGTGAGATCCTGCTGCGAACCGCCATCAATCACCGCGACCTCCCAGTCCATCTGGGCTAGCCATGAAGCGGTCATATTGGCACGAGGACCAAGGGGATCGGCCAACACGATTCTTGCGCCGCGCACCGGCGCCATCATCTCAGTCTCTTGCACCAATTGCCCACCAGGTGCCCATTGAAAGCCCGGATAATGGCCCTGCTCATACTCTTGCGCTGTACGGGGATCAAAAAAATAAGTCGTGCGATTTGGATCGGATCGCCACGCGAGCGCCTCTGACAGGCTGCATCGCCTTACACCGGCTCGATCTGCAACTTGACGCGAGCGCTCATTCGCAATGCGAAGCGTCTCAGCCGACGGTTGTGGATATTGCCGAGAGGCACCCCGATCCAGGGTCTGGCCTGCAAGGGTCCAGCCGATTGTTCCATTGCGAAGTGCACAAATCGGGTTTGGTAACCCAGCATTAATTAAGGATTGTGTGCCAATGATGCTGCGTGTGCGTCCCGCACAGTTCACGATCACCCGTGTGGCTGGATTCGGCACAAGTTCAGGAACACGCAATACCAATTCGGCGCCGGGAACACTGATGCCCCGCGGAATACTCATGGTCTGATACTCATCAAAGCGTCGAACATCCACCACTACAACGTCATTATCCGCTTCCAAGAGTGCCTGCACTTCCTCTGCCGATAGCGACGGCGTATGGCGATGGGCCTCAACAAATTCACCAAAACTTTTGCTGGGAACGTTTACGTCTCGGAAAAGCTCTCCGCCGGCAGCTGACCAGGCCTGAACTCCACCGGCAAAAGTGCGGACGTTGGTGTAACCCATCTCGGAGAGTCGTTGTGCTGCGGTCTCGGCGAGGCCCTCGCCGTCATCGAGTGTCACAATCGCAGTCTGCCGGTTAGGCATTTTGCTAAAGGCGTCGGCCTCTAGCCGTGTCAGCGAGAACTGAGCTGCGAATAAGGGATGCGACTCGGCATGTGGCGCCTCCTCCCGAATATCCAACAGGGCAATTTCCTCGCGACGTAAAAGCCTGTCTCTGACATAAACATAATCAACCTGCGGCATCATGGCTTCAAAGCGCTCTCTGACTTAAAAACTTTTGAATTAATCGAAGCATTACATAATTAAACCATCCCACAGCCAAAGCAGCCAGAAACCACGATGGCGCCACCGCCGCGAAATGAAAGGCGGCCCGCAGGCCCGGAATCCAAATGATGAGGTGCAGCAATCCAACCGCCACGGCAGTGATGACCAAAAGCGCAAGATTCGGGGTTTTTACCAAATCCCAGGCGGGCCGATCGCCAAGCAGATTCGCCGTCACAATTGCCAGACCCGAAGCGACAAGACCCACAAACACGAGGCTACGCACCTCCGTTTGATCAATCGGCAGACTCAGCGCCCAAGCGGCTGCCAGGGCCAGCACCAATAGAACTGCCAGGCCCTGAATAACACTCCTGATCAACAATTCAACCGAAAGAATTGCTGCCCGGGGATCCCGCGGTGGCTGGCGCATCAGGTCATCCGCACTACGCTGCGATTCATAAACAAACGATCCCGCTGGATCAATAATCATCTCCATGAAGGCAATATGTACTGGAAGCAGTATCGGTGCTAACCCAATAAATCCTGGAAGGGCTGCCAACCCAGCGATCGGAATGTGAATCGTCACAATAAATCCAATCGCCTTGCGCAGATTTTGATAAATCTGTCGGCCCCGCTCAATCGCATGCACGATTGAGCTGAAGTCATCATCAAGCAATACCAGGGCTGCAGCCTCACGGGCAACATCAGTCCCCCGGCATCCCATCGCAATCCCAATATCGGCTGCCTTGAGCGCAGGACTGTCATTGACGCCATCGCCCGTCATGGCAACAACGTGGCCGGCCCGCTGGTAGGCCTGCACAATTCGCAGCTTTTGATTCGGCTTAATTCTTGCGTAAATGCAGCAGTTGTCGATCCGCTGTGCGAGCTCGGACTCCGACATCTGCTCCAATACATCGCCCGTAATGATCTGGGTTTGGGGCTCCGTCGGACATCGATCAACCAGGCCCGCTTCCTCACTGATGGCACATGCCGTAACCGGGTGATCACCAGTAATCATGACAACACGTATCCCAGCGGTTTTGCAGCGGCCAATCGCCTCGGGAACAAGCGGACGGAGAGGATCGGCCAGGCCGATCAAACCAGAAAAACTGAGACGAAATTCCTGCTGACGGGCGGGCAGAAGCGTGCGGTCATCGAATTCAGCAGCTGCCACCCCAAGGACTCGGCTGCCCTGGCTGGCCATTTCGGCGATCGTTGCATAAACCTCGGAGCACTGTGCCGCTGAGAGCCGACAGCATGACAACACAGCCTCGGGCGCCCCTTTCATTACCACGCGCAGTCGGCCCGACGACTGCAGGCTCACATGGGTCATGGCGGGGAATTCCGCCGTTAGGCCATAGGTTCTTAGACCCAAATCCGCTTGAATTTTTTGGACGCTCTTCCGTGTGCTGTGATAGCAATCCAAAATCGCGCGATCTGTTGGGTCGGCAGAATGCTCAGCGCAAGCACCGGCGGCGTCTGCCAGAAGTTGCCCAGTCTGCTGCGATGGCCCTCCGTGAATGCGTTCGACTCTCCGGCAATCAGTTGACAGCAGGGTAACCTGCATCTGATTCTGGGTCAGTGTGCCGGTCTTGTCGGTACACAACACCGTCGCCGATCCAAGCCGCTCGATTGCGGTCCTTCGACGCGTGAGCACATGATGCTGAGAGATCCGCCAGGCGCCCATCGCCATGAAGGTCACCAATACCACGGCAAATTCCTCTGGAATCAAGCCCATGGCTGCGGTAATGCCCGCCAGCATTGCCGCGACACCATCGCCTGCGATTCGGTAGTTAGCCGCAAACACCATCAGGCTTACAACCGCCGCACAGGCCGTAAAAATTCTGACGAATCGGCCGATATCGCGCTCAAGCCGGCCCGGCGGCTCCGTCAGTCTCACCGCCGCCTGACCGATTTTTCCGAACTCAGTATGAAGCCCGGTTGCGATCACCCGGCCCAATCCCTGGCCACGCACCACGAGGCATCCGAGCCGCACCAACCCAGTCTCACTTGTCCGCTGTGGTGTTTTTTCCACTGGCATCGACTCGCCTGTCAGTAAAGACTCATCAACATAGAGTTCTCGGCACGAGAGCAGCCGGATATCGGCCGGAATCCGATCCCCCTCGGCCAGTACAACAAGATCGCCCGGTACCACCTGAGCGGCGGCAATACGGCGCTCAACTGCTGCACGCACCACAAGGGCCCGCGGAGCAGCAAGCGCCCTCAGACGATCTAGAACGCGGTCAGCACGCCGCTGCTGAAGAATCGAGATGCTTGCACTCAATAGAACAAAAATTGATAAGACTGCCGCATCAAGAATATCGCCCAGCAGAAAGTAAACCAGGCCCGCAGCACAGAGCAACTGAAACACCGGCTCTTTAAAGACGCCAAGTGCAGTCTTAAAAAGTGTCGACTTTTTCGAAAATTGAAGCTGATTTGGACCAAATAAGATCCGCCGATTTTCTGCCTCATCATCGGTTAATCCTCGGGGTCGAATTGTCGTAATGACTTCCACTTAAATAGTGCAGCCCAAAGAAGTTGATCCGATAAATTGACGAATCAAAATTCTTCCTAAAAGGGCAAAACAAAATGACAACTAACAATATGGAATTATTGAAAAAAGATATTCAGACGCTGATGACCGATGCGCAACGGCTGTTTCAAGATGCCTCAAACGCAGGCGGGGATCGGGCAGCAGAACTGCAGGCGCAGGGCGCATCCCTGCTACAGCAGGCAATTGCGAACTTAACAACTTTTCAGCAATCCGCCGTGATGCGTGGAAAGCGTTTCGCAGCATCCACTGATCAATATGTTCACCAGAAGCCCTGGACAGCCGTCGCCGTCTCTACCGGGATTGGCGTTTTACTTGGAATGCTCATGGCGCGACGCTAGTCGATTGCCCTCCTTGTTGGCCTTTTATCTGGTCACGCTCGGCTGCGGGCTGGCCAGCCTGATCTTTACCGCAATATTCTGGGCGGCTTGCACGGCCTTGGGCGGGGATGCAGCCCTTGGCCCAGGGCCGCTTGCCATCTCTGCCTTGCTAAGTTTTGCAATTCACCTGGTTGCTGGCCTAGCGTTATTCGCGCAACAAAAAACCCGATGGAAAAAAACCACGCAAAGCGCCAATACGCTGATTTCCCTGCTTTTCTTTGCTCTGCCGCTAATCCGGCTTTGTATTCGGATATTCACACGCTCGCGGCACTCCACGAACTGATTCAACACTGGCTGATGATTCGACATCGCAAGATGATGTCGGAATGACAACTGTAAATAAATTCGTTCGCACAGCTCAAGAGCACTTTCGTCGTTGCGCTAAATCACAATCCTCGCTGGACACGTCATCGTGTTTCAGCGACTCACAAAGCTTTCTTGTGGGTTTTTTAATAACCATCAGGAGTTTTATATGAAGAAGCTAGCGCAAGCATCAAAAAAGTTTTGGAAGGATGAGAGTGGCGTAACCGCGATAGAGTACGGACTGATTGCAGCACTGGTTGGTCTTGCAATTATTGTGGGTGCAACTGCCCTGGGCGGAAAACTCGGCACGCTGTTTACCAATATTGGTGAAATTCTGGTTCCGACGCCAGCAAAATAAATCAGAACCGGCTCGAGAAACGTCCGATGGCTTTTGAGATGCTTCTCGAGCGCTCGCCATTTCACCTTGCACCATTGGCAACATTAGCGCTGCTTGCTTTGCTTTTCCTCGCAGCGGGCTTCGATATCGTCCAGCGCAAGGTCCCCAACATCTTAATTGCCGGAGGGCTTGCAATCGCCTTTGTTCTCGCCGTGACGTCCGGCTGGCCTGGGCTTGGCCGAATGGCGAGCGGGAGTATCGCTGCCTTAGTCATCCTGCTTCCAGTGTATGCAAACGGAATGATGGGCGCAGGCGACGTGAAGCTAATTTCAATGGTCGGCGGATTCCTTGGGCTCCATCATTTTCTATTCGCACTCTTATGCATTTTTATAGCTGGTGGAATTCTGTCCGCGCTTTTTCTTTGGCGACCACAGCTTACGAACGACGGCTCGGGCGTGCCGTATGCGGTAGCGGTTTTAGGGGGCATGTCGGCTTACTTGGTCTTATTTCGTTAGTTTAGTTAAAAACTTTTTTCCAAAACGGAGAACACAATGGTCATCAATCGTCGGGCATTGGGAGTCCTTGCTGGGGCATTACTGGCTGGCCTGATCGCGGTTGGTCTCGCCATGCAGTGGGCCAATCGAAAGATTTCCGAGGGTCTCGTCCAGGTGGCTGTTGCAGGGCGGAATATTGATGCCGGGGAGAGGCTGGGCCCGGACAATATACGGCTGGTTTCTTGGCCCCGCAGCTCTCGGGTTGCGGGTTCGGCAGACTCGGCCGAGGCGCTCAACGGGCGTGTGACTTCGCAAGCCATTACAGCAGGCGAACCAATTCTTGAGCAGCGACTCACGGCGAGTGGCGTTCGGCCAGGTTTGAGTGCCATTATCTCCCCCGGCCGACGGGCAATGACGGTCAAAGTCAATGAAGTGATCGGCGTTGCAGGATTTGCCTTACCGGGAAGCTATGTCGATATTCTCGTCACGCTGAATCACAATGGTGAACCCCCGATCTCAAGAATTGTTCTAGAGCGGATTCCGGTTCTGGCAGTTGCCCAGGAACATACCGTCAAGGACGAAAGCAAACCAAAGGTTGTCAGCGCAGTCACGCTCGAAGTCACCCCCGAACAGGCAGAGCGTCTCGATCTCGCGCGCAGTGTAGGCGCACTTTCCATGGTGCTGAGAAATCAGACCGATAAGGAGCCGGTCTTATCACGCGGCGCACTTCTCGCAGACATCCTTCGAGCCCCGGTTAGCGGGGGAACCCAGCGGATTCCATCATCCCGGTCGGAGACATCCGCAGGACGTATTGAAATTATTCGGGGCGTTCAGCGCTCTTCGGTTAACCAGAGCTAAGTCCAGGGGTAGAAATGCAGACCATTAAAAATAATTTTTTCTGTATTGCAGCCGCAATATTTTTGAGTCTTTTATCTGGGCCAGGCCTTACCCAGAATGTGACGCCGCTTGCCGCGGTCGAAAGCAAAGGGAGTACAGCGAAGACGCCAAGTGCACTCCATAGCCTGCAGGAGGCGACCGCCATTCAGCGGATCGAGACCCCAATCGCCTTGAGCATCGGCAAATCGGTTGTGCTGCCGATTGATGGAGGATTAGCCCGGGTTTCGATTGCAAATCCTGAGATCGCAGATATCACCCTTATCCGCTCAAGCGAACTCTACGCTGTTGGCAAGCGATCGGGCAGTACAAATATCTTTTTTTGGAAGAGAAACGGTGAGCTCATTGTGATGGATGTTGTTGTCAGTGCCGATACCACTGGGCTTATAGCCAAGTTGCGTGAGCTCATGCCCACTGAAGATAAGATCCGCGTGAGTTCTGCAGGTGACACGCTGGTGCTTCTTGGCCAGGTAGCCGATGCAGTGAAGGTTCAGCGCGCGGTCATGATTGCTGAACAATTTACCGGCAAACGCATCATCAATCTTCTCGGCATTGGCGAAGTGCCTCAAGTGCTGCTCGAAGTTAAGGTGGCAGAAGTCTCAAAAAAACTCACCGATAAGATTGGCGCTGCGTGGGGCTTTAATGGCGCCAATGGCAGCTTTTCTTATGCAATCTTGGGCAATCTTTTAACGGGCGGAATTTTAAGTACGCCTGCGGGCGCCGGGGGCGGTATTAGCGCTACTCGGGGCAATGACTCAATCAAACTTGAGGCAGAAATCAAGAATGGATTGGTCAAGATTCTTGCCGAGCCCAATATCATCGCAATCAGCGGCCAGGAAGGTGCGTTTCTGGCGGGCGGAAAGATTTTTATTCCGGTGCCGCAGACCAGCGGGGGCGGCACCACCATTACCCTGGAAGAGCGGGAGTATGGCGTTGGACTGCGCTTTCTGCCCACAGTATTAGAAGGAGGAAAAATTAACCTTCGGGTCACACCGGAGGTCTCGGAATTGGCGATCGAGGGCACCCGGGTGAGCTCTGGAAACAATACAACGGTGCTACCCACCATTTCGACGCGCCGTGCCTCTACGACTGTACAGCTGATGGATGGGCAGAGTTTCGCGATTGGCGGTCTGATCAAAAATAATGTCACAGAAACAATCTCTGGCTTTCCATTCTTAAGTGAAATTCCAGTCATCGGGGCCCTGTTTCGCAGCAGTGAATTCATCAGCGACCGCAGTGAGTTGATGTTTTTAGTAACGCCAAGACTGGTACAGCCTCTGGCAAAAGCATCTGCGCTACCTACAGATCGATTCGTTCCGCCTAGCCGCTCTGAGTTTCTGCTCAATGGCCAGTTAGAGGGCTCAACACTCCCGGCCCCCGCTATAAGCCCCCGTATCGCAAATGAGACGCCATCGTCGGAAGCGGTCGTGACGCCCTTGGTGGATGCCGTCATCACTACCGAAACTATTGAAGGAGATCGGCCATGATTCAACGTGCCTCGGCAAAAGCCCTGATGGTTGCTCTGATTTGCGTCCCCGTATTTACTGGATGTGCCTACGACTATGCTGCTGAGCGCTCCTTCGGCGAATCGGTGAAGGTCGCTGTACGAGAGCAGTCCATCCGGCCCGATGGTCTTGGAGTGAATGGTGTAAGCACAGGACTTGAGGGTGCGCCGTCGAAAGCGGTCATTGATCGCTACAACAGAAGCTATGAATTTCCCCAGAGCCTGGGCAATGTGCTGACAATTGGAGTCGGGACTGGGGCAGCGCCGGCCTCCAGCAGTTCAGCGCTACCGGCAGCCGGTGGGTTTACAGGTGGAAGTGGGCGATAAGCACTATGAACAGTTATTCCGACCTGACCGGCCTGAAAAGCCATGTGCATGGACAGCTGCTCAAGCGCCTTGATCTGACAGTGATGGAACGACTCGCAGTCGAAGAATTACGCGCCGAACTCGGTGACCTGGTCAAGATGATTGTTACTGATGAACAGATTTCTTTAAATGCCGATGATCTCGCCGCTTTAGTACAAGCAATTCAGAATGAGGTCATGGGACTCGGACCGATTGAGCCGTTGATCGCAGATCCGACGGTCTCCGATATTCTGGTGAATGGTAGCGCTGCCGTTTATGTCGAACGATTCGGAAGACTAGAGCATACGGCAGTCCGGTTTTCTGGCCATGATCATGTATACCGCATTATCGAAAAAATTGTGTCACGTATCGGCCGACGCATCGATGAATCGAGCCCCATGGTAGATGCCCGACTTCCAGATGGCTCTCGGGTCAACGCCATCATCCCCCCCCTGGCCCTCGATGGTCCAATGCTTTCGATTCGTCGGTTCAGTGCCAAACCCCTCAAAGTCGACGACCTAGTGCGCCTTGGCACCCTGACGGCCGATATGGCAACTGTGCTTGAGGGATTGGTCGCCTGCAAAATGAATGTCCTCATTTCTGGCGGTACTGGCAGCGGCAAAACAACGCTGCTCAATATGATGTCTGGATTTGTCGCGGACACTGAGCGTGTCATCACGATTGAGGATGCAGCCGAACTCCGCCTACAGCAGCCTCACGTGGTCAGGCTTGAGACCCGACCGCCTAATGTCGAGGGTCGCGGTGAGATTACGCAACGGCTACTCGTGAAAAATAGCCTACGTATGCGGCCTGATCGGATTGTCATCGGGGAGGTCCGTGGCGGCGAAGTCCTGGATATGTTGCAGGCAATGAATACGGGCCACGAGGGATCAATGACCACCATTCACGCCAACTCGCCACGCGATGCCATGACTCGCCTGGAGAACATGGTGGGATTGGCAGGGGTCTCTATTGGTCTGCGTGCTATCCGTCAGCAGATTGTTTCAGCCTTGACCGCCGTCATCCAAGTCAGTCGGCTGATTGATGGATCGAGAAAAGTTACCAGTATTCAGGAAATCACCGGCATGGAGGGTGATGTGATTGAAATGCAGGAGATTTTTCAATTCCATCAGTCTGGAGTAACGGCTGATCGGCGGCCCATCGGCAGTTTTATCGCCACAGGAATACGCCCAAAGTTTTCTGAACGGCTTGCAATCCGGGGGTTCCACCTGCCGGAGACATTTTTCGATCCGCATCGACTCGCTGCCTAAGCTGAAGAAATCCTCCAATGCCGACTACTTCTCTTTTAATCCTCTTCGTTTCGGTCTCCGTCGCAGTGATTGCCGCTGCACAAGTCTGGACAAGCTATCGGATCGGTCTAAAGCCGCTAAAGCTGTCAAATCGTGTGGTGGCCCAAGAACAAACGGCACGACATCCACAACTATTGCGAGATTTACGGCTTAGTGAGCGACCAAAGATAGATGCATGGCTTCAGCAGCTTCCGATCGCAGCCCGTTTACAACTTCTGCTCACGCAGGCAGGGCTCTCCCACAGGGCCGATCAATTCATGATGCTAATGCTTCTAGCTGGGGTTCTGGTTGTCGCTGTGCTTGCGCTAATGAACCCTCCAATTTGGCTCTTGGGGCTGGGGGGCATTGGTGGTGCAGCACTACCGGTTGCCGTCGCACTCTACCGACGGCAACAGCGAAGCCGTCAATTAGATCAGCAGCTTCCCGACTTTCTAGATTCAATCGCGCGTGCCATGCAGGCGGGAAATTCATTTTCAGGTGCGCTTGCAGTTGTGAGCAAAGAGGCTGCCGAGCCAATTGGCACTGAGTTTCGCCGTGTGTTCGAAGAAATTAATTTCGGACGCTCGGTAAAAGAAGGGCTGCAATCGCTGTCAATTCGTAATACTAGTGACGATGTTCGCTACTTTGTAATTGCAGTGTTAATTCATCTGCAGACAGGGGGAAGCTTGACATCACTGCTGCTGGGCCTATCAACTCTTATCCGTGATCGACAACGGCTGCGCAAACTCGGAAAGGTCTTTTCGGCTGAGGGCCGGCTCTCTGCCTGGATTCTCGCGCTGCTGCCCTTTGGCACCGGTCTCGTCATGTTCCTTGTGAATCCAGAGTTTATTTCTATTCTATGGACTGATCCCGCAGGCATTTTCTTACTCCAAATCATGTTTGGACTGCTCGCTGTTGGAATTATTTGGATGCGAAAAATCATCCGCTTTCGAATCTGAGGTCTGCTGTGGACACGCTGTTATTAATTGCACTTACCTTGCTTTTTGTTGCGGTTGTCGCAGGAATATTCTTTATTGCGATGATGATCAGTGCATGGGCAGCCACAGATCCTGGATCTGGCTGGCCCGAGTTAGCCGTAGTTGGTCTTCAGATCAAAGATAATGCGGCATCACAAATCACCAATATAGGCAGCAGATTCCGGGAGCGCTTCAAGCATGTTCTACCCCCCCTTCTCCGAGAGAATCGATGGCAGGATTCACCCTTGCAAGACAGACTCGCCCAGTGTGGCTACCGATCCAATACAGCAATATCGCTATTGCTGGGTACAGCTCTCATCTCCACCCTAATTGGCTCGGTAGCCGGAGTCATCACTGCTCTAGGCTTTATCGATCGCGTTCAGCCCGTGGTTGTGGTGCTCTCCGCACTGCTTGGTGCAGTGCTTGGCGCTACGATTCCCTTTATCGGGATCGCGCTGATGATCCGGAGGCGCCAGCGGCAGCTGTTGGAGCATTTTCCGGATGCTCTTGATTTGATTCGGGTCTGCCTCGAGGCCGGACTTGGGCTCGATGCGGCCATCCAGCGTGTGGGGCAGGAATTTCGACAAGTAGCGCCGGCGCTCTTCGACGAGTTCCATGTGCTGAGTCTTGAGCTGCGCGCTGGGGCGGGCCGCACCACCGCATTACAGAATCTCGCGCAGCGGACTGGGCTGGCGGAGATCCGCGCATGGGTGACGATGATCATTCAGTCGGAGAAGTTCGGCACGGGTATCGCTGAGGCAGTGAAAATTCACTCCGATCAGTTAAGGCTTACACGAAGGCTCAATGCCGAGCAGCTGGCGGCAACGCTGTCGACAAAACTTCTGTTTCCATTAATTTTCTGTATTTTTCCCGCACTCTTGCTGGTCTTGCTTGGCCCCGCAGGAATCACAATTCAGCAGCAGCTTGGGCAGACAATTCAGGGGCAACAATAATGCGGATGCCCAGTCGATCTGTGACATTTATCGTGCTGTGCTTTCAGCGGTCGTATCCGCATCCTCATCGGCCCAACGGTACTGCCGTGGTGGAGTTCGCGCTTGTCCTGCCATTGCTGCTGCTGTTGGTATTCGGCACGATAAATTTCGGTGCATTGATGTATGACCAGTCCGTCATTACCAATGCCGCCCGAGAGGGGGCGCGGTGGGCGGCGGTGCACGGCTCTGCCACGTCGGGCTCCAGCTGCAGCAACAGTTTTTCATCGGCGCCCGCCGACCCCTGCCAGGTGGCCTACAGCTATGCCCACAACCGCTTAATTTCTTTTAATGGTATTCGGTCACCGCAGGTCAGTTTTGTTGCCGCAAACGGATTTGTCACAGGGGCGCCACAGGCGGTCACAGTGACATATTCCTACAAAGGGATCGGCTGGTTCTTCGGCGAGAAGAGTCTTTCAACCTATAGCCAGACATCGGTAATGATCCATGAATAAAGATATCCAAAAGCCCCGTGGCGCGGTCGCGGTAATTGTCGCTTTTCTCCTGCTTGCGCTCTTCGGTTTTCTTGGCCTTGCAGTAGATGTCGGATATGCTCATGTGCAGAAAACGCGCCTGCAAGCAATTGCAGATGCTCAGGCCTTGGCTTGCGCAATCGATCCAAGCCGCTGTGGCAGCGGAGGCGAGAATCCGTTTCCAGAAACGAATACCATTGGCGCTCAGGTTACGGTCATCAACCCCGCAGCCTGCCCGAATTCCACCGTCCAACAAAGCTGCGCAAAGGCCATCGCCAGCGCGCAGTGGCAACCCTTTTTCATGGGTCTCTTAGGCAAGCCTACTGCCGCAGCACAGGCAGTTGCGATTGCGGGTCGCAATGCCCGGGCGCCTTCTTGTGTCACCACGCTGAGCAGTTTTAGTGCCAACGGTGGGAATATCATGACACTCAGTGACTGCTCTGCTGATGTCGGGGGCTCATTAAGTTCTACTAACCAGTCGGGGATTCAAGTCGCGCCGGGCAGTACCGGAAGCATCTCGGTGTATAACGGCAATAGCCCGACCCAGTGCGGTAACTGCTCCCCCGCGCCGATTGGATTGGCCTCCCCTTTGCCAAGCCTTCCATCGACCGCCATTCCCACCACAAATCTTGATGGACAGCCATTGATTGTCCGCTCCGGCTCGAGCTGCACATCGGGAACCTGCCAGCCTGGGATCTACAGTTCTCTCGTGAAGTTGAGCGGTACTACCACGTTTGCCTCAGGGAATTATGTGTTTAACGGCGGACTCGATACCAACAACAAAACAGTCACGAGCGGTACCGGGGGGGTATCACTCTATATTCCTGGAACACAGGATTTATCGCTTTCCGGCAGCCTAACGCTCTCGGCGCCTACGCCTGCAGGCTGCGCAGTCGGCAGCGGCGTTGTGATTAGTCATCCTCTGTCAGGCGCCCCCCGAAACCTAGACCTGAGCGGATCTAAGGTAACGCTCAAGCTCACGGGTGTCGTTAATTTAAGCGCTGACAAAGTCAGCATCAGTGGCTCGAGCTCCTCTTTTACGCTCAGTGGCACTCTCGTTGCCCACTCCATCACGCTCAATGGCAATATGTACCCAAATATTTCAGCAAATCCCTGCAACAATCTTTATCAAATCGCTAAGATCTCATTACTGCAGTAATTAAAGTCAATGATCGATACCCCTCCATCATGACCGAAACGGTTCAAATGCTCGGGGTGTCAGAATCTGATTGCGCGACCAATTCATTACTAGGCGAGCGATACGCGCTGCGGCATGCCCATCGCCAAGGGGGCTTGCCAGCGGATATCGGTGTTCAGTCGATCCATTTGTCGCCCGCGAAGCTAAAACGCCACGAACAATCTGCTCCCGCTTCTCCCCGATAAATGTAAGTCCCGTCAGCGGGGGCAGATCCTGGTCGGAGATCGGCGCCTGGGCCAGAAGCGTTGGCTTACCAAGGGCGACAGCTTCGTCGTAATAGTCAAGAGAATCGGCCAGCACAATATCCTGCTGCTCCATCAGCCTGAGAAACTCCGGGTAGGGCATGGCCTCGCGCAACACCACATTCGGGCTTGAATCAAGAATCGCGGTGAGCAGGTCGCGGCAGGCCGCATCGGGCTCGACTACGATGGTGAACTCAAGCGCCGAGGCGGACTGCGCGAGATCGGCAATGGCAAGAGCAAAATCGGTAAGGCTGCCCACCCAGCGCGATGCTGGCCCCAAGGGGACAAGAATTCTCGTGGTCGCCCGGCCGTCAGTCGGTACGCCGTTAGGTTTACCCCCATTCAGAGCACCGTGTCGCATGACTGTATCGATCGCATCAACAACGGTATCACCGGTAATACCAATCTCGAAGGCCGGCACGCCACGCTCTCTGAGTTGCATCAGGTCTTGTTCATTGGCAACACACTGGAATGCAGAGATTGCATTGAGTAATTTTCGATAGGAGTTTTGTGGACCTTTAAGCTCTCGGATACCGTTATAAGATGGGGCGGTCAGATAAATCACAAGGATGCGCCGCATAAAGGCCTGCTGCGCTGCCAACATCGCGGGAAGCGATTCACCCTGAACGATGAGGAGTTCGGGTGGTCTGGACTCCATCTCCTTTGAAATTGCATTGGTAAGCGCCCAGCTGTGCTCAAGCAAATTAGCCGGGCTGTGATTGGGCAGAACCTCGCCATCGGGTGATAAACCGAAAGCTGCACCCGTCTGCCAGACCTGTCCGGCGTGACTGCCCGCATGAATCCAACGCACCCCGACTGAACGGCCCCCTTCATCCCTCAGTCGCCGAATCACCGGCGCAAGCCGCACCATCTCGGACCGCGTCCCCACGACCGCAAGGACCTGACGCATTTAAATCTCCTGTTCGTTACCACTCGCGATGCGCCAAGTCTGGGTTGTACGCAGCGGCGCTGATCCAAGCCGCACGTGGAAATCCCCCTCACTTCACGGGGAAGCGACCATTCGAACCGGGAGCTTGGTCGCCGGCGGCGCACCCTCTAGAAAGATTGGATCAATTTGGGCAGTGGTCACTACGAGCCCGGCCCAGGCGGACGCGTATTCCAGCATTTCATTTGCGCGACGTTGTCGGGCCTGGATGTACTCTGACTCCGCGCGGGCAATATCTCCGCGGGTCTTCACACCGGCTAAAAACCCCCTGCGTACTGCCTCTGCCCTGAGGCTGGTGGCTTCGACATGAATACGTGTCGCGTCAATTTTGACCAGGCTCACACCGACCTTGGTCATTGAGGAGATCGCCTGATTGCGTAACTTCACCAAGAGCGCCTGGGCATTGGCCTGAGCCCGCCGAAATTGGGCGTCTGCCTGGGCGACGGAAGCCTCAATGGCGCCCGATGTATATAACGGCACGTTCAGTTGAAGGCCAATGCGGCTCTCGTCGCGGATAAAGGAGACGGTGTCGTTCTCGCCGCGAGACACAGAGGCATACAAATCAACCGTCGGGTATCGCTCTGCGAGCATCCGATCCCGTTCCAGTCGGGCCTGCTCTTCAGAGTGGCGGGCAGAGCGCAGTTCTGGATTTTGTTGTTCTACAAGGCCCGCAACCTGCTGGACGGTGAGATCAGGCAGCGGACTCGGTGCAACCGCCTCCAGCGACAGGCCGAGCGGAACAGCAGCCTCTGGGCCTGCCAACTCAATTAAGGCCCGCTCACTTAATTGCAGCCGGGCAGAGGCATCGAGCGCTTCCGATTGGCGCTGCTGAAACCGTGAGATTTCAATGCCCAGCTGATCGATCGAGACCTCACCAGCCTGCACGCGTCGCTCCATCTCCTCGCGAATCACTGTGGCCTGCTCTAAGGCGTATTGCGATAACTGCAAAAGATCTCGCGCGGTCAAGACCTCAATCCAAGACATGAACACTCGGCCGAAAAGCGTATGCTCGGCCGCCTTCAGGGCCGCCTCGGCGCTCTGGTAGGCGGCTGCGGATTGCTCAATTGCGATGAGATCTTTTTTGCGATAAAGCGGCTGGCGGGCGGTCAGTGCAACAATCGAGGAGCTAAATCGGCGCTGTGATTCAGTGGCCCCAAGGGCGCTGCGATTCTCCTCGGTGCGATCCGCATAGAAACTGCCTGCTGAGGCCGATACTTTTATGCCTTTTGCGGCTGCGCTCATCTGAAACGCATGCCAAGATGCCTCTTTCGAAGCCAGGCTCGCTAAATATGTGCCGTCTGACCGCCGAGCTTGCGTCACGTGTTCCGCGATTAACAGCGACATTTTTGTAATCGAATCCTGCGGTAGCGGCTGCGCCGACAGTGAGCGATGGAACATAAACACCAGCACTGCAAGCAGTAACGGAGCGCCCAGCGCCCGCATTTGGTCCAGCCGCATCAGTGCTCCCGTGCCGAAACAGCCAATCGGTCGATAAAGGGCTTCATCAGATACTGCAGAAAGGTTCGCTCGCCGGTTTTAATCATGACCTCTGCAGGCATCCCAGGTATCACGCGAAAACCATCCACCTTTTGCAGCTCCGCTGGGGAGACCGCCACCTTTGCAAGAAAATAGCCCTCAGGGTTGGCCTTATCGTCTGGATTGGAGAAACGATCTGCCGAGATCCACTCAACCGTTCCCTGTATCACCGGCGTGCGTACCGCCTGCAATGCACTAAATCGAATTTGTGCAGTCGCACCCGGCAGCACCTTGTCTGCAAGATAGGGCCGGACCTGCGCCTCAATGGAGACCTGATCGCTATTTGGAACCACCTCCATGAGCTTGGCCCCCGCAATCACGACCGCCCCTGGCGTATTGATGCCGACTCCCATCACGCGCCCGGAAATAGGTGCCCGAATCGCTGTGCGCTCGAGCTCCTTATTTAAGGCAAGGATCTGGTAGCGCAGGGCCTGCTGCTGAACCAGGGACTCCTTGTGTTTACGCTCTAACTCGATGAGCTGATTGCGCGGGTAGAAGCCTTCGTCGGTAAGATCCCGCAGGCTTTCCAGCTGCTCGCTTAGGGCCTCTGACTGAAATCGTGCTGCTGCGAGTTGGGCCTGGGCCTGTGATCGATTCGCCAACTCTGCACTCGAATCGAGTCGAATGAGAAGGTCTCCCTCGGCGACAGGCGCACCCTCCCGAATGAGCACTTCCTGAATGACACCCCCCCGTGGATGCTGCACGACTTTTCGTCGGCCATCGACAACGACCACGCCATTGGAGGGCACTGCGGCATCCAGAGGAATAAAGGCGGCCCACAGGGCAGCTGCTACTAGGATCATCAGGATAATCCACAGGCCCCGCCTGATCATCATGTCCATTTAGTGGGCCTTTTCCGCACGGGCTGGCTTAATCGAGCGCTTCTTGATTGCAGCGATCACTTCGGCGGATGGGCCGAACTCCCGGATCTGCCCATCAAAAATCATCATCAGTCGATCCATCAATTTAAGTAATTTCGGATCATGCGACACCACAATCACAGTGCTCCCCCAAGACTTAGCGGCACTAATTGTCTGGGCCAACACCTGATCACCCACCTCATCAAGATTGGAACTTGGCTCATCCAAAGCAATTACCACGGGCCGCCCATAGACGGCGCGGGCAAGGCCAATCAGCTGTCGCTGACCTGCTGAGAGCGTGATGCCGCCTTCGCCAATCTCGGTGTCGTAGCCGTTGGGCAGGCGAAGCATCATGCCGTGCAGTCCACAGGCATTCGTTGCTTCAATGATGCGCTCAGAATCGAGCTCGCCAAATCGTGCGATGTTCTCGCCGACCGTTCCACCGAAAAGCTCAATATCCTGGGGCAGGTAGCCGATTGCTGGACCGAGCGTCTCGCGCGGCCAGCTCCGAAGCTCAGCGCCATCGATCCGCATCTTCCCCAAAGCGGTGGGCCAAATACCGAGGATAGTTCGCAGCAGCGTGGACTTGCCTGCGGCAGAGGGGCCAATAATTCCCACGGCTTCACCCGGTTGAAATTCGAAACTTAAGCCCTTAAGGATGAAAGACCGATTGGTTGGCGCAGATACGAAAATATTTTCGGCGGTAATGACCCCGCGAGGCCGTGGAATCGACATGCCCTGCAGTGGCTCCGGGTGCTCCCTCAAGAGTCGATCAATACGCTGCTGGCTCGAGAGACTCGCGAGCATCGATTTCCAGTTCGTAATTAACGCCTCGAGCGGAGCCAGCGCTCGCGTCGACAGAATGGTTGCGGCGATCATGGAGCCTGCGGTCATCTCCCCCAGAATTGCGAGATAGGCGCCGATTCCAAGCGTGCCCGACTGAATCGTGAGCCTGATGAGCCGGCTGATGCCTCCCACCGCGGAGATTTGATCAACCACCTGACGCTGTAACGTTCGGGCGCGTGTTTGAAGCGCTTTCCACCGGCCCGCAAGGGCCGGCAGCATGCCAAGGGCCGTGATCACCTCAACATTTCGCAATTGACTTGCCGCGAGGCCCTGTGCAGCCAGACTCAGGTCCGAGGCCTGCGACAGGCCGGGCCGGGCAATTCGCTCTGAGATTACTGACGAGACAAGAAGCACAACAGAGCCCAGTGTGACGAACCAGCCGAGGGTGGGATGCAGCAGAAAAACAGCAACGATAAAAATCGGAAACCATGGAAGGTCCATTAGCGCCGAACATCCCGTCCCGGAGAAAAACTGGCGAATCTGATTAAGATCCCAAAGCGGCTGATTGGCCTGGGCCTGGGGCGTGCGCAGCTGCCGTTGAAAGGTGGACTCATAAATACGCGGCGTAAGGTCCATTTCCAGTGCATCACCGATTCTTGCCATTGTTGAGGCACGGGTTGTCTCCAGCAGACTCACAAAAACATACAGGCCGAGTAAAAGCCCGCTTAACGCAATCAAAGTTGCAATGTTCTGACTGGGTAAGACCCGATCGTAAATCTGAAGCATGTAGATCGCGGGGCTCAGATAAAGAAGATTAATCACCGCCGAGAAGAACAATGCCGAGGCAATCGCGCGACGATGGCGCAATAGGGCCGAAAAAACCGCTCCTGAGGGGAGTTCCCGAAGCAAAGGAACCGCCGCCCCCTGCGGGGCGGCGACTTGATCCGATGCAACCATCCTAGATCAGCTCGAGGTTGTTGTTGTAATCGAGAAGGTTCTTGACGCCCTCGATCGCTTGGATGCCAGCCTGGAATTCAATGATGCCGTCATTCTCAAGATCAACCGGCAACCCGATGAGTGCCTCGGTGACCCATTCCTTAATCTGGGCCTCTGTGAACCGGTAGGTCACATCCTCGTCTCGAGAGTTCAGTACCGCCGCGACGGCCTGTCGCGCCAGGGCCGCCTCTGCGCCTCCAGTCAACTCCAATGCCTGCTGCATCGAGATATCTTGCTGCGACACAAATTTCTCTTTGCCCTTTCCAGGGGTTTTGACCAACCATTGCAGGCTTGACTGCTGACCCCCGAAAAAGAAGTTTTCGAAACTTGCGCTTGTGGAGATCCCATCCCAATCCGACGGATGATTTTTCCAGTAGCCGGGTGAGAGGCCCTCAAAAGCCACCTCGACCAAGCTCACTTCCTCAGACGATGTCACAGGATCGGTCTCTTGGCTATCCGCAGTTGCGGTATTTCGGATGTAGTAAGCCCCCGGGGATTCGAGTGCGGCATCGAGATCGGCCTGGGTCACCGTATATTCGCCAGTCCAGATCCAGGTCTCACCTACTTCGAGCAGTCCGTCACCATCGTCCCCATCAATCACGCCATCATCATTGGCATCGTTATCCAGGGTATCCTCAATGAGAGTGTCTTCAAGAGTCACATCGGTCAAGGTAGTGTTTCCGGTATTTGATACGCTAATGGTGTAGGTAATCTTGTCACCTACCTCGTCAACGCTATCGACGTTGGCGAGTTTTACTACACTTAGGTTAGGGTCATACAGCAGCCCCACCTCGTAGCTGGCGGTGACCTCACCGGTCTCATCACTATCGGCAGCAGCCGTGTTATCGATATCACCGTCCCCGCCGCCTTGGCTGTCAAGGTCTTCTTGGGTGGTCTCATAGATCCGCTCAAAAGACTCTGTAGCTCCCGGGGCAAGCGAGGCAATCGTCTCCGCTAGGCCCGTTAACGGATCAGTCACCACGACATTGGTGAGTGTCACATTGCCGCGGTTTTCCACCGTCACGGTGTAGAGGATTTCATCGCCGGCGGCATCGACTTGCGAGACGTTGGCTACTTTGGTGATGGCCAACTCTGGGGT
>Ga0315901_10000349_pt1 | contig 68932 bp, 61 predicted proteins | sample LakEriMetagenome_10_FD_203761 | JGI IMG/M metagenome (GOLD analysis project Ga0315901, IMG submission 203761) | Freshwater fungal communities from buoy surface, Lake Erie, Ohio, United States - Buoy 2 MA116 | ecosystem: Environmental > Aquatic > Freshwater > Lake | place: USA: Lake Erie, Ohio... | reverse complement strand
GCCGCTCCACCGCGACCACGCGGGTATCGATCGGCTGGCGGCCCGGCGGCATCTCGTCCAGCTTGCTGACGTCCATCTCGCCATATTGGGCCAGGGTCAGCGTGCGCGGGATCGGGGTGGCGGTCATGGCCAGACAATGCGGCGCGCGGCGGCCCTTCTGCGCCAGCATCAGCCGTTGGCCCACGCCAAAGCGGTGCTGCTCGTCAATCACCACCATGGCGAGGTTGCGGTACGTCACCGTGTCCTGAAAGATTGCGTGCGTGCCCACCACCATGTCGATGCTGCCATCCAGCAGCCCCATCAGGATCGCCTCGCGCGCGCGGCCCTTGTCCCGCCCCGTCAGCAGCGCGATTTCCACCCCCGTCCCCATCGCCAGCCGGGTCAGCGTTTCATGGTGCTGGCGGGCCAGGATCTCAGTCGGGGCCAGCAGCGCGGCCTGCGCACCCGCCTCGACCGCGATTAGCATGGCGGAGAGCGCCACCACCGTCTTGCCCGATCCGACATCGCCCTGCAGCAGCCGCAGCATCGGCGCTGACTGGGCCAGATCGCCCTCGATCTCGGCAATGGCCCGCTGCTGGGCGCCGGTCAGTGGGAACGGCAGGTTCAGCCGCGCCCGGCGCGAACCGTCGCCCCGCAAGGGTGAGCCACTTTGCTTGCGGTTCGATTGCCGGACCAACATCAGCGCCAGGCTGTTGGCCAGCAGCTCGTCATAGGCCAGCCGGTCCCGCGCTGGCGCATGCTGTTCCCGGTGCGCGAGCACCAACGCATCGCGCCAGGTCGGCCAGTGCATCTTGTCGAGCAGCCCGGGTTCGATCCACTCCGGCAAGACGGGAATAGTGGCGAACGCCTGTTCGATGAGTCCGGCCAGCCGCCCCTGGGTCATCCCTTCGGACAGCGGGTAAACCGGTTCAGTCAATTGCGCGAGCAAGGCGGCGCTGTCTGCCTCGACATGGTCCGGGTGCACCATTTGTAGCATCTGACCATACTGCTCAAGCCGCCCGGCCACCCAGCGCTGCTCGCCCACCGGCAAGAGCTTCTTGGCCGAATAGGACGCCCGCCCAAAATAGGAGATCGCGCAAACATTGCCGACCGCATCCTGCGCCAAGACGCGAAATGGCCCGCGGCCCGAAGAACTTCGGTGCTCAATCGGCGTCAGGGCGACCACGATCTGCTCGCCGACGCCCGCCTCGTCGAGGTTCGCCACGGCCCGCCGCTCAACGAAGCGGTCGGGCAGATGATAGGCAAAGTCCTTCACCCGCGTCAGCCCCAACTTTTCGAGCGGGCGCGCGAGACCCGGGCCGACGCCCTTCAGGCTGTCGGCGGCAACGAACAGGGGGTTGAGCCGGTCCGGACGCATGGCCGCCATTAAGCCTGTGCCCATTCAATTTGCCAGATTTGATTCAGCGCATGGACCATCGCCGTCAACTAAGCTCATTTGGCCTTAGGTCGCACCAATCGAAGGACCGAGAGGAACCAAACATGCTGTTGCCACATGGCAGTATAATCGCGCTGGTTGATGGTACGACCTGCGAAATCTACCGCAATGCCGGGAGCGAGGCGGAACCGCAGCTCGCCCTGCTCGATCCGCCAATGATCGACAGCACCAACAATTCCAACGTCGGGCACCGATCCAGCAGCGGGAATCATGCAGACCGCCAGGTCCACGAAGACGCCCATGCCCGAGCCGTAGCAGCGTGGCTGAACGAACAGGTGTTGAGTGGCCGGATCAAAAACCTGGCCATTCTGGCGCCGCCGCGCACACTGGGCGAACTGCGGCGTCACTATCACAGCCGCACCCGGCACGTGCTGCGCAAGGAAGTGGCCAAGGAACTGGCCGGGTTTCCGGCCGAAGCCATCATGGCCGCGCTGCACAATGGCTCCTGACAGCTTGCCTTGGCTTACCGCCCGTTCTAGCGCTGGCCCATGACTGACGCCAACCGCCTCAAGCGCCTGCAGTTCCGGGCCTGGCACCGTGGAACTCGCGAAGCCGATTACATGATAGGCGGCTTCTTCGATCGCTACCACGCCAGCTGGAGTGATGCAGAATGCCAATGGTTCGAGGCTCTGCTTGAGGAAGAGGATGTCGACATCATGGGCTGGGCGCTAGGCACCATCTCAGTTCCGGAGGCCTATCGCGGCTCGCTGATGGATGCTTTTCGCAAACTCGACTACGTCGAAATCCCGCGCTGACAGACGACTGAGCCCGCGCTAAGGCCGCGCGATCGATTCCCACCCCGCTGGCCTGGAAAATGGCCCGCGGGGCAATTGTTGTTGTGCCAATCATGCCAGATTTGAACACGATCCTTGCCGCCAAAGCCCCGCTGACCCTGTCGGGACTGGCGCGCGGCGCCCAGCCACTGGTGCTGGCCGATCTGGCCCGGGCCGCAAAGGGACAAGGCACTGGTGGTCGTGCAGTGTTCATTGCGCCAGACGAGGCAGCGATGCAGGCCGTGGCTGACAGCGCGGCGTTCTTCGCACCGGAACTGGAGGTACTGACCTTTCCGGCGTGGGACTGCCTGCCTTACGACCGGGCAAGTCCCGCCGTATCAATCAGCGCTCGGCGGCTGGCTGCCCTGCACCGGTTGCAAGCCAAGGCAGATCGGCCGCAGCTGCTGGTGACCACCATCAACGCGGCATTGCAGCGAGTTCTTACCCCGTTCCGCATCCGCGAATCCGTCCGGCTGCTTAAGCCCGGCATGGAGATCGGCCGGGAAAGCCTGATCGCCTTGCTGCAACGCCAGGGATACTCGCGCACCGACACCGTAGTTGATGCCGGCGAGTATGCGGTCCGTGGATCGATCTTCGACATCTACCCGTCGGGTCTGGATGCCGGCCTCCGGCTCGATTTCTTTGGTGACGAGCTTGAAACGCTCCGTCTGTTCGATCCCAATACCCAGCGCTCGACCGGAGTAATGGACGAGCATCTGCTGTTACCAGCCAGCGAAGCCCTGCTTGATGAAGAGAGCGTCAAGCGCTTCCGCACCCGTTACCGCGAGCAATTCGGCGCCAATGCAACCAGCGATCCGCTTTATCAGGCCGTCTCTGACGGTCGGCGCCTGGCCGGGATGGAGCATTGGCTGCCGCTGTTCGAGGAACGCATAGTCACGTTGTTCGACCATCTCTCCGCCGATGATCTCGTGGTGATTGACAGCAGCGCGCAGGGCGCAGCCGAGGAACGCTTGGGCGACATTGCCGATTACTTTGCTGCGCGCAGCGATACGGCCGGCAAGGCCCCGGGATCCTATCGCCCACTTGCTCCAGAGGCGCTGTACCTTAGCCGTGACGATTTCGCCCAGCGGCAAACCGGCTGGCCAATCCACAAGGCTGACATTTTCGCCCAGCCTGAAGGCCGGGGCGTGGTCGATTTTGGCTTTACATCGGGCCGGGATTTCGCCCCGGAGCGCGCCCGAGGTGACAATGTCTACGAAGCGGCGGCCCGTTATCTGACCGGACAGGCCGCACAGGGGCGCAAGGCGCTGATCGCTTGCTACACTGCTGGTAGCCGCGCCCGCATTGCCGCAATCCTGGGCGAAGCGGTCAAACCGGTGCCGCTCGAAGCGGAAACCTGGCAGGAAGCGCTGGGCCTGGCGGCCAAGGGGGTGCCGGTCGCGCTGGTCCTGCCGCTGGACAATGGTTTCTCCAACGCCGGACTGGAGTTGATCACCGAACAGGACCTGCTGGGGGACCGGCTGGTGCGCCGCAAGAAGCGCAAGAAGAGCGCCGATGCCTTCCTTGCCGAACTGGCCGCGCTGACGCCGGGCGATCTGGTGGTCCATATGGACCACGGGATCGGGCGCTATGAAGGGCTCCAGTCGATCCCGGTCGGCGAAAGCCCGCACGATTGCGTGATGCTGACCTATGCCGGCGGCGACAAGCTCTACATCCCGGTTGAGAACATCGATGTCCTGAGCCGTTATGGCAGCGACAGCGAGCTGGTCGCGCTCGACAAGCTGGGCGGCGAAGGCTGGCAGCGGCGCAAGGCCCGGCTCAAGGAACGCATTCGCGAGATCGCGCATGAACTGCTCAAGACCGCCGCCTTGCGCGCCTTGCGGCAAGCACCCGCACTGGTGCCCGATCAGTCAAGCTATGGCCAGTTTGCGGACCGGTTCCCCTGGCAGGAAACCGAGGACCAGGAACGCGCGATCGAAGACGTGCTGGAAGACCTTTCCGCCGGTCGGCCGATGGACCGTCTGGTCTGCGGCGATGTCGGTTTTGGCAAGACCGAAGTGGCCCTACGCGCCGCCTTTGTCGCCGCGATGAGCGGGCAGCAGGTAGCCGTGGTGGCCCCAACCACGCTGTTGGCGCGCCAGCATTACAGCAATTTCGTAGAACGCTTCGCCGGCTTCCCGCTTAACATCGGGCGACTTTCCCGCCTGGTGCCAGCCAAGGAGGCGAACGCCACACGCGAAGGCCTGACGGAAGGTACGGTCGATGTGGTAATCGGCACTCACGCGATCCTGTCAAAAAGCGTGAAGTTCAAACGGCTGGGCCTGGTCATTGTCGATGAGGAACAGCGCTTTGGCGTGAATCATAAGGAGGCGCTCAAGCAGCTGCGCGCCAATGTCCATGTTCTGACCCTGACTGCCACGCCCATTCCGCGCACGTTGCAGATGGCCATGTCTGGTCTGCGCGAGCTTTCCACCATCCAGACCCCGCCGGTCGATCGCCTGGCAGTGCGGACCTATGTGATGGAGTGGGACAACATGGTGATGCGCGAAGCCCTGCTGCGCGAACATCACCGCGGCGGACAGAGCTTCATTGTTGTGCCGCGCATCGCTGACATGGAAGATGTCGAGCAATGGCTGCGAGATACCGTGCCCGAGGTCCGCTTTGTCACTGCCCACGGCCAGATGGGCGCCACGGAAGTGGAAGAGCGGATGAGCGCCTTTTATGAGAAGAAATACGAAGTACTGCTCTCCACCACGATCGTGGAAAGCGGGCTGGATATTCCATCGGCCAACACGATCATCATCCATCGTGCCGACCGGTTCGGCCTCGCGCAGCTATACCAGCTGCGAGGGCGGGTCGGGCGAGCGAAGCTGCGCGCCTATGCCTATCTCACGACACCGGCCGACATGGCGTTGTCAGAGGTCGCGGAAAAACGGCTCAAAGTACTGGGCGACCTCGATTCGCTGGGTGCCGGGTTCCAGCTAGCCAGCCACGATCTCGACATTCGTGGCGCGGGCAATCTGCTGGGCGACGAGCAGTCCGGCCATATCCGCGAGGTTGGCTTCGAACTGTACCAATCGATGCTGGAGGACGCGATCCTGGCGGCCAAGGCAGGCGATATGGGCCTTGCCAAGGAGCGCCAGTCGCTCAGCCCGCAAATTACGGTTGATGCGCCGATCATGATTCCGGAAGAGTACGTTCCGGATCTGGCTGTGCGCATGGCGCTATACCGCCGCCTCAACGACGCCGAGGACCATGGCGAGCTGGAGGCAATCTCGGCCGAAATGATCGACCGGTTCGGCTCGCTGCCTGCGCCAACCGCCAATCTGGTCAAGCTGATCCAGATCAAGCAGCAGGCGATCGCCGCCAACATTGCCAAAATCGACGTTGGCGCGAAGGGTACGCTGGTCAGCTTCCACAATAACGAGTTCCCGGATCCGGTGGGCCTGATCAACTATGCCGAACGGCTGAACGGGGCAGTCAAGTTGCGACCCGACAACAGGCTAGTAGTGCAGCGCGCCTGGGGCGACCCAGCGGCGCGCCTCAATGGCCTGTTCCAGTTGACAAAGGGCCTCAGCGCGATTGCCCGCAAGGCTGGACGTTAACCCAGCGCCCGCGCGACAAAGGCTTGGGGCGAAAGCGGCACAGACCGCAGGAAGCCCTGATAACTGTCACACCCCTCGGCGGTGAGGACCAACCGCTGGGGCTCATTCTCCACACCTTCAGCGATGACCCGCAAATCAAGCGCGCGCGCCATGGCCAGAATCGCGCGCATCACGGCCAGGTCGCGCGGATCGGAAACCACGCCTTCGATCATCGACCGGTCCAGCTTCAGGTAATCGAGCGGCAGCAGCTTCAGATAATGGAAATTGCAGAAGCCGGCGCCGAAATCGTCAAGGGCGATCTTTACCCCGTGGGCGGCCACCACTTCCAGCAACCGCGCCGTGGCAGCAACGTCGGTCAGCAGGACCTGCTCGGTCACTTCAATGGTGAGGCGCCAGGCGGGAAAGCGGCTGTGCTGCAGCAGGCTAAGAAAGGCGGCGGTAAAATCCTCAGCGGCAAGATCGTTGGGCGTGATGTTAAGCGAAAGTCGCAAGTCGCCAGGCCAGCGCAGCGCCGCATCCAGAGCCAGTCTGGCAATGTGGCGGGACAACTGGGGCACATGATCGGCGCGCTCGGCAATGGCAAACAGGCTGGCCGCGCCAATCCGGCCTAGTTCAGGATGGTTCCAGCGAGCGAGTGCCTCGGCACCGGTCATGCGGTCTGTCGCGCAGGCAAATTGCGGCTGGAACAGCACTTCGATCTCATTGCGATCAATCGCCCGAAGCAAGTCGGCCTCAAGCTGGGCGGCGCTTCGCCCCGCCCGCGCGCCCTCGCCATCGGCCCAGCCAATCCGGCGTCCTGGCTGCCCCACCAACCGTTCAAGGGTGTGCCCCAGCCGGTCGAGGATCGAATCGGCGTCCTCTTCGGCCAGACCTCGCAAGAGCGCGGCGCGCGGGCTGAGCCGCACCGGGGCCCCGTTTGCCACAATCGGCCGCGCCACTGCATCAAGCAGTTGCGCGGCGACCAGTTGCCAACGCTCGCGGCTGCAGGGGTCACGACTGACCAACAGGAATTGACCGCCACCGCTGCGCGCAGCCAGCCAGCCCGCTTCAAGTTCACTGGCAGCGAAGTGCTTGATGCGGTTGGCGACCTCAGCCAGCACGGCATCACCCGCATCGGCACCATACGCCAGATTGAGCGCATCGAACCGCCGCAGGCCGATGAGCATGGCCTGAACCTGCGCGCCATCGCCCAGCCACTCTTCCAGCAGCAGGCGCGCAGCATCGCGGCCTTTGAGGCCGGTCAGCGCATCGCGCGCGGGATTCTGAAGCGGGACTTGCGCCATGGGCGGCTGATAACAGCCACGCCCTACCAAACCGTTTCGGCAGGTACTTGCGTTGCCAAACGCCGCCCTGCACCATATTGACCGCGCCATGAGCAAGTCGCCACGCCTCGCCCTGCTGGTTTCCGATACTGCCCGGGCGCAGGAAGCGGCGGCCGCCCTGCGCGAGCGCGAGCGCTTTGTCGATCCGGCCGAGGCCGATGCCATTGTGGTGCTCGGCGGCGATGGGTTCATGCTCCATACCTTGCACGACATGCTCGACAGCAATGACATCCGTCCGGCCTACGGGATCAACCAGGGCACTGTCGGCTTCCTGATGAACAATCCGCGCAGCAGCCGCGCGCTGGTCGATCGCGTGGCTCGCGCGCGTCAGATTGCCGTGGCTCCGCTGGAAATGACCGCCACGACCGGCAGCGGAGAACAACAGACCTTCTACGCGATCAACGAAGTTTCTTTGCTGCGCGAAACGCGCCAGACCGCACGACTGGAAGTATCGGTCAACGGCAAGGTGCGCGTGCCAGATCTTGCATGCGATGGCATCCTGGTCGCCACTCCGGCTGGCTCGACTGCGTACAACCTGTCGGCCAATGGCCCGATCCTGCCACTCGGCTCCAGCATGCTGGCGCTGACCCCGATCAGCCCGTTCCGTCCGCGGCGGTGGCGCGGCGCAATTCTGCCAGATCATTACGAAATCGATTTTCGCGTGCTCGATCCGCTCAAGCGCCCGGTTGCGGCCGTGGCCGACCAGAAAGAGCTGCGCGATATCCTGGCGGTAAAGGTTCGCGCCGCACCCAAGGCCGCGCTGACCTTACTGTTCGATCCCGGCAAAAGCCTCGAAGAGCGGATTTTCGCCGAGCAGTTCCAGTTCTGATCACACACCCGCTTGCCAAACAAAATCGCCCTGCTATAGGCGCTCCCCTGCCCGCAGGCGGGGGAGCATTCCCCGATAGCTCAGCGGTAGAGTAGGTGACTGTTAATCACTTGGCCGTAGGTTCGAATCCTACTCGGGGAGCCACCCCGCCCGGGCATTGCAAAGCCCCGCCTGACCGGCGGGGCTTTTGCTTTTTGAGGCGTGCCAACAAACAAACGGGCGGCACCCGATCGAGCGCCACGCCCTGCTTGTCTGGCCAATAAGCTCAGTCTCTAGCCTACCGCTCCGTGGCAATGCTTGTACTTCTGGCCCGAACCGCACGGGCACGGCGCATTGCGTGACAAGCCCATCGCGGCATAGGGATCTGCGGCTGCCGCGGCACCGCTGCCCAGTGCCCCCATCATCGCCATCGCCCCGGGGGTTGAAACGGCATCGTTCTCGCCGCTGAACGGATCGATATGGCTGGTCAGGAAATCCGGCAGTTCCGGCAGTTGGACCGGATCCGGCATTCTTAGCTCGCTGTTCATCAGGATGCGGGTCACATCCTCGCGGATTGTTTCCAGCATTCGTTCGAACAGGCCGAAGGCTTCCTGCTTGTATTCATTGATCGGCTGCTTTTGAGCATAGGCACGCAAAAAGACGACCTGGCGCAGCGCATCAAGCGTGGCGAGGTGTTCCTTCCAGTAGTGATCGAGCCGCTCCAACAGGACCTGTTTTTCCACCTGGCGCCAGATCGCGCCATCATCGCCGATCTTGGCGGCGGCCTTGTCATCGGCCAGAGCGACCAGCCGTTCTTCAATCATTTCCGGCTCGAGGCCGTCTTCCTTCATCCACTCGTCCAATGGGGCATCGATACCCAGCACTTCGATGGCGCGCTGACGCAGTCCTTCGACATCCCACTGCTCCGGATAGGAACCGGGCGGGCAGGCAGTGCCGACCAGCGAATTGACCGTATCGTGGCGCATGTCGATCACCACATCATCGATCGTTTCCGCATCCATGATGTCGGCGCGCTGTTCATAGATCACCTTGCGCTGGTCGTTCATCACGTTGTCGTATTCGACAACCTGCTTGCGCACGTCGTAATTGCGGGCCTCGACCTTCTTCTGGGCGGTCTCGATAGCCTTGGACAGCCACTTTGATCCGATTGCCTCACCATCGGCTAGGTTTGAGTTCATCATTTTCGAGAACAGCGTGTCGGGGCCGAAGATTCGCAGCAGGTCATCCTCAAGGCAGAGGTAGAACTTGCTAAGCCCCGGGTCGCCCTGACGGCCCGAGCGGCCGCGCAGCTGGTTGTCGATGCGGCGGCTTTCGTGGCGTTCCGTGCCGATCACGCAAAGCCCGCCAGCCGCCAGCACCTTTTCCTTTTCCGCTTCAACCTCGGCGGAAAGGCCGGCAATTGCGGCCTCGCGCTCCGACCCCGCGGCCATGTCCTTCAGCTCATCCTCGACGCGGAACTCCAGGTTGCCGCCCAGCTTGATGTCAGTGCCGCGGCCGGCCATGTTGGTGGCGATGGTCACGGCACCAAGACGGCCAGCCTGAGCCACAATGTGGGCTTCCATCTCGTGGAAGCGGGCGTTCAGCACATTGTGCTTCACCCCTTCCTGGTTGAGGTATTCAGACAGCATTTCTGACTTTTCGATCGACACTGTGCCGACCAGCACGGGCTGGCCGATCTCGTTCTTCTCGCGGATCAGCTTGGCAATGGCCTGGAACTTGTCGGCCGTGTTCTTATAGAATTCGTCTTCCTCATCGATCCGCTGGACTGGCACGTTGGTGGGAATGGTCACCACGCTCATACGGTAGATATCGAAGAATTCGGCTGCTTCGGTAGCCGCCGTGCCGGTCATGCCGGCCAGCTTGGGGTACATGCGGAAATAGTTCTGGAAGGTAATCGAGGCCATCGTCTGGTTTTCGGGCTCGATCCGCACCCCTTCCTTGGCCTCAACGGCCTGATGCAGGCCGTTTGACCAGCGCCGACCATCCATCATGCGGCCGGTAAATTCGTCGATGATGACGACCTTGCCGTCCTTGACGATGTAATCGATGTCCCGCTTGAACATGACATTGGCCTTGAGGCTCTGGTCAAGGTGGTGGACGACCTGGGTGTTCTCGACATCATAGAGATTCGAGCCGATCAGCAGTCCCGCAGCCTCAAGCTGACGCTCCGCCCACTCGACGCCTTCTTCGGTGAGCGAGATGTTCTTGGCCTTTTCATCCTTGTCGTAGTGTTCTTCGGCGATCTGCTTCACGATGGCATCCACCGCGATATACATGTCGCTCTTGTCATCGGTCGGGCCGGAAATGATCAACGGGGTGCGAGCCTCGTCGATCAGGATCGAGTCCACTTCATCGACGATCGCAAAATTGAACGGCCGGTGCACCATCTGGCCCCGCTCGTGCTTCATGTTGTCGCGCAGGTAATCGAAGCCGAGTTCATTGTTGGTGGCATAGGTGATGTCGCAATTGTAGGCCGCGCGCCGCTCATCCTCGCTCAGGTTGGGCACGATCACGCCAACGGTCAGGCCTAGGAAAGTGTAGATCTGCCCCATCCATTCCGCGTCGCGCTTGGCCAGGTAATCGTTGACTGTAACAACGTGGACGCCCTTGCCTTCCAGCGCGTTAAGATAGACGGCCAGGGTTGCAACCAGCGTCTTGCCCTCACCCGTGCGCATTTCGGCGATCTCGCCTCGGTGCAGCACGATACCGCCGATCATCTGGACATCGAAATGGCGCATGCCCATCCGGCGCTTGCCCGCTTCGCGCACCGTGGCGAAGGCTTCCGGCAGGATATCGTCGAGCGTCTTGCCTTCTGCCAGCTGGCGGCGGAACTTGGCGGTCTGAGCGGACAATTCTTCGTCCGATAGCGCCTCGATCGGCGCCTCGAACGCGGCGATCTGGCGAACAATCTTATCAAGCGACTTGACGTAACGGTCGTTGGACGAGCCGAACAGGGCCTTGGCGATGCCACCGAGCATAGGATTAATCCTGTAGATTCAGATGAATATGGAGAGCCGCGCTGGCAATCAGGCCGCGCAGCGGGGATTTCATGGCAATGAAATCAGGCGCTATTCGTAAGCGCGGTCGGCACCAAACAGGACCGAGGGGATATAGACGCGGCCCTTACTGGGGCGGACACGCATGGACTGGCGCTCACGCCGTTCCTTTTGCGCTGCCGGTGCATCGATCGACTGGGTCTGTACCGGCGCTGGCCGTGCTGTGCCGCGCGAGGCATCGGCAACACCGATTTCCGTATCTGCCGTGCCACTCATGCGCGCCTGGACCGGGCCGGCCTGAGCGATCAGACCCGTCATAAGAGCCAGCAGGGCAAGGAGAATGCGGTTCATTACGCAACTATATAAGCGAGCATGATGGGATCGTCCACCCTGCCCCGAAAAACCAAACGCCGCGCCTGCACTGGGCAGACGCGGCGATATTGGCTGGGCCGGCCGCGAGGCGCAGCGGCCGTCAAAGGGGCTGCTTAGTTGACAGCGTCCTTGAGGCCCTTGCCGGCCTTAAACTTCGGCTGCGACGAAGCCTTGATCTTCATCGGTTCGCCAGTCCGCGGGTTACGGCCGGTCGAAGCCTTGCGCTTGGCGACAGAGAAGGTGCCGAAACCGACGAGGCGCACTTCGTCGCCCTTCTTGAGGGCACCGGTGATGGCGTCAAACACGCCTTCAACGGCCTTGGTTGCATCGCTCTTGGTGAGGCCGCTGGCATCTGCGACAGCGCCGATCAGATCGTTCTTGTTCATGGGAAACCCCCTTACCTTTCAGGAATTGGTGTCTATTTTTGATTCGCCTCGAAAAGCTGGCGGAATTGAGCCGTTTTTCCGCAGACTGTCAAAGCGAAAGCGCGACAAATAGCCTCGATTATCCACCGATTCCCGTCATTCGTCGCTACCAGCGTCATTGCAGCACCGCAGCAGCCCCGTCCGGGATGCTGCGGCGCTGCCTTTTTCGTGCCGAATCAGTGAGCCGTGTGGACTTCACCCGCAGGTCCGGGAACAGCCGTGCCGGGCTGACTGGCCAGGTCATCTGCTTCGGTCCACTCGATCGGTTCCGGCATGCTGGCCAGTGCTCGTTCAAGCACGGCATCAACATGGCCAACCGGGACGATCTCCAGGCTCGAAGTGATGTTGGCCGGCAGTTCGGCCAGGTCCTTCACGTTCTCCTCCGGGATCAGCACCGTGGTGATCCCGCCGCGGAGTGCCGCCAGCAGTTTTTCCTTCAGCCCGCCAATCGCCAGCACCCGGCCGCGCAACGTGACTTCGCCGGTCATGGCTACGTCCTTGCGGACCGGAATTCCTGTAAGCGTCGAGACGATTGAGGTGACCATCCCGATCCCAGCACTCGGCCCGTCCTTGGGTACGGCGCCTTCGGGTAAGTGGATGTGAATATCCTTGCGGGCGATCAGGCTCGGCTTGATGCCATAAGCCGGGGACCGGGCACGGACGAAGCTGAAGGCGGCCTGCACCGACTCATTCATAACCTCGCCCAGCTTGCCGGTGGTCTTGACCGCCCCCTTGCCAGGCACGGTGACGCTTTCGATAGTCAGCAGCTCGCCACCCACCTCGGTCCAAGCCAGACCGGTCACGGCACCCACCTGGTTCTCCTCTTCGGCCACGCCGTAGCGGTACTTGCGCACCCCGGCGAATTCCCCAAGGTTTTCAGGAGTGATAGTGACGGTCTCCGCCTTGCCTTCAAGGATCTGGCGCAGACTCTTGCGTGCCAGCCGCGCGATCTCGCGTTCCAGCGTACGAACACCGGCTTCGCGAGTGTAGAAGCGGATGAGATCACGTAGGCCATCAGTGGTGAGCGTGAACTCCCCCTTCTTCAGCCCGTGTGCCTCAACCTGCTTCGCCACGAGGTGGCGTTCGGCGATCTCAACCTTTTCATCTTCGGTGTAGCCTTCAAGCCGGATGATCTCCATCCGGTCAAGCAGCGGCTGGGGAAGATTGAGGCTGTTAGCCGTGCAGACGAACATCACGTCCGACAGGTCGATATCCAGCTCCAGATAGTGGTCCTGGAATTTGGCGTTCTGTTCCGGATCAAGCACTTCAAGCAGGGCAGAGGCCGGATCGCCGCGGAAATCCTGACCAAGCTTGTCGATCTCGTCGAGCAGGAACAGCGGATTGCTGGTCCCGGCCTTGCGCAGGTTAGTGACAATCTTGCCCGGCAGCGAGCCAATATATGTGCGCCGGTGACCGCGGATCTCGGCCTCATCGCGCACGCCGCCGAGCGACTGGCGGATAAACTGCCGGCCGGTCGCCTTGGCGATCGACTTGCCGAGCGAGGTCTTGCCAACGCCCGGAGGCCCGACAAGGCACAGGATCGGTCCCTTCAGCTTGTTGGTGCGGGCCTGAACCGCGAGATACTCTACAATCCGGTCCTTAACCTTCTCCAGTGCGTAGTGGTCGTCGTCCAGGATCGCCTGGGCCGCCGGAATGTCCCGCTTGAGCTTGCTCTTCTTGCCCCAAGGTAGCCCCAGCAGCACGTCGAGGTAATTGCGGATCACCGTTGCCTCGGCGCTCATTGGCTGCATCGTGCGCAGCTTCTTGAGTTCCGCATTGGCCTTGGCGCGGGCTTCCTTCGACAGCTTCAGCTTGTCGATCTTGTCCTGCAGTTCCTGGATCTCGTTGGCTTCGCCATCGTCGCCGCCGCCCAGCTCTGACTGGATCGCCTTGAGTTGTTCGTTGAGGTAATATTCGCGCTGGGTCTTTTCCATCTGGCGCTTCACGCGCCCACGAATGCGCCGTTCGACCTGCAACACGCCGAGCTCGCCCTCCATAAAGGAGTGCGCCATCTCCAGCCGCTTGAGCGGATCTTCCTCGCTCAGCATGGCCTGCTTGTCGGCCACCTTGGCCTGGATGTGCGCTGCAACCGCATCGGCCAAGGTGGCCGCATCAGTGATTTCGCCAAGATTTTCACCGGCGTCCTGCGGCAGCTTCTTGTTGAGCTTGGCATATTCGCCGAAGGCTTCAACGACGCTGCGCATCATCCCTTCGACTTCGCTGCCCTGCAGGGCAACAGTCGCCACCGGTTCCACGGCCGCGACCACCATTTCGCCAGTGCTACCGGATTCCAACCGCAGCTGCTCCAGCCGGGCGCGCTGCCGTGCTTCGACCAGTACGCGCACCGTTCCATCCGGCAACTTGAGCAGTTGGAGTACCGTGGCGATCACGCCCATGTCGTAAAGATCGTCGCCATCGGGATCGTCGCAACCTGGATCAAGCTGAGCGAGCAGGAAGATATCCTTATCACCCGCCATCGCTGCTTCGAGCGCGGCAACCGACTTTTCGCGACCGACAAACAGCGGCACGACCATGCCGGGAAACACGACGATATCCCGCAAGGGAAGGAGTGGCAGCAATTGCATTTTGAATGACCCGTAAGCTCAACCGGTGCCGATTGGCACCGTCCAGGTGAATCCTGGCTTGCTGCGAGATATGGGATTGCCACGCGTGAGGCGCAATGGGGCGCAGCAACGCGGCTGTGGAAGCCCCGCGCGGCGGCGCTGGCATTGCCAATCGCCTCTGAACCTTACATCAAGGCGGCAAATCAACCGGAGAAGCGACCGATGAACCGCCTTGCCTTTGCCCTTTGCCTTGCCTCGACCGCGCTCGCCGCACCGGCCCTGGCCAAGGACCGGGTAATCCTGGCCGACCGTTTCCTTGATGTTGCATCCGGCAAGTATATTGAAAACCCGGCGATTTTCGTGAACGAGGATGGCCGGATTATCCAGATTGCCGACGCCCGGGTGATCAAGCTGTCTGGCGAAGTAGAGCGGATCGACCTCACCGGCAAAACCCTGGTGCCCGGTTTCATCGATATGCATGTCCACCTCGACAGCCCGGCCGATATCGGCGGCTACCGCGGCCTTGAGTTTACCGACAGCTTTTTCGGCATGACCGCAGTGGGCAATGCCCGGGCGATGCTTGATGCCGGCTTCACCACGGTACGCAACGTCGGCTCTGGCAACCGCAACGATGTCGGACTCAAGCAGGCGATTACCAGCGGCTATGTGGTTGGCCCGCGGATCGTTCCCGGCGGCTATGCCCTGGGTGCAACAGGCGGCCACTGCGATTCGACCTTCCTGCCCCCGTCACTGGAAAAGCCCAAGAAAGAGGAAGGCATCGGCGATACCGAAGACGAACTTCGCCACCAGGTCCGCCGCCAGCGCAAGTTCGGGTCCGAGGTGATCAAGGTCTGTGCCACGGGCGGGGTGTTCAGCCGCAATACCGAGCCCGGGCAGCAACAGCTCCATGAAAACGAGCTCAAGGCGATCGTAGACGAGGCCCAGATGTGGGGCCTGCGCGTTGCCGCACATGCCCACGGCGCTGCCGGTATCAAGGCTGCGATCCGGGCCGGGATTGACACGATCGAGCACGTCAGCCTGGTTGACGATGAGGGCATCAAACTGGCGGCGGCACGGACCAAGCCCGTCTGGTTCAGCATGGACATCTACAACACCGAATACACCCAGGCCGAAGGCAAGAAGAACGGCGTGCTGGAGGACAACCTGCGCAAGGACCGCGAAGTGGCCCAGATCCAGCGCGACAACTTCCGCAAGGCACACAAGGCCGGGGTGCGGATGGTGTTCGGCTCCGATGCCGGCGTGATGCCGCACGGCGACGCTGGCAAGCAGTTCGCAACCATGGTCCAATTCGGCATGACCCCGCTCGAGGCGATCCGTGCGGCAACGTTCAACGGCGCACAGGCGCTGGGGCAGGAGGCCGATGTCGGCCAGATCGCAGTTGGCCGTTACGCCGATCTAGTGGCGGTTGATGGAGATCCGCTGGCCAACATCCGGCTGCTTGAAAAGCCTGCCGCGGTGGTCAAGGGCGGCAAGAGGATCGAGCCGGCGCGATGAGCTGGCATTTGCTGCCCGCGCTTGCTGTCTGGCTGGTCACTGCTCCGGCATGGGCTGATACACGTTTCATTCGGGCTGGCCAGATGGTCGATAGCGAAAGTGGCATCGTGCTGGCCGACCGACTGATCCGCGTAGAAGACGGGCGGATTGCAGCAGTTAAGCCTTGGGCTCCCCCGCCCCCGGGCACTCCGGTAATCGATTGGTCCAAGCATTGGGTTCTGCCGGGATTGATCGATACCCATGTCCATCTGGCCGATGTCGAGCAGAGTGCCAACGTTGCTGAGCCCCTGCTCCATTCCGAAGCCGCCATCGCGCTGCGCGGTGCGGGCCATGCCCGCAAAACCCTGCTGGCCGGGTTCACCACAGTGCACGACGTCGGCTCATATCGCGCCTTTGCCAATGTGGCGCTGCGTGATGCGATTGAACGCGGCGATGTACTTGGGCCCCGCATCTCGGCCGTTGGGGCCTATATCACCACGCCCGGAGGCGGCGGTGAAGTGACGGGCCTAGCGCCCGACATCGCTTTGCCGGACAGCTTCCGTGCCGGTGTGGCCAGTGGTCCGGCCGAAGTGCGCACCAAGGTCAACTACTTGCTCCAGAACGGCGCGGATTCGATCAAGCTGATCGCCACTGGGGCAGTGCTGACCGAGGGCACGGAACCCGGCGCGCTGGAAATGACGGAACCGGAAATTCGCGCCGCGGTTGAGGCGGCAGCCGCACGCGGTTCATGGGTGACGGCCCATGCCCATGGGGCAGAGGGGATCAAGGTTGCGCTGCGGGCCGGGGTTCGCGGAATCGAGCACGCCAGTTTGATCGACGATGAAGGCATTGCCCTGGCCAAGGCCAAGGGGGCCTTCCTGTCGATGGACATCTACAACGGTGACTTCATTGCCGAAGTGGGCAGGCGCGATGGCTGGTCCGCTGAGATCATGCGCAAGAACGACGAAACGACCGGAGCGCAGCGGCTTGCTTTCCGCAAGGCGGTCAGGGCAGGGGTGCAGATCGCCTACGGGACGGATGCGGGCGTCTATCCGCACGGTCAGAACGCAAAACAATTTGCCTACATGGTGCGTTGGGGCATGACCCCGATGCAGGCAATCCAGTCCGCCACCATTGTCGGAGCACAGATGCTCGGCTGGAGCGACCGGGTCGGCGCGATCGCTCCCGGACGCTTTGCCGATCTGGTGGCGCTCGATGAAAACCCGCTAATCGATATCAGTGCGCTTGAACGCATCGATCACGTGATGAAAGGCGGTGTAGTGATCCGCTAGGCTGGTCGATTACATTCCCGGCAGCTTGAAGCCTGGCGGCAGGCCCATGCCGGATTGCATACGGGCCATTTCCTGGCCGGCAACCTCGTCAGCCTTGGCCCGGGCATCGTTGAAGGCAGCGGCAATCAGGTCTTCGAGAATGCCCTTTTCCTCTGGCTTCAGCAGGCTTTTGTCGATGTTGACACCGATGATCCGGCCCTTGGCCGACGCACGGATGGTCACCAGCCCGCCACCGGCACGCCCTTCCACCTCGATCCCGTCAAGCTTGGCCTGGCTTTCAGTCATCTGCTTCTGGATGGTCTCCGCAGCCTGCTGAGCGGCCTTGAGCATCTCTTCCATCGACTTCACGTCAGTTTCTCCACTTGTTGCCCATGCTCGCAACGCGGGCATCCGGCGTGTCTTCAATGATTTCGGCTTGCGGGAAGGCCGCAAAAGCGGCCTCGACCAGCGGATGCTGGCGCAGCGCCGCCGCTTGGGCTTCCTTTGCGGACTCTGAGAGTTCGCGCAGGGTCGGGGCGCCATCCCCTTCCCCACGCTGTACAAACCAACGCTCGCCCGTTGCCCGCAGCAGCGCATCGCGCAGTTCCGGCCCCGGATCGCCGGAATAGCCTGGTGCCACAGCAAAGGTCAGCTCGGCTGGAGCCAGCGCGATCACCCGGATCCAGTCACGCATCACCTGAGCCACCCGCAACTGGCCCGAGCGATCGACCGTATCAATCAGCTCCTCCCACCCGAGCGCGGCCGACGGGCCGGCGGCTGGAACAGGCTGCGCCGCGCCGCTGGCGCCCGGAGTCGCAGCAATCGCGCCCTTCAGGGTTTCGGCCAACTTGCCCGGATCTGGCAGGTCATGGGCATGGAGCACCCGCAGCAGCGCCATCCGGGCGGCAACCAGCGGATCGGGCGCAGTCTTGACCTCATCATGCCCTTTCAGCAGCAATTGCCAAAGCCGGTGCAGCTGGCCCGGCGAAAGCCGCTCGGCCCATTGGCTGACTGCGGCGCGTTCTTCGGCCGAAATAGCGCTCTCGTCGCGGCCAAGCTGAGCCACAGCCACGCGGTGAGTCAGTTCCAGCGCACCACGCAACAGCGCGTGCGGTTCCACCCCAAGGGCAAATTGCTGATCCACCAGGTCGAGCAAGCCGGCTCCGTCGCCGCCAACCAAGGCAGCGAACAGGCGACGCTGCGCGGTCTTGTCAGCCAGCCCCAGCATGTCCTGCACCTGCGCCGCAGTCACCCGGCCATCACCGCCAAGGTCGGCATGGGCAATCGCCTGGTCGAGGATCGAAAGGCCATCGCGAACCGAACCATCCGCAGCGGCAGCGATCATCGCTAGAGCCTCATCCTCGGCTTCAACCCCTTCCTTCCCGCAGATCATTGCGAAATGACTGGCTAGCAATTCGGTCGGGATGCGGCGCAGGTCGAATCGCTGGCAGCGCGACAGAACCGTGACCGGCAGCTTGTCCACCTCGGTCGTGGCAAACAGGAACTTCACATGCGGCGGCGGCTCTTCGAGCGTCTTGAGCAGCGCGTTGAACGCGTTGCGCGACAGCATGTGGACTTCATCGATAATGTAGATCTTGTAGCGAGCCGAAACCGCAGCATAGCGCACCGCCTCGATGATCTCGCGCACGTCATCGACACCGGTGTGGCTGGCGGCGTCCATCTCAATCACATCGATATGCCGCCCTTCGGCAATTGCCAGGCACGGCTCGCATTGGCCGCAAGGGTCAATTGTCGGGCCACCCTGCCCATCCGGGCCGATACAGTTGAGCGCCTTGGCGATCAGGCGCGCGGTCGACGTTTTCCCAACCCCGCGGATGCCGGTCATCAGAAAGGCATGGGCCAGCCGGTCGCGCTTGATGGCATTGGCCAGGGTCTGGACCATGGCATCCTGGCCGATCAGCTCGGCAAAGGTCTGCGAGCGATACTTGCGGGCCAGCACGCGATAGGGCTGTGCAGGTGTCGCTGCTTTCATCGTCGGGTTGGACGCTGCTGCCACAAGCGGCGGCGGCTCGGCTGGAGCCGGTGCACCAAACATCGATTCCTGTCCGGCGGCTTCCAGTTCGGCCGCGCTGGGACCATCGTCTTCAGGCTCGTCGCCGAACATTTCGGGTGAATCGTCCATTGCCGCCTTGGTAGGCGCTGGCGCAGGTTTTGTCGAAGGGTGAAAAGGAGCCGGCCGACCCGCCGCAACCCGTTGTGGCTGCTTCCTTCCGGACCTGACCAGGTTGGCGGACGCAAGCGTCCGACCGACTCCCGGCGGCGCATATGGCGGCGGTGTCGCGTTTTAGCAAGCCTGCGTAGGGCGAATCGGCGTAGACTATTGATCGACTTGCTCGTTTGGGGGCAGTCGGCCGGTCTTTCCCTCCCCTGGGTGGGCCGGAAGCGGGGTGTTGTCGGCTGTCTAACAGCGCGACCCGGGCAGTCGGCAGCCCCCGCTGACTAATCCAGCGCCACACCCAACCGCCTTGCCTCAGTTTCAAGTGCAGCGTTCACGCGTGTCCAGTACTGGTGCCTTACGCGCAGCTTGTCATGATCGAACACGAGGAACTGACGCATCGCCTCGCAGGCTGCGAACTCGTCATTATGCTCCCGCGCAGCGGCAATTTGCTCAAACAAGCCCAGCATGGCCATCAACTGCTTCATCTCACCCTCGACGTCCTGCTTCGCGGCTGTGGCGCGCAGCTCCATCAAGCGATTGTCATCGACCTTACCTGAATTGAGCAATTTCCATTCGATCCAGGTGTTAAGCCGCTTGCCGAACTGGGACAGCGCACTTTGCTGCACGGTAGCGGCGGCAAACGACACAAACTCAGGCGCTTCTTCGTCAATCTGACTCGTAGCTGTCAGCTTCCGAAGTGCCTGGGATTGGCAAACCTCAGGCTTTGGCAGGCGCAGCGCGGCATCGATTAAAGGTGGAACTGGCCGCGGGCTACCTGGCTCGAGCGTGCCGCCAAGTTCGCGCCGATCCAGCTCAAGCAGAGCGGGATCACCACACCGCAGGGCCAGCGCACCGGATGTATCAAACTCCAGCAACAGCATCTGCTTTCCGGCCGCCACCTCCACCTCTCTTTCAAGGCTTCGCCCGCCAAGGCTCGACAAGGGTGTGATGGTATTGTCGGTTACGACGCCGCCCCAGCCGGCCGCCTGCATCGCGTCATCAAATGCATACAATAGCTCGGTTTCGTCCTGCCCTTCCGGCAAAGGACCTCGATACGTTATAGCCGCGACTTGCTCAGACCAGGCAGTAGTCAGAAGCTCAGCACTGGTAAACGGAGCGAATTCCGCAGGCAGCTTGCGCAAACTCCGCATCAAGTCCCGGGGTTGCTCTGATCGCAGCGCACCGAGCTTCAACCCTTTGGCACCGGTAACTGGGCACAAGCGGTCGACCAGTTGAGCGGAGATCGTAGGCGTTGCCTTTGGTGCCTGCGCCCACGCCGAAACCGCCGACAAGGAGACACTCAGCAGGGCGACAGCACTCAATGAAGCTTTTAAAATCATTGCTGAATTTCCTGGTTCACAGCGGTCATCCGGGAACGAGCCCTAACCGTTGCTGAACGGGTTCAGCGAAAATTGTCGGCGTAACTCTGGAGCTTGAGCCGGCGCGGCGGCGTGGCGTGGACCGTTGCGGCGATGCCATGGCGATCCGCATAAGCCTGAGCATCGGCCTGGCTGGCAAACTTCAACTGCACCTGGGCCTGGGTATCACCCGAACCCGACCAACCCATCAAAGGATCGGGGCGCCGCGCCTCGGCTGGGGCGAATTCAAGGATCCACTGGTCGAGCAGGGCCTTGCCGGACTGCATGGCGTTCTTCGGGCGTTGGTAGATGCGTGCGGGCATGGCGGCGCTTTCGGGCGAATCGCGCCGCAAATCAAGAGCGATTGAAGGCGTTCTTGGTCTTCAGGCTGGGCACCTCGGTCCAGGGCGTGTCTGGCCAGCGATGCTTTGGGTAGCGCCCCTTCATGTCGCGCTGCACGTCCTTCCAGGAACCACGCCAGAAGCCGGGCAGATCACGTGTTGTCTGGAGCGGCTTGCCTCCGGGGTCGGTTAACTTGAGCAGCAATGGTTCGCCACGTTGACCGAAGCCCGGATGACGATCGAGCCCGAACAGCGCCTGAACCCGCAGCTCAACCGAAGGCCCGCCTGGATCATCGTAATCGATTGCATGGGCGGTCCCGGCGGGCGAGTTAAACTGGGCAGGTGCCAACCGCTCAAGCGCTTGCTGCGCACTGTAATCCAGCCGGGCACGCAAAGCGTCATGAATCTTTGCGGGATCAATCGCGTCGAACCTGCGGCCGAGCAATGGGCCCAGCCAATCGTCCAGATCGGCCAGCAAGGCTTCCTCCGACAATTGATCGAGACCGGCAAACCGCGCCCTCCGCAGCAAAGACAGGCTAGCTTTGCCGAGAGACAGCAAGCCCAACCCTTCGCTGCGTAAACGCCCGATCAGGAAGTCCCGGATAGCAGCCGGGTCCGGGGCCGGATCGGATCCCCGAGCCAAAGCGATTGCTCCAAGCCGGGATTCAATCAGCGCCTCGACCCGGCGGTCCTCGGCAATCCAGCGGAGCACTGGACGACGTTCGAGCCGATGGGCCAGCCAGCACTGCACTTCAACTTCGGACAAAGAAATTGCTGTGGTAATCCGTGCCCCCTTGGCCTCGCCTTGCGCATCGCCCACCGCCAACCACTCCGCGCCTGCCAAAGGCGATGCCGGATCGAGCCGCAGCCCGCGTCCACCAGCGGTCAGCCAGCTCTCGCCGCCCGTATCACGCCGTTTCGCGAGATTTTCCGGAAAAGCTTCAGCCAGCAATACGCCAATCGGCGGAGGCTCCGCGCCATTTGAGCCCGGAACCAGGCGCTGTGCCTTGTCAGCCCAACTCCGGGCAAGTTGACGCGAAGCTTCTGCCCGCGGCGCGCGATCGCCGTTCCAGCGATCGAGCCGTTGGGCAAGATCGTCACTCCGCCCACCAAGGCCATGCTCCTGCAGCAACAGCGCCAGTTTGGCCGCAGAGTCGGCTGCTCCATGCTGCGCAGCATAGAGCAGCATATGCGCCAGTCCCGGAGCCATTGGCAGCCCGGCCATGCTGCGCCCGTGCGGCGTGATGGTGCCGTTGTCATCGACCGCACCCAGTGCCATCAACATTGTCTTTGCTGCGGACAATGCTGCAGCAGGCGGCGGATCGAGCCAGGCCATTTGCTGCACGTTTGCTGCACCCCATTGCGCCAGTGTCAGCAGTAACGGCGCAAGATCAGAGGTGAGCATTTCCGGCGGTTCGAACGCCGGCCGGCCAGCATGAGCCGCCTCTTCCCATAGCCGATAGGCCACCCCCGGGCCTTGCCGTGCGGCGCGGCCTGCACGCTGATCGGCTGACGCCCGACTGGCCCGATGGGTTACCAGCCGTGTAACGCCGGCTGCCTTGTCAAACTCCGCCCGCCGCGACAGTCCCGCGTCGACGACCACCGAGACGCCATCGAGCGTCAAAGACGTTTCGGCAATGGCTGTTGCCAGCACGATCCGCCGTCGCCCATCTGGATCACGCCGGATCGCCGCACGCTGGGCAGCTGGTTCGCATTGTCCGTGGAGCGGCAAAATCGGCACATTGGGCAGACGCTGAGCCAGCCGCTCACGGGTTCGCTCGATCTCTCCCACACCGGGCAGGAACGCCAGAACATCGCCCTGCTCTTCCCGCCAGGCAGTCAGGATGGCGCTGGCCATAGCTTCATCCAGGCGAAGTTCAGGCCGGGTTCCCAGCCAGCGCAGCATCAATGGCCAAGCCTTGCCCGCGCTCTCGATTACACGTGCATCGCCAAGCAAGCCGGCAAAGCGCCCACCATCAAGCGTCGCTGACATGACCAACAGGCGCAGGTCTTCACGCAGCACAGACTGGCTTTCGATGGCCAGTGCTAGACCCAAATCGCTATCCAGGTGGCGTTCGTGTGCCTCGTCAAACAGCACTGCGGAAACACCGGTCAACTCAGGATCGCCCAGAATGGCTGAAACGAAAATGGCTTCGGTCATCACCAGAATGCGGGTGGCCGCAGTGCGCTTGCTGTCCAGTCGCGTCAGGTAGCCGATCGTTCGCCCGACCGGCTCGCCCAACACCTCAGCCATGCGCTCCGCAGCGGCACGGGCAGCAACGCGCCGCGGTGACAGAACGATCACCGTACCAGTGCACCAGTCTTCAGCCAGCAGCGCAGGGGCTACGGCCGTTGTCTTACCTGCCCCCGGCGGCGCGATCAGGACCGCCGAAGGGCCTGCCCGCAGCGCGGCAAGCAGGTCTGGCAAGACAGCATCGATCGGCAGATTGCTCACCGCTGCGCCATGGCGGAGCGTCCGGCGTAGCGTCAAGCTTCGCCGTCGTTGTCAGACCAGTGGCAAGTGTCCCACCTGGGCGGAGCGAGCCGGCAATTGCACTTGATCGTTAGCCCGCTGCCGTATCCGCTGCCGCGCACCAACACGCAGCCCCGCTATGCCACTGCGGTCCATGGCATGCTGCCAGCCACGAAATTCCTCAATGGAGAGATTATAGCGAAACAGAGCCTCATCGAGAGTGATGAGACCACCTTCTACAGCAGTGACGACCTTGGCCTTGCGACTGGCCACCCACCGCGTTGTATTGGGCGCCGGGAGATCGTTCCGAGTTAGCACCCGCCGGTCGGGACCAATGATGCGGGCGGCGCGTGAATTGGAATACTCAAGCATGGTTCGGACCCTCGCATTAGCGAGACGGTTCGCCCCCGGTTGCCCATACCCAGCTTTGCCCCGGCATGGTTTATTTGACGCTAATCCGGAGCGCGGCTCGTCGCAGCCGGAAGGCAGCTTGCGCTGACCCGATCGGTCAGGAACGGCGAAGTGAAGCGGCGTTCTTAATAACGCCGCGCAACGGCGAACTCAGCCGCCTCGACCATGGCTGCATGGGCTGCACCGGCCGGGAAACCGGCGATCGCATCAATTGCGCGCTGGGCAAAGTGCCGGGCGCGCTCACGGGTCGCGCTGACCGTGTCATGTCGTCCGATCAACTCAACTGCATGAGCGAGGTCAGCATCGGAAGTGCGGTGCCCCTGGATCGCATCCTGCCAGAACCGGCGCTCATCAGCCGAGCCGCGCGCATAGGCCAGGATCACCGGCAGCGTCATCTTTCCTTCGCGGAAATCGTCGCCCTTGCCTTTGCCCATCTCGCCAGCATCCGAATCGTAGTCCATCGCGTCGTCGACCAGCTGGAAGGCAATGCCGAGGTTCCGGCCATAATCCTCCAGCGCACGCTCTTCGGCTTCACTGCGCTCGGCAACGACGGCCGCGATGCGGGTGGCGGCGGCGAACAGCGCCGCGGTCTTCGAGCCAATGATCGAGAGATAGCGCTCCTCGCTGGTCTCAATCTGGCGTTGGGCGGTGAGCTGGTCCACCTCACCCTCCGAGATCACCGAACTGGCATTGGACAGGATCTTGAGCACCTTGAGGCTACCATCCTCAACCATCAATTCGAAGGAGCGCGTAAACAGGAAATCGCCGACCAGCACCGTGGCCGGATTGCCAAACACGATGTTCGCGGTGGACTTACCGCGACGCAGCTCGCTGCCATCCACAACGTCATCGTGCAGCAAGGTGGCCGTATGGATGAACTCCACTGCAGCGGCCAGCTTGTGGTGACGGGTACCATGATAATCACACAGCGCGGCACCAGCGAGGGTCAGCATGGGCCGCATCCGCTTGCCACCACCGGCGATCAGATGCCCGGCCAGCGTCGGGATCAGCGGGATCCGGCTCTGCATCTTTTCAAGAATGACCGCGTTGACGGCGTTCATGCCTTCGGCTGTCAGCGCCAGCATGGGGGCCAGCGATGGGGCGGAAGCGCGCGGGCGCAGCGGGACGATATCGGCGCTCATTGGCCCTGCCCCTAGCGACCATTGCGAGCGTTCGGCAAGTGCAATTGCAGCAATAGCCTTTCGCAAATTGGCATGCTAGCGACCCAATCATGTCCGAACCCGATCCCGTTCTCGCCGGCTATCGCGCCTCGATCGACAATATCGATGCGGCGCTGATCCACATCCTGGCCGAGCGCTTTCGCATCACCAAGGCGGTCGGCGCCTACAAGGCCAAGAACAGCCTCCCCGCATCGGACCCAGGCCGGGAAGAACGCCAGATCGCGCGGTTACGCCAGCTGGCAACAGAGGCCAATCTCGATCCCGAGTTCTCCGAAAAGTTCCTCCGCTTCATCATCCAAGAAGTGATCCGCCACCACGAACAGGCGGCCGAAGCAAAGTAATCAGGTGGCTTGGGCGGCGCGCGGCAGCCGCAGTTTGACCAGCAGGCCGCCAAGGTCCTCGCTTTCTTCAAGCAGGACCGACCCGCCATAGATCTCCGCCACGTCGCGCACGATCGCCAGGCCCAGGCCAGTACCCGGCTTGCCAGTGTCGAGACGAGCACCGCGATCGAAGATTCGGGTGCGTTCGGCTTCGGGGATGCCCAGGCCATCATCCTCAACCCAGATTTCGCACCAGTCCGGCTCAGCGGTCGGGTCGATCGTGACAAAGACAGAGCCCCCGCCATACTTAGCAGCGTTCTCGATCAGGTTTCCGAGTATTTCGTCAAGGTCCTGCCGTTCGATCGCAACGGCAGCGGTACGGCTGCCATCGAGGTCGAAGCGGGTCCGCTCATAAAGCCGGGTCACCGCACGCAGTACTGCCTCGACGCTTTCCGCCACCGATGCGCGGCTCATCCCCACCGCCCGCCGTCCCACGGCACGGGCGCGGGCCAGGTGGTGATCAACCTGGCGGCGCATGACCGCAGCTTCGCGGATCACCGTATCGCTAAGGTCCGGCGCCTTCGCCGTGGCCGCGTTCATCACCACGGTCAGCGGTGTCTTGAGGGCATGGGCCAGATTGCCCGCATGGGTACGCGCCTCTTCGGCCTGCTTTTCCGAATGGGCCAGCAGCGCGTTCAGTTCCTGTACCAGAGGTTGCACTTCCAGTGGCAGCGGCTCGATCACTCGGTTCTGCCCAGTTGTACGCAAGTGCTGGATGGCAAGGCGCACCCGCCGCAGCGGGCCAAGGCCATACCATGATTGCAGCACGGCCATCAGGAACAGGCCAAGCCCCAGAACAAGAAAGCTCCAGCCCAAGATCGAGCGAATTCGGCTGATCTGCTCATCCAGTTCCTCACGGCTCGCGGCGACGACGAATTTCCATCGTGTCGGGCTGTCTGGAAGGATCACCGACCGTTCGATGATCCGTAGAGGTTCGTCCCCGAACTGGTAGCTGTTGTAGAGGTGGGGTGCCTTGTCGAAGTGGTCGCCCGTGATCGTCAGGCCCCGGTCCCACAGCGAGCGCGATGCGAAATTCTCGTGCCCCTGACCGCTAACCTGCCAATAACGCCCGCTGTTCGGTTCCAGAAAACGCTGGTCGCCCAGTGGCCGATTGAAAAACACTTCGCCATCCGGCCCGATCTCGGCCGAGGCAATCATGGCATTCATCACATATTCCAGCTGCTCGTCGAAGTTGCGGCTAACGAGGCCGGTCAGGGTCCGGTCCAGTGCAAACCCGCCCAGTGACAGCAGGACAACAATCCACCCCGCCGCGATCAGGATGATCCGGCGCGAGAGCGAGCCCGTCTGCGCGGCCGCCCTTGGCTTGGGATCATCCGCCATCATGCAGGTTTAGCCGCGGCCACCCTCGGCTGGATCGTCAAGGCTGTAACCCAGACCGCGGATCGTAGTGATAACATCGGCACCCAGTTTCTTGCGGATACGGGTCACGAAAACCTCGATCGTGTTCGAATCACGGTCAAAATCCTGATCGTAAATGTGCTCGATCAATTCGGTCCGGCTGACTACCTTGCCCTTGTGGTGGAGCAGGTAGGAGAGCAACTTGTACTCCTGCGCGGTCAGCTTGACTGGTTCGCCATTCAGCGTGACCCGGCCCGAGCGCGTATCAAGCCGTACATCACCTGCAGTCAGTTCGCTGGAGGTATTGCCCGAGGCGCGGCGAATCAGCGCGCGCAGACGGGCGATCAGTTCCTCGGTCTGGAACGGCTTGGCCAGATAATCGTCTGCCCCGGCATCGAGCCCGGCCACCTTGTCGGACCAGCTGTCCCGCGCGGTCAGCACCAACACGGGGAACTTCCGACCTTCCTTGCGCCACATGCCCAGCACGGTCAGACCGTCAATCTCTGGCAGACCAAGATCGAGGATCACGGCGTCATATTCCTCGGTCGAACCCATGAAGTGCCCGTCCTCGCCATCGGTCGACAGGTCGACCGCATAGCCATTGGCTTCGAGTGTGGACTTGAGCTGCTTGCCGAGGGTCGGTTCATCCTCGACGATCAGGATACGCATCGCAAATTTCCCCTGTGGTGGGCTATCGTTTTGAGTTGGGCCGCAAAGCCAGTCAAGTCAACGTGGCAGCCCTAGCGCGACTGGCGGATAACCTCCCCGGTGCGGGCATCGACATCGATGAACATGACGCGTCCGTCGCGAATGAACTTGAGACGATAGGTGAAGGCAGCCGGATCATATTCCGGGCCAAGGTATTGCGCGCCCGGCATCATCGGCAGAACACGGCGCTCGATATCGCTCAGCTTGCGGACATTACCGGCGCGGCTGTCCTTGCGCGCCTGGGCCTGTTCATCGCTCTGGCTGGCAAGCGCCGGTGCCACCGACAGCAGGGCTACGGCAAGCGTCAGCGAAATGGCGAACCTCATCATGTTCTTGGTCCTAGGCAAAGCGGTTTGAACGGTCCGTGAATGGGTCACGCACTGCGCAGCTGCTCGATATAGCGGCGACGCAGCTCGCTGGTCAGGGTGCCGGGGCCACCATTGCCGATCGGCCGCCCGTCAACCTCTACCACTGGCATGACCAGCGCGCTGGCACTGGACACAAAGGCTTCCCGAGCGGAGAACAACTCCTCAACCGAAAACGCGCGTTCTTCCACCGGCAGTCCCATTTCGCGCGCGATCGGCAGGATCGTTAGCCGCGTCACGCCGGGCAGCACTCCGTGATCGACCGGGTGCGAGACCAGCACGCCGCGCGCATCAATGATATGGGCATTGGCGCTGGTGCCTTCGGTGATGAACCCGTCATCAACCAGCCAGGCATCGTCCACCCCGGCCTCGCGCGCCGCTTCCTTGGCCAGCACGGCAAAAAGCAGCTGCGTCGTCTTGGCCGAGCGCAGCGCCCAGCGTCCTTCGGGATGTAACAGCACCCGCAATCCTTCGCGGGCCTTGGGCTGATCAATCACCGGTGCAACCTGGGTAAAGGCAAAGCGGGTGGCCTTGACCGGCTCAAGCGGCGAGAGAAAATCGCGGTCAGCCGGTGCGCCGCCCGTAACCTGAAGATAGATCCGCCCCTCGGTCAGCCCGTTGCGCTTGATCAGGCCCGACAGCACCTCCGGCCAGTCCGTGTCATCCTCGATCCGCGCCAGCTCCATCGAACGGGCCAGGCGGGCCGAATGATACGCCCAGTTGCAATAGCGCCCCTCGATCACCGGCGTCACTTCATAGACCCCTTGCCCGAACAGCAAACCGCGATCGAAGACCGAAACTTGTGCCTCGGTTTCAGGAAGGAATTCACCGTTAAGCCAGACTGTGCGCATGGATTGTTGCTCTGGCCCCGTGCAGCGGCGCTTGTCAACGCGGTTGGGCCTGCCTAGTGGCGGCGCACCATGGCCGCCGCACCGATCCTCAGCTGGGAAGACCTCGGCCTGCAACAGGGTTCCGGCTGGCTGTTCCGCGAACTGGACCTGCACATCGGTCCGCGCGATCGGTTGGCACTGATCGGCCGCAACGGCGCGGGCAAGACCACGTTGTTGCGCCTGATTTCCGGGGAGATCGAGGCCGACAAGGGGAAGCGGTCGATCCAGCCCGGCACCCGGATCGTCACACTGGAGCAGGATCCGTTCTTTACCGGCTATGACACGCTGATGGACTTCGCCTTGCACGGCAAGGACGCCCCGCCGCGCCATGAGGTTGAAGCCATCGCCGGACAGCTGGGCATCGACATGAGCCGCAAGGCGGATAGCGCCAGCGGGGGCGAGCGTCGCCGGGCCGCATTGGCGCGCGCCCTCGCCTCCGATCCTGACCTGCTGTTGCTCGACGAGCCGACCAACCACCTCGACCTTGCCGCGATCGACTGGCTCGAAGACTGGCTCGGTCGCTACAAGGGTGCCTTCGTGGTGATCAGCCACGATCGTACTTTTCTTGAGCGGCTGACCAAAGCGACGATCTGGCTCGATCGCGGCTCGCTGCGACGCAAGGAGATCGGCTTTGGCGGGTACGAGGCATGGATGGAACAAGTCTATGCCGAGGAAGCCCGCGCGGCCGAGAAGCTCGACGCCAAGCTGAAGATCGAGGCCCACTGGTTGGAACGCGGGGTCACGGCGCGGCGCAAGCGCAATCAGGGCCGGTTGGAGAAGCTGTGGGAGATGCGTGCCCAGCGCGCCGCCATGCTCAGCCCACAGGGCGCGGCCAAAATGAAGCTGGCCGTGGATGACGTGAAGACCAAGTCGGTGATTGTTGCCGACAAGGTGACCAAGCGATTTGGCGATCGGACGATAATCAAGGATTTCTCCCTGCGGATCCAGCGCGGTGACCGGATCGGTCTGGTCGGGGCCAATGGTTCGGGCAAGACCACGCTGCTCAAGCTCCTCACCGGAGAACTGGCTCCCGATGAGGGTACCGTGACCCTGGCCAAGACGCTCCACGGGGTGATGATCGACCAGCAGCGCAGCCTGCTCGCCCCGGAAAAGCGCGTTCGCGACGTTCTGGCCGAAGGCGGCGACTGGATCGATGTGCGCGGTGTGCGCAAGCATATCCAGGGCTACCTCAAGGACTTCCTGTTCGATCCCGGGCTGGTCGATGCCAAGGTTGGCACACTGTCTGGCGGGGAACGTTCGCGCCTGCTGCTGGCCCGCGAGTTCGCGCGCATGTCCAACCTGCTGGTCCTGGACGAGCCGACCAACGACCTCGACCTTGAAACACTTGACCTCCTGCAGGAAGTCATCGCCGACTATGACGGCACGGTGTTGATCGTCAGCCATGATCGCGATTTCCTGGATCGGACAGTGACGATAACCCTGGGCCTCGACGGCAGCGGCAAGGTCGATGTGGTCGCCGGCGGTTATGCCGACTGGGAAAAGCAGCGCACCAAGCGGATCGCGCCGATCAAGATTGCCAGACCCGCGACGGAGGCCCCCACCGCGGCCGCATCACCGCCGCCCCGGAAGGCCAAACTCTCCTACAAGGACCAGCGCGATTACGATCTGCTCCCCACGCGGATCGAGGAGCTGCTGGCCCAGATCGCACGCGACGAGGCAGCGCTGGCCGATCCCGCGCTCTACACCCGCGATCCCGCGAAGTTTTCTGCGCTGACCCAGGCTATCGAGAGCGCTCGGGCCGAAAAAGACGCTGCCGAGGAACGCTGGCTCGAACTGGCCGAACTGGTCGAAGGCTAACCGATCCGGTAGAAGCAGGCCACCCGGTCCAGCGCGATCCTTAGCACCAGCTTGCCGCTGCGCACCGGCCAGGCCAGCGCGCGCTCGGCTGTTGCCAGGTTATCCCCGGCGCAGACTACCCGCCACAGGATATCGCTCAGATCCTTGCCCGCCATGGCCAGCGCGCCATCAAACCTCTCTCGCGCGGCCAGCTGACGCTCGGTCAGGTTGAGGCCGCGTTCGCTCCCGCGGTGGACAATATGGACAACGTCCCAGCGCATAGTTACCCCCGACCCGAGCTGGGCTCGCTCATAGTCGCGGCGCAGGCATTCCCCGGCAGCCAGTTGCGCATCGCTGAGATGGCCCCGCGCGTGCAGCCAGGTCAGCGGGCTTTCCGCGAGATTGACCGTAACCCGCCGCCGGCCGGGCCGCGGAGCCGAAGCCAGCGCCCCATTAGTGCCCAGTTCGCGTTCTGCGAGGATTCGTTTCATGCCTACATGCTCCGGTCTGCTGAACAGATCGCTTGCCAAATTGGCTTGACTGTAGGAAAGAAAAAACACCTATTTGGTTATAGGACAATTTGCCGTGATCAACCGCATCCGCGATATCCGCCGCGAAAAGGGGCTGACCCTAGCCGATGTGGCCGAGCGCTGCTCGCCGCCCACCACCGCCCAGACGATCGGCCGACTAGAAACCGGGATGCGGCAATTGTCACTCACCTGGATGAACCGGATCGCTGCCGCCCTGGCCGTCGATCCGGAACTGCTGGTTCGCGGCGAGGCAGTTGATCAGCCGCGGTATATTGCCCGATTCACCGAGAATGGTGCCGAAGCCCTGGCTGCTCCGCGCGATGCCATTCTGCCAAGCGCGCTGGGAGGCGAGGAGCCGCTGATCGCCCTCGCCATCGATCATGGCGCGGGTGACTACCGCGCGGGAGACCAGGTCTGGCTGCGCCAGCATGGACCGGACGAAGCGCCACGGCTGCTCAACCGCGATGTGCTTGCCCCACGCTCGGGCGGCCGTTTCGCGTTCGGGCGGATGATTGACCGGGATGAAACCCGCATCGCCATTCTGCCGCCCGGAGCCGGCAGCCGACAGGTCGTGATCGAGCATCCGGCCTGGATCGCCGTTGCGGAAATGCTGGTCCGCAAGCTGTGAACCGGCCCTTGCGGGTGCTCTCGCTCAGCACGCTTTATCCGCACGATCATGCCCCCAATTTCGGCGTCTTCGTGGCCCGGCAGATGGAGGCAACTGCCGCGCGCGGCGATATCGACCTAACGCTGGTCAGTCCGCTGGGCCTGCCGCCCTTCCCCCTCTCGCTACACCCCCGTTACCGCGATCTGCGCAGCCTGCCGAAGCAGGAGCTGCGTAACAAGGTCCAGGTGTTTCGGCCGCGCTTTGCCCTGCTGCCAAAGGTGGGTGCCCACTTCAACGCCGGGGCGATCGTTCGCGCCGTCCTGCCGCTGGCCCGCCGGCTCCATACCGAGCAGCCCTTTGACCTGGTCGATGCACAGTTCTTTCACCCGGACGGGCTTGCCGCGGTGCGGATCGGTGCAACGCTTGGCCTTCCGGTTTCGATCAAGGCGCGCGGCGCCGATATCCAGTTCTGGGGTCTTCAGCCCGGCACCGCCGATCAGGTGCGCAACGCCGGACTAGGGGCTACGGGGCTGCTGGCGGTATCGGCCGGACTTGTGGACGATATGTCGGCACTGGGGATTCCGCGCGACAAGATCACCGTGCACCGCACCGGCCTCGATACAGACCTGTTCCGCCTCTACGACCGCCGGATGTGCCGTGATCAGCTGGGCCTGCCGCGAGACCGGCCCGTGCTGGCGACAGTCGGCGCGCTGATCCCACGCAAGGGCCAGGCCTTTGTGATCGAGGCCCTGGCGCAACTGCCCGATGCGATTCTGCTGCTGGCGGGCAAAGGCGACGACGAAGCCAGACTACGCGCCCTGGCCGCGCGGCTTGGCGTGGCCGACCGGGTTCGCTTTATGGGCGCCGTACCCCACGGCGAGCTGCCGATCCTGCTCAACGCCGCCGATGTTTTCGTGTTGCCCTCGTCAAGCGAGGGGCTTGCCAATGCCTGGGTCGAAGCCTTGGCTTGCGGCACCCCGGTGGTCACCACCCCAATTCCGGGTGCGCAAGAGCTGATCACCGATCCGTCCTGGGGCCGCCTGGCGGCGCGGGACAGCGCCGTGATCGCCGATGCGGTGCGGGAGGTGCTCGCAGCCCGGCCCTTGCCAGAAACGGTGCAGCAGGCCGTCAGCGGGATGAGCTGGCAGGCCAACGCCGAGGCGTTGGCCTTGCACTGGCGCAAGCTTGTTGGCGCTTAGGCCTTCTCACGCGCCAGCCGCTCCTGCCGATCGATCTCAGTCTCTACCGGGACAAAGCTGGACGAGTTGACCTTAAGCCAGATCAGGATCGGCGCGGCCATGTAGACCGAGCTGTAAGTACCAACGAAGATCCCCAGCGTGATCGCGGCGGTGAAGCCGAAAATCACGTTCGGGCCCAGCAATAGCAGGGCGAGCAGCGTGATCAGGACCGACAGTGACGTCACGATCGTCCGGCTCAGCGTTTCGTTGACCGAGAGGTCAAGCAGCTCGGGCATCGGCATCCGCCGGTACTTCTTCAGGTTCTCGCGGATGCGGTCGTAAACGACGATCGTATCGTTCAGTGAGTACCCTATCAGTGTCAGGATCGCGGCGACAATGTTGAGGTCGAACTCCATCTGGGTAACCGCAAACAGGCCAAGTGTCAGCGATACGTCATGGATCAGCGCGTAAAGCGCACCCACCCCGAATTGCCATTCGAACCGCACCCAGATGTAGATCGAGATAGCGATTACCGCTGCGATCAGGGCCTGCATCCCGGTCTTGAACAGTTCGCCTGAAACCTTGCCCGAAACCGAATCCACCCCGTCAATCCGGGCATCCGGATGTCCTTGCTGGATCGAAGCCGTGATCTTGCGCGCCATCTGGTCGGCCAGATCGGTGTTCTGGTCCGAGCCTTCGGGCAATTTCATCCGGATCGACACTTCGTTCGGCTTGCCGAATTGCTGGATTATCGGCTCGCCATAGCCGAGCTTGCTCACCGTCTCGCGCAGCTCCGCAACCGGTGCTTCCGCAGTCCGTTCAAAGGTGACACGGATCATCTGGCCGCCGACGAAATCGACACCCAGGTTGAGCCCCTTGGTGAGAATCAGGCCCCATGAGGCCAGGATCAGCAGGGTGCTGACCACGTAGAACGGCACCCGCCAGCGCAAGAACCGGATGTTGGTGTTGTCGGGGACAAGCTTGAGCAGTTTCATCGGTTCAGCCCCTTACAGCACGAGTTCGCTCGGCCGCGCCTTGCGCAGCCAGCCGGCGACCCACATGCGGGTCAGCGTAACAGCGGTGAAGACCGAGGTGGCAATGCCGATCATCAGGACGATGGCAAAGCCGCGCACCGGGCCAGAGCCGAACAGGAACATCAGCGTTGCCGCGATCACGTTGGTGATGTTGGCATCGAAGATAGCACGGCTGGCTTCGGTGTAGCCCATCTCTACCGCCTGGACCGCGCGGCGACCGCGCGACCGCTCCTCGCGGATGCGCTCGTTGATCAGCACGTTGGCGTCGACCGCGGCACCGATCGTCAGCACGAAGCCGGCAATCCCCGGCAGGGTCAGTGTGGTGTTCATGATCGCCATGATCCCCAGGATCATCAGCGTATTCAGGATCAGCGCTGCGTTGGTGTAAATGCCGAAACGGCCATAGGTCAGCAGCATGAAGATCATCAGCGCCACAGTGCCGACGCCAAGGGCAATCATGCCCTTCTCAATCGAGTCAGCGCCGAGGTCCGGCCCAACCGATCGCTCTTCCACCACCTTGAGATCAACCGGCAGCGCGCCGGAGCGCAGCGCAATGGCCAGCTGGTTGGCGCTTTCTGCCGTGAAGCTGCCCGAAATCCGCGCCGTGCCGCCAATGATCGGTTCATTGATCACCGGCGAGGACAGCACCTTGCCATCAAGGATGATGGCGAACGGCTTACCAACGTTTTCGCTGGTCAGCTTGGCAAATTTGGCACCGCCCTGCTGATCGAAGGTGATGTTGACGATGGCTTCGTTGGTCTGCTGGTCGAAGGCCTGCTGCGCATTGGTCAGCCGGTCACCCTTGATTCCGCCCAGCCGCTTGACCGCGATTGCGCCGGCCGGCTGATTGTTGCCGGGGGCCGTATCGAGCGGGACGATCTCCGATCCCGGAGGCGCAATACCCTGGGCGACATCGCTTGGCAGGGCCAGGGTGTCGACCAGTTTGAACTCCAGCTTGGCCGTCTGGCCCAGCAAGTTCTTCAGTGCGGCCGGATCCTTGAGACCAGGGACCTGGACAACGATGCGGTTGGCGCCCTGGCGGATGATCGTCGGCTCGCGCGTTCCAAGCGCGTCAATGCGCTTGCGGACCACTTCGGTCGCCGTGTCCATCGCCTGACTGATCGCCAGTTCGATGCCGGCCTCGGTCGGGCGCAGGACAATGCGATTGCCATCCAGCACCTGCAGATCCCAGTCGCGCTGGCCGGTCAACTGTGCGCCGCTCGTCAGGGTCTGAAGCCGTTCCCGCGCGGCGTCGACCTGGGTCGGATCGGCCAACATGAAGCTAACCGTACCATCCTTGGTCGAAACCTCGCCAATGCGGATCGCCGGATCGGCATTGCGCATCCGGGCGCGAACATCCTCTTCCATCGTCTCGAGCCGCTGGCGCTTGACCTGGTCGGGGTTCGCTTCAAGCAGGATGTGGCTGCCACCGGCCAGATCCAGCCCCAGGTTGATCCGCGGTTCGGGGAGCTGCTGCGGCCAGGAAACCCCGCCGACCGACAGGATGGACGGCAGCGCGGCAAAACAGGCCACCAGAGTGATGGTCCACAGCCAAAGCTGCTTCCAACGGGGAAAATCGAGCATCGGTTACCTGCCTTGAAGCGCCGGAAAAGAGATCAGTCGTTCGCCGCAGTGCCGCCCGGAGGGATGACATCGGCAATGGTCGACTTCAACGCCTTGACCTTGATGTTCTGGCCCAGCTCCAGCTCGGCGTAATGCTCGTCGACCTTGAGTACCTTGCCAACGAGGCCACCGCCGGTCAGCACCTGATCGCCCTTCTTGATGCCACCGATCTTGGCCTGGTGTTCTTTCTGGCGGCGCATCTGCGGGCGCAGGATCAGAAACCAGAAGATCACGACCATTGCCACGAGCGGCAGGAACTGGATCCACACCGGCGGCTCGCCGGTGGAGCTGCCCGCGGCAGCAAGAAACGGAAGAAGCGAGCTGGACATTGCTTGAACTGCTTTCATGCCAAAGGATTGACTCTGCACCGCCAAGCCAGGAACCTGACCAAGCAGCACAATTGCGCGCGACTAGCAGCAAGCCGCCCGCATAGCAACGCAGCCCCACCCGTCTTACGCGGCCCAGATGGCAGCTCGGCGAGGCGGTTCAAGAGGGACCGCGCAGATTGTCGCTCGATGCTTGCCATCATGCCACACCCTGCCTATAGGCCCCCTTCCCCAAGCCCGCCGCGCGCGGGCCGGAACCGGTCGGGACGTAGCGCAGCCTGGTAGCGCATCACACTGGGGGTGTGGGGGTCGGAGGTTCGAATCCTCTCGTCCCGACCAATTTCCTGCGACGGCTCAGCTCGGATTGAGCCCGGCCAGAAGTTGGCCCACGGCCCCGATAACTTCCAGCCGCCACTCCGGATCGTCCATCACCCTGAAGCGCGCCATTTCGCCCAAGGTGACATAGCCGTGCATCAGCACCCAGACCCGGAAGGTGGTGGCCAGGGCCAAGTCGGGCGGCTGATCAGGCGGCAGGAGCCGGCCCAGCGTTGCGGCCAAACGCTCGATCGAGGCCTTGGCAATCGTTCCCAGCGTAGCACTATCGCCCAGCTGCCCCCGGTCCATGCCGAACATCAACTGGTAATGACCCGGATGGTCGCGGTGGAAATCGATGTAGCGATTGACCAGCAGCGATACGAGGTCCGGCCCTTCGGCGACGCCGGCGGGGATATCGGCAGCATCGCCCAGTCGGGCGAAGCCATCTGCATGAAGCGCCAGCAGGATACCGCGCTTGCCCTTGAAATGGCTATAGACCCCGATGGTCGATAGCCCGGCCCGCGCGGCAATCGCGCGCACGCTGAGGCCCGCCAGACCACTTTCCGCGAAGATCGTCTGGGCAGCGCCCAGGATTCGCTGGCGGTTGTCTTTATCGGTGGACATGCCGCCAGTTTATTCATAACACCGTTATGCACAAGTTCCGTTTCGCTCCCAGGCCGGTCCCAACATGCTGTTTCGCTTTCTGGCTTTACTGCTGCTGCCACTGGCTGCGGGCTGTTCCAATTCTTCCGCTCCGCCACCGCCACCCAGTCCGTTGACGATCCGGGCGGCGCAGGTTGGCGCTGGCCCCGCTGTCGATACAGTTGAAACCGCCGGTACGGTTGCCCTGCGCGAGGAAACGGTGCTGGGCTTCACCTCTGGCGGCCGCATCGCCCGCATTCTGGTCAACGAAGGCGACAGGGTCCGCCGCGGACAATTGCTCGCAACACTCGACACGACAGCAATAGCATCCGGCCTCGATGCCGCACTGGCCGAGCAGAGCCGAGCTCGGGCTGAAATCCGCCGGCTGGAGCCGCTGATGGCCAAGGGCTGGATCACTCGCCCACGTTATGAAGCGGCCCAGGCAGCCGCCCAGGCGGCTGACGCGGCGGTCAAGGCCCAGAGTTTTGCAGTCGACACCGCACGGATCGTGGCGAGCGGCGATGGGGTAGTACTCGCCCGTCCCGCAGAACCTGGCCAGATAGTTGCCCAGGGGATGCCGGTACTGGTGGTCGGCAAGGCGGCCAGTGGCTTCGTTCTGCGCGCACCACTGAGTGACCGCGAAGCGGTGCGCCTGACGCGTGGCGCCCCCGCCCGGGTGACCCTGGAGGCGCTCGAAGGCGCAGCGCTGGCAGGATCGGTGCTTGAATTGGGCAGCCGGGCAGACCGGGCGACCGGAACGTTCCAGGTCGAAATCGCCCTGCCTGCTGACCCGCGCCTGCGCTCGGGCCTGATTGGCCGAGCTTCGATCACCAGCAATCCCGCCGGTGGCGCTTCCGTTCCCCTGCTCGCCCCGCCGCTGGCCATATTCGGCGCCCGCGCTGGTGAAGGCTTCGTCTATGCGATCGATGCTCAGGACAAGGTCCGGCTGCGCAAGGTCCAGCTCGGTGAAGCCAGCGATCACGGAGTTGCCGTGCTCGGTGGGCTCAAAGCGGGCGAATGGGTCGCTGTCGCGGCGTTGGACCGCTTGCAGGATGGGATGACCGTGCGCCCCGAAAGGCGCAGCCAATGAACCTGGCCGCTCTGGCCGTCCGCCGCTGGCAGATCACGCTGGTCGGCTTTCTGCTGTTGGCGATCCTGGGGCTGAATGCCTTCCTGACGATTCCCCGCTCGGCCGATCCGCATTTTCCGATCGAGACCACGATTGTCACGGTGCAGCTGCCCGGAGCTGATGCGGCCGAGATGGAGGAAACCGTCGCACGGCCGATTGAGGACGTGTTGCAGGGCCTCGATAATGTTCGCGAGATTACCTCAACCAGCAGTGACGGTTCGGCCGTCGTCGTGGTCAATTTTATCTATGGGACCGATGCAGAAACCGCGCTCGACCGCACGGTGCGGGAAGTCAACGCGATCCGCAGCCGCCTGCCCGGCGGAATCGCCGCGCTGAACTTTCGTCGTCCGCGTACGACCGAGGCCTCAATCCTCCAACTGGCGCTGGTCAACGATGGATCGAGCTGGCGGCGCGTCGAGAAATACGCCAGCGATCTGCGCGACCGGCTAAACGTGGTGCCCGGAGTCCGTGCCACGGTGATCTCTGGCCTGCCCGAACCCGAAATGCGGGTCGCGCTCGATCCGGGCAAGCTTGCGGAACTGCGCATTCCCCCTGCTCTCGTGGCGAGCGCGCTGGCCAATGGCGGGATCGACCTGCCGGGTGGCGCGGTCCAGTCAGCCGGGCGGCGGTTCAACGTCGATGCCGGGGGAGCCTATCGCAAACCGGAGGACATCGCCGCGATTGTCCTGCGCGCCGGCGACGGACGGATTGTGCGGGTCGGAGATGTTGCCACCGTCGGCTGGGCCGAGGCCGAACGGCTGCACGTCACCCGCTTCAACGGCCAACCGGCGGTGTTCGTTTCGGTCAAGCAGAAGGACGGGGTGGACGCGACGACGCTGCGCAGGAACCTCGATGCAGCGGTCGACGCTTTCCGGCCGCAGCTGCCGCCTGATATGAAGCTGGAAACCGGCTTCGATCAAAGCCGGGACATCGAACGACGACTGGGCCAACTAACCACCGACTTCGCGATCGCCCTGGCGCTAGTGCTGGTAACGCTGCTGCCACTTGGCACACGCGCATCGCTGGTGGTGATCATCTCGATCCCGCTGTCGCTGGCCATCGGGGTGCTTGTGCTGTTCCAGCTCGGCTATTCGCTCAACCAGATTAGCATATCCGGGTTCATCATCTCGCTAGGCCTATTGGTCGACGATTCGATCGTGGTGGTGGAGAATATCGAGCGGCACATCCGGGACGGCGATCCGCCGGAGGACGCTGCCGTAAACGGCACCCGTGAGATTGCCATGGCCGTGCTCGGCTCCACCGGCGTGCTGCTGTTTGCCTTCCTGCCACTAGCCAATCTGCCCGAGGGATCGGGTGACTTCGTGCGCGGCCTGCCATTGGCCGTGCTGGCCACGGTATCGGCATCGTTGCTGGTATCGATGACCATCATTCCGTTCGTTGCCAGCCGCTTGCTGAAGCCGAACCACGGCCCTGAAGGCAATCGCTTTCTACAGGCGCTTAACGGCGGAATCGAACGGTTTTACCGCCCGATCCTGCACTGGGCGTTGGATAATCCGCGCCGTACCTTCTGGGGCGCGATGGCGGCCTGCGCGGCGATGTTCGCCACCGTGCCGCTGATCGGCTTCAGCCTCTTCCCCAAGGCGGACCAACCCTATTTCATGGTCCGCGTCGAAGCGCCCGAGGGCAGCAGCGTGGTCGAAACCGACCGTATCGTCGGCGAAGTGTCAAAGCTGGTGGCAGACTTCCCGGGCCTGCTCACCCGAATGGAGAACGCCGGACGCGGCAACCCGCAGATCTTCTACAACAACATCCCGCGCGAATTCGACACCCGCTATGGCGAAATCTTCGTCACGATCGACGAGTACAACCCGCGCAAGACCCCCGACCACATCACCGCGCTGCGCCGCAAGCTGGCCACCTATCCAGGTGCGCGGGTTACCGTGGTCCAGTTCGACAGCGGTCCCCCGGTCGAGGCCCCCCTCGCATTGCGCATCACTGGGCCGGAGCTGGCCACCATCAAGGCGCTGTCGGCCGATGTCGCCGCGATCATGCGCCGCACCAAGGGCACGCGCGACGTTGTGGACCCACTGGCGGTTGACCGGATCGACCTTGATCTCGGTGTCGATACGGCCAAGGCCGGGCTACTTAACGTGCCGCCCGATGCCGTGCGCCGCACACTGCGGCTGGCGCTCAGCGGCGAGCGCGTGGCCGCCTTCCGCGATGCCGAAGGCGACAGTTACCCGGTCCGGGTCCGCTTGCCGATGCAGCGTGAGCTGCCGGTCTCGGCGCTGGGTTCGATCTACGTCCCGTCGCTTGATGGGGCCAGCGTGCCGCTTTCCCAGCTGGCCTCACCGAAGCTTGCTTCGGCACCCGCGCAGATCAACCGCTATAGGCTGCAACGTGCCAATACAGTCACCGCCGCCGTGGAGGACGGGTTGCTGCCATCCAAGCTGCTGCCCCAGATCCTCAACGAGGTCGATAAGCTGCGCTTCCCGCCGGGCTATGGCTATACCATCGGCGGCGAGGCCGAGGCATCGGCGCGCAGCAGCGGCGGCCTGGGCGGGGTGATCCTGCTCGCGGTGTTCGGGATATTCGGCGTCCTGGTGGCAGAGTTCGGCCGGTTCCGCGAAGTGACAGTGGTGGCCGGCGTGATCCCGCTTGGCCTGTTCGGCGGGCTCGTCGCCCTGTTGCTGACTGGCTATTCGCTTAGCTTCCTGGCGGTGATCGGCTTCGTCGCGCTGATCGGGATCGAAATCAAGAACTCGATCCTGCTGGTCGACTTCACCACCCAGCTGCGCGAACGCGGGATGGAACTGCGCGAAGCAATCGAGCGCGCCGGCGAAATCCGCTTTCTTCCGGTCCTGCTTACTTCGGTCACCGCGATTGGCGGACTGCTGCCGCTGGCTCTGTCAGGCGCGCCGCTTTACGCGCCGCTGGCCTGGGTGATCATCGGCGGGCTGATTTCTTCCACCCTGCTCAGCCGGATCGTCACCCCGGTGATGTACCTGTTGCTTGTTCGCGGCAGCGCCGCGGAGGCGGAAGCGGAGCCGGATCAGACCGCGCGCAACCGCTCGTAGAGCACGCGCGTTTCCAGCAGATTGGAAATGCGTAGCGCCACTTCGATCACATCAAACGGCTTGATAACGAAATCCTTGGCGCCAACTGCCAGCGCCCGGCGGCGGGCCTGGAGCGTGGCATCGGCCGTCAGCACCAGCACCGGGCGGAATTCGTCGGGCCGGTCATGCCGCTTGAACGCCTCAAGCAGCTGAAAGCCATCCACTTCGGGCATCATCAGATCAAGCAGGACGATGTCCGGAGCCAGGCTGACATAGGCCTCCAGCGCTTTGGTCGGGTCGGTCACGCAATGGATATCGCGATAGCCTTCGCGCTCTAACACAGAGGCGAGCAACAGCACGTTGGCTTCCTCGTCATCGATCACGAGTATGCGGCGGGCGAGAATTTCGGCGGCACTGACAAGGCTGGTCATGCGGGGTCCATCAATCGCTCAGAAAGTCACTCTGCGGCCTCGGCACCGCGGGGTTCGGCCAGGGCCGGAATGCTGAACCAGAAGCGCGCGCCCTTGGCCGGCGCGGCGTAGCCGATTAACCCGCTCATCGATTCGACCAGCTTCTGGGATAACGCGAGGCCGAGACCGGTGCCCTCAAGCCGCGTTCGGTTCTGCTGGCCCAGCCGGTCGAACGGCGTGAACAGGCGCGGCACGGCGGCAGGATCGATACCATCGCCATCGTCCTCCACCTCGATGCGGATCGCGCCGCCCTCGGCCCGGCAGGTCAGCCGCACTTGCGTGCCGCTGCCATGATACTTTGCGGCATTGGCGATCAGATTGAGCATGACCTGGATCACCCGCCGCCGGTCGGCATGGGCGAAGACCTTTTCGCTCGGGGCATCGAGCACGAACTTCAACCGGGCGCTGGTGACGATCGGCGCGGCCAGGCTATGCACTTCGGCCAGCACCTCGCCCATATCGAGCGGCTCGATGCTGAGCTGCGTGCCACCAGCCTCGATACTGGTGATGTCCAGCAGATCATTGATCAGTGCGAGCAGGTGGCGGCCAGCCTTCATGATCTGGCTGATCGCCGCGCGGTGCTGTTCGGCAAACTGCTCCTCATCGAGTTCCAGCAACTGCCCAAAGCCCAGGATGGCGCTCATCGGGGTGCGCAGCTCGTGGCTGGTGCGGGACAGGAACTCACTCTTGGCTAGGCTGGCAGCAATTGCTTCCTCGCGCGCCACCCGCAGCGCTTCCTCGCTCCGGCGACGTTCGGTCATGTCGCGGGTGATCTTGGCAAAGCCGCGCAGCGCGCCGTTCTCGTCACGCAGGGCAGTGATCACCACATTGGCCCAAAACAGGCTGCCATCCTTGCGCACGCGCCAGCCCTCGTCCTCAGCCGTGCCATTCTGACGAGCGCGGTCGAGCATGGCCGTGGGCAGGAAATGGCGGGTTTCGTCCGGGTAGAACCGGCTGAAATGGTGGCCGAGGATCTCGGGCGCCTGCCAGCCCTTGATCCGCTCCGCTCCCGGATTCCAGCTGGTTACGGTACCCTCGCTGTCGAGCGTGAAGATGCCGTAATCGCGCACCCCTTCGATCACCAGGCGGAAGCGTTCCTCGCTTTCGCGCAGGGCCTGCTCGCGCCCGCGCAGAAGCGCGCTGGCGCGGGCGAGCCGGTGCGCAAGGCGGCCGATCTCATCGGCATCGTCGGCATGGGGCAGCAGTGCCTCACCCTCGGCCAGGCGTTCGGCATTGTCCTCCAGCATTCGCACCCGGCGCACGATCCCGATCGAGAACAGGTAGACTGCCGCCAGGCTGCCCAGCAAGCCGATCACCGCGCTGATCGCAGTGAGCATCAGGAACCGGTCGCGTTCGTTGTCGACCCGCTCGCGCCGCTGGTTCAGCAGCACGTTTTCGCGCAGCTGGATCGCATCGATTTCCGCGCGCATGGCATCAAGTACCACCTTGTTGGAAATCAGCGCCTTACCAATCGGACCGGCATTGTCGCCCGTGCGGGAGCTGGCCTGGGCCAGGCTGACAATGCGTGCGAGCCCTTCCCGCTTGCGCACGGCGAGCTCGCGAATTCGCTCGAACCGCTGGCGCACTTCGGGATCGCGGATTTCACCATCGAGCCGCAGCATGGTCTGCGGCAAATCGGCCTCGGCCTTGCGATAGGGTTCAAGGAACCGCTCTTGACCGGTCAGAGCATAGCCGCGCGCGCCAGCTGCGGCCTCGGCCAGCAGCGCGTGGACCTGATAGGTATCACGCTGGATCGCGAAAGCGCGGCGCACGTCATCCTCGGCCCGGGTTTCGGCCTGGCTGGCGAGATAAAGCGAAACCAGCGCGCCGATCAGGATCGTCAGTGGCAAGGCCACGACCACCAGCCCTTTGAAGGCCAATGGACGGTCGTGCCAGAAGCGGCTGAGCGAATGGGAACTCTGCGATGCCATCAGCGCGACCCCTCTCCAACGGTGCGCGCGCGCGCCGCCAACACCGCTGCCTGGGTCCGGTCAGCCACACCGAGCTTACCTATGATCCGCTCGACATGGGCCTTGACCGTAGCCGGGCTGATAGCGAGCTGGCGCGCGATCTGCTTGTTGGTCATCCCCTCGGCAATGCAGTCCAGCACTGAATGCTCGCGCGCGGTCAGGGTTTCGATCATTCGAACATCGCCAACACCACCCTGTGGCTCGCGCATGGCCGCACTGACCAATTGCAGCGGGAAAGCGGACTGGCCCGCGACAACCTGCATGATCGCCGCCCGCAGATCGTCGATCGCGGTATCCTTCAGCACATAGCCGGCCGCGCCGGCCGCCAGCGCTTCGCGAACATAGCCCGTCATGTCGTGCAGGGTCAGCATGACGATCCGCGTCGGCAGGCCCAGCGCGGCGATGCGCCGGGTCGCCTCCAGCCCGTCGATCCCCGTGCCCAGTCGCACATCCATCAGTACTACATCGGGCATCAGTTCCTGCACCATGGCCAGCGCGGCTTCCCCATCTGCAGCATCGCCAACCACATCCATTCCGCCTGCAGCAAGAACGGCACGCAAGCCTTCGCGGGCGAGCGCGTGATCGTCGACGATCAGGATACGCGGCCTGCTCATCCCACCGCCTTTCGCGGCAGCATGGCAACCACGCAAACGCCGTCGGGGCCACCCTGCCATTCGAGCTCGCCGCCGAGCGCCGCCATCCGCTCGCGCATAACGTCGATACCGACCCGGCTGCCAGGCCCATTTGCTACTGTGGCATTAGCCGGTCCACTCCCGCGATCCTGCACCACGAGGCGGAGCATCCCTGCTTCATCTTCCGCGTCCAGCTTGATGACAACCTGGCAGGGTCCGCCGGCATGCTTGCGGATATTTGCGACCGCCTCCTGCGCCACCCGAAACAGCGCGCTTTCAAGGTGCGGGCTCCATTGCGTGGGGCTCTCGGGAAGGGTCACGGCCACGGCAAAGCCATCCTGCTCCAGCCCCTCGCCCAGCGAGCGCAGAGCCGCTTCCAGTCCCAGGTCGTCAAGCAAGGTCGGCCGCAGCCCGCCGATGATCGCGCGCAGTTCCCGCACCAGTTCCCGCGCTACTCCGGCCAGCCGACCTCGCTCTGAGCCGGGCAGGTCCGCTGCGGTGGTCAAGCTTGCACCTTCCAGCAGGCGCAACAGCGCCGCAGCGGTCTGGGCAACGCCATCGTGAAGTTCTTGCGAAACCCGGCGGCGCTCATCTTCCTGGGCCGAAAAGATCGTGCCCACCAACCATTCGAGCCGCTGTTCCCGTTCCCGCAGGGCAGCAAGGATGCGGGTGCGCTCATCTTCGCGATTGATCCGGTCCATCGCGACGCCCATCAGCTCGAGCAGCAAGCGCACTGCCTCGCGGTCTTCCGCATCCGAGATCTGATCAAGCGACGTCAGCGGCCCAATCGCGATGGAACCGACGGCCGCGTCGGCCTGACCTGGCTGCGGAATAGGCAAGCCGATCCCGTCGCGATTAACCTCTGCGCGGCCATGGCCGAGGAAAAACGCCAGCCGCTCCGCACAGTCCTGCAGCACGGGCCAGATCGTGTCAGTCTCGGCCAGGGCAAGCGCATGGCCCGCTGCAGATAACAGCCGCAAGCGCGCCGCCCGCGATTCCGCCGCGCGATACAGCTCGCGCAGTTCGGCCACCGTCTCGATCTCGGCGGGCAGCATGGATGGGGTGGCACTCATGAGCGCCCGATGTAGCCCTCGCCGCCGCCGCTGCATAGGCCAGGTGGCCTAGGCCGGTCAGCCAGCCAGTCGGCCGATTCATATTGGCACCCCATAGGCATACCTCCTCCACAACGGTCGGGCAGGTGCAACCTGCGCCATACGCCAGACCGGCAATGTTACGTTCGCCTCAATTCGAACAGGAGAAGATCCATGACCAACGCAATCAAGCGCACCGCCCTGGCTGCCCTGCTGCCGCTGGCAGCTGCCGCGACTCCGGCGCTCGCCCACGATCACGCTGGTGCCAAGGCCACCTATGCCCCGATCACCCAGGCTGAAGTTGAAGCAGCACAGAAGGCCTGGTGCGGCGCGCTGGTCGCCATTTCAACCGAACATGACACCAAGGGTCACGCCGCTGCCAAGAAGCTGGCCGAAACCGTGCTCGACAGCGCCTATGGGTACGGCATGGGTCCGGTACTGTTCAAGCCCACCCTGACTGTTGCCCCGCAGACCTTCCGCACCACCCGTGACGGCGCGCTCGCCTACTTCGTCGGCGGTGACAAGACTTACCCGACCGACACCGGCTTCGCCCTCAAAAACTGGCGCAAGTGCGAGCCGGTCAATGCCGGCATCGTGATCACTGGCAACTCGGCGATCTCGATGGGCAATGTCTCGATGTGGGATGCCAAGGGCGCCATGACCAAGGTCGACAAGACCTGGGGTTATGTCCGCGGTGCCGATGGCAACCTGCGGATCGTGCTGCACCACTCATCGCTACCCTATTCGGCCAAGTAATTGGCCGGCGCAGGCGGTCGCCGTCCCCCATCCCGGCGGCCGCCTGCAACCCCTTCCGGTCGGAGCCACGTGGTCCGGCCCAATCCCCCGAAAGGTCCCCTCCCATGATCAAGCGTTATGCTGCTTCTGCGGCAGCCCTGGCCGCGTCCCTCGCCCTCGCTGCTCCGGCCTATGCCGGCAACAACGAAGGTTCGCTCCAGATCAAGGCCTTTGCCACCGGCGTCCTGCCCAATGGTGAAATCACCGAAGTACTCACCAACCGGGTTGGTGCCCCGGCCACCAGCGATTCCGCGGCCAGCGATTCGGTCGTTCCGACCCTCGCCATCGAATACTTCTTCTCGCCCAACTTCTCGGTCGAGACGATCTGCTGCGTAACCCCTCATGACGTAACTGGTCGTGGCGGCATCGCCGGCGCCCGCCTGGTCGAAGATGCGATCATCCTGCCAGCCACCGTCACACTGAAGTACCACTTCGACCTGGGCGGCGGGGTAAAGCCCTACATCGGCGCCGGTCCGGCCCACTTCTTCATCTTCAGCGAAGGCGTCGGCAGCGGCGCGGCTGGTCTGGGCGCGACCCGCGTGGACCTGTCCAACGAGTTTGGACTGGCACTGCAGGCCGGGATGGACATTCCGCTGAACGACCGCGGCCTGGGCTTCAGCCTGGATGCCAAGCGCTATTTCGTGAACACCACGGCGAGCTTCTTTGCTGGCAACACTCTGGCACTGCAGACCAAGCACAAGCTTGATCCCTGGGTGGTCAGCGGCGGCCTGAGCTACCGCTTCTAAACCTCGGGCGCTTTTCGTCCCGCTGCCCGCCGCGCTACTTCTGAAGCGCGGCGGGCAGATCGCCAGTCGGCGACACCATTTTCCTACACGACCGAAATCGATTATCTGGTCCGGCTTCTTTCTCTGCAAGGGAGCCGTACGATGCCTATCCTCGAAGCCCTGATCGGCCCGGTCGCCGCACTCATCGACAAGGTGATTCCTGACAAGGGTGCCCGCGACAAGGCGAAGCTGGAACTGCTTCAGCTCCAGGGCTCGCAAGGGCTCGCAGAGATCGAGGCGCGCCTCTCCGCCATCGTCGCCGAGGCCAATTCGCACGATCCTTGGACCAGCCGCGCCCGACCGAGTTTCCTTTACGTTATGTACGTTCTGCTGCTGTGGTCCCTGCCGATGGGGCTGGTTGCAGCGTTCCGGCCTGACACTGCCCAAGCGATTGCGGCCGGGATGACCGCTTACCTCAGCGCGCTGCCCGAAGCGCTCTATGCGCTGTTTGGCACTGGCTACCTTGGCTATACGGCTGCCCGCCAGTGGGGCAAGATTGCAGGAACCGACCGGTAAATGCGGCATGTGACGGTTATTTTCAGGTAAGCTTTATTCGCTATGCAGGTGCCTCGAGCCTGCGGTCTCGACGGATAAGGAGTTGCGCTGCGTGTCCCTGCTGAATGCCAAACCGACCCTGCTTTGTGCCCTCGCCTTCGCCCTGATCCTGGGCGGCTGCTCGGGCCGCGAGGCCGAAATGGCAGAGAAGCTGGCCCAGGCAGAAGCGGCCGCCAATCGGGCCGAAGATGCAGCGAAGCGCGCGGAAGCCGCCGCGAAGACGCTGCCTGATGCCGCGTTGGCGGGCATGCCGATCGAACCGGAACCCGAGCCGCCCTTCAATGACGAGCTCAACCAGGTGGCCGAGCCCGAACCGTCCACCAACGAACCGGGCTGATCCCCGACTTCGGCCATCTCAGGTCTTGCCTAGGCCCGCCGGGCCGCGCATAGGCATTGGCCTGATCAAACAGTCCGAGGATCGCATGGCCGAAAGCAAGGCAGGCAGCCGCACCACAGGTATGAACATCGACACCGCGCTGGTGCGCGAACTGGCCGAAATGCTGGCCGAAACCGGCCTAACCGAGATCGAGGTCGAAGACGGCGAGCGCAAGATCAAGGTTTCGCGCGGCGGCGGTGTTGCCCCCATCGTGCATCAGGTCGCCGCGCCCGCACCGGCAGCAGCAGCCGCTCCCGCCGTTCCGCTGGCCGCGGCCCCCACGCCCGAAACTGCCGCAGCAGATCCCAATGCAGTGAAGTCGCCAATGGTCGGCACTTGCTATCTTGCCGCAGAACCCGGGGCCGCGCCGTTTGTCAGCGTCGGGCAAACGGTCAAGGAGGGTGAGACCCTGCTGATCATCGAGGCAATGAAAGTGATGAACCCGATCGCCGCGCCCAAGGCCGGTACGGTCAAGGCGATCCTGGTCGAAAATGCCCAGCCGGTCGAGTTCGACCAGCCGCTGGTCGTGATCGCCTGAGGCCGCTTCAAACATGGGCATTTCCCGAATCCTGATCGCCAACCGCGGCGAGATTGCCCTGCGCATTCACCGCGCAGCCCACGAAATGGGGATTGAGACGGTGGCGGTGCACTCCACCGCCGATGCCGACGCCATGCACGTGCGGCTGGCCGATCACGCGGTCTGCATCGGCCCGCCGGCCGCCAAGGACAGCTATCTCAACGTCGCCGCGATTATCTCCGCAGCCGAGATCACCCATGCCGATGCGATCCATCCCGGTTATGGCTTCCTTTCGGAAAACGCCAAGTTCGCCGAGATTGTCGAAGCCCACGACATCACCTGGATCGGGCCCAAGCCCGAACATATCCGGACGATGGGCGACAAGATCGAGGCCAAGCGGACTGCTGGTGCGCTTGGCTTGCCGCTGGTCCCCGGATCGGAAGGTGCTGTGTCCGACATCGACGAGGCCCGCAAGATTGCCGAAGACGCCGGCTATCCGGTAATCATCAAGGCCGCATCAGGCGGCGGCGGCCGCGGCATGAAGGTCTGCAACGGCCCGGAAGAGCTCGAAACCCTGATCCAGCAGGCCGGCAGCGAGGCCAAGGCCGCCTTTGGCGACGCCACGGTCTATATCGAAAAATACCTCGGCAACCCGCGCCACATCGAGTTCCAGGTGTTCGGCGATGGCAACGGCAATGCGATCCACTTGGGTGAGCGCGATTGCTCGCTCCAGCGCCGCCACCAAAAGGTGTTGGAAGAAGCGCCCTCCCCGGTTATCAGCCCTGACGAGCGTGAGCGGATGGGCGGCATCGTTGCCAAGGCAATGGCCGACATGGGCTATCGCGGGGCCGGGACGATCGAGTTCCTGTGGGAAAACGGCGAGTTCTATTTCATCGAAATGAACACCCGCCTGCAGGTGGAACACCCTGTCACCGAAGCGATCACCGGGGTGGACCTGGTGCGCGAACAGATCCGTATCGCCGATGGCAAGCCGCTTTCGGTGCGTCAGGAAGACATCGAGTTCAACGGCCATGCGATCGAGTGCCGGATCAACGCCGAAGACCCGTGGACCTTTGCCCCTTCGCCCGGCCTGGTCAGCAATTATCACGCCGCCGGCGGCATGAATATCCGCGTCGATTCAGGACTTTACGCCGGTTACAAGATCCCGCCCTATTACGACTCGATGATCGCCAAGCTGATCGTCAAGGGCCGCACCCGCGAAGGCTGCATCATGCGCCTGAAGCGCGCGCTGGAAGAAATGGTGATCAGCGGTGTGAAGACTTCAATTCCGCTGCATCAGGCGCTGATGAGCGAGCCAGACTTCATCCACGGCGATTACACGATCAAGTGGCTGGAGGAGTGGCTGGCGGGGCGAAACGCTTGATCGATAACCAACTACCCTGCCGACGGAATGTTGCACTCATAATGAGCCGCTCCGTCGTGCAGGCTATGCCAATCCGGTGCAGATATCGTCCACATATCGGCGTCTACCTTGAATCCGGAAGCATCATCTAGACTTCCAACCTTAATCGCCACGAAATCGCGGTTGGTATCGGGTTGGGAGAACAAATGAACACCGCATTGGGCACAAAAGTATGTCCCACCGCTAGTGGGCTTGGCTTTGAAAACCGCTGGAGCCCCCTTAGTGATTTGAAACCCGGGGCGGTCAAATATCCATGACAGGTTCGCCGCGCCTCCGGATACATACTGGCAATCCCGGCAGTGGCACGCGATACCGCCAACAGGCTTCCCCCGGACTTCGTATCGAACGGCACCGCAACGGCAGCCGCCAGCTTTCAAGTCAGGGATAGTCATTCAAGCGATCTATCGATCAAACTCGGCAACAGTGCGGCAAGTTTAGTGCCAATAGGCGACTGGCTACTCCAGCGGCACCCCAGGCATCTGCTTCGCCGTGCGGATCGTCAGCGATGTTTTCACGCTCGCCACGTTGGGGGCCGGTGTCAGCTTGCTGGTCAGGAATTCCTGGAAGCTTTGCAAGTCCTTGCTGACGATCTTCAGGATGAAGTCGATCTCGCCGTTGAGCATGTGACACTCGCGCACTTCGGGCAGGGCCTTCATTGCCGCTTCGAATTCTCGCAGTGAATCCTCGGCCTGGCTCTTCAGGCTGACCATGGCGAAAACCGTGATGGCAAAGCCCAGTTTCGAGGCGTCCAGATCAGCGTGATAGCCACGGATCACACCGGCTTCCTCTAGGCTGCGAACGCGGCGCAGACATGGCGGCGCAGTCAGTCCTACGCGTTGGGCCAGTTCCACGTTGGTCACGCGGCCTTCGGCCTGCAATTCCGCCAGCAACCGCCGGTCAATCCCGTCGAGATTCGCCATAGACACCCACCTTTCGCGCCTTGGGCCACAAGACAATGCCCCCTGCGGCAATATTCACAGCCCTACCTGCACTCACGCGATAATTTTATTGTTTCATATCGCAATCGTCCCGCTTTGCAACGCACCAATCGGAACGCTTTTGCAAAGCCAAGGTTCTGCTACGGCAAGTCGTCACCCGTGCGCCCGGAACCGAGCCAGTAACCATGCATTTTGACGATCGTCTGGCCACCGTTTTGCGCCTTCAGGCGCCGGGGCCGGCGCTCGCCCGCATTCAGTACCGCCAACTGGTCGACCTGCTCGGCACCCAGCCTGCGGAAGCGCGCAGCGATACGCTCGACGCCGCCTATGAGCGGCTGGACGAGCTAAGCCGAACCATCCCGGCGGTCGAACGCGCTGCGGTGATCCGCGACAAGGCGCTGCGTCTGCGCACACCGCGCCTGATTGCCGAACTGGCCAGAGGCGAAGCGGCGGTGGCCGATGCCGCGATCGATGCCGCACGGCTGGACCCGGCAGAATGGTCAGACCTGCTGCCAGCCCTGCCGCCCGCCGCCCGCAATCGGCTGGCGAGCCGCCCGGATCTTGACCAGGCGCTGGTCGAGCGTTTGGCCTGGCAGGGGCTCAGCCGACCCGGTCTGCCGCCGGCGGAACGTGCCGCGAGCGAAGTCCCGGTCGCCGGGACAGAGATTCCGGGAGCACTGCCCGACAGCGCCAGCATCGGTGCCATCGTCAAACGAATCGAGGCCTATCGCAAGTCCCGGGAAGTCGGTGGTCCGGCGGTGCCTGATGCTCCGCGCCTGCCGTTGGGCGAGGATCACGTGCTGTACGTGCCGAGCGAGGCCCGCGCCTTCGATTTCGCCACCGATCCATCGGGCCGGATTGTCTGGGCCGATCCGGGCGTCGCGCCGATGTTGCTTGGACGGGCGCTTGCCAGCCCCGAAGGACCGGCCACCGTCGCTGAAGCGCTGCGGCGCCGCCAGCCCATTGCCGGACAGCGGCTGACGCTGGATGGGGCCGCAGCCATCGCCGGCGACTGGCGGGTCGATGCCGCCGCCCGGTTCGATCCGCTGACCGGACGCTTTCTGGGCCATCAGGGCCGGATGCGGCGCTGGCCAATGCCTGCCAACCATGCGCAGCCGACGCGAGACAGCGAAGCCGACCGGATCCGCCAGTTGCTGCATGAGCTGAGGACCCCGGTGAACGCGATCCAGGGCTTTGCCGAGGTGATCCAGCAGCAACTGTTTGGCCCCACCCCACACGATTACCGCGCCCTGGCCGCGACCATCGCTGGGGATGCCGCCCGGATGCTGGCAGCATTTGAAGAGCTGGAGCGGCTGGCCAAGCTGGAAAGCGCAGCCATGACACTGGAAGGCGGCGAGACCGACCTGACCGCGATCTTCGCCAGCACCGTGGCCCAGCTGAGCGCGCACACCGGACAGCGGGGCAGCGGCTTTGTCCTCGCCCCGCCGGCGGCGCATTGCCATGTCGCGCTGGCGCGGATTGAAGTTGAACGCCTGGCCTGGCGCCTGCTTGCCACGCTGGCCGGCACGGCGGCGCCGGGCGAACAGCTGGCGCTGGTGATCGAACCTGACGCCGGCCAGTGCCGCATTGCCGTAGCCCTGCCTGCCAGCCTGGCCAACCGCAGCGACAAGGATCTGTTTGAGGCTGCACCCGGTGCGGTCCCGCAAGTCATTGCCGCCGGCGTGTTCGGCGTCGGCTTTGCACTGCGCCTGGTCCGTGCCGAAACGGCGGCCTGCGGTGGGCAACTGATCCGCGAAGATGGCTGGTTGATCATGACGTTACCGGACTTGACCGCAGTCGCAGAGGGCCATAGCCAATCGTTCTAAATCGCCTTACGATCCGGGCGGGAGATGGGGACAACACGAACCTTGGCGCAGGCTCGCATTACTGACTTGCCGGTTGCGTCACAGACCGTGCGGTTTGGCCGTGCGTTCGGCCAGCGGTATGTTCTGACAGTCGATACCGAGGAAGAGTTCGACTGGACCCGCCCGATCCGGCGTGAAGGCCATACCTTGCATTCCGTCGCCCGGCTGGCCCGCTTTCAGGAATTCTGCGAGGGACATGGCGTCGTCCCGATCTACCTGCTCGACTATCCGGTGGCCACATCACCCAGCGCGCGGGAAATTTTGGGGCCAGCAGTGGCCGCAGGCAAAGCGGAGGTCGGGGTCCAGCTTCACCCCTGGGTCAGTCCGCCGCACGAAGAAGAGGTTAGTCAGGCCAACAGCTTTGCCGGCAATCTGCCCCCGGAGCTCGAGCGCGCCAAATTCCGCCTTTTGCGTGATGCCATCGAGGAAGGCTTTGGCGCAGCGCCCTTGATCTACCGCGCCGGGCGCTACGGACTAGGTCCAGCAACAGCTGACATTCTGATCGATCACGGCATCGCCATCGATAGTTCGGTCCGTTCGTGCTTTGATTATACCAGCGAAGGCGGGCCCAACTACCGTGACCATCCTGTCCATCCCTGGTGGATCGATCGGCCAGCTGGCCTGATGGAGCTGCCGCTGACTACGATCTACTGGGGGCTGCTACGCCAGTTGGGGCCTTGGCTTTACCCCAAGATGTGGCGCGTGCCGCAATTGCGCGGCCTGCTGGCGAAATTTGCCATGCTCGAGCGGATTCCGCTGACACCGGAAGGCGTCACGCTCGACGAAGCCATCAAGGGCATCGACATCGCCCTGGACCAGGGCTTGCCCGTGCTGGTCTTTTCCTTCCACAGCCCTTCGCTGGCGCCGGGTTTCACCCCCTACGTCCGCTCCGAGGATGACCTTGATGCGCTGTACGACTGGTGGCGGGGCGTGTTCGACTATCTGCGCCGCCGCAATGTTGCCCCCACTTCAGTCCGGGGATTGATGGAAACGGTCACCCTTGCCTAAGCCCGGAGCGCGGGCTAACCGGCGTACTCCATCTGGTTCGATGGGCCTGTAGCTCAGTTGGTTAGAGCTGGCCGCTCATAACGGCTAGGTCGCGGGTTCGAGTCCTGCCGGGCCCACCACCCCTCCAACCTTGGCCGCAGGCATGGGAGGGGGAAATGTATGCGCAAGACAATCGGCATCGCGGCGCTGGGCCTGGTAGCGGCCACTGCAACCACGCTTACCTACAACACGGTTACCTTCGCACCTGAAGGCCTGGCCGATGCCAGCGAGATCAAGGTCGCGCCGGCGCTGGCTCCCGATGCTGCCGCCGCTGCCCGGCGGCTGGGTGAGGCAATCCGCTTCCAGACCATTTCGAACCAGGACCCGGCCCAGAACCAGACTGCCGAATGGACCCGGTTCCAAGCCTGGCTACAGACCAGCTACCCGGCAATCCACGCGATTGCTCGGCGCGAAATCGTGGGCAACGGCTCACTGCTCTATACCTGGCAAGGCAGCGACCCGGCGCTGCAGCCGATCATCCTGATGGCACACCAAGACGTCGTGCCTGTCACCCCAGGGACCGAGAAGGACTGGCGCCACCCGCCCTTTGCCGGCGTGGTCGCCGATGGGGCGATCTGGGGCCGCGGCGCGATCGACGACAAGGGATCGCTCATTGCCCTGTTCGAAGGGCTGGAACTGCTCGCAGTCCAGGGCTTCAAGCCCCGCCGCACGGTGATCGTCGTTTCAGGTCATGACGAGGAGGTTGGCGGAACTGGCGCGCAAGCCGCTGCGGCGAAGCTCAAGGAAGCAGGGGTAAAATCGCTTTTCACGCTAGATGAAGGCAGTGCAATCATCACCAACGCGCCGATTATCAATGGTCCGGCGATCATGATTGCCGTTGCCGAAAAAGGCTATGCCACGCTGCGGGTCACTGCGCGCGCACCAGGTGGCCACTCCTCCATGCCGCCAGAGGAGATCGGCACGATCACACTCGCCAAGGCGATCACCGCAATCCATGCCAGGCAGTTCCCGACCCGGCTGGACCAGCCGCCCCTGGGCACAATGCAGGCGCTGGCGGCAGAGAAAGGCGGCCTGATGAAGGTCGTCGCCGCCAACCCCTGGCTGTTTGGCGGACTGATCAAGCAGCAGATGGCCTCGACCCCGGCCGGGGCGGCCCAGCTCCACACCACGATCGCGCCGACCATGCTGCAGGGCAGTCCCAAGGAAAACGTCCTGCCACAGGATGCCTATGGCCTGATCAATTACCGGCTGGCACCGTGGGACAGCGCCGAGGACGTATTGAACCACGCCAAGGCGGCAACTGCCCGGCTGCCGGTAACCTTCGCGTGGGAACGCCCCCCGCGTGAGGCTTCGCCGGTTTCCTCGACCCAATCCCAAGGCTGGAAACTGGTCCGCGCCGCCGCCGAAGCAGAAGCCCCCGGTGTGCCGGTGGCGCCCTTCATGGTCGTCGGCGGAACAGATAGCCGTTATATGAAGGAGGTCAGCCAGGATACCTACCGGTTCCAGGCAATGCGGCTCTCCACCAAGGAAACCGCCATGATCCACGGCACCAATGAGCACATCTCGATCGACAATCTTGCAACCATGATCCGCTTTTTCACGCGACTGATTGCAACCAGCACCGCTTGAGCCTAAGGGCCCCTCAAGGTCGGGGAGTGGCGCAGCCCGGTAGCGCGCTTGCTTTGGGAGCAAGATGTCGCAGGTTCGAATCCTGTCTCCCCGACCAAACTCCCTGTTTAGCGGCTTTTAGCTCTCACCCACACGGCGGCGCATGCGCTCCGATCCGAGGAAGCCGAACATCACGGCGCCAATCGCAACCGAGACCGCCGAAAGGAATAGGAATCCGGTGTAGCCAATCCCGGCGCCGAGCATTGTCGAGAGGATAACCCCGCCAAAGGCAGCGGCGATGCCAATCGCTGCAGTAATGATGCCCTTGACCGTACCAAACAGGGCAAAGGTAAAGCGGCCCGCCACAAGATAGGCGGCAATGTCTCCCTCGGCACCCTGGCTCAGCCCCAGCAGCAGCATGGCGATGATCACGATCCACAGCGCGTCCGGCTGCGTGCCAAGCAGGGTCAGGCCGATCGCCGGCAGACCCATGGCAATAGCCGCAACCCGGTGCGCCGGAAAGAAGTCGAGCGCCAGACCGCAGCCTAGGCGGCCTGCTAGCACGCCCGCCGCATAGACCGACACCAGCCAGCCCACTTCGGCCGCGCCGACCCCCAGGCTCATCAGCATCGGCTTGGTCTGGAGGCTGACCATCAGGGCGGGCAAGTTGCAAAGCAGCATCGCGCCAACAATCACCCACAGCACCGGTGCCCGGGCTAGAATGCGATAGCTCTCGCGGGTCGACAGCAATTCCGGCGTGATGCCGGCAAAACCAGGTCCGCGTTCGCGCGGCAGCAGCATCCAGGCCGCCGCGCCGAGCACTGCGCTTAACGCAGCGACGGCGAGATAACCGGTGCGCCAGCCTTCCTCATGGATGACAGCGTTGATGACCGGTGCGGACAGGCCGCCAACCACAGGCGCGCCGCCGATCGCCAGTGCAAGGGCAATCCCCCGTGCCGTCATGAACCGCTCGGCAGTGATCCGCGCATAGACCACCGAGGTTGTCGTCGTGCCAACCAGCATCTTGAGCGTGAACAGCGCATAATAGGCGCGAATGTCCCCACCCAGCTGCGAAAAGGCGATCCAGACCAGCGGCATGCCGATTATGCCGACCTGGGCCACTCGGCGCACCCCATAACGATCCGCCATGCGGCCCGAGATCAGCACACCGATCGTTGCTCCCAGCGCGGCAACGCCAGTCAGGGCGAACTGCTGTTCGGTCCACCCGAACTCGCGGGAGAGATGCGGCAGGAACAGGCTGTTGAGGTAAATACTGAGCGCAACGCCCGCGCCCAGCCCCAGGGCTGTCGCCAGCACGGCGCGCCAATGCGCTCCGAATTCAGCTCTGTAGGCAGGTTTCACAAGCTCTCCCCGCAGGACGGTATTCATAGTCCACTGCTAGAGGTCAAGAATACGGACCAAAGTCCGAGCCGGGGTTGCTCCGCGTCTAGCCGCCAGCCAAGGGCCCGCCCTCGTTGGCAACAATCGCCAGTACCCGCCGCCAGGCTTCAACGGCCTGCGCCAGCTGGTCTGGGTCGACCTTGTCGAGCGTATCATCGGGCGTGTGGTGCAGATCAAAGTAGCGGGTACCGTCCTGGTCGAGATCAACCACAGCCAGTTTCTGGGCAGCGATAATCGCGCTGACGTCTGCGCCACCCGTAGCCTTGCCCGCAGAGCGGATAATCCCCATCGGCGCCAGGTCGGCCGCGATCCGGTCAGCCAGTGCGGCATTGGCCGGTCCAAAATCGAACTGCGCGCGCCAGACCTTGTCGGCACCAAAATCGGCTTCCATTGCCAGGCCGTGAGGGCTGCCCTTGTGTGCTTCGGCATAGGCCGCGCCGCCAAACACGCCCACTTCCTCGGCACCGGCCCACAACACACGAATCGTGCGCAAGGGCTTGCCGCCTTTCTGCGCGGCAAGCGCCGCCTCGGTCACGATCCCGCAGCCGGCGGCATCGTCGAACGCGCCGGTCCCAAGATCCCAGCTGTCGAGGTGGCAAGCCACCAGGATCGGCGGCAGCGAAGGATCGCGGCCGGGCAGCTCGGCGATGACATTGCCCGATGGCATCTGCGGCACCGCGCGGCCTTCAAGCTGCAAGGCCAAAGTCATTGGCTTGCCGCGTTTGGCAATCCGGGCGATCAGATCGGCGTCCGGATTGGATACGGCCCCGGCCGGAATTGGTGTTACGCCCTTAGCCCAACCTGTGCCGCCGGTATGGGGGTTGCGCTGCCAATCGGTCCCGATGGAGCGGATGACCACGCCGACCGCCCCCTTGCTCGAGGCAATCGCCGGACCTTGCCGCCGGGCCGCGCCGAAGGGACCATAGCCCGACCCGTCCTGCGCCGCGCGGAAGGCATGGTCGATAAAGGCGATCTTGCCAGCAAGCGAACCAGCCGGAGCCGCCTTTAGCGCATCAAGCGTCGGGAAATAGACCAGAGGCGCGGCAATGCCACCTGCCGGGGTTGGGGCGGAATAGCCCAATGCGGTCACCGCCAGCTTGTGGGGATAGGGAGCAGTCAGGCTGGCGCTATCCGGGCCGCGCACCCAGCCATCGAACTTGAACGGCTCGCTGCGCACGTTCTGAAAGCCCAGCGCTTTCAAGCGCACCACGGCCCAGTCACGCGCCGCTGCCTCACGGTCCGACCCGGCCAGACGCTGGCCGATCTCGGTAGTCAGCCCTTCGGTAATATCCCAGGCCACGCCCGAACCTTCGCGCGGCGGAGCAGCGCTGACTGCGGTGGCGAGCAACAGGGCGGAAAGCGCAGCAGCGCGGGTCAAGGTTTGGATCATGGCAAGGTGCTTTACCGACGGCCCAAGCAAAGGCAATCCGCTTGCCCCCTGCCGCGCCCGCTTGTAGAGGCGCGGCCAACCCCAGTTTCGCGATTTTCCAGAGGACCGCTTCGATGGCCGCTCAGTACGCCTTCGTCATGAAGGACATGACCAAGACTTTCCCCGGTGCGCAGAAGCCGGTGCTCAGCAATATCAACCTGCAATTCTACCAGGGCGCCAAGATCGGCATCGTTGGTCCCAACGGCGCGGGCAAGTCAACGCTGATCAAGATCATGGCCGGGATCGACAAGGATTTCACTGGTGAGGCCTGGCCGGGCGAGAACATCACGGTCGGCTATCTTGAGCAGGAGCCCCAGCTCGACAATACCAAGACGGTGCTGGAAAACGTCAAGGACGGTGCCCGGGCGACTGCCGACATGGTTGAAAGATTCAATCAAATCGGCATGGAAATGGCTGAGGAAGATGCCGATTTCGACGCACTCGGCGCGGAAATGGCCGAGCTGCAGGACAAGATCGACGCGGTCGATGGCTGGACGCTCGACAACCAGCTTGAAGTGGCAATGGAAGCCCTGCGCTGCCCACCGGGCGACTGGTCGGTGGAGAACCTCTCGGGCGGTGAAAAGCGTCGCATCGCGCTGACCCGCCTGCTGATCCAGAAGCCGGACATCCTGCTGCTGGACGAGCCGACCAACCACCTTGATGCCGAAAGCGTCGAGTGGCTCGAAAACCACCTCAAGGAGTATGCCGGCGCGGTGCTGATGATCACCCACGACCGCTACTTCCTCGATAACGTGGTCGGTTGGATCCTCGAGCTCGATCGGGGTCGGTACTTCCCGTACGAAGGCAATTACTCGACCTATCTCGAAAAGAAGGCCAAGCGCCTCGAGCAGGAAGATCGCGAAGAGAGCGGCAAGCAGAAGGCGCTCCAGCGCGAACTGGAGTGGATCCGGCAGACCCCGGCCGCGCGCCAGACCAAGTCCAAGGCGCGTATCCGCAAGTTCGAGGAACTGCAGAACGCGCAGGACAGCCGCACTGTCGGCAAGGCCCAGATCATCATCCAGGTACCCGAGCGCCTCGGCGGCAAGGTGATCGAAGCCAAGAACATCTCCAAGGCCTATGGCGACAAGCTATTGTTCGAAAACCTCAGCTTCATGTTGCCGCCGGGCGGGATCGTCGGCGTGATCGGGCCGAACGGCGCGGGCAAGTCCACGCTGTTCAAGCTCATCACCGGCCAGGAACAGCCCGACAGTGGCACGATCGAGATCGGCAGCACGGTGCACCTGGGCTATGTCGACCAGAGCCGCGACGACCTGAACCCCGCCAACAACGTGTGGCAGGAAATCTCGGGCGGGCATGATTACATGACCGTCAATAAGCAGGAGATGAGCACCCGCGCCTATGTCGGGGCGTTCAACTTCAAAGGCCAGGACCAGCAGAAGAACGTCGGCAAGCTCTCCGGCGGTGAACGCAACCGCGTGCACATGGCCAAGATGCTCAAGCAGGGCGGTAACGTGCTGCTGCTGGACGAACCGACCAACGACCTTGACGTCGAAACGCTTGCCGCGTTGGAAGATGCGATCGAGAATTTCGCCGGCTGCGCGGTGGTTATCTCGCACGACCGCTTCTTCCTCGACCGCCTGGCCACCCATATCCTCGCTTTCGAGGGCAACAGCCACGTCGAATGGTTCGAAGGCAACTTCGCGATGTACGAGGAAGACAAGCGCCGCCGCCTGGGCGACGCGGCCGATCGTCCGACCCGGCTGGCATACAAGAAACTCACCCGCTGACGCGCTAAGGCAAGAAGCTGACGCGCTGGCCGGTCAGGGGATCACCCAGCCCCCCTGCCAGTCGTGCCCGGGGGCGCCGCGCGTAAATTGCGCGCGGCGGTGCCCTGCCTGGGCCAGGTGGAGCCAGTCAAGCGAGGTCGGCTCGATCAGCAGCACGGCGAAATGCTCCCGCGCCGGTATCAACTGAACCTCGGTGGGGCGCAGCCCTTCAACCTCGGGCGGGAGGCCCGACTGGGCTTCCTCAACCGGGGTCCCTGGCGCATCGACAGCAAGATAGCAGCGCCGCGCCAGAGCGGTCGCCGCGCCCCAGGCTGCCTCGGCAAGCAGGCCAGTCGTCTCGATCCGGCCGGGCCCGCGCACCCGCACCTGGACCTTGTCCTGCGGATCGAAGCCCAACACGCTGACCAGGCCGCCCGCCGCTACGGTCGTGACCTTCGGGCTGCGGGCATCGGTGTGGAACCGCAGCAGGGAAAGACCCGGACTACAGTCCCGCAGAACCATCATGCGCAGGTCGCCATCCGCCGTGCCCACCACCGGCATATGCATCGGCGAGCGTCGATCCCTGGCGCCCTGGGTCAGCCGGTGCTCGGCATCGGCAAGAGCTTGCTGCAAGGTTGCAATCATCTGCTTCCGGTACTCCCGTGATTCCTGAACGGATACCCCTAACGTTCATTCACCCTGGCGACAGCGCGAATCGCTTAACCAGCGCCCATGGTCGCCGTCGATGGTACGGCGCGGGAAATGGAGAGCGGCCATGGCCGTGAAGTTCAAGTCTATTTCAGTCCACGTCAGTGCAATGACGCTCGCTGTGGCCACCCTGATGACCCCGATCGCGGCCCAAGCCCAATTGCAGGAACCCGACCGACAGATTGAGGCTGATATGCCGGATCAGGCGCCTCGGGCTGAGCCGCCTGCCCCGCCAATGCCGCCCCGCCTGCAAGGCGACTGGTCGCGCCCTGCAGAGACCCCGGCGCCCGCTGCAGCCCCCGTCTATACCCAAGGCGAGACCGCAGCGGCTAGAAATCGTGGTGACTGGGATCGCGGTCGGCAGAGTGACTGGAACCGCAGCGCTGAAGGCGAGCGACGGATCGAGGGAGATCGTAGAGGCAATGGCAACCGCTGGAGCGGCTGGAACCGCAGCGGCCAGGACCAGGCCACGACACCGCCACGCACCGCCGAACCCGTCCCGCAAACCCCGGTCACACAGGGCCGCAGCTGGGAAGAGCGCAGCCGCGATGGCTGGCGTAACGACGAACGCCGCGCCTGGGCCCGCGGAGAACATCTGCGTAATGGTGACCACGACCGCCGCGATGGTGATCGCTGGCGGCGCGACCGGGACAACCGCGACTGGAAGCGCGATGGTGATCGCTGGCGCAGCGATCGCAAAAGCTGGGGTCATGGCGAAAACCGCTGGCGCCACGACGGCAACCGCTATGGCTACGGCAAGCATTATCGGCGCTGGGACAACCGCTGGCGCGACAATCGTCGCTATGACTGGTGGTCCTACCGGCGCTCCAACCCGCAGCTCTACCGGCACAGCTATTATGCGCCCTATCGCAACTACAGCTACCGGCGCCTGTCGATCGGGTTCTACCTCGACTCGCTGTTCTTCGGCAGCCGGTACTGGATCAACAACCCGTGGCAGTATCGCCTGCCGGATGTCTACGGCCCCTATCGCTGGATCCGGTACTACGACGATGCGCTGCTGGTGAACATCCACACCGGCGAAGTGGTGGACGTGATCTACAGATTCTTCTGGTAAAGTGCCAAGTTAGCAAGGCCCATGAGTGGACGGGCCGAACAGGAGCCCCTGCCTGGACCAGGCGGGGGCTCTTGCCTTAGCCGCGCCCGAACAGACCCATGCGGGCCATCGAACCGTCGCGGTCCATGAATTGATGCTTCAGCGCCGCGGCAACATGCAGCACAAACAATACAAGCATGGCCGTGGCGGTCAGTTCATGCAGGTCGTGGAACACGCCCTGGGTCGCCTTGTCGGCCGATACTGGCAAAGCCGGAAAATCAAACAGGCCGAAGATACTGACCGGCTTGCCTTGCGAGAAGGCCGAGTGCAGCCCCCAACCGGCCACCGGCACCGCAATCATCAGAACATAGAACAGACTGTGAGTCACCCGCGCCAGGGCGGCTTCCCAGGCCTTGAGCCTTTCGGACAGTGGCGGCGGACGGTGCGTCAGCCGCCAGCCGATCCGCACCAAGGTCAGCAGCATGATCAAGATGCCCGTGGCCTTGTGATAGCCCATCATCACGATCCGCTGATCGCGGGGCATATCCTCGGAGACCCAGGCCCCCACAAAATTGCCGATGATCATCAGCGCGATCACCCAGTGCAGGATGATCGCCCCTCGCGAATAGCGCCCCACGCTTTCGGTCGTGCTCATGGTCTAAGAGACTGGCGCAAGGTCCGCTTCACTGCAAGCAGCTTTTGCTTGCCCTTGGCGGCAGGCACGATAGGCATGAAAAGATGGACTATCCGCCCTGCCCCAACCCGGACAAGGCCGCGCTGATGCGCACCGGCGCGCAGGTCCGCCAGCGCCTCGCCCAGGATCCCACCGTTCATCAGGTGCCGGTGGATAAAGCCGAAATCTGGGCCGTTTCAGACTTCGTGAGCGCTGCCGAATGCGCGGAACTAATGGCCATGGTCGATCGGACCGCCCGTCCCTCCGACGTGCTTGACCATGGCTACGGCGCTGGCACCTGGCGCACGTCCTATTCCGGCGACGTCGACCGCGAAGATCCCTTCGTGAAGATGATCGAGCGCCGAATCGACGATCTGATTGGCCTGCCACATGAATTCGGCGAAACCATGCAGGGCCAGCGTTATGAGCCGGGCCAACAATTCAGGGAACACATGGACTGGTTCTGGACCAAAGCTCCCTACTGGAAGACCGAGAGCAAGCGCGGTGGGCAGCGGTCGTTTACCGCGATGATCTACCTCAACGATGTCGAGGAAGGCGGCACCACCGACTTCCCAAAGGTGGGCGTATCGATCCCGCCGCAACGTGGGGCGCTGATCATCTGGAACAATGCGACACTGGACGGATCGCTGAACCAGGACACGCTCCACGCCGGCACCCCGGTCATCAGGGGCACGAAATACATCATCACCAAGTGGTATCGCACCCGCCGATGGGGCTGATCCGCGCGTTTCTGGCAGTACTGGCCTTGGTGGCGGGGCCAGTGCCGGCGCCTGCCCAGGAAGTCGCCACGACACAGGGTGCTGTGGCGAGCTCGACCGAAGATGGGCGGTTGCTTGCCATGCTCCAATCGGCTGCGCGTGCCCAGGCAAGCCTCGATCCGCTCGGCAACCTTGATCGCAGCGAATACCGGCCTGCGGATGGGCTGAAACGGCTGTTCGATGACGATCTGGCCGCAGCGCGGCGCACCGGTCTGCGGCGCCAGCTCGGCATACTGGCGCAGATCGACCGATCCCGGCTGAGCCCAGAACGGCAGCTGTCCTATGATGCCTTTCTGTTTCAGACCCGCGAGGAACTGGGCTGGCTCGCCCCGGACATCCTTGCCCTCACTCAGGTACGCCCGTTCAATCACTTCGGCGGGTTGCATATCGATTTTCCGGCAATGCTCGTACCCGGCGGGTCGCTGTCCTACGAAACAGAGGCCGATTACCGCCACGCCCTGTCCCTGTTACGCAGCTTTCCAGTGATGATGGACCGGGCGATTGGCCGGTTCCGGCAGGGGATGGACAGCGGAGTCGTTGAAACGCGGCAGACGACAGCAAACATGATTGCCCAGATAGATGCGGCCATCGCCTCCGGTCCGCAGGGAACCCCCTTCGCTGCTCCGCTATCGCGCCTGCCAGACGGGATTCCGCTGGCCCGTCAGACAGCAATTCGTGGCGAATGGGTTGCTGCCATCAACCAAGAGATTTTCCCGGCTTACCGGCGGCTGCGAACCTTCCTGGCAGAGGAGTATCTGCCGGCAGCCCGCCCGAGCATCGGCCTATCCGCGATGAAGGGAGGCGACGGACTCTATCGCAAATACATCCGGCGCCACACCACCCTGCCGCTCGAACCCGCCGCAATCCACACGCTGGGCCTGGCCGAAGTGGCGCGAATTCAGCGCGAGATGGAGCAGGTCAAAGGCAAGCTGGGCTTCAGTGGGGGCCTGCCTGCCTTTTTCGATCACATCCGTACCGACCCCCGGTTTCATCCCAGCAGCGCAGAGGAACTCGGCGACGGCTTTGCCGCCGTGGCGCGGCGCGTCGATGCGTTGCTTCCGCGCTACTTCTACCGGTTGCCCAAGGCCGGGCTGGCGATTGCCCCCTATCCCGAATACCGCGGGCGGTTCGAGGCTGGTGGCTCCTATGCGCTTGGCTCTCCGGACGGTCGCCGGCCCGGCGTGTTCTGGTTCAATACCTACGACCTGCCCAGCCGCTTCACCTCCGGCACGGCCACACTCTACCTCCATGAAGGGATGCCGGGACATCACTTGCAGGCCGCGCTGGCTCAGGAGAACACCGCCCTTCCCGACTTGCAGCGGTTCGGCAACATCACCGCCTATGTCGAGGGCTGGGCGCTCTATGCCGAGACACTGGGGTTCGAAATGGGCCTCTATGATGATCCGCTGCAGCACTGGGGTACGCTTGACGACGAGATGCTGCGGGCCATGCGGCTGGTGGTCGATACCGGGATTCACGCCAAGAGCTGGAGCCGCGATCAGGCAATCGCCTACATGTTGAGCAATTCAGGCATGGGCCGCAGCGACGCCGAGGCTGAAGTCGATCGCTATATCGCCAATCCCGGCCAGGCACTGGCTTACAAGATCGGTGCATTGACCATCCAACGCTTGCGACGCGAAGCCGAGACGGCACTTGGGCCCCGGTTCGATCTCAGGGCGTTTCATGGCCAGGTGCTCGACAGCGGCGTGCTGCCGCTGCCCGTGCTTGAGGACAAGGTGCGGCAATGGATTGCAACACAGCAATAAGCGTGGTGTAACAAGCCCATAATTCAGGGGAGACAGTACCGATGTTCAGCTATTTCCTGGCCGCACTGCCACACTTCCTGGCCTATTTCGGTTCAGCGGTGGCGCTCGCGGTGGTGTTCCTGTTCGTCTATTCGCTCTGCACCCCGCACCGCGAGTTTGCGCTGATCCGTGAAGGCAATGCCGCCGCTGCCACGCAGCTCACAGGCACTTTCCTGGGCTTTGCCGTGCCGATGGCCGTGGTGATCGGCAATTCAGTCAGCATCCCCGACATGCTGCTGTGGGGTGCAGTCGCTGCCGTCGTTCAACTCGCCGTGTTCGTTGTGATCGCCCGTTTCTTGTTTAAGGCCGTTTCGGACAAGATCACCGAAGGCTGTGTCGCCTCTGGCCAGTTCGTCGGCGGCATGGGGCTTGGGATCGGCGTCCTGCAAGCCGCGTGCATGGTGCCTTGAGCTGGCTTGAGGAGCAAAGCGCATGAAAAAGCAGCTTTTCCTGACGACGGCCATGGCAGCGACATTGTCCGGCTGCTCGACCAGCGATGACGACTGGGGCAGCGATGTGGTCGCTGATCGTGATACGCGGGTCTGCGTGGACCAGAACGGATACCGGGTCGACGACGATGATTGCGAGCGATCCACCTATGTCCGGACCGGCGGCGCCGGGTTCTTATGGTACTATGTCGGACGCGGCAGCCGCCTGCCCTATTACGGCGATTCCGTGCGCGACCCACGGCTGGGCCTTAAAGGGTCCTATTTCCCCAACAAGGGCGTCAGCTATGCCAAAGCACCGGCAGCGGCAAACATGGCCCGATCAGCCGCTGTTTCGCGTGGGGGGTTTGGATCGAGCGGACGCTCGTTCGGTGGCGGCCGGTCATAACAGGTGAAACGCCGATCGCTGACTCCGCGCGCTGACTGGCAGGCAGCAGTCGAGGAATACGGGCTGATCTGGCACAGCGACGCGGATGGGCCTTACTGGGACGAGAGCGGCTGCTATGTCTTCACGATGGCCGAAATCGAGCGGATCGAGGCGGCAACGGAGGAGGTGCACCAGCTTTACCGGGCAGCCGGTGACAGGATCGCTGGTGACAGCAATCTACTATCGCTCTGCGGCATTCCGCGCGCCTACCACGAAGCGGTTCGCAGCGCCTGGCAACAACAGGTCCCGGCGCTCGACTATGGACGCTTTGACTTCGCCTGGAACGGATCAGGTGATCCCAAGCTGCTCGAATTCAACTGTGACACGCCAACCTCGATGCTCGAGACGGCTATTGTCCAGTGGTACTGGAAAGAAGCCGTCTTCCCGGCAGCTGACCAACTCAACAGCCTGCATGAGCAACTGATAGCACGGTGGGAGGCCATTGCCCCGGCCCTGCCCGGTAGCCGGGTCTGGTTCACGCACTTTGGCGATGCCGCGCACGAAGACACGATCACCACGACATATATGCGGGACCTGGCCGGCCAGGCCGGACTGGAAACGCGCGCCGTGCTGATCGACCAGATCGGGATCGATGCCGACGGGCGGATCGTCGACCAGGAAGACAACCTGATTTCCGCTCTGTTCAAGCTCTATCCCTGGGAATGGCTGGCCAGCGAAGACTTTGGCGAAAAGATCCTGCCGCGCCTTACCGAGACCGTCTGGCTTGAACCGGTATGGAAGATGATGTGGAGCAACAAGGCGGTGCTGGCCGTGCTGTGGGATCTGTTTCCCGGCCACCCGAACCTGCTTCCCGCCAGTTTCGATCCGACGAAAATGACTGGTGACTATGTCAGCAAGCCTGTTCTGGCGCGGGAGGGCGCTAACATCGAAGTCGTTTCCTGCGGCCAGGTTATCGCCCGCAGCGAGGGCGAATACAGCCGCAACCGGCTGGTCTATCAGGAACGCTACCGGCTGCGCGATTTTGGGCACGGCTATCCGGTGCTGGGCAGCTGGACCGTGGCCGGCAGCGCTGCGGGCCTCGGCATCCGCGAGGACGGCCTGATCACTGGCAATCGTGCCCGTTTCATTCCCCACATCATCGAGGACTGACGCCATGACCCGTCTCCAGGCCGCCACCGACACCTTCCGCGAACTGGCGCTGATTTATGCAACGTTGCTGCTCGTCAGCGCCGGATTGTTGATGCAGTTCGAGGACATCGACTTTGGCACTGCCCTGTACTGGGCCGCAACCACCGCCACTTCTACCGGGTACGGCGATATCAGCCCGAAATCGCCCGAGGGTCGGTTGGTCGCCGTAACACTGATGCATTTGTCGATCTTTGTGGTGGCCCCACTAATCGTGGTCCGGTTGGTTGATCGCCTCAACGCCAACCGTGACGCCTTTACGCACGAGGAGCAGGTCCACATTCTCGAAGGCATCGCCCGGATCGAGGCGCGACTCGATGCGATTGAAAGCAAGATTCGATAGGTGCCTTGGGGAAACGGGCAGCAGGTTACTTGCAGATTGACACGCAATATGCGTGAAAATAGGCGGTCAAAAGGCACAAACCTACCAATTAAATAAGTACTTACACTTATTTTCATAACCTAAAGTCTATATGGCAGCCCCCCTGCCATGAGCGCATCGTTAGCTCGTTGATAAAGCAAAATGGGGGGCAAAAACAGTTCGGCCTCGCCGGGCCTTCTCCACGCGCATGTCAACTACATATAGTTATGGAGGATGTCATGGAACTGGTCTCTCCTTTCCAATATTCGCTTATCTACAACGCATTTTCTTTTACTTTTGCCACAATGGCCGCTGCAACTCTTTTCCTGTGGCTCGGCAGATCACAAGTTTCTGCAAATTACAAGACAGCTGTCACGATCTCGGGCTTGGTCTGCGCCATCGCCGCCTATCACTATTGGCGGATCTTTGAGAGCTGGGAAGCTGCTTATACGGTTAAGGACGGGGTGGTCGCGGTAAGCGGTTACGCGTTCAACGATGCTTATCGCTATGTCGACTGGCTCCTGACCGTCCCTCTGTTGCTGATCGAGCTCGTTCTCGTGATGCGCCTGAGCCGCGAGGAAACAGTCAGCAAGTCGGTCAAGCTTGGTTCGGCCGCCGCCCTGATGATCATTCTGGGTTACCCAGGCGAAATCGCCACCGACATTCCGACCCGCGCCCTGTGGGGCACGCTGTCGGCTATTCCGTTCCTTTACATCGTCTGGGAACTGTTCAGCGGTCTTGGTGCATCGATCGAACGTCAACCCGAAAGCGTGCGTGAACTGGTCAAGAAGGCCCGCCTGCTGACCTTCGCTTCGTGGGGTTTCTATCCGATCGTCTACATGGCACCCTATGCGAACATTTCTGGCGCAAACGCGGAAACTGCGATCCAGATCGGCTATACGATTGCCGACCTGGTTGCCAAGGCCGTGGTAGGCATCCTGATTTGGGTCATCGCTGTCCGCAAGTCCGAAGCGGAAGCTGAAAAGGCCTAACGGAACAGTCGTGAATATGACGGCAAGCGCCCGTCTTGCTCACGAAACGGTGCGGGGCACCGGTGTACTCGAAACGAGTGCCCCGGTGCCCCGGCTGTTTTGGCCGGCCGCCGCCCTTTTCGCGTCAATCGCATTGGCCGGACCATGGCTCAATCCTGATCTCATCACTGTTGGCGCGCTCTTGATTATGCTGCTCGGCGGTTTGCCGCATGGCGCATATGATCTGGCAATCGGCCGCCGGTTGCTCAGCTTAAATCTCAGGAAGGCCTTACTGCTACTGGTGGCCTATATCGGTGTAGCCGTGTCGATGGCCGCACTCTGGCTGGTCGCGCCAACCATTGCTTTGGCCGTATTCCTGCTCAGCGCCGCACTGCATTTCGGCGAAGACTGGTCCATGCTCGACACCGGCTTGCTGCGTGCGACGGCCGGAGCATCGGTGATTGGCATTCCCGCACTCTTCCATCGCGAAGCGGTCAGCGACCTGTTCACCCTTATGGCGGGACCACATGGCGAACTGGTGACGCGCGTGGCGATCAGCTGCGCCCCGGTCGCCATCCTGGTCATGCTGACAGCGCTCGCCAGGGCCTATCAGCAAGGCGATCGCCAGTGGGCTTTAGCCCAGTCGACCGCCTTTGCCGGACTGGCACTACTGCCCCCGCAACTTGGCTTCACACTGTTTTTTGTATTCCTGCATTCACCCCTGCACATGCGCCAAGTACACCGCATCCTGCCCGACTGGTCGCCTGGCAAACTCGCTGGTTATGGCGCCGCCATCTGTGCCGCGGCTTTGCTGGGAGGAATTATGGTGGTGGACAACCTGATGGCAGAACAGCCGACCGGAGCTTTGGCAGGGGGCTTCCAGATACTCTCGATCCTGGCCGCCCCGCACCTCGTACTGCACTGGTTCATTGACAGGGCTAGGACAACGCCTCGGCAATAAGCTTGCGGGTATTGGCGATCCCGTACAGCGCGATGAAGCTGCCCATGCGCGGGCCCTGCGGCGAACCCAACAGTGTTTCATAGAGGCACTTGAACCAGTCGCGTAGAGCCTCGAACCCATA
>Ga0315901_10000347_pt1 | contig 69239 bp, 65 predicted proteins | sample LakEriMetagenome_10_FD_203761 | JGI IMG/M metagenome (GOLD analysis project Ga0315901, IMG submission 203761) | Freshwater fungal communities from buoy surface, Lake Erie, Ohio, United States - Buoy 2 MA116 | ecosystem: Environmental > Aquatic > Freshwater > Lake | place: USA: Lake Erie, Ohio... | reverse complement strand
GGAAGTAACATTGGACATAAGCGGGGACTCCTTAAGAGAGTTTGGATAGAAACAAGGGCGCACCTTGAATCTACCCGCTCAAAGACCCGCGCAGGGAATCCAAGTTTCAGGCTCGTGTACGCTTACGCTCTGGCGAACTGTCGTTGACTGATGAAGCGTTAGTCTTTAGGTGAACGCTTACCACCTACCCGCTGCTGCTAATCCAAGAAGTGGGTGGCCCCCTCCGATTTCACTCAGGTTCCAAAAGCTTTTCGTTTTTCCGGTTTTCTTCCCATAAGGGCAGCCCGGATCTTCCGCCACGCAACTCGATAAGCGTCGTAAAACTCGTTTTCTGCGCTCCAGTGTACAGATCAAATACATCGAGCGTAACCTCATGAACATTGCGCCAAAAGACGGCTACTTTATCTTCAAAGCAGTAAATCCCTACTAAACCTCGTGGGTCCAGTTTTGAGCTACCTTCTATCTGACGACATTTACGAACGTCTGCTTTCCACAAGCCAAGACCTGATTTGTCAGTACAGAAAAGAGTTGGTGAACCGTCGATCGGTAACACAGCAAGCAGACGTTGCCCGTCTCTAGCGACCTGTAATGCGATACAGTCGACGTTAGAGTCGTTTTTAAAGAACGTACCATTTTCCGCACAAGAATCCCACCAAGTCTTTGTTCCGTCGAACACCATCTGCCGTCCCTCTGACTCCAGACTAATGTACTCCGGAGTAAGTTCATTTATCTTAAGACCAGTAGGGTGACGAACATCATCGGTTTCCGAAAATTCCTTGTATGAATGTATTGAGAAATCTAACTTGGAATGAAGAAGAAATTCAGTCCACCAGTCGGGGAAAGGAATGACAAGTCTACCTGAAAGAAAGCCGCAAAACTGTGCTCGCGAGAGTTGCTTTTGCTCTACAGTCGAAAAAGATCTTTCTTCCTCGTTCTGAATAATCCACTTTGCATAAATCGAAATTTGTGCATTTGAATGGACCGCAAGTCGTTCAACTTGCGATTTTGATATGTCTTTAAAAAAATTCTTGACGCCGTTTGGGCTATTAAGTCCGTACGCCAAGAAATAAGGAAGTCTTGCTTCGAGGTCGTTATCCGAAATCAAACCTAGTGCAGACAGCAGAAGAACGCATTTTATGATCATTTTACGGTATTACTCCTATCCTTCTCCTTTTTGCAGCCGCAACAATTCCATTCGAATTCTGCGGATCTAGAACCCGTCGCAATAGCGTTGTCTCCCCAGAAACCGGGAGGCCCATTTTTACCATCCATTGAATAAAGCGTGCCAGCCGTGGTACCGCACCCTGTGTCTGAACCGTAATATGTCGTAGGTTTTGGTGCCCAAGCGTGTTGTGTCGAAAGATCACCTGTTACACTGTCCTCGAAAAACCGCAAGTCTCCATCTTGTCTAGATATGCCGCAGGTTTCGTTTGCACGCGGACCACTATTGGCGTCATCATCGTAACTTGTTCCGCCCATGGTAGGAGGGTTGGTAGGAACAGGATTATTAAGGCCAACCCTCCAAGCTTCGTAGTATTTGAAGGTTTTTGGTTCTTGAAGATTGCATAGACAATGCCTTCTTGATGCTTCTGGACAACCTTGGACAAGTATCAACCAAACCAAGCAAGATCCAGGCTGACAAGTTACCGTTACCTCTTGCACGAGATAGCCCTTTGTCTTGTGGCGATTAGGCAAGCGAAACTTAAATTTTTTGCTAGCTGTACCTCCGTTTTTGCCACATCCACCATCACGGGTTGTTGAAGCATCCAAGACCGTCGGTTGGCCGTAGGCCGAGTAGGCGTAACGCTCGGCGATAGAGCCCGTGGATGTCGTTACAGCGGTGATGGAGTATTGTTGGTTGCAACAGATGGAACTAGTGCCAGTCGAAGATGAGGGCCAAGAATCCCCATGCAATTCATGGGGCGAAGCGATGGCAAGGACGTTTTGAGTCGTGGGGCATGCAACATCGATGCCACTCGATACGTGCGAATCTCCCGCGCAAGCATGCGCGCGATCTGCACAGAGCGATAATTTGCACGGAATCGATGAAGCGACCATGCAGTGCATTGTAAAGGATCCGCAATGCACGGTGCAAACTTTTTCACCGGGAGACCGCAGTTTTTCTCGATTCTGACGCCCAACGCATCGCGTCCCTCTGACGCCTGATGCACTCCATTGCTGTTCGAGAAATTTGTCTTCCTCCAGTCTCACGCCTCAAGCCTCCCGCCTGTCTTCACCGCTCTGGCGGACCGTCGTTGACTGATGGAGGGTTAGTCTTTAGGTGGACCTGATGCCTTTCGGGCGGTTTGAAGAAGAAAAAACATAATGGATTCATTGCTCATTCAACGGAAATGGTGGCTGGCTCTCTTTTCTCTTTCGCTTTGACTATATGAAACCTCCACCGATTAGGATCACTGCGAGGATCACCGCTACAATTACGCCTAGCAAACACGACGCGAAAAATCGCGTTGGCATACTTGCACGCAAGCAGTGAAAAAACGGAATGCCGATGAGTGAGCCAAAACCGAGGATCGCCAAATTGACATTGGGAAAAGAACCGCGTGCGATTCGTTCATCAATTGATAATCGAATAAGTCCAACACCGATCGCAACGAACACGAAATCCATTATCAACTCGAGAATCGAAAATGTCCACCCTCTATCTTTATCTGGCACTTTAATTACTGCCGCATACGTCCGAGTCGATCGGTTCCCATTCATCACACTCACATCGATATTCATCGGTTTTTGAGTCACTCCTCCAGCCTACACAAGATTTAACTTTTTTACGCTTTTTGCAGCTATTCATTCGATGATCGAAACCAGGGGCCCAAACGCTCGGCCTGTGGGATATGTTGCATTTGGAGAGCTGGCATGCAGATGCAAAGTTGCTGTTGCACGACGGTGATCCATCACAACTATTTGATGGGATTGCCCGATATTTATCGTGCCTATCCATAAAATTGTTGTAGGCTTCAATATTGTTGACAATGCATTCGCATGCCGATTGCGGAACCAATACTGGTGAATTAATTGTGAACCCACCTACCCTACTAGGACTAACTGAGTCAATCTTGCAGCCACCTGTTTCACCCTGTCTTGGTGATATTCCCCATGCATGAAGATGCTTGGTAACGGGACCGCTTTCATTCCAATACTTAACCATCAAGCCACAGTGATAAGCATTGGTTCCGGGAATTCCAAGACCTCCAGTCCATGTGCACTCAAATGCCAAGATACATTTCCCCCTCGGAATAATGTATGGAGGTCTTCGCGGAAAAGAAATTGGTTCGCCAATGATCTTGCCTTCCCAGCCAGTCGGGTCAACGCTCATCAACGCTCTGCCGCCTGCGAACTCATATAGCCCCCAGGGGCTTCCTTCAAACCCAATCGGGTCTCTAGTGAGGAACCTCCCCGCACTCGGGCTCATCCACCTTGCCCTGAAGTGATGCAAGCCCAGCGTCGCATCCCATTCACGGCCCGTATATGTGTAGCGATTGTTGATCGCCGAGGAACTGAGCACAGAAGCCGAGGCATCGAGGACCGTCGGTTGGCCGTAGGCCGAGTAGGCGTAACGCTCGGCGATAGAGCCCGTGGATGTCGTTACAGCGGTGATGGAGTATTGTTGGTTGCAACAGATGGAACTAGTGCCTGTCGAAGATGACGGCCAAGAATCCCCATGCAATTCATGGGGCGAAGCGATGGCAAGGACGTTTTGAGTCGTGGGGCACGCAACATCGATGCCACTCGATACGTACGAATCTCCCGCGCAAGCATGCGCGCGATCCGCACAGAGCGATAATTTGCAGGGAATCGATGAAGCTACCATGCAGTGCATTGTAAAGGATCTGCAAAGCACGGTGCAAACTTTTTTTACCGGGCGACCATAGTATTTCTAGGGTCTGACGCCCAACGCATCGCGTCCCTCTGACGCCTGATGCACTCCATTGCTGTTCGAGAAATTTGTCTTCCTCCAGTCTCACGCCTCAAGCCTCCCGCCTGACATCACCGCTCTGGCGGACTGTTGTTGACTGATGGAGCGTTAGTCTTTAGGTGAACCTATCATCCCCTTCCGATTAGAGGTTTCTCCCCACTGATTCTGCGGAAGCCCCATTATCTAGATCAACCAATCAAACAAGGAGTCGATTTCCTTAGCCCTTTGATCTTAGTCATGTTGCGATCTCCCCCAGGAATCCAGTAGCAGACTTGTAGAGAAAGTGGTTTTTTGGAATCAGCAGAAGCTTATTCACAAGTACCGCTTTTTCATCAAGTGGCAAATCATCTACCACGCACGTAAGTGCCACAATCGCATTTGCACCATCGACTCCAAAGATCGATGGTGAAAGGATTGCATTGTCCAAAATTATTGTTAGTGCATCGAATGATCGAAGATCCCGATACAACAACTGAATGCAGACATCGAGGAATCTATGGCATACGTCTCTCTTCAATATGGAACGGTACTTGGTGACAACTTCCATCGCGAGCAACCTAAGTTGCTCACGGTCAAAATCAGCATGGTCAAATTCACATGTGTCGCGAATCTGACGCAAACGCCCGATATGTTCAAATCGTTGCAAAAAGCTTTCGAGTTCCATTTTCGCTTTCGAAAATTGAGCTTCAGAATTTGCTAAACACACATCCAAAACGCATCAGGCTATACCATTTCTATCGTAAGGGATGTGAAACCACAACGGAAGAATCGGCATCGGTGGCCATGGAATTCGAGGCCAAGCAGGCCACCATGGTCGAGGTGTCACTGGTGGCGGGAGGGGGACCGTTGGAATCACTGGGGATGGCAAAGGAACAGGAACAGGATTTGGGTCAGGCAGAGGCCGGTCTCTGCCGTCAATACTATCTTCCGCTCTTTCGCGATAAGCTCGGCAAAGTGTAAATCGATCTCCTCCTGTGTACTCTACCTCAAGCACCCGTTTGATCGTGCCGTCTGAAACAAGCTCGTCTACCTTGGTGTTCACATTCTCAACTCCCGAGTCCATCACCGCAGATGGAACCGTATTTTTGGGAAGTGCTTTTACTGCTTGCTGCAAGATCGCTGCAGTGACTGTTGTATCGAATCTCTCGCTGAGTTGCCAAGATAGTATACCGCGTCTCTAAGGCGATGGTCGTAAGAGTTTTGTCTGCGCTTCGGAGCAATCAAAATCGATGCGATGCTTTCTGTATGGACGACTTGTACGGACCAAGCCCTCTAGCTTGGGCAAGAATTACGTTCCGTTGCGGCCCCCGGGATTCCCTACCGAGCTGCGAGTTGGACAAGCCATTGGAGTTGGGGAAGCCATGCCTAGCTCGTTCACCCGCCTTAGCGGATTCCGGCTGTTTTAGACCGATTCACTGCTTGGGTTCCGTCCTCATTCTTAATGGATGCAAAAGTGCAGCGCAGTGAGAAAAAATTGATTTTCCCCTGCTCGGCGTCGTTTCGTGATCCAAATGGGCAATCATGTACCTATGACAACTGCAACAGCACTGGATGAAATCTTCAACTCGGTAGGAAGTTGCCTTTCTGTAGAGGCGGCGTCCAAACTACGAGACCTACGAATTTCAGAAGCATTACAGTCTCAACTCGATTCCTGGGCCGTCCAAAATTCCGAGGGCAAACTCGGGAATGAGGAGCGTCAGCAGTATGAATCCATTCTTCGGACGCTGAACTTCGTCGCCGTTTTGCAAGCCAAGGTCAGGAAAATCGCTGAACAACCCAGTGGCTCATGACGATTTCAACAGTATTGCGAAGGCATGTTATTGAACGAGCAGGTGAAACTCGACACTTTTCCCACTGACGCCGATCATCGGCGGGTTGTTTTAAACGTCGACATGAAAACACGCACTGATCGCTCGCACTAACGACCTGTTTTCGTTATTTGGAAGTTTTCTCGCGTGGGAAAACTTGCCGTTTAGCGAAAACAAGCTATCTTTTCGTGTTCAAGGCATTTTTCCCACGAGAGAAAATGGACGAAAACACGAAAGTCACCCCCCAGTTTATGCTCGATCGGCTGCGATCCGGTGAACCGCTGTTGCCCCCGCTGGTCATTCGTCATGCGAGTTTCGAGTCGGACCGAGCGGTCGACGCCATACTTGAGGTGGCGTTCAATGGTGCCGCCGATATCGAACGATTCAACGTTGAGTGCAAGACTCGATCCACGAAGGACGATTTTCAAAAAGCCACTCAGCAAGCCGCAGACAACGCCAAGCGACTGGGGTGTAATCCGTTGATCTTCCTTCCGTACTTGTCACCGGATCGACTAGCAGAACTTGAGGGTACGGCGGTCAGCGGAATCGATTTGTGTGGCAATGGCATTGTTTACGTTCCCAACCGTATCTGTGTCGTGCGTACAGGTCAACCAAATCGCTATCCCGATTCAAGACCAGTCGCGAATCCCTTTCGAGGGCGATCCGGACTTGTTGCGCGGATGCTGATCGAAAAGCCCAATTGGGAAACACTGAGCGAATTGACTGAAGCAATCGGGAAGCATGCGCAATTGAAGGGCCCTTCGCTTTCTCAAGTTTCCAAAACGATCTCCGCATATGCTGAAGAGTTGCTCGTGATCAAGGAAGGCAACACTATCCGACTCGCAGATCCCATTCGGATGCTGGACCAACTGGGCAAGAACTGGCGATTGAACCCATCTGGTCGAAATCGCTTCTATCGCAGTTCAAAGGGCACGCTGAAGTTAAGTGGACTATCCAACTCAGCAAAACTTGCGTGGGCGTTAACCGGCGAGTCCTCGGCGACTCGCTATTGCACCATCGCTCAAGGCGGACCATTGAAAGTGGCTGTTAGCGACTTGAAGTTGGCTGAATCGCTACTTTCGTTGACGCCTGAGAGCGTCCCCAGCTTCGCGGATATCGTACTGATCGAAACGCTAGACGACGCAGCGTTCTTTGCCAACCAGCAAGACGAAGATGGGGTTCGCTACGCTAGTCGAATTCAGACTTGGCTTGAGCTTAATGCAGGCGACGCCCGTAAACGCGAAACAGCCAAGGATCTGTATCAGTCCATCATCAAAGCAATGAAGGCGTAGCTGTAATCATGGATGATCTATTGTGGCCGCACTTTCAGCCGCTTTGGCGAGATCTCGTTGCTGCTTGTTCGACCAACAAACGCGTCAAGCACAAACCATCGCTGGGGGAACAAGGAGTTCACGGCCGGACCAATCCAGAAGCAGTTGGATCAGAGCTGCATCCATTTCAGTTTTCATTCGATGAAGTCAAGTTGGTCGTCCCGAACCCTGTCACTTGGAGTGTGATGAAGCTGACTGCGACCCGCGATCGTTGGGTCTTATCGCAGGATCTAGCGCGTGATGAAGAATTTCGGGAGTTCAGTCGTTTTCAAGCCGCCAAGCATGCTCAAGATGTGTACCGGGTGATTGCCATGATGACGATGGAAGAGCGTGATCGTGCAAGTGAAGTAGTCGAGTCTCTTAACCGAACTGACGCATTCGAAGCAGCGAAGCAGTGCTGGCGGAACGACTTCGCAGACAACCCGATCCCTGTTGTTCTAGAGCTCGGTACGAAATGGCAAGCTGGCGATGTAGCAACCATTCGTGGAGTGTTGTCAGGCTGGTTCGGTTGAAAACCGCTAATATCTCTCAGCATTTGCTTAGCGAGTGTTTATGCTCGTGGTTTGGCTAATCTCTCAGACCTGTACATTCCGATTGTCGACACAACCTGCGTTTATGACGGCGCTTCCTTCCCGCCAATTCCAATCGCTGAGATTGACGGTGAAAATGAACTGGTCTTAGACTTCGATCGCTGTGAACGTATTCAACTGCATCGTAAGGACACATCCAATGATTAGAAGCAATGCTCGAGACTCATGGCGTGAGGGGCAAATCGTAGAGCTGTCGCCAGAAGAAGCGACAGCGGAATTAGAAGCCAACTTAGCCAAACGGGAGTCCAAGATCCCGAGCAGTACCAAGTAGTTTACAAAGCCCCCCACTTCGCTCGACCCTCTGTGTTATCGTTGGATCATCAGTTTCAAGTTCGTGAATCAAGCCTGCTGTGGCTCAATTCAACAAGTACATAAATTCCTCTTGCAACTCGTTTTTCACCTTCTCCAATTCCAGCGACAGGATCTATTTTGCGAGATCTGGAAATTGGAGAGCAAAGTTATCTACGGTCGTAGTTCCGCCTTCGAGCAAGAGCTGTTCATAGGATTCGCAAGCCGCGATCACTCTGCGCCATAAGGCCGCATATTACAATCCCGACAACAGTACCTATTACGATTTCCCCAATGGAAGCGATACAGAGCCTGAAGCGGTCACTGGACCAAATAGTGATCAAACCCCAAATACGGCGGTTTATGGTGCCAGTTACTTCTCAGGTCCAGCGAATGTGAATATGGCGGGTTGTTTGAGTCCCTATGGCGTAATGGGGATGGGAGGCAATGTTGCGGAGTGGAACGAGGATACCTTTGAATTCGACTACGATCCTGTTGAGAATCGAATCACTCGTGGTGGTAGCTGGATGGACAGCGCTAACTTTCTAAAAAGCTCTTCTTTTAACCACTTTAATCCAACGAGCGCTAGCGGTGGGGAGCTTCAAGAATTCCGGGTTGTAACCTTAGACACAACCTATGGAGCTGTCCCCGAGCCCACTTCGATGGCGATCTTTGGGCTTGGTGCACTAGGGATGGCTTATCGCGCTCGACGTAAGAGCAAGGCTCAGGCATAAGCAAGCTTAGTCATTACCGCTGAGTCGCTCGCGTCGCGGCGGAAAAGGTCGCTTCGATTTGATCCCGGAGCAAGGACGAGTTGTCCGCCGCCTGCGGCGGACGCGAGTGATTTTGGACGGGATTGACCATATTGACGGCATTGACGGTATTGACAGCGGACATTGTTGACGAGGTTGACCTCGTTGGTGCTTGGCCTCATTGGGGCTTGGCCGTCAACAATGTCAATGTGGTCAATTCGGTCCGCTGTCAATGCAGTCAATCTTGTCAACACCGTCAATGCCGTCAAAGAGAACGCCGCCGTCAGGCGGCGTTGCTGTTTTCTCTTGGCGAAACATCGCACTAGATCCCAGTGTCTCCTTTGCGCGCAAATCCCGAGAGAATCTCGGGGTAATAAGACTCGGGTGATAACCCGTAAATTCCCGGTGAGCTAGAGCGGAGTTTGGATCTGGCAACTGAACCGCTGGTTATAGAAAAGTCTCGAACTTCATCACCCGGACGAAAACTGGAAAACCAAAATGACCTCCAGGTTTTGCCCCGCGCGACAAAAGCGCGAGTTTTGGAGCCTCTTTTTCATAATCGGCAGGTCACGCCCGCAAACTCTTGGGCAGTTCGATTCCCCTAGGTCAACGATTTCATTGGCGTTTCGCATCGTCACGGTGCGCGAGAGTCGCTTTTTCTCTACTCCATAACCCGCGAAACGCATGAAAGACAACTGACCCTCGGGTTATGGCCGGCGCGATGGAGGCGCGAATACTGAGCGTGCGGCAGCAGGTTCTGTCAGGTTCAACGTACAGTGCTTTTTGCCGGAATGTTATGCTCGGTTCAGTCGACCTGAGCGTTGCGTTGTGATAACCTCAAGTGTGACTTTTGTTTCCGCCTCGCTAGTCGCAGAAGAATCCTTGGTTTGTCGACTCAGAGATTATGACAAAACGGAACATGCAAACTTTATCGATGATTGCTCTGGCCACGGTTGCGTTGATTGTCGCTGCCTTTGAGCTTCGCGAACTCTTTATTGGCTGGTACTCTGAGGTCACTCCGAGTCTTACATGGTCAAACTATGTAACCGGTGGCATGCAAATCGCGCTTTGCACTTTGGTTGCTTTGCTAACTGTTTGTAGACTCGCTTTTCAGACTTGATTCAATCCCGGCCCCGGCAGAGATTCCTGCAGAGTGTTGGTAGCAGCGTGCTTGTTCTCTTTGAACCTGCCATTTGGTATAATAACCTCATCGTGATTCCTATCTCGTACAGGGGACTTAAACGCCACAAACCAATGCCCATGACGGGCGTACCCCAAGCGATGCACCCAAGTTGCCGGTCGGCCGTGAATTTGAATCATTATTGTTATTGCGGCGACTGGGTGATCGTGGTCGTTATCGGAACAAAGAGTGCTTGATGGCAATCTACTACATTGAGACGACAATTCCGAGTTTCTACCATGAGGTGCGAGTTGAGCCGGAGATGGTGGCAAGACGAGACTGGCCGTGATGATTGCTTGGAAATGCTGAACACGATTGAGATGTTGGAATTGAATGCCCCTGTCTTTGAAATCGTCGAGGCCTACTTGGCAAACAAACTGATGCCAGCCGACCCCTTCGGAGACGCGTTGCATTTGGCACTAGCCTACTACCACCGTTGCGACTTCCTCGTAACTTGGAACTGCCAACACTTGGCAAATGCAAACAAATTTGGGCAAATTCGCCGAGTCAATGGTATACTTGGATTCTTCACTCCAGAACTAGTAACTCCAATGGAATTGCTCGGGGGAACCTAATACCATGACGACTCCGCCAATACTCGAAGAAGTGCGAAGGGTTCGGCACGAGATTTCCGCAGAAGTCGGACACGATCCGAAACGACTGCGCGAGTATTACTCAAAAATACAGAAGTCGGTTCGGTCGCGGACGATCAACCTGGCAGATCAAGGACCGTATGGACGAACCAAGGATTGCACCGAAGCCGACGATCAGCCGACTTCTGATGGTAACTCTATCCGTCGGCATCGCTGATGCCAGACGTTCGTCGATAAAGCGCGCATCATGGCAGAAGACGAATTCCAAGTTAAAAGTAGATCGGCAACTTGGTCAGTGTCCGGGCTGGCTGAATCAGGTTGTTATACCGCCATGTTAGTGCGATCGATTGCCTCCATTGCGATACTTCTCACACTCACCGGATGTGACGGTGGCCGGGGGGTGGGACCTTCGACCCGATCTCGACTAGAAACGGCTGTGACATCTAACGCGGCATTCTTCGATTTCGCGGCCGATACTTCGTTCGCGTGGGACCGGGTCTACATCTTCGATTGCTATTCCAGCCGCGCGTCGGTAGAGAATGCGTTGGGCTTTTCGTGGCCTGACTTCAGCAGTACCCAGATTGAGTCCTCTGATTCAGTCGTGCTGGTCGTCTTTGTTCAGAATGGAAAAGTCGTTGGTTGGTACGAACAGCCGCGATCTATTGAGTTGGGAGGACTTGCGAACGGCAAAGGCTACAGTCGGTCTGAGGCGGTGTTCAACATTGATCGCAGCACTGGAAAAATTGAATTGATGTTTCGCAATCCCACGTCCACCAGCTCGGGATAAATCGGGTAAGCTTGCCCGTTTCCGGGTACCCTCCCTACGCCACCAAGCATGCTGGTCCGGCCGCGTTGCTTCAACGCACAGGAGTCCGGCGGCGGTTCCATGAATATGAGCGAGTTCTGCCCAGAGGGTTTTCAGACTCAAGACACCCTGCGAAGCTAACCAATCATTCGTCATCCCGACACCACTTGCGATCGTCTTGGCCATGTTGCCAAGGTCCTTTGCGACTCTTACCGTGCCGGATCGCGGGACGTTGGCCCTCGCGCAGTTGCCTTCACCTCGTGCTTGTTCCCTTGAAGTGGTCATTTGGTATACTGATCTCCTAGAGATACCTATCTCGCACACGGGGCTTAACCCCCACAAACCGATGCCCATGACGGGCGCACCAATGGCATGCACACGACGCCCTTTATCGGCCGTATTGACTTGCGTTGAGTTGACCGCTCGCACTGGCTGAATTCGGTCGTTCTGCATGTGAGCACAAAGGAACTGAGAAATGTACGAACGGTTTGACCTTTTGAATCACGCCCTTGCTCATCGAGATTGTCCTGAGAATCTGACTGTGCAATGGCTCACTCAATTGGTAGGTCAGGTGAGGAATGAAATTGATATCCACAAGAATTTCGGAGAAGACGAAATAAGAAAGGCCAAGCCGACATGACAGAATCCAATGACATCGCACTTGAGGTTCGTGAGTTTGTAGGTCACGCAAAGACAGTGATTCTTTCGACCGTCTCGGAACAAGGTGAACCGAACGCTAGCTACGCACCTTTTGTCGAACATGCAGGTGCGTTCTATGTGCTGATCAGCGGACTTGCCAAGCACACCTCGAATTTGCTCACGACCGGACAATGCCACGTGATGTTCATCGCCGACGAAAAAGACTCGGTCAATGTGTTTGCTCGCAAGCGGGTAAGTTACACTTGTGAGGTATCGATTATCGAGCGTCAGGAAAGTACGGCCAACGTTGTCTTTGAGAAGATGCAAGAGCGGTTTGGACCAACCATTAATATGCTTGTGAGCCTGCCCGACTTTCGACTAGTGCGATTGGTTCCAGGCCAAGGCGTATGGGTGCGAGGCTTTGCCCAAGCCATTCCGGTTCAAGGTTTCTAGAATGCGACCGAGGCTAAAACCGTCGCTTGCCCCAGCGAATCAGGTTGCGTACGATTCCCAGGAGCGTTCTTGATGGGCTCCGAAAACTCGCTCGCGTAGAAACTTCAAGCGGAGTCGATCCGATGCTTATTCTCGTAGGAACAGTCTGGCCCATCTTGGGCATTCCTTTTTCCATCCTTTCGGCGCTTGCCATACCCAAAGATTCTTGGCGATGGCTTGCGTTGCTATTGTTACCGGGATTGCTCTTTGCCGTCCACTACCTTTTCATACTGCCTTGGTGCGCGGCCAATGGGAACTTGGCCGCTGCAGTTGTCTTTGCTCTGATGATCGGAGCGATGTTGTTGTATTACCCAGTGATCATCGTGCTTGCTGGCCTTTGGGCCTTTAGGCAAATTTCATCGAGGGTTGGCCAAGCCGAGTCCAATTAGGGAGCGATCTCGACCGACTCGATCACAACGGCCTCGACAGGAACATTTTCATGTCCTTGCTTGGTTGTGGTAGCGACACCCTTGATCGCTTCGACCACTTCGCTCCCCGAAGTCACCTTGCCAAAAACGCAGTAGCCGACGCGATCGCGTGAGTTGGCTTTATCCAGAAAATCATTATCGGTGACATTGATAAAGAACTGGCTCGTGGCGCTATCGGGAACGGAGGTGCGGGCCATGGCAAGTGTGTACTTTTTGTTGCTCAGTCCATTGGTCGACTCGTTGACGATCGGGGGATTGGTACTCTTTTGTTTCATGTCCGGAGTGAATCCACCACCTTGGATCATGAAGTTCGAGATGACGCGATGGAAGATCGTGCCGTTGTAGTGGCCTGAGCGAGCATAGCTCAAGAAATTCTCAACGGTCTTTGGGGCGGCCTGTGCATCGAGCTCAATGGTAATACTGCCCTTGCTTGTTTTCATAACGACCTTGGTTGCGTTGCTCATCGTGGTACCTTTCGGAGAGTTTTTGAAATCTGAGTTACAAATCGATAATGGGTGTGATCAGTCTTGGGTGTGCAATCCACACTCGGTCTTGCCCGTCCCGCTCCAACGCCCTGCTCTTTCGTCTTCACCGAAAGTCACCGCGCGGGTACAAGGCCAGCAGCCAATGCTGGTGTAGCCTTGGTCGTGGAGGGGATTGTAAGGGATCTTTTTGAAAAGGATTCGATCCCAGACCTGTTTTTTGGTCCAATTTGCAAGCGGACTAACTTTGACCAGCTGGAATTTTTTGTCCCAGCCGATGATCGAAGCTTTGGCACGATCAGGAGATTGGTCGCGACGGATGGCGCTGGCCCAAGCGAGCTTGCCATGAGCAACTCGCTTAAGAACATCGAGCTTGCGATCACCGCAACATTTCCCAGGGTCAGTCTTGTAGACAGGCCCTCCATGGAGCGTTTCGTAATCCACAACCGAAAGGGTCGGTCGCATCAACTCGACGTCGATTCCATAGAGTTCGGAAACTTGGTCTCGCAATCGGAGCGTTTCAGGAAATTGATAGCCTGTATCCAAATTAAAAACGTGGCATTTCGGATCGATCCTTGAAAGCATTTCGAGGATGACCATCCCTTCAGGCCCAAAGGCTGTGGCCATGGTGAACCTGTCCTGGTACTTTTCCAGAGCCCATGCCAAGATCGCCTCTGGTTCGGCTTGCTCGAACGAGTTGCTCAATTGCTCGAGCTCGGCGAGCAATTCGGGGGTCGGCAGTTTTTGTTCGTCCTTGCTGTCCATGCCTAAGGCACTCGATGCGAGGTCGTCAAGACGGCTCGCCCAATGAGGAATTTCATAGTAAAACTGGTAGGCATGATAGCCGCTGGGGGTTCTTGGTCAAGAATCCTTGCTACGACTCCCAACCATCCTAGAAACCGTGCAGGTCTGCCATGCCAATCTACGAATTTTACTGTCCGCCGTGTCATACAGTGTACAGTTTTCTTTCCCGGCGCATGCAAGTTCCCGGCAATGCGATTTGCCCAAAGTGTGGCTGCAAGAAGCTCGAGAAAAAAGTATCCAGGTTCGCTATCTCTAAGGGTTTGGTTGAAAACGCCGCTTCGGGCGATGCAGATCCCTTCGCTAATCTTGACGAATCAAAGCTCGAGGAACTCATGAGCGAAATGGCCCCGAGCATGCAGGACGATTCATCGCAAGAGGATCCCAAACAGATGGCTCGGTTGATGAAGCGTATGTTCGAACTTACAGGAAGCGAGCCTACCGGAGCGATGCTCGAAGCGATGAAGCGGATGGAAGCTGGCGAAGATCCCGATGCGATCGATGAGGATCTCGGTTCCGCGATCGACGAACAAGCCGATCCGTTTTCGCCAGCCTCCTCGACCTCCAAACGTTCGAGCCTTCGGCGGATTTTACAAGCTCCCAACATCGATCCGGAACTCTACGAGCTCGAAGGGTAAACTACCGGATCTTGTCGCCATGGCCAGCTTGACCAAACGAGACCATGCGAGCCACACATACCTCTTTCATGGCCGTGCGAGCGGGCTTGAGATAATCCCGAGGATCGAATTTCTCCGGTCCCTCTGCAAGAACCTTTCGAATCGCACCGGTGATCGCTAGTCGGCAGTCGGTATCGACGTTGATCTTGCGAACACCACTCTTGATGCCACGCTGGATCTCTTCAACTGGAACACCCCAGGTCTGCTTGATCTTGCCACCGTACTTGTTGATGATGTCTTGGAGCTCTTGAGGAACCGAGGAGCTACCGTGCATGACAAGGTGGGTGTTGGGAATCTTCTTGTGAATTTCTTCGATACGCGTCATCGCCAGAACTTCGCCGTCTGGTTTGCGAGTGAACTTATAAGCTCCGTGGCTAGTACCGATCGCTACGGCCAAGGCATCCACTCCGGTTTCTTCGACGAAGCGTTTTGCTTCTTCGGGATCAGTCAGGAGTTGATCGTGACTGAGTTGCCCTTCGGCACCATGGCCATCTTCGGCTTCTCCGTGACCTGACTCGAGGGAACCTAAGCATCCCAATTCGCCTTCGACCGAAACACCTTTGGCATGTGCCAACTGGACGACGCGTCGAGTGACATCGACGTTGTATTCGTAGGAAGCAGGGGTTTTTCCGTCTTCCTTGAGCGAGCCGTCCATCATGACCGAGGTAAACCCGTTTTGAATCGCGGACAAACAAGTATCCGGCGAGTTGCCGTGATCTTGGTGCATAACGATTGGAATGTTTGGATACAGTTCAACTGCTGCGAGCATCAAATGACGGAGGTACGCGTCTTGGGAATAAGCCCTTGCTCCTCGGGATGCTTGGATGATCACCGGAGAGTTCGTCTCTTTGGCCGCCTCCATGATGGCTTGGATCTGCTCCATGTTGTTGACGTTGAAGGCAGCAACGCCATAGTTGTTTTCAGCAGCGTGGTCGAGGACTTTACGGAGGGGTACCAAAGCCATATCGGGGCTCCCGAGGAAAGGAAATCGGTGTTCGAAAACAAAAATCAAAACGACTGACGTATCAACCTAGCGATTCTGGGAGTATCGTACCAGATCGGATAGGATTATGTTGATTTGGCGGAGTTTCATCAATAAGCAACGAGACGGATCGTTTTGAGAAAAGGGACTCGGGATGGATGAGTATCAACCGGTCAAAAAATCGGTGACCGGACTGAACCCAGTTGACAATTTTTTGAGCGGTAGCTGGGAAGCTCTCGGCGCAGGGGCGCCTGTGCTGGTAGCTTTGGCCCAACTGTGCAGTCAAGCAATGGTGGAAAGAGCACCCCCTAAACCAACGACTGCGGAGGGATTGCTTCCCGAAGCCAAAGCGATCCTTGTTGCGGCCCGCGATCGCGGGGTGGTCGAAGTGCGAGGAGTCAACACCGCATTCGACCCAGCAGCCAGATTGCTTGCCGTTTATGTCGAGTTGGATGAATCGCAAACCATCGCATTTCGAGATCCAGAGCGACCGGAAACAACCGTTTTATTTTTGGAAGGATTTCGCCAACTTTGCGAATTAGGGTTAGTGATGCATCATCTGCATCGAGACTTCTCTTTGACAGCGTTGGGATTTGAAGTAGCAAGAACGATTTCAAAGCAGGAGGTGCAGCCATGGCTGGACAAAGGTTCGGAATTTGGCCTGCACGATTAGCTCGATGGCTTATTGTGCTGGCCTGTCTGGTCGTAGCCGGAGTGCTCGTTGCCAAACAGCTAGCCAACCAGTGGCTATCGAACTCTTCGGCATCGAACTCTTCGTCAATCCACCCTGAGGGTTCGCTCGGCCAAGGAGTACCCATCGAGAATCTGCCGACCGAGGCCACGCCAGTTGATTCACACCCCTTGGATGCGGTCTTGCGTCTTGCGAAAGATGCGATGGAAACGCATAAGCGTTCGCACCGCACCTACCGAGCAACGGTGCACAAACGGGAGCGTATCGGCAAGGACTTAGGGCCCGAGTCAAAGATGGAGCTTAAGCTACGATATCGCCAGGAGGATCCTCAACAGGGACTGCGTCAAATGGACGTCTATCTAAAATTCCTAGAGCCCAAGTCCCAGGCTGGACGGGAACTGATCTGGAAAGAAGGTTTCAATGACGGTTTGATGACGGTTCATGAAGCAGGATTTTTGAACATTACGAAGATCGAGCTTTCACCGACGAGTCGTTTGGCCATGCTCGGGAATCGTTATCCGGTCAGTGACATCGGGATCGAACGACTCTTGACCAAATTGCTCGCCAAGGGGAATCGCGATCGTCAACTTGGGGATTGCCAGGTGAATTTAATCGACTCGGTCGAAGTGGCTGGTCGCAACTGCAAACGGATCGAGGTTTGCCATCCACAGCGAGAAGTGACCATCGGCGACAAGACGATCGAGCATGAGTTCTATAAAGCGATTATCGACATCGATAACCAGCACGGGGTTCCGATACGATATGCAAGTTACCTGTGGCCCGAGAAATCCGATGGCCAGCCGGTACTCGATGAAGAGTTCCTCTACGAGAACTTGGAGATCAATACGGAACTAGACGATCAAGATTTCGATCCTGATAATCCCGCTTACAACTATCCTTGAATGCAAGCAGCGTTCCGCTGAGCATCCTTACGCTTTCTGTTTTTCGACTCCCTTTCGAAACGGGGGTTAAAACAAGCATTACATCCGTAGGGCACCGTCGAGACGAACTAGCGTTCCGTTGAGCATCGGGTTCTCGAAAACCGTCTGCACCATGGCGGCGAACTCCTCGGGAGTTCCAAATCTTTTTGGAAAAACGCTGGCTTCAAGAAGCGGTGCTCGAACCTTCTCCGAAGCGGCTTTCATCATCGGTGTATCGAAAACACCTGGAGCGATGCTCACGACGCGGATTCCAAATCGCCCGAATTCGCGAGCCATCGGTAAAGTCATCGCAGCGACGGCTCCTTTGGATGCCGAATAAGCGCACTGGCCGATTTGACCGTCGATCGCAGCGATCGAGGAGGTCATCACGATCACTCCCCGCTCCTGGTCGGGCTCCTGAGGCTTGGAGCTTGCCATAGCCTGAGCGGCATAGCGGACGACATTGAAGGTTCCTACAACGTTCACTTCGATGACTTTTCGAAACGCTTCCAAAGAAGCGATCGAATCTTTGCCTAAGACGCGTTCACCGTGCAGGATCCCCGCGCAGCAAACGACTCCGGAAAGCTCTCCGAAGCGATCGAGACCGCGCTGAACAATCGATTGCACCGATGTCTCATCGGTCACGTCCCCATGTCCATGCAGGTAACGCAACTGCCAGCGGTCGGGGCCTGCCCAAGTGCTTTGCCAAGGCGGTTCAGCGGTGCGATCCAAGCCGATTACCTGGGCGCCTTGCTCCAAGAGTCGCTGCGCGCAAGCGGCACCTAAGCCAGAACTGCTGCCGGTGACCAATATGGTTTTTCCTTCGATTTTCATGGTTTTTAAGCCCTCGATCGATTAAGCCAGCGACCAGCCATTGCGTGGCTCTCGCTCGATGAATTCGGTCGCCTCTGGGCAATTCGTTGCGCGAAGCGCGACGGGATCCCACTGGAGCTTCTTGCCGGCACGGTAAGCGACATTTCCCAAATGGTTGGCTATCGTTAGGAGTCCTGCGTAATCGAAGGGACTTCCGGTGGGCGTTCCGTTTCGGATCGCTTCGAGCCACTCTCGCTGTTGTCCTGGTGATTCTCTCAGGAATGGCTTCGGTCCCTCGAACCCCTTGAACTTATCCTCAGGTAACAACACATGTTTGCCGTAATCGCTAAGCAGCATGCCGTCTTTTCCAACAAACAGAATGCCGCTTTCCCAAGTTGGAATCGCCTTGTCCTTCCAAAGCTGGGGCTTGTCGGCACCTTGGTACCAAGAAACCTTGCACGCCGGCATGTCTTGCCGAGGCCCATACTCGTAAACGGCGGTCATGGATGCAGGGGCAATTTCTTTATGAGCCGGAGGCCCAAACGATTCGATCGTCAGTGGGTTATCGAGTTTCAACGCCCAAAAGGGCAAGTCGTTAAAGTGGCTTCCAAGATCCGACATCGTTCCGTTGGCGAAATCCCACCATCGGTACCATTTCGGGCCCGGAAGATACACATCGTGATAAGGTCGCATCGGTGCAGGGCCGACCCATAGATCCCAATCGATCTCCTTGGGAACCGGCTTGGCTTCCGAAGGGCGATCTGTCACATAAACGATATCGCCATGCTTCTTGGCGTCCTCTTGGCTTTGGAGGCCCCAAGCCCGAGATGTCCATACGTGAGCCTCGGTCACAGGCCCGATCGCACCGGATTGAATCAGCTCGACCACGCGGCGGTAATTCGCTCCCGCATGGATTTGGGTACCCATTTGCGTCGGCACGTTGGCCTTGGCCGACTCGACCATGATCCTGCGTGCCTCTTGGACATTGTAGGTTAAGGGCTTTTCGCAATAGACCGGTTTCTTTTGTTGCAAAGCCGGTAGCGTCGCAAAGGCGTGGGTGTGTTCGGTCGACGAAACGACGACTGCGTCGATTCCATTGAGGTCGTCGAGTAGTCTTCTGAAATCGCCAAACCGCTTGGCCTCGGTATGACGCTGACCAACTCCATCGAGCGTATTGCGATTGACATCGCAAATCGCCCCAACTCGGACTCCCCCTGCCGAAATCATCTCTTGCAGATTTCCACCGCCACGTCCTCCGACTCCGACGAATGCCAAGTTCAGAGTGTCATTAGGGCTATAAGCTTTTAAAAGCTTTGGCGTGCAAGCAACCCCGGCAAGCATCGTTGCTGTTTGCAATAGCTTACGACGGTCGATCGCTTGACTTGGATTGGTCTTATTTGTATTCATCGCAGCAGTGTCTCCATGAGAGGATTGATTCGCCATTGGTCGCGGCCAACTCGATGAAGTCTAACCGATCGGAGGGCTCAAAGAAACACTACACCCAAGACCGACACTACCTGCGATACACCGAGATCGACCCGCGTTTTGGGAAGCTATCGAGCGATTCCGACAGCCGGTATCCATGCTCATCGAGCATCCGCTGGGCCTCTACGCTCGACTGGTTGATCACCACTACCGACGGCGATTTTTCAGATAGAACCTTCTCTAAACCTTGATCGTCCTGACAGAAATCCAAAGTCTGTTTCGCGTAAAAAACCATGCTTGGTCGAAACATTCCAACGATCGCAGGTTCCCGACCCACCGCGGCTGTTCCCGAGGGTGCGATATACTCAAGTGCGATTTTTTGTGGAGTTTGGTAGCGGTCGATACTCGGAATAATCAGTTGCCACAAAAGGCTCACCCAAGCTACGCCAAGTCCTACCATCACATAGATGCCCGATTCGCTACGATGGAGTCTGTGCAAGACCAGACCTAAGATGCCACAAGTCAGCAGTAGAACTCCTAGCCAAGAAAAGTTCACTAAGCAAGGAATTAGCTTCGGATCGATCTGAAGTTCATCGAGCCACGGTTGGCCGAATCGTGTTGCAAGTGTCACGGTGATACCACCGACCAAGACTCCTGAGAAAATCATAAACATCCAGCCTGCCTGTCGCCACAGAGAGCCCACATGCAGAGTCTCCGCGGCCTGGAGCCTAAACCATCCAGAGAAATAACTTGCGATTGCTAAGGCCACGGCAGGGTACGCTGGAATGATGTAGTTGGGAAGCTTGGTGCTTGCCAACGAAAACACAACAAAATAGAACAACAACCAGACTAGAACCACTGACCAAGCCAAGCGATTGGAACTCTGACGGGTTTGATTCCAAGCATCCAATGCGATGGGGATTGCAAAAGACGTCCAAGGAAAAAATCCGATCAAGGTGGCAAGCAGATAGTAGTAAACCGGGCCACTGTGGTTGTCCATCGGCTTGGAGAATCTCTCGATGTGCTGAACACCAAAAAATTCCTGGAGGAAAGCACCTTCGGTTCGAGAGTTCACCATCCAAAACCAAGGAGCTGCCACCAGCATCAGCACGACCGCTCCTGCGAATGGTCGCATCGACACGGTTGCCCGAAAAAACCGCTTGGGGGAAAAGCACTTGATCCATAAGGTGCTTTGGCCGCTTATCCAAGGCCACGCCAACGTGAGCGTTCCGAGAATCGCGATCGGAAACGCAAACCCTATCGGCCCTTTCGAAAGAACTGCCAACGCAATCGAAAAATAGATCGCAATCCAAGTTCGTAAGCGAGTCACTGGAAAACCCGTGGGTAACTGATATTCGTTTCGTAAGCTTTCTTTCGCATCACGAACCCACAGGGTGATGGCCAAAAGGATGAAAAAGCCCAAGTGAACATCGGCAGTCGCCGAGCGAGACACGACCGTAAACATCAGGCTCGATACCAAGACCAAAGCGGCGATGAGTCCCGTTCTACGATCGATCAGCAATCGTCCAAGATAGTAGATCAGCAACACCATTCCCGTGCCGAAGAATGCTGAAGCCCATCTTGCAGCAAATTCACCGACTCCGAAAAGATGAAAACCAACAAGCATACCCCAAAACATCATGGGAGGTTTATGCGCAAAGAGTTCCGAATTGAATGTGGGCACCACCCAATCCTGCCGGTCGAACATCTCTCGGGCGACGCTGGCGTAATAGCCTTCATCCTGATCCCATAGACGTGTTGTTCCTAGTCCTAGCCATAACACCACGACGCACGCAATCAAAAGCCATGCGCAATCCCGAAGCGTTACGGATCGGGAATCGGAATCCATACTATTTGAACTTGCCATGCAGAAGACTTAACCTGCTTTCCGAGGACTCGATGGCAAAGCGATCGGTCCATACACCCTCGGTTCGATACGCATCGGCAAGGCGGCGTCGGTGGAATCGAGCCACAAGGCGCGAGATTGCTCGGGTGATTGATCCACATTGCAAACCTCGCTAACGACATACAACGGTCGCTGCTTGGACTCCTCAAAAACTCTTCCAACATAGTCCCCCAAAAGCCCAATGGCACACATCTGGATTCCACTGAGTCCGAGCATGAAGGCGATCCAAGCAAAACTCGATGCCAAAGTCCAACTTGCTAGGACTCCAAGGACGCATAAGCAAGTGGCAAGCAATGACCCTAGAAGCATTGCCGCACCGATGTACGAACTGGCCTTCAGTGGCAAAGGTGACGAAGAGGAGATGGCTGTCCAAGCCAATTTAATCAACTTCGAAACCGGATACTTTGTCTGTCCGGCGGCGCGGGCCGGACGATGAAACGGCAAGATCGCTTCTTTTAGTCCAAGCCAAGCGACGACACCTCGCATGAATCGATGTTGTTCGCGAAAAGCACACAGCGCATCGGCTGCGCGTCGAGTGTACATGCGAAAATCACCGACCTCCGGTGGAATCCGTTTGTCGATCCCAAGTCGCATGACTTGATAAAAGGCCGTTGAACTCCAACGCTTGAATATCGATTCACCGTCGCGTCCAGTGCGTCTGCAGGAAACCACGTCATAGCCTTCGTGGATTTTATCGAGCATCGGTGCAAGCATCTCCGGGGGATCTTGCATGTCGCAGTCCATCACCACGACGATATCCCCTGACGCGCAGTCGAGGCCCGCGGTGATCGCGGCTTGCTGACCAAAATTACGACTGAAGCTCACCAGCTTGATGCGACCGTCGAGCTCGGCCCGCTGACGTATGATCCGATCCGAACCATCGGTGCTCCCATCGTTGACCAGAATGATTTCGTAGTTGTCCGAGAGCTTCGAGAGCGTTTTTGGCAAAGCATCAAACAAATACGGAAGCACTTCGCATTCGTTGTAGACGGGCGATACGACAGATATCTTCACGATCAAGGCTCCAGACCGAGTGCCGCAGAGGGTACCTGGCCATTCCGAGCGAGCCCTCACGCATCATTGGGTGAGATAGTGAAAATAGAGGAACTGCGTCAAGACCAACCATCAAAAAGCTTCGTCACCAAAAAGCATAGGCTGAAATGCTTGCTTTTCAATTCCCCTTGTTTTTGTAGGGCCGAACTTGCTTATGCATTCCCGAAGAATCGTCCCTGCCATAGCCGCTCCGGACTCAAGCGCCCGCTCTATCCCCGAGGATCGGCCTAAGGCCCCAGTGTCGGGTGAATCACAAACCCAATCACCACAGGCACCGGCGAGCAACTCTGGATCCCAAAGCACCAGAGGTTCGAGTTTTGCTTCGGCATATTCAGATCCCCTCTTAGCATACCGCCAACGATGTCCTTGAAGACAGATCGTGCCCGGGAGCTTATCAAGCCTCAAATCGACAAGAGCTTGGATGAGTTGCTCGGCTGCAACGTCGGGTGCGCACTCGATGTTCTCGCCGCTCCAGCGGTGACTTGCATGGATTATCCAAACCTCTGGCAAACTTGAGGAGGGGTTCGATGGGGCTCGATGCGGTTTGCTTGTCTCACGGCTGATCCAATCGAGGCTCGGGTGGTCTTCGAAACGGATTACGTCCCAGGGTACTTCCCAAGGTTTCTCGAATTCGACGATCGCAGCCCAAGTCGGTTGCATCGGGCGCTGGCTTGCTGTAGGTTTCCAATTGCACACCGGGTCGATCATCGCGGCAACTTGGGGGCCAGGAATGGCGAGCACTAGACAATCTTTCACATCGGATCGCAAGACTGTATCCGTAGAGTTCTGCGAATCGGCTTTACCGAATAGAACCCAGCCCTTCTCGTGTTTTTCAACGCGTTGAATCGTCGATTGGTAGTGGATCTTCAAGCCGTTGGCCAAGTGTTTTCCAAGTTGGTTCATACCTCCAGAGCCGACCCAAAGGCGATTCGAGCGAGTATTGCTTAAAGCGACCTGTTGCATGCCGCTTGACGAACTCCACGAGGCTATTCGAGGTTCCCAGCAAGAGAGGATCCCATCGCGTTGCCATGAATCGAGGTACAAGTCCCACCGTCTCGATTGGATCTGAAAACAGGGTGCACCATGATCCGCTTTGGTGCCCGAATCGAGCCGACGCGTTGCTGAGCGTCCGCCTGGACCTCGGGACTTTTCGAAAACTTCCACATCGAGTCCCATGTCCAAGAGCGTTCTTGCGCAAAGCAATCCAGAGATTCCCGCCCCGACAACAGCGACCTTCAACGGACGCTCTTGATTCGAGTGACAAAAGATCGGTCGATGAACCAACGCTTGGTATTTCTTGAGATCCATTCTCCCCAAATGCTCAGAGGTCGGTCTAGGGCGAACCGTTCCGAGCACTTTTTGCTCGGGGTAAAAAGGACGATCGAACTGGCCCAAGCACCAGAGGATACCGCCATAGGAAGCCGGATCGCGTCCGTCCAAGGCATAGCGATGATTCAGATCGATCAGCCACGCCAAAGCTTGTTCGGGAGACTCGGTCCACTGCAGTAGGGACTTACCCCACGTCATCCGCACATTGTTGTGCAACTCTCCATGCCTGAGCAAACTGTGCTGACAGGCGTTCCACAAGGGATCTGCGGTCTGGCCCCTTGCTAGGTTTTCCCAAGAATACAACGCTTCGCGCCGATCCGTTTGATGTTTGCGAAGTGTTTCGACGGCCCAACTAGGGATCGTGGCAAGTGATCGATAATCCTCTTTGTAGAAGCAATAGCCATAGGCGAGTTCGCGCCAAATAAGAAGTTCATCAAGGTATTTCTCAGCCCGAAGCTCGCTTGCTTGCCTTGCTAATCGCATTGGAGAAACCATCCCATAGTGCAAGTAGGCGGACATCCGACTTGATACATCCGCGCAGGGATCGTTGCGTTTGGCCGTATACCGGTAAATACGAGACTTTAAAAAGTCCGACCATCGCTCATAACCTGCCCGAGTACCTCCGAAGGTATCCCAAACAGGTGGTACCATCGGATCGACATCGCATTGAGAGACAAGCCCGAAAGGATCAACTTGAGAGCAATCGATTGCTTCGAATGGCAATGATGCATTGTAGGGATCCGGGATCGATTGGAGCTTGGGCCATTGTCTACCAATTCGCTCTTGGTAAAGCTTCTTGGTAGCATCCCGGAACGCGAAGGCTCGATCATAGGCTTTACCCACGAGTCGCATCGGTACGACGCAAGCGGTGTCGATGGCAAGTATCGATAAATGTTTCAGGTAGGTCAGGCGTTTGAGCCATCGGTCGGTCGGTTCACCTGGAAAGTCCTCCGTGATCAAGAGATCGGTTTGCTCGGCGATTCTAACGAGTGAGGGAGTATTGTCTCGACGAGTCTGGAGATGGAAAACATAGCGAATCCCGAGCTCTCGGTAAGCTTGGTCGAGATCTTTGGCCGACTGGATCTGGAACACATGATGGCGATCCGAAGAGTATCGGTAATCCGAGGAGAGTCCATGATAGACAAGCAGCGGTCGCTTTAGGGTACAAGCCAACGTGCAAGCCGCATCGAGTGCTGGGTTTTCATCGACTCTCTGAGCATGATGCGTCCAGTAAACGATCGGTGCCGATTGCCACATGGACGACCGATCAGGCGAATCTTTCGATGAAGCGATTAAGCGGGTTCGTTCCTGCAGATGCGAAGGGAGGACCGATAACAAGTCCTGATATCGCTTATCATTCAAATCGGATGCGTTAGACGAGTGGTTCATTCAGGTCGGTACAGCCATCGTCCACAGCTTGAGCAAGGAATCGGATGACCCTGACGCAACTGATCGACGACACGAGGTGGGAGTCCTGTATTGCAACCGCCACAGGAACGATCATCCAGCGGTGCAAACGCTTCTTCGGAGCGAGTCTTTACGAGAGGATGATAGACCGCCGCAAAGTCCTCCGGGAGTTCTCCCTCTGCAGCCTTGAGCTCGCCTTCGACACGGCCCAATTCACCTTGCAGAACGACAATCCTCTCTTGAAGCTTGGCTTGTACTTTACCGGTATCTTCCTCGATCGTCTTGCATTCGCCTTCGAGTCCGACGAGCTTGTTTTGAAGCGAGTCGATATGTTCTAGGATCTCGAAGATTTCATCTGAAAGAACGCTATTGGCCTGGGTGTCGGCGGCGATTTGATCCTTGATGGCTTGATATTCTCGGTTGTTATTGGCGGCATTGAGTTTGCCTTGCCACTCGTAAAGCTTGGCTTCGTATTGACGTTGCTGGAGCTGTTTTCGGTCTGCTTCCATCCGATTTTTTTTGATATCCTCTTTGCAGTTGGTCACCGCATCGCGAGCTTGCTGGGCCTTGGCCTGCGATGCCTTGATCTGCTTAGGGCCCCGATCGATTTGCCCCCGGATGTCGGCCACTTGAAGTAGGATTTGGTGGAGTCTTCGTACGATTGCGTCATTAACTGGCATAGCTATCAAACTCACAGTGTCAGGCATGGGGCTCTGGCGGCGGCTTACAGGTTAGGCAATGTACCCCTAAGCGACCCAGAAAACCAGGGTTACTGGCGATGCTTCGAACTGGTTTTTTTGCTAGGATGGCACTCGTTAGATGAGTTTTTTTGCTGCGAAATTTACAAGACCAAATCGGGAGAGTTTTCATGCTTGTCCGCTGGCCGATACCCACTGTGAGCTTGTGCGTATTGTTGTTGAGCGCATTTTGGGCCCCGAGCCTTCATGCTCAGCGCGCAATTCCTAGAACGACCTGGGATCAGCAAGCCCTCTCGGATCCAAGGCCCGAGTTCCCCTCGCAAAACCCGAGTCCCAACGGCGAAGAGGATTCGCAAGTCTCCGAGAGATTAGCCAATGCCAAGGACACCCCAGGCGGTGTACCTGCGGATTTGCAATCTCTATTCGATACCGCACAACAAGCCCGATCCGTTTTGGAATACAACAGCGTCATCGAGCGTTGCAAGAACATTGCGGGCGATACGACTCGCGTCGTCTCCGAGCGGGCCTATGCCAAGAAACTCCTGAGTTGGGCCGCCAATCGCCGGGGCGAGTTGCGATCCGATATGGCCGGTGAGATGGTCGCTTCAAGGCAACTTGCCGAGGCTGAAAATCTCGATCGTGCCGCGATGGACGACTTTCGCCTTTCGATCCAAAACGACCCCATACGGTGGCGAGCCCACCATAACTTAGGGGTGCTCCTTGCGATCGCCGGTGACTTCCCCAATGCCATCGGTGCCTTTAGCAAGACCATTGAATTGAATCCCAAGTTTGTCGAGGCTTTCCACAACCGAGGTGAAATCTACTTCAGAAAGGGCAACTACGAAGCGGCCATCGAAGACTACAACAAAGCCATTGCATTGGATGATAAGGTAGCCGATTTGTTTAGCGGCAGGGGCAATGCTCGATTTGCCCTTGGACAAACCGAGGCGGCTTTGGCCGACTATCAGTCCGCGATGAGTTTGGCTCCCGAGTCGGCCAAGGTGGCCACCGAGTTTGCAGACACGTGCCAATCGCTGGGCCGTTGGAAAGAAGCCGCAGAGGCTTATCAGAAAGCCATGAAGGCGGACCCCAAGTACGTGCGAGCCCTACAGAACGCCGCTTGGATGATGGCGACTTGTCCGGAGGATTTTTACCGCGATCCAGAGGCCGCGGCTACGACAGCGCAAAAAGCGATCGATGCGAGTCAGGGAAATGTCAATGCTCACATGCTCCATGTTCTGGCGATGTCCCAAGCGGCCCAAGGAGATTTTTCCAAAGCCATCAACACGATCAATCAAGCGATCCAGATGACCGATGAAGGTGCTTTGCGCAGCGAACTAAGCGAGCATCGCGCGTTGTTCCAAAAGAAGAAAACTTACAAGCAACCCGCTTCAAGCAATTAGATACTCTTAATCGAATCGCAGAATCGATTCGGGAAGAACCAGCTTGAGGAACGTTGACTTCTGGTGGGTGGCTAGGATACTACAGAGAAAGGAGAACTTTATGGGGTCAACACTCAATATATCCTTAACGGAAGAACTAAGAGCTTTTGTCGACGGACAAACCGGCGACGGGACCATGTATCCTACGCCGGGCGAATTCATTCGCGACTTGATACGCAGACACAAGCAGCAGATGGAGGCTGATCGCCTTCGAAACGGGATTATCGAGGGCTTCCAAGATGCTACCCAAGGACGCTTGCAGTTATTCAAAGGAAGCGTCCAGGATCTGATTGAAAAGAATCGTGGATAATGGGCGAGTCCAAGAAAGCGAAAGTCTTTCTCACCGATCGAGCCATTAGGGATCTTCAAGAGATCGAGTCCTACACGATTGGTAAATGGGGCGAGAAGCAGGCCGAAAAGTACCTATGTGCATTCGATCGGTTCTTTACTTTGATCGAGTTGGAACCTGGCATCCTTTTGCCGATCCCAGTTGTAGATTCCCTTTTGACACACAGCGTCGAATCGCACATTGTTGTGTGTATTCCCTGGAATGAAGATGTATTGGTGTTGACGATCATTCATGCTAGTCGTGATCTACTTCATCATTTGGATCGGTTGCTTCCAACATTAAAGTTTGAAGTTGAGACGATGAAAAAGCGTCTTTCAAACCCCTAACCCCATTTGCGTTCTCTGTACCACTACGGCAAGAGCGGGGGATGCCTAGGGAATCAACTGCCCACAGGCGGCTTGGATGCTCTCGCCGAGCGTGTTACGGTAAGTGACGAATATTCCTTTCTGGCGTAACTTCGCTATAAACGCTTCTGTCTTGTCGGGTGCTGGAGCCTTCAGCGGTCGGTCTTGGGCTCCCTCGCTAACAATCGACAAGTTTCGAGCATGCGATGTGTCGTTGTAAGGGATGACGTTGATCTCGACGTTCAGGCCACGGCAAAAATCGATCAGAAGATCTGCATCTTCCAGTGAGTCATTGATGCCGTCGATCAATGCAACCTCGATCCAAAGCGTATCTTCCTGCAGTGCATTGATTCTCGAGATGGTCTCTCGGAGTAGATCGAGGTCGCCGACGGCTTTGGGAACCAACCAACGACGTTTCTGAGGATCTGCCGAATGGAGACTCAGTGCGATACGAAGCCTCGGGAATCGCTCGGCCATTTGGATCATCTTGTTTGGAACCCCAGCGGTCGATAACGTGATCGAACGAAGCGATAGACCAAACCAACGCGGATCACTAAGCATGCAGATGGCCTGCTCGACCGCTTGATCATTATGCAATGGTTCCCCCATTCCCATGAATACAACATTCCTAAGTGGGGGAGGCGTTTGCACGTTGCCCATCATCTGCCTTGCAAGCCAGCCGGCTCTGAGGAACTGCTCGACGATCTCAAAGGCCGATAGATTTCTTTGAAACCCCATTTTCCCAGTCGCACAGAATCGACAAGCCACCGCGCAGCCGATCTGGGTCGACAAGCAAACGGCAAATCGAGACTCACGCGGCCTGAGCAGTACCGTTTCGCAAGCGTCATGATGTTGAGTCGAGAGAAGTTTAAGCTTACAAGCTCTCTGATCGGCAGAGTGTTGCTTCGATGCGATCTGCCACAACCATTGCGAATCGCTCAGCCACTGATGATCCGGAATCATGAACTGACGGAGCAGATTCCAGATCGGCTTTTTCGATTGCCCGGCTGTCAACTCAGAAGCGATTTTCTGCCAGTTCGATCCTGTCATACAACCCCTCCGATCTACCCACTAATCATCCCTTGGAAATCGAACTATAATCTAACTTCTACAATCTATTTTCTACAAACTACTTTCTCCTTAGGTGAGTCCTGCGACAGGATCTCGCCAAGATTTTGAACGGATTTCTATGAACAGGCATTTGAAAATGAAAAGCTATCAGCAACTTGCGGTTTTGGTGATGTTCACAACGGTTGCTATCGCATGGGCCTTGCCATCGATCGCCCAGGAGTCCTACTCGGGAAATCCTCAGGGAGAGTGGAAAGGCCGATGGCAAAGCCAATCGACCGGACACTCTGGCCCCATGCGTGTAATGATTAGCCCCACAAGTCGGGGGACTTATCAAGCTCGTTTCACGGGGCGCTTCGCTGCGGTAATTCCTTTTGCCTATCGTGCGGAGTTGGTTCCTCAATCAACCTCTGATGGCAGGACAATCCTAACTTCCTCGAAGAAACTCGGACCGATCCTCGGAAGCTATCAAATGCAAACGGAGATTAACGGGAATGTCCTCTCGGGTGATTTCCAAGCCGCCGGAGATCGAGGCTCGATCATGATGCAAAAAGTCGGTCGATGAGAAAGAGCCATCGCGTCGAGTTCCCAGGCCCCCGAGGAAAACTCGCCGGCATCCTGGAAATTCCCCAAGGGCCAATCCACGGATGGATGCTGTTTTCCCATTGCTTCACCTGCAACAAAGATCTCAAAGCGATCGTTCGTATCGCTAGAGGACTGGCAGATTGCGGTTGGGGGGTACTCCGATACGACTTCAGCGGCTTGGGCGGCAGCGATGGAATTTTCGCTGAATCGAACTTCACCACCAACTGCGAAGACCTCTCGTCGGCTGCGAGCTTTCTTGTGTCGCAGCACCACAGCCCAAAGTTCCTCATCGGTCATAGTTTTGGCGGGGCGGCCAGTTTGGCCATGGCCGACCAGATTCCAAGCGTCGCTGGAGTGATCGCCCTGGCTGCTCCGAGCGATACCCATCACTTGGCCGATTTGCTTGTCAAAATGGATCCTGCAATCGAATCGACTGGTGTCGGTTCGGTGGTCATCGGTGGCCAAAAACTTCAGATCCAAAAGCAGATGGTCGAAAACTTTCGCAAGCAGGATCTGCGTAAAACAGTCAAAAATCTCTCTAAACCTCTGCTGGTTTTTCACTCTCCAGAGGATGAAACCGTCGCTTTTTACCACGCGATCCGAAATGCAGGATATGATCAAGACTTCAGTCCCGGAGCGACGCCCAGTGCCCTCACAAGAAGTCTCGTCGCATTGCCCGGCAGCAACCACTTATTGACCAACAGCGAGCGGGATATCCCTATGATTGTCGCAATCGCTAACGCTTGGTGCACACGTTTAATTTAATGAATCAAAACCCATCTTTGCGAGTACTCCCATCGGTCTGTGCATTGGATTGCCCGGACGCTTGCGCTTTGAACATAGAAGTCGACGGGCAGAAAGTCGTCGGGCTCAAAGGAGACCCGTCGCATCCAATCACCCGCGGGTTTGCTTGCGTTAAGACCGCTCGTTATCCGGAAAGGCAAGAGCAGTCGGATCGGTTGCTCGAACCGATGCGACGCTGCGGACCTAAGGGACAAGGTCGATTCGAAGCGATCTCCTGGGAAACAGCACTCGATGAGATCGCCCATCGACTCGGCGGCATCCTCGATGAGTTTGGTGGTCAATCGGTCCTCCCCTACCATTACGCCGGCACCATGGGGGTAATCCAAGGTGACACACCTAGCGCTTTTTTTCGTGCAATGGGAGCCTTGGAACTCGATCAAACCATCTGTGCCACTACAGGTGGTGCGGCTTGGGAAGCCAACTACGGGCCGAACAAAATAGGAACTGATCCGGAGGACTTGATCCATTCGAAGTACATTGTACTCTGGGGGATCAATGTGCTTCGAAGCAACTCCCACTTGGCCCCGTTCCTTAAGCAAGCACGCAAGAATGGCGCAAAGATACTTCACATCGATCCTTATCGAAACGAGACATCCCGTTTTGCCGATGAGCACTGGCAAATACGAGTTGGTACCGATGCGGCCCTTGCGTTGGCGATCGCAAGAGAGATCTTTCGACGAGGCTGGGAGGATCGCGATTATCTGGAAACGTTTGCCACCGGACTCGAGCAATACCGCCAAGCCTGCGAGCCTTGGACGCTACAAAGAGCGTCACAGTACTGCGATATTCCCCTTGTGGCGATTGAATCGATGGTTCGCGAGTATGCGACCAGCGGAGCGAGTTTTATCAAGGTCGGTTACGGGATGACTCGCAACGAAGGGGGCGGCAATGCGTGCCGAGCCATCACGCTCTTGCCGGCCCTGATCGGAGCTTGGAAGCAACTCGGGGGTGGTGCAGTGCTCTCGACCAGCGGTGCATTCCAACTTCATCGCCACGAGATAACCGGTGCCCATCGCGTTGACTCGGCTTGCAGGCACGTCAACATGAACTGCCTTGCGAGCGAACTGCTCACGGAACCTCAGAGCATCCGCGCATTGTTTGTCTACAACAGCAATCCTGCTGCTGTCGCACCCGACTCGAGCAAGGTTCGAGAGGGACTCTCTCGAGAATCCCTGTTTACCGTCGTGCTCGATCATTTCCAAACCGACTCGGCCGACTACGCAGATTTCTTGCTACCTGCGACTACGTTTCTCGAACATCCTGATGTCTACACCTCCTATGGGCATTACTATCTGCAGTATGCCGATGCGGTGGTCGAGGCGCGAGGACAAGCCCGCACGAATCGCTGGATCTTTCAAAACCTTGCCAATCGTCTGGAGATCGACGTTCCTGAATTGCATTGGAATACCCAGCAGCTTATCGATGCAATGCTCGACTCGCCTAATCCATGGTTGCAGGGGATCACTCGATCGAGGCTCATGTCCGAGCGGTCGATTAAATTGGCGATTCCAAGTCCTTTCTTGCCTTACTCCCAAGGTAGCCATTTTCCAGATAAGAAGATTCGCTTTTCTCCAGCCCCGTTACAGATCGAATTCCAGGAGGAACTCGATGAGAGTTATCCGTTGCGATTGATTTCACCGCCGGGTGCGGTCGTAGTCAATACGACGATGGGAAATGTACCGAGTATTATCAAGATGGCCGGAGGTGAACCCACGTTGCTCATCCACCCCTTGGATGCGGAACGTTTTGGAATTGCCGACGGGGATCGCATCGATGTAACTAGCCGATACGGAAGTCTCGAGCGCAAGGCGATTGTCACGGACGATGCCAAACAAGGTGTAGTCATATCGGTCGGACAGTGGTGGCCAAAACTCAGTCGCGATAAAAAGAGCTTGAATGATCTTACGAGCCAGCGTCTGACCGATTTAGGTGGCGGCAGCACCTTTGGCAATGTCGCAGTAGGTATAAAACTCCACCGACAGGTCGCTGATCTCTAGCGCTAGCGGCGAGCGACAAACCGGATGATAAACGCATCATCGAATGGGACTTGCTGCAAAGAGTGCCTCATTTCGACTTGGCGCCCAAAGACCAAACCGACTTCGGTCGCAGCGATGTTTCCACCGGGTGTGATTTGTTCGTGGCCAAAGAGCAATCGATAATCTCGATAGGTCATCACGTCATTGACGTCCTTAGGCATCTCGATATCCCAGGTGCCCCCACCTAGAAGTCCAGCGACATAGAGTCTTGTGGAATTGCTCAGCGAATATTGCACCCTTGGGCGAGGAAAGACCATATCCAGCCGCCAAGGTGAAGCGGTTTGGTTGTGCCATGAGAAGCCCATAACCGGAAGAATCTTGAAATCATCCCGATTGACATAATCGACACCCAAAATCCAATCCCAAAGATCGCTTCTGTGAAAAGATCCAACTGCATGACCAAGAGGTCGAACCCCCTCGCGAGCACTGTCTTCAAAGTCGCTATAGACTCCGATACTCGATGCCAAATCGTAACTGAAACGCTCACCGAGTGTGGCCCGGTTTTGATAGCCGAGTACAAAGTCCCATAGCCGCGGTGGCAGAGCCACAGAGTTCGGGCCAGAGAGCAAATGCAGACTGGTTCCAAGAGTGATTCCTGACGTCTTTGCCGCCGACAAATAGGGTGTGTTTTCAAAGTCCAACCACCCGAACTGATCACCGTCACCAGGCATGTAACTGGTGATCGACTCTCCGATACGGTAATGTCGGTAACGCGGATCGTCCAAAACCTCTTGGAGTGTGTTTCCTCCGACGCTAGCCCCATCGATCCGACGCAATTTGCTCGTAGGAATCGAATTGGGTATCTCGAATTCCTCGAAGCTTTGGGTCTCGGGGTTGAATGTGGATTGAGCTTCGGGCCAGGGTTCGCCTGGCAAATAGTGCTGCGGGAAATCTTGTCCAAGCACGGCACAAGTCGCTGTGCAAGCCAAGGTGCAAGCCAATGCAATCCTACTCGCAAGCATCGCAATTGCTTGCGGAAGACTTCTCCAGAGGCTCATTCGCCGATCGTAGTTTATTCGCATCAGTTTAGGGCGATAAGTTTCCATTCAAACGCACGGTGATACTCGGTTCATCGGTCGAGTGTCAACCAACGTTCAGTGGAACTTTTACGGAGGCTTAGCCTGGGTAAATTGCGAAACCTAGGTCGACTTGCGTCGCTTTAGAGTTGCGAAATTCTATGTTAACAAACGGGTGTCTTAGCATAAATCGCTCAAACACCTATTAGAATAAACCTAGTGCTGACCTTTTCGAGTCGATCCCTCGGTGACTTATGAATCTTAAAATCGACGGAATTATCCAAGGTGCGGAAAAGATTCGGGAGAAGGTTGCCCGGGAGTTGCCGACCCACTCGGGACTCGCCGGTGCGGTCGAGGAGGTTAATAAAGCAGCCAGGGAGGCCAAGACCGTCGCTCAAGGTAGGCGCCGATTTTTTTCGTTGAGTCGATTGCCCGCCGCTTTCCTTGGGTTAGCGATTTTAGCCCTGATGGCCTGGCTCTACTGGAATTTTTTTCTGGACAAAACGGGGTCTGTCGTTATATCGAATTCGGATAAATCCGAAGAGAATCAACGCTACTTCCGAAAAGGTGGCATTTTTCCCAAGCAAGCGAAATCATCGTCAGATGCGATCGATTGGGTTCTCAAAGGCAAAGCCGATGTCGCCTATATCCAAGCTGGCATCGAAGTTCCTAAGGATCTCCATGTCCTTCAGACACCAGTGCTCGAAGATGTCCTGTGGATGATTCGCATGGATCGCCCCGCCAATGATCCAATCTCGGTGGTGATTACCAACATCGAAGGCGAAGGTAGCCACCAGGTAGCACTCGATTTTTTTCGTAAATGGAGTCCAAGCAAGAGCCCAGAGTTTATACACCAATGGAAGCATATCGCACCTTCAGACGATCCGGAGTCCACTTACCAAATCGGATCGGACGTCGATGCGGTCTTTGTTGTGATCAATGTGGCCGATGAAAAGAATCAACAAAGAATCAACCAGTTTTTAGAAGCAGGTTTTCAACTCGAATCCCCCTACATTGGAGCCCACTCGATGAAACTCGGGTACACCCAAGAGTTTCACATGCCTGCAGGTTACATCAGCCAAAACCCAAAAATCCCTGAGCAAGAACTCCTAACCTACACGGTGCCGAACGTTCTGGTCGCCAAACGAACTATCAGCGATGCGACCTTGGCCAATCTATCGCATCTCTTTGAAACTGATTCAAAAAAACTGCGGTCTGCTGATTTTGATTTCAACGCCAAAGATGCCAGTGAGATTTTTCAAGGACTTGATGCGTTCCTGGGGATACTCATCAATATCATCCTGGGTTTTATCGCAGTGCTTGGACTGGAAATGTGGGTCTACCGAAAGCGATTCCACGAACTCAACTCCCTCGTGAGTCTCCTTAGCATGCTTCAAAGCAACAAAGACATCTTGGGGCAAACGGATCCCACTCGGCGCTTAGAAAACCTTAAATACCTCTCTACCGTCAGCGACTTGCTCAGCATGATCAGCGCGATCAACGGTTTCTACACCCAGGAAAACTCATCGCTGCTATTCAATAATCAATCAGAGGTGATTCATGAGCGATGCGATAATCTCAAGCTTAACATCCAATTGAAAATCCTCCACGCAGGGATACGGCTTGAGCCACTTCCGGAAACAAAACAAGACGAGCCAAGCCCGATTATCTGAGACCGATTGCAAAAGCTGTTGCGTAAGCTTTGCAGTGAGAAATCGAGACTTGCACCTGACGGATCCCCAGTTCATTAGCGATTTCCAAAGCGCGATTGGATAGGACTACCGAGGGTGCACCTGAAGCCAGATTGACCACTTCGACATCGGTCCACTGAATACCCTTGGCCCAACCTGTACCGAGAACCTTCAAAATCGCTTCTTTGGCCGCCCAACGCCCCGCGTAATGCAACTCAGACATCTTGCGATCACCGCAATAGGCGATTTCTCGCTCTGTAAATACTCGGTGTAGAAACTCTTCGCCATGCTTTTGCTCCATGGCTGCGATTCGCTCGCACTCGATAATGTCGGTTCCAATACCGACAACCGTGCCAGCCCCTAAAGCATTATTGGATTGATCCCCCGTCATCTGATCATCGCTCCTGATCGCTTGCGGTCTCAAGTCCCGACGGTAACATCGCCAGCAATTGTCGCTGCGATAGAATCATCAAGGCTTGGCCATCTTCGTTTCGGTTTTCAATATCCTTTTGACGCCTTGCACTGATCCCTGCAAGACTTTGTGCTAAATCCGATTCGCTCAGAGTTCCCTGGATGATGTATTGCGTCTGCATATTGATGTCCGATTGCACCTTGGCCCCGAGTTGACTTAAGAAAGCCGCCGAGTCCTCTCGATCCAACCCCAAAAGGGTACCGACAAGCACCATATACTTACCAGCGAACGGGGAGTTACCGAGACTGTGTCGGAGAATCTCGTCGGCAATCCTCCGTGGTCTATGTTGCTTACCACTTTGCAGTGGAGATCCGTCCTTGTTAAATCGTTTGGGTTCATACCGAGCAGGATTTTCGGCAACTGTTTCGATCCTCGATCTGCGAACGGTTCTCGGATGACGCACCCGATCGCTCCATACTCGACCTCGAACAAGTCCCAATTGTTCTTCGAGTTGATTCAAATCCTCAGCACCTGCTTTTATTGCCGCTTCGATCAGCAGCCTTGCGGAGACTTTGGCATCTTCGAGTGCATCATGATGGGTAAAAACGATCGAGAGATATTCGGCCATCGAGGCCAACGAATGGGATCGCAATGATGGCCAACTCCGCTTCGAGACAATCCGAGTGCACAGAACGTCGATCGGAGAGATGGCAATATGATGTGCTAAGCAAGTGGACATGAGCACATTGGCATCAAAACCAGCGTTGTGCGCTACGATCACCGATCCGTCGATCCATTGACAAACCTCTGGCCAAATCTCATCCCAAGTCGGGGCATTCAACACGTCCTTTGCGGTAATACCGTGTACCGCTACGCACCTGGGAGAAAAATACATTCTCTGGGGACGGACCATCCAGCGTTTCTCTCGAACGATCTTCCAGGGCTCAACGATCGCAATCCCCAACTGGCACGCAGAATTGGGTTGATGGTTTGCGGTCTCAAAATCCAAAACGGCGATCGACTCCATTCTATTGTCCTAGCAGGTTCGATCGGCATGCAGGAAAGAGCCGCCTCTGACGCTCTACGGACAAGCTTCCTGCATATTCGGATACTTCATAAGCTTCGACCAATAACGGCTTAGCCCCCCATCTCGGATCCCAAAAGCGCGATCCTCTTGCCGCCGTCTTCTCCAAAAAGAATTGTCGAAACCAAACTGCCCAAGCCTGGGGTTGGCTTGGCATATCGTTGATTCGTTCGATCCAAGGAATCCATTCGGCGAATTGCGAACGATGGCAGGCAAGCATTTGCACAATACCCGTTAAATGCTCGCTTGCATCCAAGACGAAGTCGGCGCGGAAAGCAACAGGACGGGTAAACAAGTCGACCATATAAGCAACCACCGGTTCTCGTTTCGGAACCGGATAACCAGGCGCAATCTTGGGCACCATCACCATGTAAGACGCATCTTGAACGGCTTGCCCTACCGCGCGATGATCAGGATGATAATCCCAAGGCCTATGGGTTAAAACCAAATCGGGCTGGAAGCAACGGATCTCACGGATGATCGCCTCACGTACTTGAAGCGTCGGCTGCAGTGAACCATCGGGAAAATCCCAGCAGTTGTAGTCGCAACCGAGAACCTTGCCCGATTCTTGCGCTTCGATCCTGCGTCGGGCAACCAAAGCATCCGAACTCTCTTGGTGGTGGCCCGATTGACCGTTAGTCACACTGATAAGCCGAATTTGGCTTCCCTGCTTTTTGTGCTCATGCAACAACCCGCCGGCAAAAAACTCGGCGTCGTCTGGATGGGCGCCAAGTACTAGAATACGGCAAGGACTCTGGCTACTCGATGCGTTGGAATGATCAGGCATATCTCATTATTTCAGCGGAGTATCAACTCTGGCCCAAAAAGGATGCTGACGGTCAGCGCGTCCAAGCACATCCTCAAGGATTGTCTGGGTCGAACCGACGATATCATAGCGTCTTGTCGTCCCCTTGGCATCGATGGTCACCTTCTTAGTAAAGTCCACCATTTCTGGACTGAGCCAAATGCTGTACTCCTTGGCCGCAGCTTTCTGTATTCGAACAGCATTGGTTTCGCGATTCAAAACAGCTTCGATCTGATACTCATCCCACCGATCGGGTTCCAACAACGGATGCACGAGGTTCTCTGGATTGAGTTGCGTCGTTTCAAACCACCAAAAATACCGATCCCCTGCCCGACTCGATACCACACTAAAGCGATCTGGGGCGAAATTTCTACGTCGAGTCGGTATCTCCATCCACTGGACAATCCTGGGTAATTCCTCCTGGAAATGATCATGTCCTCGACCCGTATAGAGCGTTACCATCGTGTCGATTTTTCGGTCATCGAGCAACTTGTCCCAAGTCGCTGCATTGAGATACAGAGGATTTTCTCCATCGAATTCACCGTTAACAAAATAAGTCGGCACGTACCGAGCATTTGGCCAATACTGAATGATGTACTTCTTAGCGATCGCACCGATGACGATCGCACCGGCCCACATGTCCGGATGAGCCATAGCCAAGTCCCAAGCTGCATCGGCTCCCATGAAATGACCAGCAACAAAAACACGATCCGAATCGATACTGAATCGACGCATCGCATCTCGAAGAGGCTTGAGGATCATCTGATGCTCATTCTCGGTGTAGTTGTAGACCGGTTGCTTGGGTTCGTTCCACTCCGGAGACACGACAATGTATCCATACTTGCATGGATCGCCGTAGCATTGGAACTCTTGGTTGGATCGGCCTGGGGATGTCCACCAGTCGATCGCATTATTGAAAGGAATTTCTTGGCTTGGCAAAGCCAAAATGCATGGATACTTGCGATAAGGGTTATACTCGGCGGGCAATTGAACGATGTAGCGAACCATACCACCACCCAACTCTCTGCTGGAAGGAACCTCCAACAGATACCTTCCTGGAATTGGTTGATCAATAAACTCCTGGGGGTTCTCCGAGCTGGGTACCTTCAAGGTCACCTGCGACTGAGCACCCGTGTCGATCGCCGGTGGCATATTTTGTAAAATCCTTGAAACATACCGAGGTGTACCAGATTCGAGTTTCATAATCGACTGAATCAAAGCCTCATTCTTACGTCGGCCGGCAAGCAACTCGGAGATCATCCGCCGAGCGATGTAACCAGAACGCACGACCGAGAGATTCCGTTCGGCAAGCCCCGCTCCATAGAGCCATCCGGACAATCCCAGCGCAAGTCGCTCATCGGGCTTGAGGTCTGGATCGCTGCGCAGGTTGAAATAATCCGCAAACCGGATCCGTGTATCTTCGTTTAGATTCAATTCAATCTCTTGGAGGATGGGTTCAAACTCCTGCACCACCGTTGGATCGCTGGCCTTACTCAAATCCTCTCGCAACCATCCAATGACTTGTTCCCGCTCTTTTTTTCCTCCTGCGATGGTTTCGAGCCTGCGATCGATCTTCAACTGCGTTTCGACCGAAACAGTGTTTGCCTGAAACCCCTTGAGGATTTGCTCCGCAAGTTCATGCTGTCCTGCATTTTGAGCAACAATCGCCGCATCAAACATCTGATCTGCTAACAACTGGTCGATCCGTTTGATCTCGGTGCGACTGGTTTGCAGTTCAGGGAATCGTTGAATTGCACCCACAAGCAACTCTCGAGCTTCCACGTAACGCTTGGCAGCCAAATAAACGCTGACGATATCGAGCCAATCTTGAGCCTTATTCGGATCTGCATTCCTGATCAATACCTCTCGCAACTGCAAGGGTGGGATGGCCGACATGGCGATTCTCATATCCCATGTGATCGATGTCTTCTCTGTATCTCCTCGGAGCCCTTGGATACGGACATACTGTGGCGAGACTTCTGTGATCCCCTGCACAATCTGCCTATTCGGCGACTGAAACATATAAATACGGCGTCCGAAAGGGTCGAAGGGCGTGGCGCTAAAGGCGCTTCCAAGTCCTCCCTGAATCACCGCGTCGTTTTTGCAAACCTCTCCCTGATTGACTTTGATCTGAATCTTAAAGGGCTCCAAGGTCTCGATCGGTTGTCGGTCGGTCCTCTTGGTGCTGACGTAACTTACCCGAAGACCATCATCTAGCCCCGCAATCTTCGCAGCAGCTTGGGCCTCGTTGCTCCCGGCGAACCCCTTCTTGTCGAGCCGTGGCAAGACTCGCAAGGTCCCGGGGCCGACAGCAAAGCCGTTATCGAGAATGAGTGTCTGTTGCTGAGCCGAGCAACATGGAGCGTTCCAGACTAGAGATAGAACGAAAAGGCCTGCAGTGATGGTGCAGTAGAGCCGAGAGTTCCTTCGCATCATCCCTGGCCCTTCCTGGTATCAAGCCCCGTCGAAGCTTATTATCGACCACCAAAATACTTTTTGAGAGTTTCCGAAGCTGCATCTTTGGTGTTCTTGGTCGTCGGGCCCGGTGTCGACTTTGGCAATTTCATCGGAGGCTTCTTCTCAGGTCGCTTAGCCTTGCCGCTACCTTCTTCCGACGAATCGGCAGACTCAGAAACTTCGCCTGACTCCGATTTATTAGGATCGAGTTCAGTGGAATCATGGAGAAGCTCGGAATCCAAATGCGTTGTCTCTTCCATTTGGAACTGCCGAGTGTCAGGCTCGGCAACCACGGGGCGACGATCGATCTGATCGGCTTCAAGCAACCATGAGCTGATATCAAAACTCTCCCGAGAGTCCGTAAGCTTCGATTCGGCTTGCTCGGCCACTCGTTGTGCGACCTCTTGCGCCGTATTAACCTCCGGCTTTTTCGCGCTGGCAATTCCTATCTCAATGACAATCTCAAACTCCAATTGACCAACGCGAATGTGGTCGCCGGACTTGAGTATCTTGGCTTTGTCGTGTGTCAGTTGCTTGTCGTTGACGAAGGTCCCGTTTCGGCTCTTAAGATCCAATAACAGCAATCGGCCTTCCTTTTGAACCAACGCGCAATGACGCCGACTGACCGACTCGCTCTTGGGCCTCAGGTGACAATCATCCCCACGACCAATGAAGAACTTTTCCTCCTTGATCGGGATTAGCTTTCCCTCATGGTTTCCAGACAGAACCTTGAGCGAAATTTTCATATGTTCCTCGCGCCATTTAGAAGAGACCATCCAGTTACTCAAACCCAGGCACAAAACTGCTTTGAGGCCTGTTTCGAGAGACTATCCGAATCAGCAATCAGCGAAATCACCGATCCTTGACAGACTTTTTCTCAACCGGGCGGTTCACGAAATTCTAACCGATGAATCCCGCAGATTCAATCGTATTGTCTCTCTTCCAGGGCCAATTAACCCCCAAATCGCATCGAGTAACCTACCTTCCAACCAATCTTGCCAACTCCGAGTGGCCTGCGAATCCTCCCTAGCTTGAAAACCTCGATAAGCTTGAGAAATCGGGGCCAGATCCGCTACTCCCAACAGTGACGGATAATGCGGCGATCTGGAAACCAGAAAACTTCCGTGCTGCAAGAGCCCTGCTTTGACCCTTCTCTGAGCACTTCCGAGAACTTTGTGGTTCCCGACAACCACATCGACAGGTGTGCGACGATGAAAACAAAGGAATGGCTCTTTGAGCTTGGTGGCCCCACCAGCGACCGAACAAGTGCAGGCTTCGGACAACCTCGCATCGAGCCCCATCTTGACCAATCCCGCAACAACCGACTCATGCACGGCTCTGTAGAGCTTTTCACTGTGCCCTTTGCTCCCAAGTTCCATCGGAGAACCGTCGCTGGGTACAACGATGCTGTAAGTGACCTCTTGGTCGTGAAGGATCGCCCCGCCACCTGTCTTGCGCTGGACCCATGCAAGCCGCCCTAAGTCGGGGTGACCGAGCGTATCGTCGGCGTGCTGAAGCTCATGGATCGATTGGAAGTTCCCCAGCGAAAGCGTCGGCTCAGACCAATAGTACAAGCGAATCAGGATCGAAGGCTTGCCAACATCTAAATTTGAGGGTTGCACGAGCTCCCAAGGATTAGCCGCGTGCAAGAGTTGCTGATCGATCTGCATGTTATCCAAGCCCGAGCGTGGATAATCTTCAAGAACAACGACCGACGCTCCTGACATTCTTTAGCCGATTCCTTGCCCCTAGCCGTGCTGGGCTAAGAGCTTCTGATAAGCTTGGTAATCCAGAAGGCCATCGAGTTGACTCGGATCGCTCATCTTGATCTTGATCAGCCAGCCTCCGGCATAAGCATCCGAATTGAGGGTCTCTAACCTATCGACGATCCCTTCGTGAATCTCGACGATTTGACCGCTGATTGGACTGTACATCGGGCTAACAGCCTTGACGCTCTCGACCTCACCAAACTCCTGCCCGGCTTCGACACTCTGTCCAACTTTGGGCAAGGCCATGTAGACAAGATCGTTGAGTTCAGCGACGGCAAAGGCGGAGATCCCCACAGTGGCCACCCCTGAACCGTCCTGTGGAGCAAAAACCCACTCGTGCGACGGCAGATACTTCAAATTTTCGGGAGAAAGTGTCATGGACATTGGTACCCTAGAGAAAAGAACTCTTTCCAAAAACGAAAATCTAAACCGAACTGCCCCTCTTGTAAAAGGGCAATTCATGAACCCAAGCCTTCGAAGTCGTTCCCCGGATATCAACTTGAATTTCAGAGCCAGTCGACGCAGCACCGGTTGCCAAATAAGCCATCGAAATGGGTTTCTGCATGGTCGGGGAAAATGTACCACTGGTGACCGTACCAATGCGATTGCCCTGTTGATCAAAGCACTCGGATTGCTCTCTAGCAGCCCTGCGTCCATCGAGCACCAATCCAACCCGCTTGAGTGTCAACGACTCCTTGGATTTGCTCAACAGCACATCCCTTCCAATGAAATCCCTATCCTTGCATTGACACGCAAAACCCAAACCGGCAGTGTAAGGATCCATGCTCTCATCAAGTTCATGGCCATAGAGTGGCATCCCAGCCTCTAGTCGCAAAGTATCCCTAGCTCCCAATCCCACAGGACTTATCCCCAAATCTCTTCCAGCGAGCAATAGATTCTCCCATACTCGTGGTGCGTCTTCAGCCCTTACAATCAGCTCGAATCCATCCTCTCCGGTGTATCCAGTCCTCGATACAACACAAGGCTTGGACATCTGCTCGGTCACCTTGGCGCGGTAATAGCCCAACCCTAAAACACTCGGTGGAAACAATTTTTTACACACCGCGATCGACTCAGGACCCTGGATGGCAATCATCGCAGTCGAATCGGTCACGTCGTTAAATTCAACATCGGGAAAGTCTGCTAGATGGGGTGTAAGCCATCGGACTATCTTGTCTTTGTTGCTCGCATTGACTACCAGTAAGAAGTAAATCTTACTGCTGGGGCTCTCCAAGCAACTGACCAAAACGTCGTCTAGGATTCCTCCAGATTGATTGCAAACCAACGAGTAGCGAACCTGCCCGGGCTGCATATCCATCACACGCCGAGTCAGTAGATGATCCAGCAGTTGATCTGCCCTTGGACCATCGAACCTCAATCGCCCCATGTGCGAAATATCGAAAACTCCCGCAGCCTGCCTAGTGGCCGTATGCTCAGCCACGATGCCGCTATACTGAATGGGCATTTGATAGCCCGCAAAAGGAGCCATCCTGGCACCATGATTCATGTGCCAATCGTAAAGCGGTGTCTTGAGTTCTTGCGTTTCCATATCGATTCCAAAGTGTGAGCAAAGCTTAGCTCGGGTATGTTAGCAGTTCGCCAAGTTCCACGGCTAGTTCGGTCGCTTCAAGTGATGAATAAGAAACGCCTGAGAATCACTGAATTCCGATTCCTTATTCCCAGGATAAACCAATTCACAGTGCGATCCAGCAGCCTTGCAAGCTGCCTGCAACTGGATCCCATACATCGCCGAGTGGGTTGGATCGGGTTCCTTACCCCCTAACACAGGTTCCTTCTGCTGTTTGGGGTACTCCAAAAAAATGGGCGGATCGTCCTTGGAAACCCATTCGATGGGCGAGTACTGGCGAATCCACGGCAAAACCTTCTCACGATTCGCCAATAACAACTCAAATTCCTGGTCTCGACTCCTTCCCTCGCCAGCAAATCCAAACGCATGACCTCCGTAAACGCTGTTGCCAATCCATTCCCTAAGCTGCTTGGGATCTAACGATGTTTGAGCCCCAACAACCGCAGTACAAGTGAGCCTTGTGGATTCCCTTGCAATCGGATCGGTGCTATTTGGGTCGGCAAGATCATCGTGCAGAGCTAACCAAAGAGATGTGCATGCACCCGCAGAACTCCCCGTGGCTCCGATTCGACCTGGATCGATGTTCCACTCCCGGGCCTTGGATCGAATGGTCTGCAATGCCCTGGCTGCATCCATCAAAGGAGCCTTCACCGGAGGCTCGACCCCTTGCGCCATCGCCTGCTGGATGAATCGATAGTTGATCGCCGCTACCGAGATTCCTTCCTGCAGGTACTTCTTGATCGGATTGTTTCCGTAACCCGTTTTGTCTCCGTTCTTCCAGCCTCCACCATGGATGAGCAATACCACCGGTGTCGGCTTATCTGACTCCGCCTTCCAAAAGTCAAAAGTCTGTCGAGATGAATCGCTCGCATACACATAATTTGAGACTGTCGGAGTAGGCCTCTGAGGCGTTTTCTTTTCGGTATTCTTTGCCGTGGGTTTGGCTCCTAGATCGAATTGTTCAATGCGAATGTCATCAAACTCATTTTGGTCATCAAAGGATCCGATTCCAATTCGCCCCGCACCAAAAGTCTTATCGATAGCCTCCATGATGGGGTGATCCATATCATCGAAATAGACCTCGATCGATCCACTTGAAACCCGACGAATCACCTTGACCCTATGCCATTTGTCGTCCCATGGAATGGTGTTTTGATTCTGAGTCAATGGTCGCCGGGGCTCTCCGTTGACGATCATGATCTGACCGCTGGCCGGATCGGGCTTGGCCCCAAGATGCACATAATAGAAATGCTCTTTGTCCTGATAACCAAAGAACACACAGCAGTCGCGATGGTTACCAGTATCCTGCGTACTTCGAACCCGAAAAGATATCTGCACGTCGCCCGCCGAAAGGTCTTTGATCAAAGCGATGTTATGAGGACTACGCACCTTGGGTTGATAATTGCTGATGCGTTTATTGAGCCCGAAAGTACTGTTTCCATCCTTCTGGAGAATCTCCCAAGACGCGTCGTCGGTAGTCTCCCATCGCGATCGACCCTTTTGGAAATCCTCCTCGAAGATCATTTTGCCAACTTGCATCTTATCGGACTTGGCATCTTGCCCCATGCAATCCCCCATGAGCCCAAGCACCACGAACCCGATCGGCCTTGCAAATCGCATGTTCACTTTTCGCTTTGTCATTGAAGTATCTCCTAAGCAATCTTCCGGATTCAAGTTCCAACAATTATACTTTAGACGGTCGATCGCCTGTACCAGAGGAAACGCATGAATCGAGTCTCTCCGCACGCTTTTGCAAGAATGTCCGCCCAAGGCGAACTTAGACCCGTAGAGTCTGGTCTCCATGAACTTCGTCGCGGTCAATGGATTATCTGTCGATCGAATCTAGGACTAGAGCTGGCCGAAGTCCTCTCGGAATCCAAATCCAATGCCGAAAATCATTGGGATCCTGACCTTTATCATTCCACGTCCGCTCAGTGGGTGCGAGATGCGACGGATCAAGACCAATGGCTTTGGACCAAACTCCAATCTCTGAACCAAAATGCTCTGCCGCTATGCCAACAATTCCTTGCCGATCATGATATCAACGAAACGCTATTAGATATCGCCACGAGTATCGACGGAAAATCGGTCGTCTTCGAATTCCTCGGCTCAACCTCGGAGAATACCGATGAACTCATCGAGAAACTTACCGAGATCTACCAAAGCTTCATCAAGAACTCTGAAATCTACAAACAGCTGGAACATGGATGCGGCCCGGGTTGCGGAACGACCGCCGGTTGCAGCCCCCAAAGCGACGGCAAATCAGGTTGCTCAAGCTGCTCGATCGCAAGCCGCTGCAAGAAACACTAAGCGATCCAGCCGCAGCCCATGGCTCTGGTTCCAAGGAACACCGCTGCCAACTGGCCAGGCGATACCCCATAAACGTCCTCGAGAAACTCGACTTGGAAATCTCCATCGGTATGCCGCGTGACGGTCGCGTCGCACGGCGCTGAGTTGTAGCGAAACTGAACCTGGGCCTTGGTCGGCTCTCCGATCGGAAAGTCTGCCAACCAGTTGCTCTTGCCAGCTCGGAGACTCTTGCATGCAAGTTCCTCATGCGGCCCAATGACCACCCGATTCGTTTTTCGATCGACCGATGTAACGTAATAGGGAGAGCCCATAGCGACCCCCAATCCCTTGCGCTGCCCAATGGTAAATCCCTCGATACCCGGATGGTGACCCACAACCTTTCCATCAGAAGTAACGATCTCTCCGGAAGTATCTAGCGTACTTTTTTGCCGAACGAACTCGGCGTGCCTGCCGCTGGTGACAAAACAGATCTCTTGCGAGTCTTTCTTGTCAGCAACTTTCAAACCCATCTGTGCGGCTCGGTCTCGGATCTGGGACTTGTGAAATCCACCCACAGGCAAAAGCATTCGAGGCAACAAATGACGCTTGATCCCCGTGAGCACATAAGCCTGATCCTTGTCGTCATCGAGTCCCCGATGGAGTTCCCACTCGGCCTGTCGCGATTCGGACTGGGGTTGAACCATCCTGGCATAATGCCCGGTGGCGACATAATAAGCATCGACGGCATCGGCATAATCGAACAGCCGACCGAATTTGATCCAATTATTGCACTGAACACACGGATTGGGCGTTCGGCCTTGTTGGTACTCGTCGACAAAATAATCAACGATCTGCTTGAACTCAGACTCCAAATCCAACGCGTAAAAAGGGATCGAAAGCTTGTCGGCCACCCGCCGTGCATCGGCCGCATCGCTCGCACTGCAACATCCCTGCTTGTGATCCAATCGCCCCTCAAGGATCGGGAGCAGGGGATTGGGCTTGCCGTTTCCAAGATCGCAAGCTTTGCTCGACTGCTCTCCATGCCGCATGAATACGCCGATGACCTCGTAGCCTTGCTCGAGCAACAATCCCGCCGCAGCGCTGGAGTCAACGCCACCGCTCATCGCTAAAACCACTCGACGCTCGGACATCGCTTCGAATCTTTCTTACTTCGGTTCTTCAGGAATTATCGTGGAGAGGAATACAGGCTACTGGATTTTATCGTACTCGGAAACAAGCATTGGGACTCAAGGGCTTCGAGTACGAGTAGGAGTACGAGTACCGCGTTGCTGAGTACGAGAAATCAAAGTAATGACCCATAAAACTATCCTAAGAACCCTTACTTCATCAATTCCTGTTTGAGGAACGTATATGCCAGGGCCTGCATGAAAGCCGATTGCTTATTGTTCGCAGCCCCACCGTGGCCACCTTCGATGTTCTCGTAATACCAAACCGCATGCCCCTGCGATTCCATCTTGGCCATCATCTTGCGCGCATGCCCTGGATGAACTCGATCGTCACGCGTCGAGGTGGTAAAGAGTACCTTAGGGTATCGAACCGATGCCTGCACGTTTTGATAAGGCGAGAACTTGCGAATATAACTCCACTGATCCGGGTAGTCTGGGTTGCCGTATTCAGCCATCCACGAAGCACCCGCCAAGAGCTTGTTGTAGCGTTTCATATCCAAAAGCGGAACTTGGCAAACTCCTGCCTCAAAGAGATCTGGATACAGAGCGATCATATTCCCAACCAATAGACCACCGTTGGATCCACCTTGGATCCCAAGTCTCTGCTTGCTCGTGACCTTGCGAGCCACTAAGTCCTTGGCAACCGCAGCAAAATCTTCGTAGGCCTTCAAGCGATTCTCCTTCAGTGCCGCTTGATGCCACCGAGGACCATACTCGCCACCCCCGCGGATATTTGCAACCACATACACCCCACCTTGAGTCAGCCAAGCCCTACCGACCGTGGCGCTATAGTTTGGCTGTAGCGATATTTCAAATCCACCGTAACCATACAAAAGCGTCGGATTCTGTCCGCTTAGCTCCAAGTCCTTTTTAGCAACCATAAAGTAAGGTACCTTGGTTCCGTCGGCACTGGTCGCAAAATGCTGACTGATCTGAAATCCGCTGGAATCAAAGAAATGCGGCAATCGTTTAAGTTCCTCCGGGGCTTTGCCTATCGTACCGATCGACAAGGTCGTAGGAGTCAGATAGTCCGTTGAAGTCATGAAGTAATCGTTGGATTCGTCCGAGTCCACCGCCGTGACATTGACGGTTCCAAAGGCTGGTGCTCCAACAAGAGGTTCCCGCTTCCAACCCTCGGTCGCCGACGAACCCTCAGGCTTGAGCACGAATATCCTGTTTTTCACATCATCGAGCGTGTTGATGACAACGTAGTCTTTGGTCGTCGTAACGCTCGATAAAGCGGTCGAATCCGTAGGTTCAAAGAGAACTTGAAACTGACGTTTGCCAGCAAGGTAATCATTCAGATCGGCTACCAAAAGCGAACCGCCAGGATAGGTCTTCGAATCAATCGTCCAAGGCTCTCGGAGCTCTAAAAGTAGGAAGCTCTTGAAGACGCTCTTATTGGCCGTGTTAGGAGCATCGATCTTGACCAACTCCTCTGAACTTTTGAGCCAGTAGAGTTCGTCATTGTAAAAGGCGATGTTCCGCGTGACAAAGTTCCTTTCAAAGCCCGGTGAATCATCGTGGATGGCACCCACCGACATGTCGTCCTGCTTGCCCTCGTAAATCAACTTGGCCTTTTCCAGCGGAGTTCCTCGTTCCCAAAGTTTTGCGATTCGTGGGTAACCAGAATCGGTCATCGAGCCTTTGCCAAAATCAGTCGAAACGAAAATATGATCGATGTCGATCCACGATACACTCCCCTTGGACTCCGGAAGATTGAACCCGTCGGACACAAAAGACCGTGTCTTGAGATCGAACTCGCGAGTCACATTTGCGTCGGCACCACCGCGAGAAAGTGTGATCAAGGCTCGCTGATAATCAGGCCTCAGCAGCGCCGCACCCTTCCAGACCCAGTTCTCACTCTCCGACTTGGCCAACGCATCGAGATCGAGGATCACTTCCCACTTGGGGTCGGCCTTCTTGTACTCTTCAAGCGTAGTTCGACGCCACAGTCCACGCTCGTTGTTCTTGTCTCGCCAAAAGTTGTAATAGTATTCCCCCCGCTTGGATACAAAAGGAATACGAGCATTCGAATCAAGGATATCCAAGAGATCCGTCCGCAGTTTCTCGAAACTCGACTCAGATTCCATCCGCTTGATCGAAATCGCATTCCTTGCCTTGACCCACTCAAGTGCCTTCTCCCCCGTGACATCCTCAAGCCACAAATAGGGATCCTCAGAGGACTCGGAGTTCTTGCTGGCGATCGAAGGGTCTTGAGCCATGGCGGAATCAGGCGTAGGGAAAGGGTAAAGAAGTGCCGAAAGTGACAGGAATCGAGCGAGCCACATTTTTCGCATGGCGTAGGGTCTCCAGGTAAAGGTTCACGCGTAAGCAACCGGCGCATTCTACCAAACCCCAATTTTGCGACTAGCTAAGTCGCAGTGGGATCGAGGATTCGAGACTGCCCAACGCTCCAATCCCAACGCTCCAAGGAGGGCAAAAAAGCTTCAATGCCTTATTGATGCTGCCAGACAGCCTTTTGATATCGATACGCCGGCTTGACGGCCTCGTCTCGAAACGGCTCTTGGTACAAAGGCGTCGCCGATGAGGAAAAAGGAGGTACCAACCACATCCATTTCCCATACGGCTCGCGACCTGCCGCTTGCTCGTTCCTACAAAACTCCAAAAACTCATGGCACACATTGTGATGGTCAGCCATCTTCACCCCAGCCCGATCGTACGAATGCAAAACCGCTTCGTGAAGCATCAGCATCGCTTTGTCTCTCCACAACGTCCGGTCGTTGGAAATATCTAATCCCATCGACTCGGCGATCTCAGGGAGCAAGTTGTAGCGGTTGGTATCGGTTAAGTTTCTAGCCGCAATCTCGCAATCCAAGTACCAACCGTTAAATGGAGCAAACCGGTAAAGCATCCCACCGGCATCCAAGGCCATATCCGATACGGCCGGTAACGCATACCACTTCAAACCCCTTTGCACGAGCCACGGATGCTGAGGGTGGGTCAATTCGACCTCTCTACGACAGTCCTCAGGCAACTCGTAGAGCTTTGCCCCAGCCTCAGGTGTTTGGATCACCAATGGCAAAAGCTCAAAATGGCTCCCCTTTGGCTCCCATCCCAGAGCCATGATCCTTTGAGTCAATTCGTTCTGCGCAGGATCGCCTATCTGTTTTCCCGACCTGAGCCTGACCCCCGCATAACGCAACAACTGAGGATTCCAAATACGAGGGCCCGGTCTCTTGCGGGTTCCAGGCGAAAAGACCGTAATGGCCGGTCTTAAATCCCCGCCATTCCAAGCAAACCTCATGTGCTCAAACAAAGACTGTGCAATCGCATCGGAGTCGTTGACATCACGGCAATCGCGCAAATGCAATCCCTTCCAATACAACCTACCGACACAACGCGAAGCGTTTCTCCAAGCGAGCCTCGCCGCAAAACCCAACTCTTCGACCGTCTTGGTCCATACCCCATGCTCATGCATCTGCTGGGTGATCGCCTCAATGCGATCCTTCAAGTTGCATCGACCTGGTTGCTCGGCATCAAACTCTCTAAGAAACGCTATCGCTTGTTCAAGTGCGCTTTTATCGGTCTTGATTTGTACCTGATGCTCCAAGGGACACTTCGGCTTGAAGTCCTTTTGCCTCCAGGATCCCGGCGTCATGCCGCTTCCTTGCCCTCGCTGCGCATGCAAGAAACTATCTGTCCGAACCTTCACACCCAAGAGCCCTTCAAGGCCATCGACAAACTCCCGATTAAATTCACCCGGACCACAGACGATCACTTCGCAATTGCCGATCGTCGCTAGCTGATCTTTGACTTCCTGCGTGGTCATTCGCCGCCCGGAACCAGAAGCGTACTCATGGAGTCGAATTCGACCTTGGCTTGATAATTCACGCAATTCGGTCAAATAAGGCGCTACGGATTCCTTTCGGTATCCATAGAGGATCGCAATGGGCCTTAAGTCCGATATTCGTCTCGCGGCTGCGATCGCCGGTGTGATCCCAATCCCCGCAACAACATAGACCAATGGAACATCGCCAGCAGGACTCGGGCAAATCTCCCCCTCGGGAGCAAATACCCTCAAGAGCGTCCCATCGGAAGCTTGATCAAGCCAATTGGAAAAGAACCCACCGTCTTCGATCTTGACCCCAATCTCGTAGCTCGCGTCCTGACAATCGGTCAGTGTGTAAGGCCGTCCGATCCAAACGCCATCGATCAATCCCTCGATACGAATGAACTGACCAACCTTGGCAGACGGTAGTCGATCTTGAGAAACCGATTCCAAAAAGACTCGGAATGCCCCATCTGCCAACGGCAATTTTTTGAGTCGGCAAAGATGCATGTCCTGCTTGCCCAAAAACATGGGTAGACGACCTCGACACCCTCCACATACCCCGCCGGCGCCAGTCTGCTTGATCAGTTCCTCGACTGTCTTGACCCTTTTGGCCGCTTGAGACAACATCGCACACGTCGCATTGGTGCAAGCACAAACGACCTCAGCACTCGAAGTGGTCCTTAATGTGGAGGACTCCAGGAGCAATTCCCCGGTGCTGGCAAAAGCTCGGCGCTGCAAGTCGCTCAGTCGGCCACTACGAAGGACCAGACTCATGGCATTGGCAAGCCCACTCCAAGTCGAGGGGCTTTGAAGCCCGACGAGTTCTCCAGCTGGCGAGACCATCAAAACAACTTTGCCATCGAACGAGACCAACGGTGACGCATCGGCCAAGGCAACCTGCTTGGCCACCTCAAGCCACGATCGATTCGGGAACATGCGAACACGAACTCTCGCCCCATTGAGCAAACGATAATCGCTGACCACACAAGGCTCTCCATCGACATGAGCCAAGCTCCGGTAGACGGTACCAAATTGGGGCAACTCGTGAGCCGATTCCAACGCTGTGAGAATCGTTCCACCGGTTCCCTTACGTTCAATGAACCCTTTCAACACTCCGGAATCGATCTCCATGAGCTCGATGTTGCTGGCGATCACAGCCGTCTCGGTCCTGCTTCTTGCCGACATCACATCGGCCGCCCCGAGAATCAATCCTGCCCGGATCGTTTCGTGCGAATAATTCGATCCAGGCCGAAACAAGCTGATGCTTCCTGAAAGCAAAAAGTAGGCGCAAGTGGATTTCTCACCGACCGAAAAGAGTGTCGTGCCAGGAGGATACTGCCGAACCTTCGCAGGATCCATCGGATGGAGTTTCGTAAACTCAGCAATCTCTTCGGCAAGCGCAAGGAGCTTGTTCTTTGCATAGCTTGCTGCCAAAACACCGAGTTTCTCACTGGCCGATGCGTCTTGTAGCAACAGTTCGCGAAAGCTATCCCCGGATAAGGCTCCGATTTGGCAATCGCCCAAGGTCAAAATGGTGGCACTGCGAAATTTTCGATCCTGACGGAAGACCTGCTCGCCCATCAATGCTCCAACTTGATCGACCGTCTCGATCAATCGCAATTTGCCATCGGACTCTTGGGTGTAAATGCCACATCGACCGCCGCATAACACATAGAGTTCCTTTGCCGTTTCACCCTCCGAGCATAGTACCGCTCCAGCGGGGTAGAGGCGCAATTGCAAGGTACCCATGAGCCGATCGAGTTGCTGTCGGCTCGATCGCTCAAAAAGTCCAGCCATCGATCGGAGCACCGTCTTGGTGAACCCACCACCGGTAGCCTCCTGCAATTCCTCCCAGCCCTCGGGTCGTGACATGATTGACCTATCCGCTGACGAGAGCCGCGATGATTCCAAAGGCAATCAAACCAAGCAGAATGAACAATAGAATCCAGACGATAATCGATGTCTTGTACCGGATGTGAGGAGTCGCCTGCACGATCTCCTTGTACTGTGGCGAATAGACCATTTCACCCTTAGAAGACAACAACAGATACAGAGCAAAGGCAGAGATCATCGTTCCGCAGGGAAATCCTAATAAGCCAATGACGGAAATAATAACCGCTGGTATCTTGCCACTGGCGTTTAGGGTTTGCATCGTTCTACCCGCATACAATTGCAAGCCCGAAATCGCTAACACCACAATCCCGAATCCAAGGAGCATAATCCCTGGCCCCACGGTATCTACCTGGGCTCCTCCCGGGCCTGCAGGAACCAAATTGCTAAGCATCGCGATTCCAGTTCCAAAATAGAACAGACTTAAGAGTATCCCACCAATCCCGCCTAGCAAGTACAAGCAACCGATGCTTTGTATGTTCGCCTCATGACTTAAATGGCTCGTTCGAATCAGCTCGGCTTGCGACAAATCGACATTGGCATCTGGGGTGATGTTGCCATAAGCTGAACCGGAGGGTGTATAAGGGTTATCGGACATGCCTGCTCCATTTCATAAATCACTGCGTTTGAAACAAATAACACACCAATCATAAACGAAAACCAACCGTGTTGCTTTCCGCACAGGAAACGCAGAAGCGATTTCCTGAGAAATTTCACTCGTCATCCAGATGGAAATGATGGAGGAAACGATGGTATACCGGGGCGATGATAATCGCGACCATCGACAAGAAAGCCAGCCCGCTATAAAGCGCATAGCGAGTTAAAACTCTAGAACTTAAAATCATCGCTGCTCTGGCCATAGACCGGCAAATAGCGATAGTACACCTCGAGGATCAGACAACCCATGCAAGTGGAGTAAAGCCGCCCTCCAACCTTATTGGAATGATCCCCTTCGAACATCCAACTTCCCCGCGAATGCCCATCGGCCCTCTGTGTACGAATGAGCAAATCACGCATGTAATAGTTCCAGTTTTTCCAATATCGACCGCCGATCTGAAACATCGCTTGAGTCGCATAATAGTTGTAGTACATGTCGGCCCCCGAAGGCCCCTGTTTGGACAAATACTCGATGCCATTGGCGACACTTCTCGCATCCTTGGTCTTACCCCTGAAGATCTGCAACAACACCCCAATGGCCGTCATGCTCTTGGTCGGCTTGCCCCCTCGATACCGAAACATGTACTCGCCAACGCGATTGAAGTCCAGGAATCGATCGATCCCTTGGACGGTCTCTCGGGGTACAATCAAGTCCGTGGCTGCCGCACTCTTGAGCGCTAAGACTTGCCAGCCCGCAATCGAAAGATCACCCGGTCTGCCCGGATGGTAGTCCCAGCCCCCATCGCGAAACTGCGCTTTGATAATGAAATTCACCGCCAATTGGCAACTCTCCTTGAGTTCTCCGGAGCGTGTCATTTGATAAGCTTCACACAGCGCAAGCGTTGCGATCCCATGCTCGTACATCTGCGCCGATGCGACGCTATCGACCCAGTATCCTGAGTCGGATGTTCGACGCAAATTCTGTTGCAGGAAATAAATCCCCTTCGATACCACCTCGCCGTATTGCTCATCATTCTGAGTGTGACCTGCACCCAAGAAACACATCAAGGACAAACCGGTTGCAGCGAAACGATAAGGGTCGATGCCATCGCAGCCCGGTGCACATTGGTTCCCGCACGAGTGCTCGTAGTTCATACTCCAAGAACCATCGTTGAGTTGATGACGCGCAAGATAATCCAATGCCCAAGCCACAGCAAGCTCGCTCTGCTCATTGCCACCGTTCTTCTCAACCAACGCCGCACGCGATGCCTTGGAACGACCTTCCAAGGACATCTCGGCAAAGCCCAATGCATTCCCACTTGAAGAACTCGTCGACGATGCGGCTCGCTCGACCGTCTCCGCCGTACCAGTCGGTGTGTCGTTTGGATCGATTTGCTCCTCGACATATTCCGATATCTTCTCAATTGCCTGAGGACTCGCAAGCGAACTCGACGCTTGAACCGTATCGGCCTGGGCCTGGACAATCTCCGTCGAGTCCATTTCAAAACTCTGCAACTCACCCCCACTACTCTCGCCAGACTCAATCGTGATCCCTTCGCCACGCCCAGACCCTAAACCCACCGTCCATACCGCGAGGCATAACAACAACCCCAAATGGATCACGAAACTCACTAGAACCGAGATGCTAACCCGCCTACCCCCCTGAACGATCGGACTTGGTTCCTCGACGTCGATCGATCCCAACGACGATTCATGCGACCCCAATGCCGATTCAATCGGCGGGGGCTGAGTTGTTGTTTGCTCGATCTCTACCATCGCGACACTCCCTCTTGCCCGGATCGATTCCCCTTGCGCCTAATCCCAAGCTCTCTTGATCCTAGCTTGTTTCGTCACTCGGCCGTGTCAATCTCCATCGAAGCTTATTTGCTAGCAATTTCTATTGGGGAGATTGCGGCCTTCGGTCCGTTTCGCGCAGGGATTGTCTCACGCAAAGACGCAAAGACGCAAAGGAAGACGCGAAGAAGAAAAGAAGAAAAGAAGAAAAGAAGGGAGGAAGAGAAGGGAGGGATTTCAGGATGCGGGCTTTACGAACAGTTCGACCGCAAAACCGACCATGGCCAGCGAGTTGAAGAGTGCATGGATGATAAAGCAAGGCAAAATGCTGCGCTGGAGTTGGTAGACTCGCGCAAGGACTGTGCCAAGAACGCACAGTGGCACCCAACTGACTCCGTACTCGAAGTGGGCTAAACCAAAGACGATTCCGCTGACGATAGCGACCCACCAGGGAGGATAACCCGCCAAAGTCGGGCTTGGTAAGTCCTCGCTAGCTTGCTCTTCGACGCCGCGAATCGAGTTCATGGCATCTGCATTATCAAAAGGGTTCGTCTGGTCTGGGGTCACCGATAAGAACTCACCCCTTTCGGCAAACAAATCCTTATCCTTGCCATCGTTACCAAAAAACAGCCGTTTGAGATTCAATCCATGATGCCGCACGGTGTCAAGCCAATTGATCAGCAAGAATCGAAACGCATACTCCTCCCAAAGCGGAGCAAAAATCACGGCACTTGCAAACAGAAGTGGATACCCCCATGCCTTGGCTCGAAGAGAATCAATCACCGGATGCTGATACTGGATCTCGGTCAGTTGCGAGACTCCGATGTTGATGAGCATCACCATCGGGGTGATCCAGAGGAATACCAAGACTCCCACCATGATATTTCGCAGAAACTTGCCTGAGGTCATTCCCAAAATCCCAGGCGTCGATCTTGTTCGAGCCAATGTGTAGATCGCCGAGGCGAGAGAACCGACCACGAGCGATAAACCTGCTGCAAACATGAACCAAGGGGACTCGGTGATCTCCCCGCCAGACTGTGCCAATGCCACAGGCTTGATCCAAGCCGGTGCGGGTAGTTCGATGGCAGAATCCGCAGGAACCGGGATCGTAGGGGCAGGTATGCTTTTGCGAAATTCATTGTAGAAAACACCTGCAAGAGCAACTTGGGCCAGGACGATACATGAAAAGCAACCTACCAAGTCTAACAATCCGATGCGGTCATGCACCTGATCCCTGAGCCAACCGCTCCATGTCATGATTCGCTTCCAGGCGATCAAGACCCAGGTGTGCACCATTAAGGTGCCCATGAGCAATCCCAATCCAAATAGTCCCGCAACTAAGGTGATTATCTGTTGGGTCAGAGTAAGATCTGTCGGTTGCATCAATCGGATTTCTTTTCTGTATCTTGCTGTGCCTGTGGCCCGGCCCCTTGGACAACCATCCAAACGTATTGAGCCCCAGAAACGATCGTCAAAAGGATCGAACCCCACAGGCATATCGGCAGAATCCATCGGAGCCAATCGGGAGCCGCAGGTTGCGATCTTAGATACAGTAGCGACGCAATGACGGCGGCACACTGCAAGACCATCTTCCATTTCCCCAGTTGCTTAGCAGAGAAGTCTCCCCCTTTGCCCTCGACCATCCCTCGTAGACTTGTCACCAACAGTTCACGAGCCACCACAAGCGTGGCCATCCAAGGTGCCATCGGTGAACCCTTGGCTCCAACCAGCGCGATCATCGCGCCACAAATGATCACTTTATCGACGAAAGGATCGAGAATCCGACCCAGCTTGGTCACCTGATTGAACTTACGTGCCCACCAACCGTCGATCCAATCGGTTGAGACAGCGATCACAAAGATAATTAATGCGGTGGTCCAATCGCTCCGCTCAATCAACGCACATACCGCAATAGCCAGCAGCAGACGGATCGCAGAAAGTGCATTGGGGACATTCCAAGGGTTCGTCGATACCGCAGACGGCTTGCTCATTCCAAGACTCGCATGGCTACACCGATCAGATCGTATTCTTTGGAAGAGACGATCTCGCACTCGACCAAATCGCCTGCCCGGAGTTGGAGGTCTTCGGAGGGGGTGACAAAGACGCAGGCATCCACGTCAGGTGCATCGGCATAGGATCTACCGATCCAAGAGTTCGAGGCTCCATCGACTGGTTTATCCAAGAGCACGTTCAGCCGCTTGCCCTGTTGATTGGCACACCATTCGAAAGCGTTCTTTTGCTGGACGGCCATCAATCGTTTTCTACGCTCCTTCTTGATCCGCTCGGGAAGATGTTCGTCCAATCGCGCTGCAGGTGTGTCGGATTCGATCGAATAAGTAAACACGCCGAGACGCTCGAAATGCATCGAATCGACAAACTCTTCGAGTTGGTCGAATTGCTCATCGGTTTCACCTGGAAAGCCAGCGATCATGGTGGTTCGCAGGACAAGATTCGGAATCGTCTCACGCATCATCGTGACCATCTCGATGGTCGATTCCCGTGTTACTCGTCTCGACATCCGCTTGAGCACCGGATTGCTCGCATGCTGCAATGGCATGTCGATGTAAGGCAAAATACGCTTGGCCTGAGCGATCGTATCAAGGAGCGGTTTGTCGATGTACATCGGATAGAAGTACATGAGTCGAATCCAATCGAGACCATCGACGTTGTCGAGTTGCTCGAGCAACTCTCGAAGCCTCGGCTCTCCAAACATATCGATGCCATAATACGTGGTGTCTTGGGCAACGATGATCAACTCGCGAACCCCGTTGTCGGCCAAGCGTCGGGCCTCGACGAGGATATCCTCCATCGGTTTGCTCGCATGTTTACCACGCATCTTCGGAATCGCACAGAATGTGCATAGCCGATCACAGCCCTCAGAGATTTTCAGATAGGCGAAATGCTTAGGGGTGACCTGCAGACGCATGTTGTCTGCAAGAGCTCGAATCGGGGCAGGTCGAAAAACGGTGCGTTGCTCATCCAATCCGTCCATGATCCGACCGACCACATTGGCGATTTCATCGCGTCCAAACACACCGACGAGGCCATCGATCTCGGGTCGCTCGACCAAGAGGTTTTCGTTTTGGCGTTCGGCCAAACAGCCTGTGATCACCACGCCTCGGATTTTGCCCGACCGCTTGAGCTCGAGCATCTGATCGATCGCTTCAAAGGATTCCTTTCTCGCGTTCTCGATGAATCCACAGGTGTTGATCACCACAAAGTCCGACTCCTCGGGCTTTTGCACCAATTGGTAGCCGCTTTGCTGGAGAATACCGAGCATCTGCTCGCTATCGACGAGGTTCTTGGGGCAGCCCAAGCTGATAAAGGCGTACGAACCTCGTTTACCCTGGACGTCCGGACCAGGTAGATTCGAGGAAGGATCCGGGATTTCGACGATCGGAAGGCTACGCATAGGATGATTTCGGCTCAGAAGTGAGTCGATCGGCTAGTTTGGAACAAAAACACCCTCTGATAATACCACCAGGATCGGCCTGCACTAGGCGAAAATCCAGACCGTTTGATGCCCGGCCCTTCGGTTTCTGGGCCCTTTTTGAAACGCCGTGTCGCACAGAGCACAGAGTTTTGAGGAAGTCGTCCACACCCTCTGTACCCTCCGTGACTTTGTGTTTTCCTTCTTTAAACCCCTTTGGTTGCAATTCGTCCTAACGGTCCGATCGCAGCGAACCGAGCAACGGTTGTCGCATTGCCAAAACGGCGGCCAAGACACAGAAAACCAATCCCAGCAAAATCACCCAAACCAGCATCGTCAAAGGGCCCCCAAGAGAAACCACAGAATTGCCCCTGAGCAATACCGGTGCCGAGGCAGCCAAGGCACACACCATGCCGATCCCAAGCCCTCGCAGCAATTGCCATCCGTTCTCCAAGAACAAAGCCCAGACCAACCGTCCCTTCGGAAAGCCCATCGCCCGCATGGCCGCAAGCTCGCTTCTGCGTTCCAAGGCACTACGCAATTGGGATACTCCCAGCCCAAGGGTCCCGAGCAAGAGCCCCAGTCCTCCCAAGAGTTGGAACGCGCTCAAATATGTATTCTGAACCGCCAACAGTCGACTCAATATCCCATCGGCCGATGCACAACTAAGCCCTTCATCCGACCATCCTGACTCCAAGGCCGTTCGTATCTGTGCGACTTGATCCTTCGATGCACCCTCAGGCGGTTTCACAAGAAACTCTCGATAGCCACCGATGTCCGGAAAGATCTTCTGAAAGTTCGCTTCACCGATCCAAAGGCTTCCTTGGAAAATCGTGTTCTGCAAAACACCTACGGTCTGAAAATAAACGGTCTTGTCCCCAAACTGATAACTAAACCTTTCACCAACATATCCACCTAAATGCAAAGCCCATAACGCCGTGTTTTGATCAAGGATCACCGGCAGAGGACTCTCCGTGGTTCCCATCGCAGATGCTTCGATGCGTTCCCAAGGTGACTGCTTGATGTCGGTTCCAAACCATGCCAGTTCCGATTTCCCATCGGCTCCTCGGTCGATCTCCTTGATCGCTGCTCCGATCCCCATCACCCGAGGCTCCGAAGCCTGGAAGAGATTATTGCAACTGGCATCGTCCCCACCTCGAACCCTCACCGATATGATCTTGGCATCGACTAGTCCCGAAGCTTTCTCTCCGAGCGTTTGCCTTTGCTCTTTAGGATCTGCGATGTTGACATGAATGCTCTGAGAACTCTTGCCAACCCATGCAAAGCCTCCGGTCCCTCTCCTGTCGGGTTGCGATTGAAACAAACTCATCGCCAAAATCAAGAAGCTGGCCATCGCCATTAAGGCCACCGTTAGAATACTTCGCAGTGGTGCCCTGAGGGCATTCGAACGAGCCAGGGAACTGAGATCCACCTGGGAATCTTGCACCTTTGGGCTCTTGTTGGTCATGCCAGAATAAAGCCACAAAACCATCGCGATCATCCACAGCATACCGCTGCCGACAAACGCTCCAGCTTGGATTTGCCCCTGCAACCATTGGCCAGCGAGCAAGATCACCAATCCTAGCAGCCCGCAAGAAACTGCCATTACTTGAATCCAGCGATGGGCTTTGAGACTCGGAGCCTCATCATCCATCCGACCTTTTAATAGCCGAGCAACACTCGCTCGCTTAAGCTGCCTGGTGACAAACCAAGTCGTCAACAACGAAACCAGTAATCCCGACAACCAACCAATCCATAAACTCATCGGTCGAACATAGAAATCCAAGAACGATACAGAGATGGCACCTACCCACCAACTTTTCAATCCAGCCAGCAATGCATAAGCATATCCGACGCCCAAGCCAACTCCGATGGCCGAACCGACTGCGGCGACGATCCCCGATTCGATCAAAAGCAGCCTTCGAACCTTGGACCGTGTCCAACCCGAAGCCATCAGCAACCCCCAATGCTCCGCTCGTTTTTCAATCGTGAGTCGAAACAGTAGCGCCACCAAAATCAATGCTGCAGCGATCACAAAGAAACTCAGCGACAAAAACAGAGCATCAAAGGGTGTTGTTCCACTTGCTGCCTTGAGCTGCTGTTCTCGAAGTGGCAACTCTCGCCACCCGAGAGTGCTGAGGTTCTTTCGGGCAATCGCCAGCAACTCCTGACCAGTTGCCTGGCGCATGGGCTCGCTGAGTCCATCGAAACGAATCGATGTTTGAGAACCAAATCTCGATCCAAACAATTCCCGAGCTCGAACATCCGAAATAAATAGCTTCGGTGTCAGTCGATGAGAATTCCAATACTCGTCGTCTTGTTTTTCGATCTTACGGGTCAAGGCAAAAGGAGTCTCCCAACTGGAGATCGACTCTTGATCGGTGATGCCGGGGACGACGGGGGTCCAAGCTGGATCATTAAACACCGTGGGTGCTTGCGAAAACCGAGCTGGCGACTTGCGTCGATAGGGCTGCTCGGGCTCGCTCAAAGGTGCGATAGCCAGGACAGTCGCCTGAAAACTCTTCTCAACTTCGGTTCCCTCGACCGTCTCGGGCAGGAAGTAATCAATCTTCAATAGATCTCCTTCCTTGGCGCCGAGCTCCTTGGCCATCCACTGGTTGATCACCACCCAATCATCGGACGTAGTTTTCGCTACCAAGGATTTTTGGCCGCTTTCACCGAGGTTGCTTTCATTGGGCTTGTTTGCACTGAGCATCCGCTCGATAAGTTCCCGAGGAACACCGCTGATGATCGAGTAAGGGACACTGCGGCCTGGACTCTGCTCTTGCGAGCTTGGTGATTCCATGGGACGAACGACCTGGGTGTTGTTGGCAAGATAACTCAGGATCCGCACCGAAGCGGACTTGTTCGATCCGGTATCGATCGCCTCGGCGAGCGTATCGGGGATCATCATTTGTTCGCTAGTAAGTTGATCATAGGAAAAAACACTCTGGGGCTCAGCGCCCGATTCACCCGCGTTCGGATCCGGAAAACTTCGTTGGACTTGCTGCCAGCGCAAGCCGAGATCCTCGAGTGTCAATTCCAAAGCAGTGAGCAATGGCTCTTGGCCGCTTGCCGAACTTGCCACCGCGTTGATTTTGTCTTCGATCTCCAATGCCTTTTGAAGTGCGGACTTCGACGCAAACGCGTTCAAAACTGGCCGCTGATCGCTCCTCAAGGAAAATCGACCTAGGCTTTGATCGGGGATCACATCGACCACTTCCCATCGCGACAAAGCGACGACTTCATTCTCTTTCTTTCCAAGTGCACTATCGGCAGGTACCACTGCATCGCGGGATACCTTTAAGGTGATCCGATCACCGACTTGGACTTGGAGCTGATCGGCCAAAGAACGATTCAAGACAATTTGCTGATTCCCAAGTTTCGCTGAGGGCCTGATGGTCCCAAGTGCCCAAAAGTCCTCATCGACCCCCAAGAGTGCCATCTCGGTGACTCGATGCGTGGTGATCTTGCCCTGATCCTCCTGGGAGCGATCTTGGTGCTCGGCAACCACGGACTGAATCCAAAGAAAACCGCAAAGCGATGCATCATTGGTGCTCTGTTTGGCTCGATCAAGTGCTGTTTGTTCGAACCATCGCGGCGAGACGATCATTCGCTCGATCGAACCAATGCGATCTAGCGCGATATGCTTCAAAGATCCTCGCATGCTATCGCCCACGAGCAAGGCACCGACAATCACCGCGCTCGATACTGCCACTCCAAGGGCCACAGGGAGCAGCAACCGAAAGAAATGGAGGATTGTTCGAAAAACCAATGGCAGCATCGTCGGCCTAAACTAGTTTCGTAGATCGACCCAAACACTCTAAAAGAAATTCGAGGATCTCGATGTGGCGACGGGCCTCAGCGATGTTCTTGCCCCAAGTGTACATGCCATGCCTTCGGATCAAATACCCCCAGCATGGTTCATTGGGATGCTCAGCAAAGTACTGTTCGACTCGCACTGCAAGCGAGGGAATATCCTGCGTATTGTCGAAGATCGGTATCCAGACGCTCGCCTCATGGGTCGTGATCCCTTCGAGTCCCTTGAGCATCTCGAAATCGCTGATGCGAATCCCGCCTAAAGGCGAAAAGTGCTCGGACAAAATCGTACACCAGACACTATGCGTATGAAGGATCGCGCCGGCTCCTCGCTTGGCAGCCAAGCAATGGAGCAACGTCTCGGCGCTGCTCTTGGGCTGGTTCTCAAAAGCCGGTTTGCCTAACTCATCGCAGACGACAAAGTCATTAGGGCCCAAGTGCCCCTTGTCCTTGCCACTGGCAGTTACGAGCAGCCTCAGAGGATCCCTTCCTACCACCGCCGAATAGTTGCTCGATGTGCCCAGCGACCAACCTCGTGTCCAGAACTGATGCCCGGTTTGCCTTAGCCCTTCGATGGCTGTTTCATATTCCTGGAGTTCTGGTTTGATCGGTTCGTGTTGGCTCATGAGCTCGGTGGAATCCAAAGGTATCGTTGGACAGAAAACATCGCATGGAGAATTCAAGAGATTACTGTGGTCGCGGATTTCAGGCAACCGCTTGCCCATCCACTCAGCTTAAAATCTCACTGACGAGCTTCCCATGCACATCGGTCAGTCGATAATCCCGACCTTGGAATCGATAAGTAAGCTTCTGATGATCGATCCCAAGCAGATGCAAGATTGTCGCGTGCAAATCATGGACATGTACCAGTCCATCAATGACGGAAAAACCCAGCTCATCGGTCGCCCCATGGATCATCCCGGGCTTGATCCCACCTCCGGCAATCCACATCGTAAAGGCATCCACATGGTGATCCCTCCCCGAGGACTCCCGAACCTCGCCCATCGGTGTACGACCAAACTCACCTCCCCAGAGCACGAGCGTTTCATCGAGCAACCCGCGTCGCTCCAAATCGAGAATCAAGGCTGCCGAAGCTCGATCGGTCTCCATGCAAACCCTATCGAGATCTTCATTGATGTCTTGATTCTTGCCCCCGTGATGATCCCAATCGGTGTGATAAAGTTGAACGAAACGAACCCCTCGCTCGACAAGCCGACGAGCTAGCAAGCAGTTGCTTGCAAACGAGCTCTTGCCCGTTTGGGCACCATATAGTTCCAGTGTTTCGGTCGTCTCATCATCGATTCGCATCAACTCGGGAGCCGATGCCTGCATACGAAAGGCGGTTTCATAGGCAGCGATGCGAGTCTGTATCTCCGGATCGGATACCTCTTCAAAACGGATTCGATTAAGGTCATTGGTCGCTTCGATGAAACTCTGCTGCAGACTGCTCGAAACACCTTTAGGATTCTCCAGATGCAAGATCGGGCTTCCCTGACTACGCAGCGGCACACCTTGATACTTGGAGGGTAAAAAGCCAGCCGACCAAAGCGTATTTCCTCCTCGAGGTCCGCGAGGGCCTGATTGCAAGACCACAAAGCCCGGCAAACTGTCCGATTCGGATCCAAGACCGTAGGTGACCCACGAACCGATGCTCGGTCTGCCGGGGGCTTGGAAACCACTGTTCATGAAAATTTTCGCAGGACCGTGATTGAACACATCGGTCTTCATCCCACGAAGCCAACACACCTTATCGACGATCTGCTGATGAAAAGGGAGCAATGTGCTCAGCTCCATCCCGCATTGGCCGTAACGAGCGAACTTGCGATTGGTCCCCATGAGTTTCGCATCGGGGGGCAAGAACGCAAAACGTCGTCCTTGAGTAAGACTCTCTGGAGGCAACTTGCCATGAAACTCATTCAAAACCGGCTTGTCCGCAAAGAGCTCGAGTTGGCTCGGTCCTCCTGCCATGAACAAAAAGATCACATTCTTGACCTTTGGCGGCAGATGGAATTGGCTAAGCGTTCCCAGGGGCTTGGGGTTCTCTTGGGCCATCAGAGACTTTAGCGCCACCGATCCAAACCCAACCCCTGCAGAACCGAGAAACGCTCTGCGCCGCATTTGCAACAATTGATCTGATCGACTCTCGTTCATGGCTTAATCTCGGTTTACGAATTCATCCGCGTTCAACAGCACACGAGCTACTTGTGCAGCCGCGGCTCGCTCGGGTGTGAAACCGCCCAAGCGATCCAGTTCATCGGGATTTTGTCGGTAGTATTCAGTCGTTGCAGCTTCAAAACGACTCAATCGATCCAACTCTGTGGCACTTGGGAGCCTGCACCAAGCAAGTAGAACCATTCGTCGGATCAGATCGAGGCTCAAAACCGCCTTTGTCGATGGATCACTGGCGGTTCGTGCTTGCTGGATTTCTCGCTCGGCACGATCTGCTAGTTCATTCGATAATTCCCAAAACACCGGATCGTTGGCCAGCGTTAAGGCCTGAAGGGGAGTGTTTGTACGGCTTCGGCGCGTGCATACGGTACTAAAGTCAGGGCTGTCAAAGGTTGTAAACAATGGGTAAGGTGCACTTCGAAAAAACTCCGTGTACATCGTCTTGCGAAATCGATTCGCACCGGTGTCTTCCTTCCACGATTTGACGTTCTGAGTGAAACTGTAGATTCCCGATGGCTGTGGAGGATGCACACTCGGGCCACCGATCCGTGTGGTCAATGCACCGCTGGCACTCAAGGCTCGATCTCTAAGAATCTCCGCATCGAGACGAATGACGGATTGTCTTGCCAGCAATCGATTAGCCGGGTCGATTTGCACAAGATCCGCTCGAAAGTTACTGCTTTGCTGATAAGTCTCCGAGGATACGATCCGATAGATCAAATGCTTGAGCGACCAACCCGAGTCGACCCAATCACTTGCTAGCCAATCGAGCAGTTCGGGATGACTAGGCGCGGAACCTTGGAGCCCAAAGTCGTTTTCAGTTTCGACAAGTCCCGTTCCGAAGAGTTTCATCCATACACGGTTAACGATCACGCGAGCCGTCAGTGGATTCTCTTTGGAAACCAACCATTTTGCTAAGTCCAGCCGATTGCTCATCGGACTTTCTTTGCCTTCTCGAAAGATCGATGGGATCGTTGGACTCAATGGGCCGTTGTCTTTGTCAGGGCTTAAAAAATCACCTCGCGTTAAGCGGTAGGTGCTGGGCGGTTTGGCTTGATCCCTGTAAACCATCTGCGAGACGGTCTTGCCTTGATTGGGTAAGCGTTGACTCAGCTCTGCAATTTGCGATTTGAGAGACTCGATCTCCTTGGTTGGCAAGGGAGTTTGGGGAGGGATCGCTGTGGTGCTGACGTCCATGGCAAATCGTCCGATCAAGTAATCCTTGTTGATATCATGAAGCAGATGGACTTCGACGGGAGTGTTGCTTGCGGCGATCGGGTTTGCAAGTGCAAAGATAGCCCAATGAGGCGCATTCATTTTGAGATCTGGCTGGGATTTCACCTGGGCCGCATCGGTATTGATTGCCCAACCCGTCTTAGCGTCCGAGTCGATCGCATGCTCAACGGGATACTTCGGTTGCGAGTGATCGGCCCAAGCTTGAGTAAACAACTGCTTGACTTGGTTTGAGAGGATTTGGAATTCCGAGAGAACAAAATTCCCGTTGCTGGCTTTACCTGGACCTGAGTTGGGTAACGAATCGTGCGTCAAAGTTCGCAGACGAACTGCGGTGACCGGTTTGAGGTTATCCGAGTGAACGAATTCAAATTTCAACGTGGCATTGCCTCCGAGTGCCTGCGGGACAAGTACTGATCCATCCTCAAGCAATGAGAGTGCCATAGAGTCGTTACCTTGGGTTCCGATGGCATGTTGGATAGCGACCGTCTCCCACTGGAGTTCAGGAGGTGGCGATTGGGATTGCTTCTTGCTGTCGGCCATGAGTTGTATCAACTGCTGATTGAGCGTCTGAAGCTTTCGAAGATCTTGCAAAGCCGTATCTGAAAGACCATAGACTTCGCCTTCGAGCACATCGATCACGGGGCTCGCCGAATTGCTATCGGCACAAGCGTTGAAAAAGGCATAGAGGCGATAGTAATCATCGATACTGATCGGATCGTATTTATGGGTGTGGCACTGCGCGCAGCCGATGGTCAGTCCAAGCCAAACGGCTCCGGTGGTGTTGACGCGATCGACGATCGCTTCGTGCCGATACTGATCGGCTTTGACACCACCTTCCTCGTTGATCATCGTGTTGCGATGAAAGGCGCTGGCGATGAGTTGGTTCTTGGTCGGTTCCTCCAGCAGATCGCCAGCGAGTTGCTCAATCGTGAACCTATCAAAAGGCATATCGGCGTTGATTGCAGCGATGACCCAATCACGATAAGGCCACATGGTACGCGTGCCGTCGATGGTAAAACCATTCGAGTCCGCGTACCGGGCTTGATCGAGCCAGAAACGCCCCCAGCGCTCGCCCAGTTGAGGGCTAGCCAGCAGCGTTGCGATTAAGCGATCCATACGATCGGGCGAAGGATCATTTTCGAAGGCTTCGAGATCCTCGGGAGTTGGAAGAGTGCCGATCAGGTCCAGATACAATCGACGCACGAGGGTCTGCGGGGATGCCGATCGGGATGGTTTGAGCCCAACGCGTTTCAGTTCGGCTTGCACCCAGGCGTCGATGGGGTTTTGGGGGTTGGACTGAGTTTCTTGAGGGGGCTTGGGTGTTGCTAGAGGAGCAAAGGCCCAGTGCTTCTCGTAGCGTGCACCTTGGGCGATCCAGCGACGAAGTGTTTCTTTTTGGGCGACCGATAGCGGTTTATTGGTCGACTCCGGAGGCATGACCGAGTCGGGATCCTCCGAGAGGATGCGATGGATGAATTCGCTCTCATCAGGGGAGCCAGGGATGATCGTACGAGAAGCTCGGTTTGGATCGAGTGCATCGGATTCTAAGTCGAGTCGAAGGTCCGCTTGCCGACTCTTATCATCGAACCCGTGGCAGGCAAAGCAGTGGTTGGCTAGGATCGGGCGGACATCCTTTTGGAAATCGACTGACGGTTGCTCGAAGGCAAGCAAGGGACTTGCGCAGAGCAACAGCAAGGCGATAGGTGCGATGATCCAGGTCGGCATGATTTAGACTGGCGAAAACCGAGGCGGGAACGATTCAAAACTGCAACACTCCATTCTACTCCATTTTCAACGTTGCTACTTAGAACTACTGGCTTCGGATATCGAGGTTTTTCAATACAAAGACCAAGATGGTTCGAAGTTTGCGACGCAGGCCATCGAATTTCCGCTACGGCAAATTTCCCAAGAAATCTTACCGTTTGCATAACGAGGTATCTTCCCAATCGAGCCAGTTGCGCCCACCATGACGGCATTCCAGGTATCGAATCCCCGGTAGGGTTGATCGACGCCCGAGCTTTACAGTTAGAAAGACCAGGAAAAACGAAGATGAATCAGATCTTTTGGGAAGCATTCGGAAACCTGACGGTTATCGGCCAAATACTTTTTTTTCTAGCCTTGCTGATCGCTTTTGCATTCGAATTCATCAACGGTTTCCATGACACAGCCAACGCGGTCACGACCGTCATCTATACCAAGACGCTCAAACCCACTCCGGCGGTTTTCTATTCTGGATTTATGAATTTCCTAGGTGTGCTTCTGGGAGGTACGACCGTTGCCTTTAGCATCGTCAATCTTTTGCCTGTCGATTTGCTGATACAAGGGAGTAGCTCTCGAGCGATCGTAATGGTTATCTCGCTACTGCTTGCCGGGGTGATTTGGAATCTGGGGACTTGGTGGATGGGACTGCCGGTATCGAGTTCTCATACTCTCATCGGCTCAATTTTGGGAGTTGGGCTAGCAAACAGCCTTATGACCAACGGGAACCTTTCGGGGGTTAACTGGAACAAAGCGATGGATGTTGGCAAAGCCCTTTTGCTCTCACCGCTGATCGGATTTGTGGCCGCTGCAGCTTTGCTACTGATCATGCGAGTGTTCCTTAAGAACCCCAATTTGTACCATCCGCCAGGCGAGGGAGACAATCCGCCATCGTGGATCCGAGCCGTTTTGATCGCGACCTGTGGTGGTGTGAGTATGGCTCACGGATCAAACGACGGACAAAAAGGGATGGGATTGATTCTTCTGGCACTCATCGGCTTTTTGCCAGCTTACTATGCGATGGATTTGCGGCACCCTAAGCTTGCTGTCGAGGTTCACGATGCGGCCGTTTCTATGAAAAACAAGCTTGAGCAAAGCGGTCAAGCTAGCGAATCCCTTATCGAGCAACTGAGCAACATCGAAAAGAACCTTGAGGGCAAGTCGAACCTTTCGGATGTGCCGACCAAGGATCGGTGGCAAGTGCGTCAGTCGATTTACAAGCTGGGCAAGGAGTTCGACAAAGCGAAACTTTCGCCAGAGTTGACCAAGGAGTTAGCCGGCCACCGCAAAACATTAAAGCACTCGATCGAGTATGTCCCGTTCTGGGTTGTCCTAGGGGTCGCTTTGGCTTTGGGTATTGGCACAACCATCGGCTACAAACGGATTGTCGTGACGATTGCTGAGAAGATTGGAAAGACCCATTTGACTTATGCACAAGGTGCTGCGGCCGAGACGGTTGCTGCGGTGACGATAGGACTAGCTGATATTTTCCATGCTCCGGTGAGCACCACGCAGGTGCTCTCTTCAGGGATTGCTGGAACGATGTGGGCCAACAAGTCTGGGGTACAACTCGGTACGATCCGAAAAATCCTCATCGCCTGGGTTTTGACACTGCCTATGGCCATCGCCCTAGGAGGTCTTCTGTTTTTCCTGGGCGTATGGATCTCTGGAGAGATTGGGTAGGCGGGGGGCTAGCTAAGCCCCCAACCCCCCACCGAACCGTACAGGCGGTTTTCCCGCATACGGCTCTCCAGTTAGTAGCCTCTCGTGGATTTAACGAATCGAGCATGGGCTTCACGC
>Ga0315901_10000346_pt1 | contig 69259 bp, 88 predicted proteins | sample LakEriMetagenome_10_FD_203761 | JGI IMG/M metagenome (GOLD analysis project Ga0315901, IMG submission 203761) | Freshwater fungal communities from buoy surface, Lake Erie, Ohio, United States - Buoy 2 MA116 | ecosystem: Environmental > Aquatic > Freshwater > Lake | place: USA: Lake Erie, Ohio... | reverse complement strand
TGCCTACCGGCAAATTATGCTCGGCAGATTTTACCCACTTGGGTTGGCACACAACCTGCTAGTAGGCAAGAATTTCCTATCTTGCCCCTATTAGACCGGCAATATTTACCTACCCCCTCTGTGCAAATTTTGCCTATAGGCAAAAATTGCCGGGTGGGGGGTGGAGGGCGGTGCGCCCCCTATATAGGTAGGTAGTATTACAAGGGTACTACAATAAAAGCACAAGGTACTACAATACTATTACAATATATTAGGTTTACTATAAATCAATTACAAAAAAATGGAACTATCCAAAAACGCCGTAATGAAACACCAAATCATTATTACAATAATATTATAATATCTTAGCACCCTTAGACATATTCTCCTTAGCCCATAGGGGCTGTAGGTTGGTATAGTGGAAGCATTTCTTCTGTTGTTCTGGATCAGTAAGGTCAAATGATGCACAAGGAATAATATGATCTATGTGCCATCCATCGTTTCCATGATTCTCCCATGTCATTCCCTCTTTGAATTGTGTTTCTAGGTGTTCTCTTGCTTCTTGTATTGTACAGCCTAAAAGAACCATTGATTTACAGAATTTTTTACCTCCTGAATTTTTTAGTACATCTCTAATTCTTCTTCTTATTGTTTCTCGAATTTTAACATTTGGATTTGTTTTTTTTCTATTTTTATACTTTTCATTTATTATTTCTCTATTTTCTTTATCGTATTTTTTTTGATATTCTCTTTTTTTGATTATTTTATCTATATCATTTTTATATTTTAATCTATAAGAAAGTATTTTATCTTTATTATCTTCTCTCCATACCGGTTGATAATTTCTATTTCTATCTAATATTTTTTCTTTATTTTCATCGCAGTAACGTTTTTTATTACAATATTTTGAACAATATATTTGATTTGATTTTTTTTTCTCAAAATTATTTCCACATTTTTTACAAACCCCAAAAATTTTTACTTTTAACTTTTTAACATTTTCTTTATATTTTTTATCACCACAATTTTTTGAACAATAAATATGGTTTGATCTCGTCTTCTCAAACCCATTCCCACAAACAGGACAAATAGATTTAGTCTGTTCTAAAGTATTAAAAAAATCCAACTGTTCCATATCACAATATATAAGGGGTATATGCCCCTGTGACATATACCCCCTATACTCTTTTTCTTTTTTTTTATTCTCCTACGAAGAGATATACTAATCTTTGGAAGAAGTTCTTCTTCTTTGGTTCCTCTGTGGGTGTTTTTAATTGTTCAATAGAATTCTTTAATTCTTGAACCGTGGTCTTTAGATGTTCTACTTCTGGATAAGAAGTAGTTATTGTAGTAGGAGGAAGCAAGTTTTCTACTGGAGCTAAATTTTCAATTGGAATAACCTTTTTAGATTTTGAATTCTTTACGAATATTTTTTGAACATCAAAAGGAATATCATCAAGGTTATATTTTTGTCCTATGACATATGTTTTTCCAATCTCCAATCTACGGAAATGGTATTTGTTCTTGTAGCCTTTCTTTAGCTTTTTAGTATATTTTCCATGGATTTGTTTATAAGCCGCATATCGTGCTTGGTAGTCATAATCTTCAAACTCTTTAGTGGTGAGGAAAACTTTAAATAGTGTTCCATCTTTCTCGAACATTCCAATTCGGGTTCTATTTCTTTTTGAGATATGAAACTTTTCCTTTGGTTTATTATTTAATTCTTCGGAGATAGTCTTTAGAATTTGAAGATTCTTATGTTGTCTGGAATTTTTTCTAATCTTATATGGTGCAGAATCAATCTTGAGTCTTGGTTCTTCATCCTTTCCGTAGCGGATAAAGATAAAGTTATTATGAAGCTTTCTTTTACCTTTAACGCATTTGGTTACTGCTGTGGCATTGAATCCGTCTGGAATACAATCAATAGTTTTATCATATGTTTTGATCAGGTATCCATTGATATCGTATGCGGCGATTTTTGATTTACTTCTTTTCGTTGTGTTTGTTGTGTGGAATTTAAAATCCATATTCGATTGTGTTATATTTGTGTTTATCAGGTTGTTTAGTTTTTTTAGTTTGTCTTCAATATTATTCATATCGTTAATCATCCTATATCGTTTTTTTGAAAAAGTCAACGATTTTTATAAATATTTTTTAAACCCATGAGAAGCAAGGATCAAATATTACTGGAAAGTCTTTATGATAATATTCTTTTGAAGGAAAATGTATCATCTTTAAAATTTAGAGAATTGCAAGATAACCAAAGAGGAACTCCAGAAAGTATGTTTGATAATAATGCGAATCCCGGAGCAGGCAATTCTCAACTACTTCAATATGTAATGGAACATACTGGAGATCTTATTCACCGAGTTGCATATATGGATGGTGTTGCGGGTTGGGGTGGAGCAACCGGAGTTGATTATGGTATGGATGCTGGAAGGGAAAAGGTCGATAGGGTTTTAAAGTTTAAGAATGATATTCTTCGTGGTGAAATTGAAACACAAGCAAGAGATAACTGGAGATATCGTTCGCGTCAAGGTGATATTGAATTGAGCGAGGAAGAATTTATTAAACAAATACGGGATGCTGGTAAAAGATATGCAGATGCATATAGACAACTTAAACCGATTACAAAAGCTCAAAAAGCTGCACAAGATGCTGCGATTGCGTTGGGGGAAGGAGACTATTCTTTGTGGGTTAAAAAATTACAAGAAGTTAAAGACCTTATAAGTACAAGAGAGGGATACTTGGAATCTATATGACATTTAAAGAATATTTTTTAGAATCAAATGATGTTTCTATAGGTATAAACATTAATGATAAGATACAAGATTTTACCGGTCAAATTTTACGCGGAGAGAAAACAATAGAGACAAGAAATAGAAATTCTTTAAAATCATTTATAGGAAAAAAGGTTGGTATTATAAGAACCGGAAAGGGAAAGGCATATCTTGTTGGTTATGCTACTATAGGAGATCCAGTAATATATAAAACCGAAGAAGAATTTAGAAAAGATTATAATAAACATCTAGTACAAAAAGATAGTAAGTTTGATATTCCAAAAGGAGGAATCAAATATGGATATCCGTTATTTGATGTTATAGCATTAAACGAACCTAAGTTAATAACCGATAGGGGAAATTTTGTTTATAGAAAAATAGAATAGTTTTTAATAAATATAATATATGAATTTAACTGTGTTAATAGAAAAAGTTTTATCAGAAGCCAAGGTAAAGAGAGACAGATGTCTTAAAAGAGCCGATTCGGTATATGGTAAAAAGACATCTGCATATAAAAGTGGTGCGGTTGTAAAATGCCGTCAAGGAAAGATTTGGAAAAAGAAAAAGAAATGAACTTGGTAAATCTTATAGAATCCGTATTGGAAGAAGGTTTTGACTTGGAAAAGAAGCAAGGTCTTCATGGATGGTTTAAAAGAAACAAAGGTAAAGGATGGATAGATTGTAAAACAGGAAAACCATGTGGTAGACAAAAGGGTGAAAAAAGAAAAGGATACCCTGCTTGCCGACCAACAAAGTCTATGTGTAATACGAGAAAAAGACACAAAAAGGGATCAAAAAGAATATCTTGGAAAAGGGGAGATAAAACCAAGTAAATATAATATAATGAAAAACAAAGACCAAATAGTTCTAGAGGGTTTATATAGTAAAATTTTAAACGAGGAAAGAAATGTTCCTCCTGCGGATTGGGATAAAGGTTTTGAGTTTCCGATTAAAATTGGTTCTGGAGGAAAAGAAATTCCTTTTAAAAAGAATGGTAAGTGGTATCTTTATGTTTGGGATTCAAAGAATAATAAACATTTTTATTATTGCTATGATGATGACATTTATCATCCCGATACTGATTTCGATCAACTCTAATATAAGTATATAAACATATGAGAAGCAAAGACCAAATACTATTAGAAAATTTATATTCTAATCAAATCTTAAAAGAAGGAAATGTTTATGATTCTGTTCATCGCGCAATAAGTCGCAGAATAGCTAGTAACCATGTCGATTTATTAAGAGATTATGGTATAGAAAAAGTTCTTGATGCTGTTAATCAGGTAGCTAGTCATGTTGCGGAAGGAGAATCTCTTGAAGATATTGGATCTAGCGATGTAAGTGCTTGGGTTAATTGGGTTGTTAAAGATTTAACACGCGGAGAAAATACTGCTGAACGTCTTCAAAACATGAGTGATACATGGGATAAAAATGCATCACCGGAAGCCAAAGCGGGTAAAGAAAAGTTATCAAGTATGATGGGTGAATTCGGAAACCGTTTAGGTCCAGAAGGCGCGCGTTAAAACTGTACTAAATCTTTAATCATCATATTATAGGTATCACAATGGAACTTCATATTATTTGAAGTATCTATAAATCCCTTTGGATAAAACTTTGCATTCTTAAAGAACTTTGTTTTTGGTATCATTCCGCATAACCATGCCTTAGAATTATCATTTAGTATTCTTACAAACAAATAGACATCGCAATTTTGTTTTGTATTGTATCCACTTATAGAACATTCATAAAAGTCTTTTGGTTTAGAAGAACACTTTTTTGTTTTAACATCTATTTTAACATCATTCTTAACAATATCATAATCATGAGTGTTTTCTATTTTGGCTTTAATATAATTCGCCGCTACTATTTCACCTAGAAACCCAACGACATTACCTTCTCCTTTTGTTATGGAGTTTCTTAGTTGTCCCATCTCTTTGGATTTTTGTTCTGCTTCTTCAATCCATTCTTTTTTAATTTCTATTTCTTTCATTATACAATCCACCAATCCGGAACGTTACCTAGTTTCCATGTAGAAAATTCTTTTTTATCCTTGAGGTAATATGTTCGGTATGCAGTAACCGGATCGGAATTTTTATATTCATCTGGCATAGCTTGAGCAAATGGGGTCATGTCTCCGTCTGGAACAATGTTGGCGTGATCCCTGCACAACTGGAAGATGGGATAGGACTTATGTTGCTTACCATAGCGGCGAGTATATTCTTGAAATAGTTCTTCGGTCATTTCACAAAGCCAAATAAAATTTTTTCGCGCTGCGCGCACCCATTTAGAGCATGGGTGATTAAGGTGTGCTAGTTTATATACACCATCAACGGTGTCATTGGAATGAACACGGATGGCGGTGGAAAGCATTTGAGTATGCTCCAGAATCATCTTAATGCAATGCTTATCATTATGTTGACGAGCGGCTTGAATGGGATTTTTATCAAGTACAAATATATTCATGAGAAAATAGTATTTGATTTTTTTATTTTAGTCAAGTATAAATATTGAAATGACTTTCAAAGAATATTTTTTTAAAGAGCAAACTGAAATAGAAAATTTTCAATATCCTCTTACCGTGTATCATGGAACCGATTTATCATCTGCGAAAGATATAAAAGAAAATGGGTTGAATTTAAGTAAATGTCATAAGGGATATTTCGGACAAGCTTTTTATGTTACTACAGATGAACAATTAGCAAAAAGTAATTATGCGGATTTTTCTGGGGACGACGAAGGAGGAACAGTTTTAGAATTTAAAATGAATCCGATTAATAAAATATTGGATTTAAGGAAAACCGATGATTGGGATTATTATCAAAATTTAAAATATAAAGGACGGGAACTTAGTAGTTGGATGGGATTCGATGAGTTGCCAAGTATTATGAACTCATTCGGAATCGATGCAATATACGATAGATCTAATGATGCATTTGCAGTTTACAATTTGAATATACTAAGTATATTGTAAATATTTATTAAAATTATGGATTTAGAACTTTTAGTAGAAAACGTAACAAACAGAAATAACAAAAACACATTCAATGTTTTAAAGTATGAAGATTTTTTAAACGAAAGTGTTTCATGTGAACTATGTCAAGAAGAAGTATTGACCGAGGCAAAGTTACAATTAAGTGATGAGGAAATAAAGTTTGAACAAGAACTTAAAAGAAAATTACCAAGACTTAATTTATTATCAGTTTTAGCGGATGCAAAGACCTTAAAATCTTTACATGATAAAAGAAGTGGAGATCAATATATTACTGGTATTCTTTATATAGCACCTTCAGAAGAAGGAGGGGTTGATGTTTGCGTTGGTTCTTCTGGTTGTTGCCGTATTGGTTGTTTAAACACCGCTGGTAATCCGGCGGTATTAAAAGGTAAGTTAAGATCCAGAATTAGAAAAGCACAGGAGTTACATTTATCTCCTGAATTGTTTTTTACAAAATTAAAATCGGATATTGTTTTACTTAAACATTTTGCAGATGAGTTTAAATTAAAACTTGCTATTAGAATGAATGGAACTTCTGATTATGACTTCGGAGAAAAGATGGAAGATTTTGTTAAAGAGCAAGCAGGAAAAGGTGTTACGTTTTACGACTATACAAAAATAGTTCCCCGCTATAAAAAGTATTCTCAAAGTAAATTGATTCACCAAACATTTAGTCGTAGTGAACAAAACGACAAAGCATCTTTGGATATTCTTAAAAATGGTGGAAACGTAGCGTATGTTTTCTATCAAAAAAATAATGTATTACCTAGTCATTATTTAGGATTCAAAGTATTGAACGGTGATGCCAGCGATTTGAGATTCTTGGATGATAACGAAAAGGAGTTTGATGAAAATGGAAATCCAATTGGTTTAATCGTCGGGTTAAACGCCAAAGGGGTTATGAGAGGTAGAGGTAGTAGAGCAAGAGCTATTAGACGTTCTGTAATGTGGAATAAGAAACAAAAAAATCCAAAATATATTGGATCTCCAGAATTTAAAAAAGATTGTATGGAGTATTTCGGAGTATCCAGCTTGGAAGATCTTTTTAATGATAGAGATAAATTAAAAGAGTATTTAGATTTTCAAAAACCAGATGGTAAATTATTGGAACCAGATGGTGGTTTTGAAATTATAGTTGATGATCTTAAAAAGGTTAAACCAGATGTTTTTAATCCAAACTATAAACCAGCTTCTCCAGAAGTTAAACCTGAACAAGAAGTTAAACAAGAAAGTAAGATAGTATCATTCAAACAGTTTTTTATTGAAAAATGATTTCGTTTAAAGAATATTTTCTATTAGAATCTCCAGAATATATCGCTGGCGTTTATGATAGGAGAGATTATAATTTTATATACTTTTTAGGGGACTCGGAAGGAACTTTTTTAGCTCCGTATAATTCATCCAGAGAGTCTCATTCTTTTCTTTTTAAAGAACTTAAAAGTAGAGGAATTATAGATAAAAATTATAGTGTGGTATATCCTTTAGAAAATAATTCTGATATTGTAGTTTTAGGTACTCCAAAAATAATAGACTTTACATATTCTGGAGTTATTCTACCAAAGCAAGATAATATCGATTCTACATATATATCACATTGGACAAAAGAATCTTATTTAAAAATAAATGATATTATTTTAGCGTATGTTAAAAAGAATATGCCAGCGCCGTATGCTATAGAATATGTTAAAAAGGGAACTCAGTTAGATCTCGATGGTCCAAAAACAGAAGTAATAAGAGTAAAGTAATTATAAATATTATTAATGGAATCTGATATTATAAAAATTAAAAATATAAGATTTTTCGTATCAACTTCATACGAAGAAACTTTACCTTTATTTTTTTCAACGCAAAATATACAAGATGGGTTATATAAAAAAAATGAAAATTATTTTTTAGTATTAGACAATATTCCATACTCTACAGATAACAGTATAAATTCAAATCAAATAGAAACTTCTGAAATACAAGATAAGAATTATATATTTTCTATTAAAAAACATTTCTTATATAAGATAGCAAGAAAATTAAAAGATAAAAATATAACACCAGATAATCCTATATTTAAAACCGAAGTGGAAAAACTTTTAATAGAATTTTTTAGCGGTAAGCTTAAAGACAAAACAAAAAACCCAGAGCGAGCTGTAAGATTTTTATTAAATACTTCATATAAAAGTTTTTATAATTATTTCATAAATAAAATTATAACATTATCATACTCTTTAAAATCAAAAGGATTTGAATTAAAAGAAGATAATATATTTACCGTTCTAAATGATAAAGGCGCTTTAATATTAACTAATGGTGTTCTTAGATATATTTGTTGTTTTTTATTGAATATTGAAGAAATTCCTGCGATAATAAATTATTCTGAATAATGATAATTTATGGAATAAACGAAACAACTCACGATTCAGCTTTATCAGTTATAAAAAATGGAGAAATACTTTTCGCTTCTCATTCAGAGAGATATAGTAAAGTAAAAAACGATTGGTTTTTAAATCAAGAAATAATTAATAATGCTTTTGAATATGGAGTTCCGGATGTTATAGCATATTATGAAAATCCTTTTTTAAAAAATTTAAGATTGTTTTTTCGAGGAGGTAAAGGTGGAGATGTTCCATATTTTAAAACTAACTCTTTGTTAAAAAACATTCCGGTTAAATATTTTAAACATCATTATTCTCATGCTTCTGCTGGATATTTTACAAGTAAATTTAAAAATGCTACAATAGTTGTATTAGATTCTATAGGAGAATTTAATACATCTAGTATATGGTTGGGAAATGATAATAAAATAAAAAAGATATATAGTCAAAATTATCCAATCAGCTTTGGTCTTTTTTATAGCGCATTTACAAAACTACTTGGACTGGAACCAAATAAAGAAGAATATATAATGATGGGGATGGCTGGATATGGAAACCCAGAAAAATATTATAATAAAGTAAATTCATATTTTCCTAATACAAAAAAACAAAAATATAATTTTCATAAAGGAATATATGATTGGGATGAACTAGTAGACGAACAAAATAAATTTGATATAGCAGCATCAGTTCAAAAAGTTTATGAAGAAAGAATGATGGAGTTTATGTTATATGCTTACAAAAAAACAAAATGTAAGAATTTAGTTTTTATGGGTGGGTGTGCTCTTAATTGTTCTGCTAATACATTACTATGGAAAATATTTGATAATGTTTGGATTATGCCAAATCCCGGAGATGCTGGTAGTAGTTTAGGAGCCGCTTGTGCTTTATATAATGACTTTGTTAATTGGGAAACACCATATTTAGGATATGATATAAAGAAAACATATCCAATAGATAATATACTAAACAATTTAAAAACAGATAAGATAACTGCTGTTGCTTATGGTAGAGCAGAATTTGGACCAAGAGCTTTAGGGAATAGAAGTATATTAGCAGACCCTAGAGATCCAGATATAAAAGATAAAGTTAATGAAATTAAAAATAGAGAATTGTTTAGACCATTTGCTCCAATAGTGTTAGAAGAATATAGTAAACAATGGTTTGATATGGAGTTTGATTCTCCGTATATGCAATATGCTGTAAAATGTAAAAAACCAAATTTAATACCATCGGTTGTTCATGTTGATGGAACATCAAGAGTTCAAACTATAAACAAAAAACAAAATAAACATTTATATGAACTTCTATTTAAATGGAATGAATATAGTGGTGTTCCTGTTCTTTTAAATACAAGTTTAAACATTAAAAACGAACCACTATTAAACGATGAAATTGATATTAATAAATGGATTATTAAATATAAAAAAAATATAAACTAATGATTAAAAAAATTTTAAATAAACTCATTAAATACATACGTATGAAAATTTTATTGAATAATGATAAATATATTTATTAACAATAATTTACTAAAATTTTTGAAAATATATATATAAGTATATATATATATATGCCGAAAAAAAGTAATTGGGATAAAAGAATGAAGCCTAAAGAAATTGAAAAAAGAAAAAAAATGAATTCCGCATTTTTAATACAAAACTTTTCGATTGAAGAGGTTCTAGATGAGAGTGGGGAAGTATTAGAAGATACCGTTATCCGCTTTTCTTTTGATGGTCTTTTAGTTTATTTATCAATACCAAATTCAATGAAATTATGTAAGTCGTTATCTGATATATTGAACTTAAAAAAATGACAAATAGTTTAAAAAATTATTTTTTAAGTAAAACATTTAATTCTCAATTACACGATACTATATGGGATATAGATTCTTTCGATAGTAAAAACATACATACTAAAACAAATGATATTGATAAATTAGATACTATAAAATATGAAGTAAATGAATATGGTTATAGGACTTCCGAAGAAACAAATAATTTTTTTAATGAAAATTTGATAGGGTGTTTTGGATGTAGTAATACCTTTGGTATGGCTATTGAGTATAAGGATACTTGGCCTTTTTTGTTAAACAAATTTATAGGTGATGAATGGTGCGTTAAAAATTATGGAGTACCCGGAGGTTCAAATGATAACATATCTAGATTAATATATAATTTTGTTTCAAATAAAAAACCAAAAATTATATGTTGTTTATTTCCAGATTTTTTTAGAATGGAATTTTTTGATGTTAATTCGGATTTAAAAAATTTTAGAAAAACTGAAAACAAAGAGATATTAAAAACATATTCTTTTATACAACATGAATTTTATATGGCTTATAAAAAAATTTCAACTGAAGATAATGGAATTTATAACTTTATAAAAAATTTTAAGTTTATACAAAATTTATGCGACAACAAAAATATAAAATTTTATTGGTCTACATGGGCTAGAAATATATATTGTTTAGATAAATCTTTCATAGAAAGACATTTAAATATTAATAATTACGTAGACTTAAGTCATTTAGAATCTAATATAGATTATGGTTTAGATGGAATACACTTCGGACCAAATACAAGTAAAAATATAGCAAAAGAATTTTACGATAAAATCACATCGCAAAAACCCTGAGCTATTTTTTCATTTACTTCTCTTCCGAAGTGTCCATTATCTCTAGCTTTAGGTTGATTACAAAAATGCGTGTCGTGTTCAACGACTTTAATTCCGTTTTCGTTTAAGAATTTTTTTGTTGTTTCTTCGTTGAAATTAAAAATTGTTTTCGACCAAGTAGACCAGTATAATTTTATATCATGTAATTTACATATTGTTTCTATGAATTTAAAATTTTTAACAAACATATAAACGCCAAAGTCTTCATTTATGATGTTTATGTAATTTTGATAAATTTTTTTATTTTGATGCTTTGAATATACTGGAGTAAAATTTGATAGTTTATCATCAGAAAATAATTCCATTCTAAAAATTTCGGGAAAAAAACAACATATTATTTTTGGTTTGTGTGATATTGTATAATTGTATATCAATCTACTAATTGTATCCATGGAAGCCCCACACACTCCATAATTTTTAACACACCAATCTACTCCCAATTTATCGTTTAATTTAGCACTCCAAGTTTCGTTCCAAGGTAAACCATAACCAAAAGTGTTACTACAACCAAAACAAGCTATTAAATTTTCATTAAAAAAATCGTTTGTTTCTTCGGAAGTTCTATAACCATATTCATTTAACTCGTATAATACATCTGAAGGTTTGTATTCTTTATTTCCTTCTTTGTTGTATTCTTCTTTTTCATCGTTGCAATACCAATTTACAGATTTTATTATTTGTCCGTTAAAATTTAAATTATTCCAATTATGTTCAAGTTCTGGTAAAAAGGTATCTTGATTTTCACCGAAAAGAATTTTACATATTTTTCTTAATGATTTAAGTTCTACCATTATTTAAAATAGTTTACTATACGGTTTAAAATAATCAATGTATTTTTAAGTAAAGTTTTATATTCAAACCCGGACGTTGGAAACTCTATATAGCAGTAAGGAGTTCCAGTTTTAAATAATTGAAGTTCTAATTTTTTATTTTTATTTACTTGATGTTTTCCTATAAATGGAATTTCTATATTATTAGAAATTATGTATTTGATTTTTTCTATTATAGAGTTTGAACAGTTTATATAAATACCTCTCGTTTTATTACTTTCATTTATATCTAGAACTAATCTCGGGTTTAATTTTAATATTTTTTCCATATTAAAATTATCATCAAATATTTTAATGTTTGATTTACCTTTAAAAAAATACTTAAGTTTTTCTGAATAACCACTTTTTGTATTATTTATGATTAATACTATAGGTCTTTTTTGTGTAAAATTTTTAAAGGTCGTCATCTAGTATATATTTACATATAATACATAAAAAAATCTTGTTGTATTTTTAATAAAAAAATGATAAGTATGTATAGTTCTGGTGCTCACAAAGGCTAGACAAACATATACCTCGCTTAAAAAAGGAGAAAATATATGACAAACATAACAACATACACACCCGGACATTATTCGTCCACAGAAAGGGTATTCAGCCAATTACCCGCTCTGTTCAATGATGATTGGCTAAACACCGTAATAAACGATTGGGAGAAGGCATTTGAAGTAAAGAATGCTGTTTACCCATACAACATTAAAGCAATTAAAAATGCTGACGGAGGAGCAGACAAATACATTGTAGAAGTTGCTCTAGCCGGTGTTGGAAAAAATAACATTGATGTCAAAGTCCGAGATGGACATTTGAATATTGATGTTCTTAAAGAAGACAAGGATGATGATAAGAACGTTTCTTATGTCAAAAAAGGAATAAGCAAGCGTAAAGGAAGTCTTTCTTTTGTCTTGAATGAAAACACAGATGCTAAAAACATCACATCAACATACGTGGATGGTTTATTGCGAGTAACCGTTCCCGTAAAACAACCGGAGGTCTATAACATAGATATTAAGGTTGACTAAGTTTCGATAGTCTTTGCTTGAGCACCAGAGACTTTTTTAAATTTTAAAAACTTCTACTCCACACTTTTTTAAAAACTCTATTCCACTTAAATCTCTATATAGAATTTTATAGAAAACTGTTTTTATACCAGATCCGTAAATAGATTTAGCACATTCCATACATGGAGAATGAGTTATGAACATAACAGAATCTTTTCCGCTTTCGTTTGATTTTGCTAATTTATTTATACAATTCATCTCTGCGTGGATAACCTCTGGTTTAGTTTTATTAGAATCATCTTCACATTTATTACACCATCCTTCTGGTGTACCATTGTATCCTATAGATATTATTCTATTATCTTTTACAACCACTGCTCCAACCTTTAACCTAGTGGCAGTTGATAACTGTGAAAATCTTTCAGCGACATCCATGTAAGCTGTTATTAATTTTTCTTTCATGTTACTGTTCATATAATTCAAATGATCCTTCGTCTGTCGTATAATATATATTTTTAGGATCCATATATTTAATTAAAGAACTACAGCTTCTACAACATTTAGAATTTTTAATATTCATATTTTTATCTAATCTGACATTTACTATTGTTAATTTATTATAAGGTATATTAGTTTTATTTTTTAATCTTAAAAATAAATCTAATTCAGCGCAAGTTGTTTTTGTCTCTAAAACTTTATTATCAAAATAAATTGGATTTTTTGTTATATTTAATGGGTGTGTTTTGTTTTTATTCTTACCTATGCAAATTAATCTTTTTTTATACCATCCAAAAGAAAAAACTTGAACTCTCATATCATGAGAGACATCATATTCTGCATTAGCTATTTCTAAACTTTTTTTAAGCTCGTATTGCATTTTTTTAATAAAAAAGATAAATACTAGTATATGCCATCTACAACAGAAAAACAACGAAAATTTTTTGGTGCCGTAATGGGAGCTAAAAAAGGACAAAAAGGAATCTCTAAAAAAGCTAAAGAAGTAGCAAAAGAAATGCCTAAAAAAGAAATTAAGAAGTTCTTAAAGGTTAAGAAAAATAAATCTAAAAAGACAAAGAATGAATCTTTTTCTTTAGTGGGTGAGATTTTTAAATTAGTTTAGTCTCCAAACTCTAAAGCATTAGCGACTTGAACCACATCATTAGATGCTACGCTAATTTTATCATTCATCCAAGCTTCCAATTCTTTACCACCCTGAAGGATGTTCAAGGCTTTTTCAGCATGACCGATTAAAGTTTTTAAGTTAGCAATAACCATTTGTTTTGCTTCATCTACTTCGGTTGTAGCTGGAGAGTTAGTAATAGCTAGTGTAGAGACTTCTGGAGAAGGCATTGGAACTTCGGAACTTGCTAAAGCTTGATCATCATCAATCATTGATGTTAATGTGTTTTCAAAAATTTTTTCGTAAGATTCCGATAATGTTTTAAAGTCTTTTCTATTCATAGCAATAAATATTTATCTTATAAGTGTATCAATAACAATATTTATATATTATTTTTTACTTTCTCAGTAAGAATTTGTTCTATAAATTCAGATATTGTTAAATCTCTATTGTTTGATTCGCAAATAATAAATTCTAATAACTCTCTAGAGAACTCTGATAAGTCTAAATCTATTTTTTCATATTTTGTTAAAAGAATTCCATCTTCTTTTATATCCCAAGAAAATTTATCTCCTTCTTTTATATTTAATTCTTTAAGTTCTTCGTCCGTAAATTTAACATAGTACTCTGTATTAGACTCTATTTTTTTACAAATTTTATTCATACTATATTAGTATAAATTTTGTTTTTAAAAAGTAAAGTTAAAAATCTCCGTATTGTATTAAATATTCACTTCTGAGAAGTAATAAATTACCAAGCTGTTGGTTATTTCTATTGCCGAGTTTTAATATTATATTATCTATGTCGGATATAAATTTTTTGAAACTATTACCAGCTGGAGGATTATTTACTAGATATTCGTGAAAATATTTTTCAAACTCCGCGTCAGTTGATTTAGGTCTTAAATCTGGAAAGTTATTTTTTAAAACGTTTTCGTAGTTTGAATTTAAAAGATGATATGTTAAGGATTTATATTTTTCTTTAAGAGCATTTTTCTTGAGTTTAAAGTCTTTTATTCCTTTAATAACATCTATTTCTGAATTTATAGTTTTGACAAAAAATATATCAAAAGATTCTTCTAATAAAGAAGACATTATTTTTTCAACCAAAACGTAAAAATTCATTTTCATCTAATTATTTATTCTTTATAGTATATTTTTTATAATAAACATTCTAATATTATTTGAAACTGTTGATATTAAATAGAATAAATTTATTATTTTTTTCCAAAACCATCTCCACCCTAAGTAAGATGCGTATCGTCTAAAAATAGTCCAAGGATGATTTTGAAGTTTTTTATATGCATCTTTCCACTTTTCATCTTTTACTTTTCTATCTTTATCTAGTTTAAAGTCTAAAAGTTCTATCTTGTCTAGTTTTCCATATACAAAATAAGATTTAAATTCAATCCAAAAATCTGTGTCTTCGTCTAACTGATCGTATGTATAAAAAATTAAAGTTCCGTGAAAATCTATTTTTTTATCTTCTGAACCTTTTTCTATAATATCTTTCCAAAGATTCCAAGACTTATGGTTTTTATCTTTTTTTTCTTCTTCGGTATAAGGTATATATTCTCTTTCTATAATATGTTCATATAGAAGCCCATCCTCTGATATGAAATATTCGGATAAACAATTATCTAAATCTTTTGTTTGAAAATTATATTCTTTCCAATCTATATTTAAAGATTTTAAATCTTCCGGAATAGAAAGATTTTGTTTTATTTTTATTTCATCGTACATCCCCATATATCTATATATTAGGTAAAATGAAATTAAAAGTCAATCCCGAATGTGGTAAAAACGTTATTTTTTAATTCTTTTCCGAAAACATCATAATCCATCACTATTTTTCCTTGTACATACAAAACAAAACTTTTACTTTTGTGCTCATAAAATTCATATCTATATTCACCAGATAGATTTGATTTTATACTTTTTGTTTTTTGTTGTTCATAATTTGTTTCGCCGGAAACAATTATTGTTTTATTTTCGATTGCAAATATATTAAAGTTTATTAAAAAAAGAAAAATTAAAATTCTTATCATTAATATTATTTAACGCCAGAATTAGAATCGTCACTTGTTTTTTTGAAATAATTTCTTTCCAAGAAGGTCAATCTGTCGTTTAAAGTATCCAAGGATTTTTGCTGAGTATTTAAAATTAAATTTAAATTTTTGAATTGTTCTGATGTTACTATCTGCTGGTTTAATATTGATTCTAGTCTATTTTGTATGAGATCAAATCTGGAGTTTAAAAGTTGATCTTGCTTTGTTGTATAAGCTTCGAATGCATCTCGTTTTACATAATTAGCAGACATCCATAACGTGTAATAACCAATAGCTAAAAATAATATAAACATGAAAAATGGTTTAAGTAATGGTGCTATTATCGATGGGTGGATTTTTGCTATGTTTGGTATTACTTCGATTAATGTGTCTTGACTTTTTTTGTCGCCCTGATTATTATTACTGGACATATATAATTATTTATACAATTTTTGTAACACATAAACAAAAAAAATTATTTTTAATTGACTTTTTTTATTTTTTATATTAAAACATTTAAACAATGGAAACAAAAACACCAGAAACAGTAAAATCACTAAGAGATAAAGGATTCTCTTTCAAGGAAATATCAAACCAATTAGGAATTGGGGAGACAACAGCGAGAGATTGGTTTTATGATAGACATAAACCAAGATACGAGCATTCAAATGTGGTTGGTTATGTAAATGAAAATCTATCTAGAATATCTTCTAAAGAACCGGAAGACGTTCTAAATTTTTTAGAAAATTTATCACCAATCTCTTGTAACGTAAAACAAAATAATAACATAAATAAAACTCTTAACGATTATTGTGTCGTTATAGGTGATATGCATTTCCCCGTTCAAGATGATGCCACTATAGATATATTCTTTGAAGTTGTTAGAGAATTAAATCCAAAGACTGTAATTTTAAATGGTGATACACTAGATATGTTTGCTATATCTAAATATCCAAAAGATATTCGTCATCGTTATTCTCTTATGGATGAAAGAGTTGAATATCATAAATTTTTAGCTCAGTTAGTATCTATATCAAATGATTGTCACATTTTAGAAACAAACGCTAACCACAGTGGAAATGATATTTCCGGTAGATGGTTTAGATATTTGAGCGACAGACTTGGAGAATTGGCTTCACTCCCTGACATAAAAGATAGACTTTCTTATGGAAACGTATTCTTAGGTGATTATCAACAATATGTTGATTTGGTTGATTATGTAGAATTAACTCCAGAATTTGTTGTTTTGCACGGAGACATCGTAAGAAAAAGCGGTGGCTATTCAGCAAAAGCTCATATGGATAAATGGATGGTTTCTGTTATGCATAACCATACGCACAGAATTGGATCTACATCACAAAGATTTCCCGGAATCGGTTCGAGAAAAGAGAAGCAAATTTTTGCTTGGGAAAATGGATGTGCTTGTGATTTGTCTCCAGTTTATGGATCTGCACCAAATTGGCAAAATGGATTTAGTATTATTTCTTTAGATAAAAATAACTTTGGGGTAGAACAAGTTAAAGTTATAAATAAAAGCGCAAATATTTCAACTTTAGGTATGACTATTAAGGCGTAAGATACGTTTAATCTTATTGATTAATTTATGAAACCATGATTCCTTAGTAGCTTTCGATTCGTCGTCTAGTTTTTTTATTATTCTTTCAACTTCTTCAGCTAAAGAATCCCTATACGACCTATCGTAAGAATATTTCATAGTTTATTATTTATCTTTATATTTTACTTTTAGAAATGGATTAAATATTTTTTTAACTTTTTTTTCTTCGGGTATATCTTTTTTATCTTCTACCGTTTCGTTTACCTTTTTTGGTTTGGTTACGATGTTATTATAAGCTAATATCAACGCTAATGCTAAAGGATCGAAAACTAAAACTATTAAGATAGTAAACCATTTTATAACAGTTTCTATAGGAACCGAAAATAGATTAGATACAAACTTTAAAGTTCCTATATCTTTTGATTTGTTTTCTTCGGTTTTTAAACCTATTATTTCTATGTCATAATTTTTTAATTCTTCATTTAAAGAATCACTTTTATTTTGAAGTTTTTCAATTTCTAAGTTGGCTTTGTTTATAGCTTCGTATGCTTGTTCTCTAGGGACTTTATAGTTCCCCGCGTCTTGAACTCTTTTTTCTTGAGTGACTCTAATACCGTTTAAAGTATCTAATCTATTTTTGATAGAAGATATTTCAAGTGCAACGTTATCTTTTTTAGAAATTAATATTTCTTTTTTTGTACTGACTATTTCAAATTCAGAATAACTTTTTTGATATGCGGACGTTAAAAATCCAAATATTCCAAGTGATGTTATTCCCATTAATGTTACAACGGCCAAGATCAAATAAAACTTTAATATAAAATTTGTTTCTTTCCAATGTCTTTTTAAATAAGAAGCAGCTACTAATTTTCCTATTTCTAAAGAACCAGCCATTATGCAAACCGCTAGGTATGATCCTGCATATAAAGCCGCTAATCCTTGAACAGAAAAGTAAGCCGCGCAACCAGCAACGATGAAAGCTGTAATAGCTAATATAATAGTAAACATAGTTATTTACTACTTATTAGGAAAAGAATGTAATTTGGCAACCCGCGTAATCGTTTACGTCTAATACAGACAAGTCTAAATTCATTATATTGTTGGGCGATAACTTGTTACCAACAGGAATTAGACATGACATTCCAGATGTTAATGTTAATGAAACTGAAACATCTTGGTCTTGATTATTATGAATGAGAATTTGATTTGAAATAAAAGAAGGAGTGCCCGATGTTCTTGTTTCACATTTTGTAAAGCCTGCACCTTTTATTACCGGATAGACTTTTAACGCCGAATGAGTCGGTTCTATTTCCGCAAAATGATTTCCATACTTATCTCCTATTGAAATATCATCCACTGACGATTCAAGATCTTGTGATAATACTCTTAATGCATTATAACCTCCAGCAGAAGCTACGTCAGCCTTTAGGTTTGAATTTCCATCTTTGATTTCAAGAGCACCTACTGTTATATTTTCGGTAGATATGTTTACCTTTAAATCATCAAAGTTTGTTATGTAAGACGCTTGAGCGAATAATTCTCTATCGGTGTTGTTTAATACTTCAACCCAAGAATTATTATATCCTGCGTTACAGTTTTTAGGTTTACCTGATAAATTATTAACTAGAGTGTACATCTAGTTAATATTTATTCTTTATTGAATTATATACTCAATATTAGAAAAACATTTAAGATCAGAACCACCCGCATAACTTATAGAACTTTGAAGAGCTTCTTTAATTTCTTTTAATTTTTCTTTTACTGAAATATCAGATTTTAACGAAACTTCAAATCCTTCTACGTGTTTATTTTCTCCCTTTGCTCTTTCCGATGCGTTTCCGAAATATATTTTTTCACCTTTATTATCTACTGGGGCGGGAGAGTCGGAACATGACGCAAACAATCCACCGCACATAACCATCGTAGCACCGGCTACAAGAGCTTTTGCTATATCTCCATAGTGGACTACCCCACCATCTGCTATAATTGGTTTTTTAGCCACTGTAGCACACATTTCCACGCAACTAAACGCGGGAACATGAAAGCCTGTTTTATACTTTGTACTACAAGCCATACCGCTTCCTATGCAACATTTAGTAGCATCAGCACCCCAATCTTCTAAATCTTTAGTTGCTTCTGCTGATGCTGTATTTCCAGCGATAACAAAAGTATTCTTAAAGAATTTTTTAATAAAGCTTATCATACTTTTAACTTTTAGGTGATGACCATGAGCTACATCTATTGTTATAAAATCAACTCTATAACCAAGTTGGTATATGGCCATTAATTCAGAAATGCTATTTTCGTTAACTCCAATACTTATTGATATTGTTTTCCAGCTTTCTTCGTTTGCTTTTCTTACGAATGGAATTGTTATATCATCAAACCTATGCATAACATACATATAGTTATTTTCTGACAACCATCTACATAAGTTTAAATCTATTACAGATTTCATGTTAGATGGCATCACGGGAAGATCAAAAGTTTTATTTCCAAATAAAACTGAAGTATCCCCTTTACTTCTAGATTGTAGATCGGAAAATTTTGGAATTAAATATATATCTTTATACGAATAACATTTTTTCATATTTGTTTAAGTTTAGCATCATCACCGATGATACTAACAACTTTAACACAATATTTTTTGTTGTCAATTTTAAAATCGAAAACATCATTTATTTCTAAAGGAATATCTGATAATTCTTCCCACTTGACTAAATCCGCATAAAAGATTTCATCTTTTAAAAAAATACAATTTTCTATACCTCTCATGAAAATTAATATTTGTAAATTATTTTGTTATTTTTTTGTTTTACTTCTTTGAAAACGTTTGGTTTATTCCAAACTATTTTATCAAAATTACTATCGTATTGTTTTTTTACTATTGGTCTTGGTTTATCCCCTTTTCCTGCCATAATTAAAGTCTCATTGGTCTAACAGATGGAAGACCCATTCTTTTTCTCTGTTGGTTTTGTTGTTCTGCGTTTGAAACATTTATGTTTCTTTGAACTTCTTTAGTTATTTGATCGTTTGTTTTTCCACTAAAGTTATTTGGAAGTAAATTTAATATTTCTTTAATAATTTTATCTTCATATACATTTTGAACTTCGTTACTGAAGGTTTCATTATATTTTATAGATTTTGATAATAATTGTTTAATTGCTGTTGTATATTCTTCACTTTTTGAAGCGTCAGCTTCCTTTTTTAAACTTTCAATTTTGTTTTGAAGTTCGGAATCATTTTTGATAGTTGAAACTATTGTATCTGTTAGACCTTTGATGTTTTTATTTCTAATAAAACCTTTGTATCTATTCATTACAAATTCCATAGCTACTGGTAAAGCTATCATCCCCAAAAAAGCAACTGCGTTTCCAAATGAAGCATCTGGTACTTGAGCTTCGTTTATTTCAGAATGAATATTTTTATAAACTTCTTCTAAATTAATTTGATCTTTTTGGTTGGAATACATACTATAATATATACTTACTTACCAGTTGACCCAAATCCATCTGAACCTCGTTCAGATTCGCTTAGTTCGTCAACGACCTGAAGCCCAAACGGATAATATTTTTCTATTATAAGTTGAGCTATTTTATCTCCAGATTTAACAACGTAAAGATTGTCTTTATCGGTATTATACAATATAACAGATATTTCTCCTCTGTAATCCGAATCTATAACACCAGCCATTACATCTATTCCGTGGTTTAAAGCTAAACCAGATTTTGGAGCTACTCTTCCGTAATATCCTTCTGGTAATTCTACTGATATTCCAGTTTTAAGTAAAACTCTAGTATGGGGATAGATAACATAATCTGAACATGAAAAGATATCATATCCTGCGGCGTTTGCTGTTGCTCTTTCTGGTGCTTTTGCTTTTTCGTTTAATAATTTTACTTTCATTATGTTTATATATTTATTTAAGACTCACAAGATTTGCATGTTAAAATTGAACGCGCCAATTCCTGTGCGGGATTTGCACTTCTTTGATAATACAAAGATTTAATTCCTTGTTCCCAAGCAAATATCATAAGCTCATTAACTTCTTTTGGTTTGGTATTTGGAGGAATCATAATATTCAATGATTGACCCTGATCAATATATTTTTGACGTTGTGCTGCTTGAATAATAATTTCTTTTTGAGAAATTTCACCAAATGTTTTAAATACGTCCTTTTCTTCTTGGGAAAGAAAATCTAAATGCTGAACACTTCCACCTTTAATAAGGATAGACTTCCAAGTATCATCGTCATCTTTACCCTTTTCCTTTAGAAGTTTTTTAAGATATGGATTCTTATATGTAAATTTACCTTTTGCTAAATCTTTTACAAAGTAGTTTGAATTAAGAGGTTCTATACTTGGAGATACTTGACCGAGAATAAAACTCGATGATGTTGTAGGTGCAACAGCAAGAGTTGTTGTATTTCTTCTTGTGTATTCTGTTCCTTCGTAAATTGGAGCATTCCCATAATTTTTAGCTAAAAATCTAGATGCATAATTAGCGCGTTCTCTGATTCCTTTCCATACTGCATTGTTTAACATTTTAGCCTCCATCGATTCAAACCCAATCATCTTGGATTGTAATAAAGAATGCCACCCAAGAACCCCAATTCCTAATGCTCTTTGATTAATAGCAAAATTTCTAGCGGCTTCCATGAATTTAATCCCTTTGGTTTTTTCAATAAATTCTGACATTACAGCATCTAGAAAATATACCAAAACTTCTGTTGCATCGGTGGCTTTCCATTCTTCCCAAGTTTCCAAATTTAAAGATGAAAGATCACATACAAAAGATTCATCTTCCGAATTAGAAAGCATAATTTCAGAACATAGATTAGAGTTGTTAATTTTTAACCCCTTGTCTTTATAGATTTGAGGTGCTTGATTGTTAGCATTATCACTAAAGAAGATGTAAGGGTACCCCGATTCAAAACGTTTCTTGATAACAAGACCCCAAATTCTACGAGCTTCTTTGTCCCCATCAACCATTTTCTTCATCCATTCATCAGACACACAAACACCAATAGAAAGATTTTGAATTGGATGTCCCTCCCCGCGAATCTTTAAAAATTCTTCAATGTCTGGATGGTCGATTGGAAGATATGCCGCAAAGGATCCCCTGCGAACACTACCTTGAGAAACGACTTCCATGAGCTTGTCATAAAGCTCCATGAAGTGAACCGAACCTGTCGATTCTCCACCGGAAGAGATTGGTGTTCCTCTTCCTCTTAATGCTCCAAAGTAAGCTGATGTTCCTCCACCATGTTTTGTCATCAATGCTACCTCAGAAACTTTTTCCATTATGTTTTCCATTGTATCACCAACATAAGACCCAAAGCAAGATATAGGCAATCCTCTTTTACGGCCAAAATTAGCCCAAATGGGAGAACTCAAAGAGTAAAACCCACGATGCATGTAATCCTCAAACTTGTCAGCAAAGTCTGTACTGTTTAAGTATTTTCCTGCGGCTTCTGCTATATCTCGGATTCGTTGTTCTGGTGTTTCTCCCTCTAACAAATATCCTCGTTCTAAAAATTTACGCGAATCTTTGTTAAGCCAATATATATATTTTTCCATAAAATGTGTTGTTTATATCTTAGCAAATTGAAGCTGAATAGCAATCAAAATTTAGCTGATAATTCGTTAATGATTTCCTCTTGAGCTAAAGCATAAGATTTTGATAGTTCTTCGACTGTTTCATTTGGTTCGAACTCGACCAATTCATCCTGAATAGACTTGTAAATAGCCGATACTTCCTCTGGAGTTTTAGGTACTTTAAAATAAATCATCTTCTGAAAAGGATTGATTTTTCTTAGAATATTCTGTTGGACGAGAATGGAAAAAATCCGTCATGTTATTCCCCAATAATTCTTCCTCAAACCACATAGTAGAAGATAAAATTTCTTTATCAACTTCAAATGCTTTTGGAAATTTAATTTGAGTTAAAGATTCATTGATTCTGTTTTTTACAAATTCTTTTAGAATTGTAGCACTTAAACCTTCTTCCTTTATTCCATTTACCATCCAATCAATAATTTTAGATTCCGATTCATATGCTTCTTTTGCTTCGCTTACAATCTTTTCAACCAATTCTTCGTCAAAAAGATCGGGATATTCATTACGTATTGTATTAATGATTTTAATACCAACCAGAGCGTGTATATTTTCTTCATTGCGTGTATATTTTACTTGTTGATCTGTATCTTTAAGAACATTCTTATGTCTAGCAAACCAATTGATTACATAAAATTGTGAAAACAAAGAAACGTTTTCGACAAACAATGTGAATAAAATTAATGCATAAAGATATTGTTTCTTACTATCTTTATAAAAACGGTGTGTATATTTTTTAAGATATTTTACACGACCTTGAATCCAGTCGAGTTTTAAATTTTTTTCAAAAACATCTTCTAATCCTAATGTAGTAATCAATCTTTCATATGCATTATTGTGGATGACTTCTACATTAGCCATAACAAAACCTAAATCAGCAAGAGATGGATGAGGTAGATTCTCTCCCAACTTAGACCAAAATGTTTTAACCGCAATTTCGATTTGTCCAATAGCGGAAAGAGTTCTAACTATGATTTCTTTTTCTTGTTCAGTAAGTTTTACTTTAAATTGTTGAACATCAGACTTGAATGAAAATTCTTTATCAGTCCAAAAACCATTGTGCATAGCTTCAATAAATTCATCGGTCCAAGGGTAAAGGTTAGGTTTGCGCGAGATTTGTTCTTCGAATATCATGTTGTTTTGTTCTTTTTAGTTTTACGGTGTTTTAATATATACTTTTGAAATTCTGATTTGTAAAGTTTATTCGCTAGAATTTTTAAAAAATATGAAATATCAAATGGATCACATACATTTACAATTCTTTTTTCGGTATAAAGAACCATCGATTCTGAAAAATCCGGAAATAGATAATGTACGCATTCGTGATATGCTGTTGATAAAAGTTCTGTTCTATAATCAATTTCTATATCGGTCCAATTGCATGAACCCTGATATTTTTTCATTTTTTTGAGTTGAAAAAACTCAGGTGGTTTTCTTTTAACCAAATTAAGACACTTTTCATGAATGTCCAGTACTTGTTTTTTGGTCAACCTTTTCATGTTAATACTTATTTTATAAAGTATTTTTAAAAAAATAATCAAAAAATAAATTGTATTACCTTTGTTTATAAATATATGCGTAAAAAATTATAAAAATATTTTTATTTGTTTTTTTGTTATAAATTGTTTATCTTTCAGTCAATAGATTGAAAATAAAAAATTTTATTGAAAATATTTTTTTCCCGTGTAGTATGGTGATATGTTTACAACAAAAACTAAATTTAAAGCTGATCTAACTGGATTCTATAAAAGTAACGGTTCAACAAATGAATTTCCTATTTTTTTACATTTGAGTTCTTTAAACGAAGGCGCTCCTTGTGTTTTTTATGTAAACGAACCATTTAAGTCTAATATTTTAGATTTTTTATTGGAAAATGGAAGCTTGGTTTATAATTCAGTATCCGGTAAAATAAAATCTTTGTTGAATAACAATAGAAATTTTAAAGCCGGAACTTTTATTTTTAAATATAAAAACGTTTTTGTTAAGATAATCGTTAAAGAAGCCGAATTGGATGAGGTGCCATATTTTACAAATTCTAAAGGAGATTTGGTATCTTTTGGAGAACCAGAAGACGCACAAGAAAAGTTAAAGGATCTTGAAAATAAAACATATGAAATGATGATTTATTATACATCCCTAAATCATGATCTTCCCCTACGAGATTTTGAACCGTTCATAGTTGATTGTAACTTTTCGAAAATTCATCTCTTTATTAAAAACCGATATGATGAATTTGTTTTTGAACCTATAAAACTAGATTTGCCGGATAATATTAACATAGAATTAAATTATGGTAGTAAATTTTTAACAGTTGAAAAGGAAATCGTAAAAAGGTTATCTGAAAATAATAAAGGGCTTTACATGTTCCATGGTCCTCCCGGAACAGGAAAAAGTACTTTCTTAAAATATTTAACTACTCAAGTAAAAAAAGATTTCATATATATCCCAGCTATTATGGTTGATAGTTTTATCAACAACCCAAGCAATTTTGCATCTCTTTTACAGAAGAAAAATTCTGTATTGATTCTTGAAGATGCGGAAAAGGCTATCATTAAAAGATTAAATGATGGAATAGATTCTTCTTCTGTAACATCTTTATTAAATATATCAGATGGTATATTAGGTGATATTTTAAAATGTCCTATTGTTTTAACATACAACTGCCCAAAACAAGATATTGATGAAGCTTTAAGAAGAAAAGGTAGACTTCAAATCGATTATGAATTTGGTCCTTTAGATCTTGAAGATTCAAAAAAACTAGCTAAACATCTTGGGTTTTCTAAAAAACAAATAGATGATAATATAACAGAAAATATGGTTATTGCTGATATATACAATCTTTTACATAAACCAGAAAAAAGTGAAAAGAAACAAGAACGAGTAATAGGATTTGGAAAATGATAAATTTTGAAACTCTAATAAAATTAGAGAATGCGTTTTCTAATATATTGTTTTATGAAAAGGATCATAAATATACTATAGATGGAATACCAGCTAGAATGTCAGTTTCTCAGTTGATAAAAAAATTCGAAAAACCTTTTAATTCTAAAGCTATAGCAGAAGTGGTAGCCAAAAGAGATGGATTTTCAGTTGAAGAAATTCTAGAGCAATGGGACTTTAAAAGAGATTATTCTTGTCATAAAGGATCTGAATTTCATAAATACGTTGAAAACTTTTTTAATAGAAAGCAAATTTCTTTAGATAAAACGGCTATAAATTTCTTTTTTGAAGATAAGAAAACATTTAAGACTAAAAATTCAATAAAAGAATATTATCAAGACGTAGCACTATTAATTAAAAATTTTAAAAACTTTTACGACTGGTGGAAAAAAGAACATATAATAATTAAGTCCGAATTTGTAATAGGTGATTCTGAAACTGGTGTTTGTGGAACTATTGATAATCTTTCTTATAATTTCGTTAAGAATGAGTTCGTTATCTTTGATTATAAAACAAACAAAGAAATCAAAAGAAAAGGATTTAAAGGTGATAAAATGATAGATTGCTTATCACATTTAGATCAATGTGAATTTACTAAATATAGCTTACAGCTTTCATTATATTCTACTATCATGGAAAAAATAACTAATTTTAGTGTACCCAGTTCATATATAATATGGGTTAATGGCGAGAAAGATTATGAATTAATCAAGTGTTTAGATTTAAAAAAAGAATCTAAAATGATATTAGACAATTGTAAATATTAAAAAAAATATAGATTTTGTAATAAACAAAGAGTAAATAATTATACAACATATGGACCCAATAACAAAAGCATACCTCGAAGTATTAAACGAAAGCGTACCAAGCTCTGAAGTAAAAACAGAATTAAAGGTTGGCGCGCCATTCGGTGATAAACAAAACGAAAAAAAAGTAACCGAGTTCCAAAAAGGAACAGGACCAGAAGAAGTTGAAGGTGTTGAAAAACCAGATGAAGCATCAGGCGAATTAAACACACCAGATTCTTCATTAAAGAAATTAGCTGGTGTTAAAGAAGCTACAAATCCTTTTGATGCTTTGTTTAATAAAATTGTTTCAGAAGAAACATTTAACTTCTCCACCCAACCAAATAATGAATTAGAGTCTGACAATGCTTTTGATGATTCTTCTTTAGGTCTTGATGACTCTTCAGAAGAAGATTCTGATGTTGATGAATTCATGGATTCAGATTCAGAAGGAGAAGACGTTACTTTAACTCTCGATAAAGAAATGGCCGAAAAACTTATTGAAATTCTTCAAGCTGCTATTGGTGGTGAAACTGAAGAAGAAGAAGGTGAAGAAAGCGAAGAAGGCGAAGAAGGCGAAGAAGGAATGGAAGAAACTGAAGGTGAAGAATCTTCTTCAGACGAAGAAGAAACCTATCCAGAATCTTTCGCATTAGACGACGCCGAAGAATTAGGAGAACCATTAGTTGACATTGAAAAGCTTAGTGCTGGAATGAACAACCCTAAAAATAATGTTGTTTCTGGAAATATAAAAGTTGGAAAGAAACATGCTGAAACTCCACAAGTTGGAAAAGGCGCAGACGGAAAATTAAAATCCCATAATGTTAAAAAGGGAGTTTCCGTTTTAACAAAAAAGAAACAAGAAGTTTCAGGTGCAGTCAATAAAGGAAAAATGTTATTTGATAACAAATAATATATAAAAACAATCAAAATAAAAAACCCCGTATCATACGGGGTTTTTTTATGTAAATATATAAAATGACTTTTCTTGAATTTTTTAATATAGATAAAAAAATAAATTCTATAGATACTGGTTCTTTATCTCCAGACAAAAGAACTCATAGACATGAAAAAGGTATGTATGCTGTTAATCAAGCAACAGGTAAAACTAAAAATGTAAATGGTGTAGCTAGATATTTAACAACTAAGAATGATGAAATAAATCAATGCATAAGAACCGGTAAAGATGTTCCATTAAGTTTAGCTAAAGCAGAACAATTAAAGAAACAATATGGATTGATTCCTACCGCAGAAGAACCAGAAAAAGCGATAAAACAAACTAAAGTTTATTTATCTATGAATCCAAATGGGTCATATAAGCTAACATTTAAAGGAGACGTATATGGAAAAGGTAAGGTTTTTAGATAAAAGTAGAAACTTTCAAGAGAGATTAAACTTTTCAAATTGGTGGAAAGAACAGATAAGCATGTATGGACAAGAAGTTAATTTCTTCTCCAACTTATCAAATTTAAACTCTATGAATCCTCTTTACGGAGAAGACCCAGCTGCTGGTTATGGAGAAGGTAAAAAACTTATAGTTCAATTAAACTTAAATAATGATGCATATTTATTATCTAAGTTTGGTGTATTAGCAGATAGTGATATGACTGGAGTTATACATCCTATAATGTTTGAAGATGTATTTGGGGATGGAGCAGAGCCTAAAATGGGAGATTTAATGGAGCTATCTGAGTTTGGGTTGGATAGGATACATTTTCCAAAACGAGGCGCTACTGTTTACGAATTAACAGAAGTTATAGATGAGTTTCAGCTTAATGCTATAGCAGGACATTATGTTTGGTTTTTTAAAGCTAAACGTTACGACTTCTCGCACGAATCTGGATCTCCGGGTGCTGGTCAAGGAAATAATCCTAATAATGATAATGATATAATAGAAGAAGTATCTAAACAAAACTTCAACTATGAAGATGGTGATAGTTTATGTTCAGATACTTCAGTATATGGTGACTATTAAATAGATATTTTTTCTACTTGATCGTCAAAATAGAAATTAATATTATACTCTTGTTCTAATATTTTTCTTAGATATATATCCTGAGTTGATTCTATATATTTGTTTATAGCTATTGGTTTAAGTTTAGATTTAAAAGATACTTTCTTTTTTTCTGCGGTTTCCGCTATCATATTTACCGCTTCGTATAATGCTATCCATCTAGCCCACACGATTGATTCTTCATGTATAGCCGACCATTTACTCTTTTTATTTTTATTGTTCATTTAATAATTCCTTATCTAATAATTCTTTATCTCTTATTGATACTCCGGTTGATGTAACCGGTAAATTTAATATTTCAGTTTGTCTAGCGACAACGAATTGTATTTTAACAGAATTTCTTTTATCACATTTTAAACACGTAAATTGAAAAGTTTCAGATTCATCTGGAACAAAAGTCATTACGTTCTGTTGGTTGCAATAAGAGCATTGTAAAATTGTAGATAGTGGTTCTAGATTATCTAACTGTTTTTGAATGCTTTGTTGTATTAAATATGAGTTTAATACATTACCAACAAATGAAAATAGTATATATTGACAAGAAAAAGCCAATAAAAATGTTGTTGTAAAATCCCCACCTATATTTTTTATAGCTAATCCTATAACTGTTGATATAACTATTACGACTAGCGTAGATTTGAATATTTTCTTAAATTTTTCTTTCATTACAAAAATAATATTATACAAATATTATATTGTCAATATTATTTAGTTGGTAATTTAATTGAAACTTCTTGCTGTTTTAAGCTATTAGGATTATTGCTTTGTGATGCATTAATCTTTATTTCTGGAGTTTTTTCTACTCCTAAGTCGGAAATTTCATCTACTTTAAATGCAACTTTTTTAATACCTTCTAGAAGTTTTAAACAATATTTTTTTAACTTATTTAAATCGTTTTTTTGGTTTACGTCTAAAGATTTATTTTTTTGTGCTTCTACTATTTTTGTAGTTCCATTAAGCAAAAAAACAAAACTTTGAGATAAGTCATCACTTACCGTTTGTAATGGATATGGATATGATATTGGATTATTAGGATGTTCTTGTTCTATGTTTTGAGCGCCTTGATTTTGATATGGATAGTGGTATCCGTCTCTTGATGATACAGGAGCAAAATCTTTTCTAGGTGCAGAACTAGAAGCTGGATATGATTTATTAACGTTAGTATCGTATATTTCGTTTACTAACTTATTAAAGTTCATTTTACTACGCCTACTTTTGTGAGGTTTCCACATCTAGAGCAAACCCATCTGCATTCATTTACTACTTGTTTTGTTTGCGGATTCGTTCTTGGTGTCACTTTACCTTGAATGAAAGCACCGCAAAAAGTACAACCAATCGGTTTATTTTCCACGGTTTGATATTGTGGTGTGTTGTTCATAATATAATTACTTATTTGTGATCCCCCGGTTTCCAAGAATCTTTTTTAAATTCTTCTATTTTTGGAACATTTAATTCTTTGAATTTATGTGTTATAAACCTACAAAGTTCTGATCTTACGATATCAGCTTCTGTTAATTCCATACAAATGATTCCGTTTTCTCTAGATTCTTCATTATTAAATAAGTCATACACTTTACTGAATCCTGATTTTCCTTGTGGTAAATCGCTTTGTTCTGGATCACCACATAAAAATACTTTTGAAAATTCACCAATTCTACTCATAATTGTTTGTAATTCTTTGGTAGAAAAATTTTGAACTTCATCCGCACAAACAAACTTTGCAGAAAAATGTAATCCTCTTGCAAAATTTATCGGACAAATTGTAAGTCTATTATCTTTTTGTAATCTATCTATATTGGGTTTACTTAAAAGCTCAGAAAATTTATCATGAAATGGTGTCAAATACACATTAAACTTCTCCATGATATCGCCCGGCAAAAATCCTAATTTTGAATCGGATGATTCTACAGCAGATCTTACCAAGACTAAATCTGAAACTCTTCTCTTGTTTAAAAGAGTTAAACCACAATACATCGATAAAATAGTTTTTGACGTACCAGCTGGTCCCTTTAATAATAAAACTTTTGTTTTTTTATCTAAAAAATTTGAAATTATCTCTTTTTGTTTTTCTGTCCAAGGTAATTCTTTAATAGATAACTCGAAATTTATTTTTTCACTTTGAAAGACATATGGTGAATTATCTTTTTCAATTTCGTTTGAGTTAATCGATAGCTCTTGCGAACTATCTTTCCTACGATTTTTTTTGTTTTTCATTAAATTTTTTAAATGTAAAAAATATTAAGCCTTTGGTCCCTGTGAAGTATATGATGTTGGGGATGTTGGAGTATTAGGTTTAGGAGATGCTTGTTGTTGTTGTGCTATATTTTTTTCAGCTTCTGGTTCTTGATTATTTTGGGTGTTTTGTAATTCTAAATCTTTTAGATCCATTCCATTTTTATTTAGTTCCTGTTTAAATATTTCTAAATTTGTAGGACTCTTTTTAAGATTTAAAATAAAATTATCGAAACTATCTGGAGATTTTAAATCCACAGGATTTACATCTTTATTGAATTGTGGTAATAGTTTTGTCAAAACGTCTGCGACCTTTTTAAGATCTGCGTTTGGCGCTACATTTAATGTTTTAAAAACATTTGGGTTTATATTTACAGCAGAAGATGTAGATGATCCAATTTGTTCTGAAATGTAGTTTTCTATTACAGTATCGAATTTTTTCATTGTAAAAATAACTTACCAGAAATTACCAATCTTTGCAAGCTTGATATTTTGCGGTTCCGGGTTTTGCCGATGAACATTTATGTCTAGCTCTAAATGATTTTTTTCTTTTAGTATTACCGGATTTTCCAGTCACTCTAACTCCCTTTTGACCCCAATGAACTCTCTTGTATCCTCCACCACTTGGGTTTTTAACGCATTTCATCCATTTTTTACCTTTTGCTGTTGATGTAGCTTTTTTGGTTGGTCCTGTGCATTTAGCTTCTTCCAGTAGCGAGGAAACGAGTAGATCAAATTTATTAGTGTTCATACATTGTATATTTATATTTAGTTTAATTTAAAACAAATTGTAAAAATGATATTTTTTAAAGGTAAATATTGATATACATTATGGCATCAAGAACAATAGCATCACCCGGAGTACAAATAACTGAACAGGACTTATCTATTATAACAAGACCAATTGGAGCTACTGACGTTTTAATATCAGGCTTTGCCCCTCAAGGTCCAACTGAAACATTAGTTAATGTTACTGATATCAGTGAATTTGAACAAATTTATGGAACACCAACAAATGCCGCTGAAAGATATTTGTATCATTCTGCAAAGCAAATTTTAAATACTTCTCCAGCAAACTTACTCGTTTCTAGATTACCATATGGTTCTGGAATGGGAGAAGGATATACTAATTCATATAGTGCATTAGTATATGGAATTTCTGGTGTTTTTGAAGAAATAATTGAAACTAGATCTTATCCATTAAATAACATCATTACTGTAGATGGCGTAAACGAGTCTGAGTTATTATCAAATCTAGCTGCATTAGGTTCTCCATATTCTTTATATGCTACAACTACTGCCGCTCAAAATTTACCAAAATATAAATCAACAAATCCAATTGTTGATACCTTTGTTGATCAAGTAGTATATCCAACTCTTAGTACATTGAGAGTAGCTGGTGCAACTGTAGATGATGTAGTTTCAAATACATTTGCGTTAACCGCATCTGCTCCATTTTCAAGTTATCCGCAATTAACTTCTTTATTTAATTTGTATGCATCTGATATATTCCCAGTAACTCAAAACCAATGGGTTGCTACTGAAGTATTAAATGATGGTGTAGAATGGTGGAGAACATTAACTGTTAAAACTACTGCTACTCAACAAGTAGTAACAAATTATGTTATTTCTGTAAGTACATATAATGAAAACATTAATACCTCAACAGTAATAAATCCTGTTACGAGTTTAACCGACGCTAACAGCTATTTACTTCTTCCTCCAATTTCTATATTATTAACTGATGATCAATATAATCAAATTGCATCAAATAGTATTGATTGGCAGAATTTAATATCTACAAATTCAAATACTTTATCTTCATTTTCTTCATTAGGTAAAGCTGGCTTAATCGTTTTAAACGATTCAAAAACAAGCATAAACAATCTTTTTGAAGGTTACTATGTTGGCATAGCAGACAATAGAAACGTAAACCCAGCTACAGATTATGATTCTATAACTGCGATAAATACCACTCAAACTTTATCTTCAATTGGTGGTTCTATTGGAATTCAGCCATTTGCTAAAATTCCAGAATCAAGATTGAATTTTAAATTAACTCAAGAGTATACTGGATTCGCTGGAGATTGTATATCCGAATCATTGGAGGCATATCCTACTGGCTATGACTTTGCCACATCATCATTTGATGATAGCTTAATTTTAGTTCTCTTTAAATTAAACACATCTATCTACAATAGAGATACCGTTGTACTTGATTATAGAGTAGCTGAAGGATATTCCGGTTCTTTATATTCAAAGAGAACACAAAACAATCCTACTTTTGGAACTCCAAATACATTCTTCTTAGATAACGTAGTAGAAAAAAGATCTAATAACATTAAAGTTGTAACAAATCCATATATTTCAACTTATGGAAAATGGGTTTCTGATAATGGACAACCAGCTAAAAAAGTTAGAGTTTCTGATAAAGCCAAAGCTGCATATCCAGTTGGTGTATATGTTTCCGAAAATGATTTTGAAAATACTGATTTAGGAAACGTTCCATCAAAATTACAAAGAGTATTAAATACAATTCAAAACGACGAAACATTAAATATCGATGTAGTAGCCGAATGTGGATTAGGAACTATTTGGGCTGGTGCAAAAGCTAGAAAATTAGCTGATGGATTATCTGAATATATTTTCGATGAAAATTATTCTGTTGATATATCAGAATTAAAAGATACCTCTGGAGCTATCGTAACAGGTATAAACGCCGACTACCAAGCTCTTGCTAATAAATTCTTAACTTTTGTTTCTGATAGAAAAGATCACGTTTTCATAGCAGACCCATTAAGATACATTTTTGTTTCTGGAAAAAATTATAAAACAACAGCTAGAAAAAATTATGTATTCTCTAATGATGTTTATTGGCCAATGAAAAATCAATTTGCTGCTTTCCAATCCAGCTATTCATGCGTATATGGAAACTGGTTGAGAGTTGCTGATGATTTTTCAGATCAATTCGTTTGGGTTCCATCTTCAGCATTTGCCGCTGGTGTATTTGCAACAACTTCACAAGTTGCTTTCCCATGGGCCGCTCCTGCTGGTTTAAATAGAGGAAATCTATTAAATGTTATAGATTTAGGTATAACACCAAATCAAAAACAATCAGATTTATTATATAAAATAAACATAAACCCAATTTCATTCTTTGGAAATGATGGATATGCTATATTCGGTCAAAAGACTTTATATCGCAAACCTTCCGCATTCGATAGAATTAACGTTCGTAGATTGTTCTTAACTTTAGAAAAAGAAACTAAACAGTTATTAAAATACTACGTCTTCGAACCAAACACATTCACAACAAGACAGAGATTAATTGGTTCATTACAACCAACATTTGATAAAGCTAAATTAAATGACGGTTTATATGAATATCAAATTATCTGTGATGAAAGAAATAACACTCCAGATGTTATTGATAATAATGAAATGAAAATATCAATATACATCAAACCAGTAAGAACAGCTGAGTTCATATTGGCGGACTTCATCGCAACAAGAACTGGAGTTTCTTTCTCTGAATTGATAGGATAAAGGATAAATAATATATATGGCTGGATTACTCGACACCACTGGAATTGAAAACTTCTACAACGCGGCATCAATAAACGATTTTGCTAGACAAAATCTTTTTAGAGTTGTCGCATTAGGCGGAACACGTTTTACCGTTAATGAGTTGATGTATGTAACTACAACAACTCTTCCCGGCAGAGCTATTAACAATATTCAAGTACCATTTATGGGCTTGCAATTTAATGTCCCCGGAACCGCTAATTACCCAAATTCAAATGCTTGGAATCTAACATTTAGAGTTCCACAAAGTCTTTCTGTTAGAAGAAAGTTTGAAGATTGGACTAAATTAGTATTTGATGATGCTACTAGCACTGGTGCTTATAACATCCCAAGTAAAGATGTTTCCAATCAAGTTATTTTAACACTTATAAATAAAGACGGTACTCCATTAAGAACATATACATTTTTTGGAGCTTACTGCGTAAGTTTAGGTGAGTTAACTTTGGATGTAACAACAGCTGGTGATATTTTAAATCAACAAGCTACTTTAGCATATCAATATTGGAGACTTACCTAATACTTTTAAATAAGTATTATTGTGATATTCAGACCTTCAGATACATCAAGAAGTCCTTATTCTTACTACCTAGACCTTTTAGGTTCTTGGTCTACTAACGTAGCATTAGCTAGTCAGTGGTTTGTATATTTTAATTTCGATACATTAAAAAGAAACGGACTATTTAATAGCTTTGAAGTTTCGCTGAATGATTTTGAAGGTGAGAATGATTGGCAATTAAATGCTGATGTAACAAGAATGTTAGTTGATGGTAGATTACAACATTCATTTGAAAACTTAATAGGATGCGTATTTGCAAAAGAAGTTAAGCTTCCGCAAGAATCGGTAAATGCTTCTCACGAAGGATTATCTTACGGAGGTTATATGGCTCCAGCAACCGCATCAACTAGAAAACAACATGATTCTTTTTCTCTTACTTTATTGGAAACTAATGCGTCGTTTTTAGATTTAGTTATAAGACCATGGTTGATAACAGTTGGTTATAATGGTCTTGTAGCAAGACCAAAAACATCTTTTAAATATGTAAAAGCTGATTATGCTGATGTTGTTATGTTAGCAAAAGGTGGAGCATATTCAAATATGGTTATAAGAAAAATACATAGATTTTATAATGTAGCCCCAATAGCTATGGACGGAGAATCATATTCTTATGCTCCAGATGGTCTTAAATTTAGCAATGCTTCTTTCGTATATGATAGGTATTGTGTATCCGATAAAAATACTGGAAATTTTATAGACGTCTATTAATTAAATATAGATGCATCAATATTTTAATCATAGTTTGGATTTACCATATTCAAATTCAGTTATAAAATATAGGGAATTAACAACTCAAGAACAAATTTTATTATCTAAAATAAATTTAACGGTTCCTTATAATAACGATGGATTTTATGAATATTTTTGCGTTTTAAATGATATACTTAAAAATTGTATAAAGAATCCAGATATGTTAGATCAAATGGACATAATGGAATATGTTATGTTTGTGACAAAATTAAGAATTTTAAGTATTGGAAATACTATAGAATTTATAATAGAAAATACAGAACAAGAAAACATAAAGAAACAGAAAATAATAATTAATTTATCTTTCTTTATAAAAGAGTTATATAATAATTCTAAATCATTTTTAGATGAAAAAATTAGAGAAAAAAATATAAACATAAATTTTAAATGGCCGTCAGTAAAAGATATAGATATTTTTTTAAAGGCTAGTGATATAGACACTATAAGCAAAACTCTTGGGGAATTTATAAAAGATATAAAAATAGAAAACGCATCAATAAATTTTCAAAAATTTAATAATGAACAAAAACAAGAATTGTTAGATAAACTATCTATAAGTTTAAAACAAAAAATAGAAAATAAAATATTTCAAAATTTAGAATCTTTAATGGATAAAAATTTATTAGGTATAGATTATTTTAAAAATCAAAAGTTTAGTATATACGGGTTTGGGTTTATTTCTTTTTTAAGGATGTTTTTTTCTTATGATATTAAAAATCTTTTTCAGGAAATACATTATCTATCCGATTCCGGTTTAGATTCAAATTACATATTAAATATATCTCCATCAGAAAGAAAAATTTATATTAATATAGTAAATGAACATAATAAAGCAAAACAATCATCAAGCTCCGGAGAATCATCTATAGGAACTTCTAAAACATTAGAGGATTTAGCTGTTGAATTCAACCAACAATAATATAAATACTTTTTATTATGATAGAAGAAAATACAATAGTTGATTTTAATTCAGCGATAAATTTATTAAATTCTGCAACTGAAACATTTAAAGTTAGTATTTGGATTCCGTCGTTAAAAACATTTCTAAATTTTAAAGAAATAGAAGGAAAACAACAAAAAATGCTTTTATCTGCTGCGATGGAAAATTCTATTTATAATACATTTTTTTCTAATTCTTTTTATGAAATCATTAAAAACAATCTTATTGAAAGTGAAGAATTTAAAAAAGAAGATTTAGATAATTTAACTATTATAGATAAAGCTTGTATAGCAATAAACTTAAGAAACAGAATATCAAATTCTTATAAGATGTTATTCGATAATAACAATAACATAACAAAAGATATAGATTTAAATGATGTGGTTGAAAAGTTTAAAACTTTTGAACTTGAAAGTGATACAGATGAAATTTCAATTTCAAACGAAAACGTATCTATAAATGTTTTGATAAAACTACCAACAATAAAACAAGAAGTTGATTATGATAATGATATAATTAAAATCTTTAAAAAATCTTCTGATATAAAAACAGAAGAAGATGTTAAAAATATTGTAACTGAAGCGTTTATAACAGAATCTTCAAAATATATAAATAAAATTTTTGTTTCATCAAATGAAATAGATTTTTGCGGTTTAACGCTAAAACAAAAAATACAAATAACTGAAAAATTACCAAGTAAAATACTTCAAAAGATTATAGAAACCATTTCAAAATGGAAACTTAAATTGGATGACATCTTAACAGTTAAGAAAGATGAGTATACCGGAGTAATAAAAATAGATAGTATTTTATTTTTAAACTAATTTATCAAATCTTTATAGCCGTATAAGTATTATATATGGCTGAATTGTCTGAAGAATTATTAAATAAACTCAACATTGAGGGTTCTTTAACTGCAAAAGAATTTGCGGAAATGTTGTTATTTGATACTCAAAACGATATTGATGATTTAAGAAGATCGTTTAAGAAAAATTTCTTGGATAAGTTTAAAAATCAATTAGATAATATAAAAACTCAGGACATAAAAAGAATATTTGATCCTCTAGGTTTATCTGGCTTGTTAAGAGATCCCGATTCTTTAAGAGATGAATATAAGGAATATAAAAACAAGTTAAGAAAACAACTAAGAAAAGCTACTGAAAGTTTAAATAAAAAAGACGATGATGACGTTAATACTAAATCAACAACATCAACGCCCGAACAACCTAAACAAGCTCCTCCAACATTAAACGAAAACAATACAGAAGTTTCTCCAGAAATAAAAAATGATAAACAACAGACTGGTGAAAAAAACAAAAATCAAAACAACATACAAGAACAAAGAGGTTTGGGTAAAGAAACTTCTATTATAGAATTTAGTGAAAATACAAATAAATTTTTGAGTGATCTTTTTGGAAAATATTTTGAATTAAAAGAAAAAACAGAAAAACAAAAACAATCGGAAAAACAACCAGAAGATAAAGAAAAGGAAGGTTCAAATTCTCTTTTAGATTTATTGGGTTATATAGTAACCGGAGGGGTTTTAGCTGCATTTTGGGGTGATTATATAAGACCGTTTTTAGAAGAAAAGTTTGATTTCATGGATAGATTAAAGGGTACGTTTAATGCTCTCGAAAAAACTATATATACTTTTGCGGCAAAAGGGTTGAATATAGGTGGTGTTGTATTTAAAACTATAGAAGACTTTGCTCAAGGAATGATAAAGGGAGTATTCAATTTCATAACGGGAGGTGGGGGAAAAGCCGCATCAACCACACTGGCAGAGGGAGGAGAAGCTGCTGGTAAGAAATTTATGCCCGGATTGTTAGCAAAGGTTGGCGGTAAACTTCTACAAATGGTTAGATTTATACCGCTGATAGGTGGTATCATAAGTTTAGGGTTTGCTTGGGATAGATTTAAAAATGGAGATTTTAGAGGTGCTTTGATAGACGTACTCGGTGCATTCGGAAGCTTTATAACTCCCGTTTCTGGTCCTCTCGGAGCAGCTTTAAGTTGGGGTGCATTAGCATTAAACGCATACTTGGACATAACGAAAACAGACGAAGACACAAAAAAAGAAAAACAAAATGCAGATTGGTTAAAAAACTTACCAAAAACTATAGGAAAAGCATTATTAAATAATCCAATAATTAAAAGCATTTCAAATATGGGAAGTGGTCTTTGGGATTATGTTACGGGATTAATGTCTGGAGATACAGGAAAAGCCGTTAAAGGTCTTAAAACATTAAATGATAGTCCATTGTCATTCATGTCATCTTTTCTTCTTCCTTTATTTGAAGAAAACGTAAAAGTAGAAACAAAAACTGGACAGTCTAAATTAGACATGGGTAAATTTTGGCAAGAAAGTACAAAAACGTTTATGAAAAAATATCTTCCAAATTGGTTATATAATTTAGTAGCTAAAACAATGGGATGGGATTCTAAACCAGAGTCGGAATTTGATGTTCAAAAGTCGGAATTTGATGTTCAAAAGTCGGAATTTGATATTCAAAAAAATGAAAGTCAATTTTTTGATACATCTAAACCAAAAACTGAAAGATATTCTGCTATAACAAAATTAAATGAAGAAGCAGCAAAAACTAGAAAAGAAATCATTGATTTTACTTCTTCTAAAGAAGTATCTTTAGAAAAAGAAAAACAACTAAATGATCTTAAAGAAAAATTAAAATTATTGGAAGAATCTGGTGCTAGAATTAGAGGACCAGAAAGTGATGATAGAAGCGCATGGCCTAATGCATTACAATCTAATCGCGTTATTACTGAAGTTCAAGATGGAGAAATTGATTATACTCCAAAATTAAAAGTAGGAAATAATACAATAGCTAAATTTGCTCCTGACGATCAATTTAAAATAATGGCGGCTAAACCAGATGGTGTTTTTGAGCAGATGAATAAAAATTTAATATCTAATTTTGAAATTATGGCTAAACAATTTGGAGAACTATCCAAAACATTATTATCACAACAAAAAACAAGTAATAATTCTGTCGTAAATATTAGTAATGCAGGAGCAAATCAAAATAAATTTACAATGAATGTATCAGATCCTATACTTAGAAGTAGAACATCTTATATTCAGTCTCCATTAAGAATAATATAATATGAGTAAACCCAACAATAAATTTTTTGATGTTAAAGAAATAAGCTTTAGCGTTTTTAATAAAAAAATAGCTCAACCATATTTAAAAGCTATTCCAAAGGGTGGTTCTTCTGTAATAAACATATGTGATAATTTTGATTGGAAGAATAAAGGATCTACACAAGAAGTACCAAGAATATATGCTTATGAAAGAGAATTAACCTATGGTACATACACTACAAGTTTATTATCATTAGTTCAATCAATAGGAGGTACATTAAACGGAATTGCAGGAGATCCAAAAGGAGGCGGTGATATATATCCACAACTATATGCTTCAGAACCTACAGGATTTAAATATGTATTTCCTCATCTTTTAAGTAATAATAATTTATATTCGGTTAATAACAACTGGCAAACTATTACGTCTGGCCCTCAAAACATGATTAATAAGTTAGCTGATGGAAAATCATCCGGAGGAACAGGAGAAGCTATGTTGGAGGCTGGAGTTAGTTTTGCTGTAGGAATGGCAACTCCGGGATTTGGGTTTGATGATGTATATAACTACTCTGGAACCGCACCTAGAACATTTAATATTTCATTTCCTTTATATAACACATTTTCAATAGAATCTGCATATAACAACTATTGTTTTATAAATCTTTTTATATTTCAAAATTTAAAAACCAGAACGTCTTTAGCAACTTACATTCCTCCTAAAATATATCGTTTAGATTATGGAGAAACTCAAGGTGGAATATATTCTCCAGTTTCTATAGTTCAAAATTTACAAGTTGATTGTATAGGAACAACTAGAAGAATGATAGAATTTAGAGAGTTTGGTGTTCCAGAAATATTAATGCCAGAAGCATATAAAGTTAATATTACTTTCATGGAACTTGTTCAAAACAGTTCAAATATATTTGCTGGAAGTATAGGAGGAGATAGAATTGAAGTTTCTGATGCCGGAAGTTTAATTCGTGAATTTGAAGACTTTAACAGAAAAAGAGAAAACGAGATAAAAAAAACACCGGAAGCTCAAAAAACATCGGAAGCTCAAAATACACAACAGCTAACAGAACAATTTCCAAACGCAACACCAAAAACAAAAGCAGAAATTAATGCAGTAGAATTTGCTAAAGAAGTAGACACAAGAACTTATGATAATAATAGAGCTAATTTACAAAATACTGTAGATCAATATACTGCTATACTTCCTTCTCTTGATCCAAATGGGAGGGCTTATGCTGAAGCTACTCAAAAAATAAATATGGCTAAAGCTCAATTAAAATTATAATATATGAACGGTCCAATAAAAAACCCAAACAAATTAGCATATACTAGATATGAAAATTTTTTCAATTTATATCAAGATGATGATGGATTTTTATTTTATAATTTATTAAAAAACATAAACATAATACCAGCAAATGAAACTTCTGTAGAAGAAGAATATGTAGTAAAACCAAAAGACACTTGGATTTTTATATCATATAAATATTACAATAATATGAATTTATGGTGGCTTGTATGTGAATATAATCAAATAAAAGACCCAACTAAAATGCCAGAACCGGGTACTAAATTAAAACTACTTAAAAACGAATATCTTAGTATAATACTAGATGAATTAAATAGGCAAGTTAAGAGATAAAACTTTATTTAAATCAAAATAAAATCTAGCGGTTATTTTTCTACCGTTTTTTCTTTTTACTTTGCCGTATGTATAACAATAGATTCTTCTTTTATATTTAAAAACTAAACAACTTGGCATCAAATCCGAAAAGAAATTTATTTCCATATCTATCTCTGGACGTGTTAAGAAAAATTTTCTTATTTGATCTTGTGTGAATACTTCTAATTTATCATCATCTTTAAGATCTTTTAATTTTTTTTGTATTTTACTCCAAATACCATTTGGGTCTACAACATCAAGCTTAAGGAGTTTCCATTTACTTATGTAAGTATATGCCTTATCTTGTCTTCCTAAATTTATAAATTCATCATTAGTATTCATTTTTTAAGTATGTTGTATAAATATTTATTGAACTTATGGGTCGAAGAAAAAAAGAAATAACTGAAAAAGTAGATCTATCTAATTTAGATAAAAAAGATATTTTAGTTGATGCATCATTTTATAAAGGTAACGAAAATTTATTGCGCGGAGATGCACAAATAAAATGGAACCCAGAGATGATAGAAGAGTTCGAAAAATGCGCAAAAAATATTTTGCATTTTGCGGAAAACTACTTTTTCATAAATACTATAGATGATGGTAAGAAAAAAATAGAATTATATAAATACCAAAAAAAACTTTTAAGAGCATTTAGAGATAATAGATTTAATATTATTTTATCCAGTAGACAATCTGGAAAAACTACAACTATAACAATTTATGCTTTATGGATAGTTTGTTTTCAAGCTGATAAAAGAATAACAATTGTAGCTAATAAAGAATCAACGGCAAAAGAAATATTTTCTAGAATTAAAATGTCATTTGAAGAACTTCCAGTTTGGATGAAACCGAGTGTTAAGTCTTGGAGAAAAGATGGATTTCAACTTGGTAATGATTCTGAAATAAAAGTTAGTACATCCTCATCATCTGGTCCTAGAGGTAGCACATCAAATCTATTGATCATTGATGAGATGGCTCACTGTCCAAATGAGGTTATGCAAGAACTTTGGAAGAGTGCTATTCCTATTATTTCATCATCAAAAAAATCTCAAATCGTTGTTATATCAACGCCAAATGGAACTGATAATAAATTTTACGAACTTTATAAAGAATCGCAAAAAGAAAAAAGTTCTTGGCATCTAGAAACTGTTAACTGGTATGACGTTCCGGGTAGAGATGAAGATTGGAAAAGAGAAACGTTAAGTTTATTGAATAATAACATGGATGATTTTGAGCAAGAATATTGCAATAAATTTCATGAGCCGGGTAAAACCGCTATAGATCCAGACTTATTAAAACAATTACAATCTCAATGTAGAGAGCCTATATACGTAATGGATGATGGAGCATATAGAATATATAGCACTCCGTCTCCAGATGGTATATATGTTGTTGGTGTAGACGTTGGAGAAGGAATAGGTAGAAGTAATACCGTAGCACAAATATTAAATATACAAGATTTAACTAAAATAGAACAAGTTGCAGTGTTTGCGTCCAATACAATAAGTCCTTATCATTTTGGAACAAGATTAATGGGTATATTAGAAGATTGGGGAAGACCTCCAGTATTAGTAGAAAATAATAATAACGGACAGCAAGTATTGGACGTTTTACATCATACACATAACTATGAATCTATAGTTTCGTATGATATACAAGGAAGTAAATTTTATAATAAAGAAAATAGACTTGGTATTTATAATCATACAAATACAAAATATAAAGGTGTTGTAAATTTTAGATATTGGTCTAACAGTTTAAATGCTGTTAAGTATAATGACTTAGACACATTATTGGAATTAGAAACTTTTGTTAAACTTCCAAACTTTACATTCAGCAAAAGAAAAGATACGGATAGAGATGATAGAGTTATGTCTATGATATGGGCTTTATTTATATTAGATCCTTCGGTCGCTGAAAAGTATTACATTATAGCAGATGTGGATGATCAAGGTCGTCCACTTCGAATAACACCGTTAAATGACAATTCCGATTTAATTAAAAAAAGTCCGTTGTTTGAAGGTAGAATGTCGCACTTTAAAAAAACAGCAACTCAGGTTAATGCTTCGTTTTCTCACGTGGGACCAATTGATATTGAAAAAGTTGCAACGATTGATGATGAAAGTGAACTTAAAAGTTGGTTGCTCGGCTGGGGGAATCAAAAAAATAATAAACAAGACTTAAAACAAGAAGAAAAAGTAAATATAAATGAAACATTTTGTCCTATAATATTTTAATATGTATCAATCCGCATTAAACAGATCTAGAAGTGATAAATTTATTTTGGTTGTTGATATACCAAAAATGTTAAAGGATACTTATGATAGAGTTTTACAATCTGAAAATAGAGCAGATAGTATACAATTCACTATATTTGGTTCTCCAGTTCCTGATATAAAAATACCAGCTATAGAAATTCCATACGGAGGTCAGGTATATAAATCATCATCTTTAAGTAGACCATCATACAACGACTTGAATATAAAATTTTTAGTTGATAATGGATATAAAAATTATTGGGTTTTATGGAAATGGTTAAATTTATTTAATGATTTTAAACAATCAAAAACAAAATTAACAGAATCTATAAACGTTCCAGTTTTAAATGATGAACCTATATATTTAAAAAATCCTATGGTAGATTTTACTTCAAAAATTTCTATATTTGGAATTGATGAATATAATAATAAGATTATATCATTTTCTTATACAAATGCATTTCCAATTTCTTTGGGTGAAATATCATTTGATAATCAGACTGCTAATGAAATAGTGTGTAATGTTTCATTTGCATTTAATCAATTACACGTAGATTTACTTAAAAATGTAAATGATAATTTGTGTTAAAATTATATGAATACTGATAGCGGAAAAGGTTATATATATCAAATTGGTACTCAGTTTTATTATGTAGAAATATGTTTTTATAATGGAATAAAAAATCCTGTATTCATACCGATGAATATAGTTGAAGAACTTTCTATAAAAGAAAATTTAAATCAATGGTGGGCTACTGGTTACATAACATTACAAAACGATTTTCAGTTTTTAGAAAAAGGATCAACATATAAAGATAAAACAGGAGAAAAGAAAAGTGCTGAAAATTTAATGACTGATAGACCGGATGGTAGAAATAAATTTTGCGTAAGATTACATCCTGTAAATCCAAATAATAAAAGCGAAAATGAATTTATATCTGAAAATTTAAAAGATTTTGAATTATGTTTTGATTTTGTAGTTTATGATGTTCAAGATCAACCAACTGACAATGCAGAGAAAAAATTTAAAACATATTATTTATGGGATGAAAGATATCAATTATTCTTAGAAAGAAATTTAGAGTGGTCTACAGCTTTAATAGCTAAAGAAATGAACAACATTCAACAATTTTTAAGCGAGTCTGATAGGCAGCTTAATCCTAATGTAGCTATAAAAAAATTATTAGAAAAAGCAGCATTATATCCAGATGAAACTAATATAAAAATTGGTTATTTAAAAAACGGTTCTATAGACAAACCAGATCAAGATGCTATTTCTATAGATAATGATAATTGGAATAATGGAAGTGATGATAATAAAATATTTTATACTTCATATGCTTCTAATAATATATCTGATGACATTGAGAATGTTCTTCCTTATTGCTGCGACGAAAAAGGATTTCCTGTTATATTAAATATAGGAAGATCATCAGAGGATAAAAAATTTAAATTAGTTTCATTAAAAAGATATTTTGACGATTCCGCAAAAAACCAAAAAGAAAGATTTGTATTTTATGATACTAAAGATGCATCTTTAGAAAAAGGAAAATGGGTTTCTAGAGGACCAGATTTTGATAAAGAACCACAAAATTCTTTAAAAAATTTTACATCTGGAATTGCATCTAAAGTAACATCATACCAATTTTGTCCAATGTCTAATATAGACGACAGAAATTTAGTAAGCTCTCCTCAACATTATTTTGATTTTTCAACAGGAGAATTTAATATTTTATTTAAAGATAATACTATAAACGATTTTGAAAATAAAGTAAAAGAAATGGTTTCTGGTCTTCATAATTTGAATTCAAATAACGGCCAAGTTCTTTTAAAGATTAACAAAATTAAACAACAAAACTCCGCTTTAAAAAATGTATTTTCAGCGGTGAAAGAAATACCAAAGAATTTACCGCAAATTCAAATGTTAAAGGATTTTGTGTTTTTAAATCAAGCGTTAGTATTTCAAACTTATGGTCTTACATTTAGAGCACCCGGTAATTTTTTCACATTAGAAAGCGTACATTCTGATGAATATCAAAATGACTTTTGGGATAAGTTTTTAGGTCAGTGGATGATGGTTGAGGTTGAACATAAATTTAGCAAAGAACTATATTCAAATGTTATAGTAGCTAATAAAGTAGATTCTCATAGTAAAATTTTTGAAATAAAAGACGAAAAATACAATGCTTAATTATGAATAAAGATTTTTTAAAACAAAAAATTCAAGAAAATAAAATAAGAGAATTGCAAAATTCTAACAAAAAAAATTATCCTTCAAATTTTCAAATGGTTAAAAATTTGACAAAGGATGTTGTTAGAAACGTTAAAAGTATTTCTCAAGGCAATCCTATTAACGCTTCAGATGCTGTTATAAACCATAGAAAATCTATATGCGGTTCGTGTGAATTTTTCGATAGAGGAGCCGAAAGATGTACAAAGTGTGGATGTAATATGGCCATTAAAACTTATTTAAAAGCATCAAACTGTCCTATTGGAAAGTGGTAAATTTTTTTAAATATAATGTTCCTATTTTTTCTGCTATAGAATTTATTTTTTCTAAATCTATTGGATTTTCTTCACATAAAGTAGACCATTTTAAAAAATAATCACAATCTTTTTTAATTACTTTATTGTTTATTTTTTCCGTTTCATTAGCATCTAAAACATATTCATGTTTTATAAAAATTAGAAAACCATGTTGTTCTTTTTTTAACCAAAACAATTCATCTTTTTTATATTCGGCATATCTTATGTCTGGAATAATAGTTATATTATTTTGAGATTTTTTAAATTTTTCTATAAAGTATCTACCTTCAGTTTTATTTCTCATCAACTTTCCATACTCAACGAGTAAAGGTCTAATTAAAGTTTTTATATTTGAATCTTCGGTAAAGGTATCTATTTTCAATTTTTTACCTATAATATTTTTTAAATCTCCTTTTACCGTATCTCCTGCTATTGATTTTCTTTCGGCTTTTATGTTTTTGGTTTTAAAAAATCTTATAAGTGCTTTACATAAAGTATCTTTTCCAGATCTTGCTGCTCCAGAAATCCCTATTATCGGATAATTCATAAAGATACTATCTTAGTATATTACCTTTAAAAATCAATAAAAAAGAGTAAGTTTTTATATGGCTAGTGATCTTAATAATTTATTGGGAATGATTAATCCGATGTATGATAAAAGTATCATGCAACAAGAATCGGAAAAAACCGCCGCAAGTTTACCAAAAATAGTATCTAATAATCCGGATGATGTTATTATCAACATACCAAAGCCAGCTATTCCTACAACCCCATCAGCTGTAGTTACTGTTCCCCAAGAACCTAAACCCGCCACAGTAACCAAACCAGCGCAAGAACCTAAATTAAGACCAATAAATCAAACTAAGTTTGCAACACCATACCCAAGAGTAGCAACTTCAAAAGAAGATTTAGCTAAAATAAAAGGAGAAATAGAAAAATTAGAAAAGCAAACAAACTTAAATCTTTTGCCATATCTTTTCGGTGGTGAATTGGCTCGAATAAAACATCAATTTACCGGTTTAAATGTAAACAAATATTATCTTTTACTTTGTCTTTTAGTTTATGGGTTTGATAATAACATTTTGTCTGCATCTATAGGAGAAAACAATCCAAAATATATAATAGATGATAACTTTATTAAAGACTTCCAAAGAATGATTAAAATACCTCAATTGTCTGATATATTAAAAAAGACTCCTGCTTTTGCCAAAGGTTGTTTTGAAGAGGTAGGACAAATGGGTAACATGGCCGCTGGTGGTGATATGATGGATAATAACCCCATTACCGGTCCAAATAGATATACTCCAAGTTTAGTTACTAACACTATGGAAAAAATATGGCCGGGTTCTGTTAATAAATTAGAAAAATTTTGTAACATGATAAGAACAAGAGCATATTTAACAATGCCTAAGTCTGCTTTTGGTTCTATTCAAAAAGCAGTTAGATTAATAAATGGAGTAGTAAAAGCATTCAATAAAATGATGAATGATTTTTATAAGTTAATGACGAAATATATTAAACAAGTTTATGCTTGGGTTAATGGTATTATCGCAGACATACAAAAACAATTAATGAAAATGATAGAGGATATAATTCCTTTAGACTTGATTTGTTTATTACTTGATACTATGCAGTGTATTTTAGATGATTTAAATTTCTTTACTTCATTATTTAATATGACAGGTCCAATGTTGAATGTTTTAAATTCAATACAAACCTATGTTAATACCGCATCGAATTTTGTAAAGAATCCGTTTAATACATTAGCTTCATTTTTACCACCAGAAGTAAAAAATATAATTGATAAAGTTGATCAAATAGGAAGTGATCCAGAAGGATTTATATCCGATACGTTATCAAATTTTGGGTTATCGTATATAAATACTGCACTACAAGGTGATGTGGTCGGAGCTTTGGCTGAAAAATTTGGATCGAATTACGCATCTAAAGCAAGTCCATTAGCAGATGTAATGAGTAAAGCAGGTGCTATTTGGAATAGATATAGTGCCGATGGATCTACATTACCAACTGGAGTTAATGATTTCTTGGATAAGAATTTGTTTGATTCCGATCAAGGTGTAGAAGATAAATACGGAAACCCTAAAAATTTTGGCGATATAATAAGAAATACTCAAGAAGATTTTAAAAATATATCTTCTGATGTTTCAACTCTTGGAGGAACTGTAAAATCAGACATATCAAAAATAACCGGATCTGTTGGTTCTGGAATTAATAAATTGGGAGAATCGATTAAAGGTGTTTTTAATTCAAATAAAAAACCACAAGATAGTGATGGAGTAGAAAAAACATAAAATAATTTATGTATAAGTTAAATAACATTTATGTTGGAATTGTTGTTAATAACCAAGACTTGGAAAATAGAGGAAGAGTTCAGGTTTTTATACCGCATTTAACAAATACTTTATATAAAGGATGGAACGAATCGGGTGAAGATATTAAATTTAAATCTTTTGAATCTTCTGTTTTTACTCCTGATATTATTTCTAGATTAACTGACGTATTACCTTGGTCGGAAATGGCTATGCCATTTTTTGGTGGAGGAACTGGTGCTCCGGTAAATCAAAGCACATATACTCCTACTCCCGCACCTACTTTCATGACTTATGGTTCTACTGGTGGTATCGCACCATCCACGTCTTTTCCTGTTGGTAAAAATAATTATGATTTAAATGCTATCGTTAAAAACAGTAATGGTGGAAATTCTGCTTCTTATTATAATGGGCAAAATGTTAATGTAGGGGTAGATGTAAAAAATCTTAATTCTACTTTTTCTCAAAGAATTGCTGGGTTTGCTAATGAATTAAAATCTGCTGGCTATGATGTCACTATAAGTTCTGGATTCAGAGCGCCTACCATGACAGAAAAAAATGCAATAGGAAGCACCGGAACCGATCAAGCAACTCTATATAAACAAAATAATGGAAGGGGTACAGCACCACCATATAAATCAAATCATGGATTTGGAATAGCTGCCGATATTAAAATAATAGGAAATGGAAAATTTGGTTTCGTTGATATAATGCGAATAGATACTGCTCTGGATAAAGATAATAAAACACCACCAGAACTACAAGTTTTAAAACAAAAATGGGGTCTTCATACTCCAGTAAATAAGGAACAATGGCATTTTGAACCGGTAGAAACTGGAATAACTGGAAATGGGTTTCAAACTGCTAATAATTTAAATAACAATAACGTACCAGCATTTTCCGGTTCTGCAATCGCTCAAGACGGAACAGCAACTAAACAAGAATTTCCAAAAAAAGACGGAATGAATAATAAAGCTGCGGAGGTTAGTAAATCTGAAACTAGTGTAATTTCTTTAGTTAAAAAAGATTTAAAATTATCAAACGACCAAGCAAATAATGCTGCAATTGCATATAGAACAGCTTATAATGAATCTATTAAAAGAAATTTAACGCCCAAACAAGCTAGTGTTGTAGCTGGGGCTATTGTTGGTAATATAAAACAAGAATCTTCGTTTAATCCAAATTTAACTCATGATGGAGGTAGGGGTTATGGGTTATTAGGAGAACAAGGTGTTCATTTAGAAAGAATGCGTAATTATGCTAAAAATGTTAAAAAAGAAAATATTAATAATGGAATTTCCGTACAAACACAAATAGAAGCATTATTTAATGATCCAGATTTTCTAAACGGAAGACCTTCTAGTGGTGGTCCATCTTGGAAAGGATTATCAACTATAGCTAATGCTAATAGCGTAGAAGAAGCGGCTCAATTATTTAGCGGGCAGACATTAAATCCTACAACTGGATGGGGATACTTAAGACCCGGAAACCCACAAATGGAAAATAGAATATCATATGCCAAACAAGCAAATCAAACATTTTCTCAATTAGGAGAAGGAGAATTAGCGTCTATTGAACAATCTCCAAGTCAACAACATAATAATATAATGAAACCAACTGATATGTTTCAAAACGCGGGAAATGGTGTAGCTAAAATTGGAGGCGCGGGAACTGCTATGGGTATGTTTAGTATTCCTCAAGTTGGATCTAAAGCATATGTAATGTTTTTAGATGGAAACCCATTAAAACCAATTGTAGTTGGTTCATATCAAGAACCTTCAAATGTTAGGTCATCATAATTGAATTTTATAAAACATTAATAAGTAACATTATGGCATCACAAAAAACAAATAATTCTGAACCTCCTATTGTAAATAACGATAAATCAGTAGAAGCAAGTCGTTTAGGTAATGAAGCTGGTGCTTTATATTTTCAAACTAAAATAGAAAAAGATCCTAACGGTTCCGCAATACCTGTTGATAGATCTTTTATACAACTACAAGATAAGTTTGGAACTTATATTCATATGTCAGAAGGAAAGTTGATAGAACAATCTTCTACTGATATGGGATTTTACTCTGGTAAAGATTTTTATCAATTCGTACAAGGTGATGCTCAATATCATTTTCATGGTGATAAACATGAATACATACAAGGAAACAGAACAATACAAATAGGTCGTCAAGGGAAAGAGCAACGCGAAGCAGCAGAGAAACTAGCAAAAATAGCAGATGAAATTAGTAATGCGGGTGTAAAAGAAATTGAATCAAATGCTGGAAAAGGAGATAGAATAGAATGTCCTATTTGCGCTCAAGAAATGGCAGTTGATAGAGCCGCCAGAACATTTGCTACCGCATCAAAATATTTAAGAAAAATTTTTAATTTTTTACCTAATTCTCCTCTTGGTGGATTTATAGATAAAGTAGAAAAAATTTTAAAAGCAGTTATCGCATTCTTTTTAGATTTTATGCCGGTGTCTGCATTGAATGGTGGGTCTTGTGGTTGTAGTGGATGTAAAAATAATTCTATTGCTTCTCCAATTCATGCCATACAAAAAGCCAATGAAAAAGTATCGGAGCAATTTGAACAAAATAAAAAAGAAATAGAAAAACTTGAAAAATTAGCATCTGATGGAAGTTTAACAGAAACAATACCAAATGATATAAAAGTTCATGTTGGAGGTCCGATGAGAGAATGTGAAACTGTTGCTCTTTCAGATCCAAATCCATTAATAACAGAACTTACTGACGGAAATCCAAAATATTGTTTTATACCTTCTTCTAAAGGAACTTGCAAAGCTGCTATATATCAACCTTCAGTTCAAACCAGTGGAAATGAACAAAAAACCGTTTCACATAGTTATCAATTAAAAGTAGGTTCTGGTGGAATAGACGTAGCTACTTCTGGAAAACAAAAAATAAGTGGTTCCGTAGTTGAAGTTACAACATCTAAAGGTGAATTACTTTTAAACTCTCCAAATAAAACTATAATAGGTGGAGCTAATATCGTTTTACAATCAAAAGGTAATCCAAATGGAGATGCTATAATTTTAGATTCCGATAGAGTTTATGTTGGTGGTAAATTAAGCGTTCAGGGTGATATAGCTTTAAAGGGATCGTTAATGATGGATGGTGGAATCTATGCCCCCCATTTAACAGTACCCGGAGAAAGAATTGATAGTGAAGTATCAAGCTCTGCTCATAATGTTCATTCCGCTGCAAATTGGAATAACCCAGTAAAACCCGACGCAACCAAGACAGATATTTTTGATAAAATTTATAAAGTAATGCGCGATATAGCGGCGACATTAATGGGTTTAGTTTTAACTCCGGATTATTTAAAAACTAAAATTGAAGAAACATATTCTACCGCTCAAATATCAATGGTTGTGGATAATACATTTTTACCAACTGGATTTGCAATGGTATATGATTATTATACATATATGCCTTTATTCGTTTTTGGAACTTGTACTTATGGTGGTGCTGTTACTGGCTATGTTTTACCGGCTATGATTCCTGTTTACACTTATACTCACAATCACGGATCCCCCGGAGATCCTCATTCTCATGGATATACCACGCCTAAATGCGTTACTCATGGAAATGCTGCGGCATCAATAGCAGCAAGGCAACCAGCATCAAGCATTCCAACTCCAGCTCAAACTACTGGAATGGGATCAGAACCCGGACATAAAAACGCAGGAGACTTAGGACCGTGCGGTGGAGGCGGTGGACCATTCGGAAATGCAGGAAGAGTAAACTCTGCCAAGTTGAGAAGAAATAGAGCATATGGAATTAACTCTATTGATGCTTTCGGAGGAAAGGATTATATAGATACTACAGAAAATGGAGTGAATGTTTCTTATAATTCAGACGGAACTACAAATCCAATTCCAGAGTTTAAACTTCCAGACTGTGATTAAACTACAAAAAGTTTTTTTATAGGAGACGCTAATTTTGTAGCAGAATTTTCATACTGTGGAATTTCAGTATATTTAACTTTTGCGTATTGATAAAATAGTTTTTGTAATAATGGATCTTTCATTATTCTCTTATAATCTGGATATTGATCTGTTATAGCTCTCATCATAGCATTACTTGATGGATTTAAACCAGTGCTTGAGATATTAACAGAAATATTTTGTATGTTTAATTTTTCAGAAATAAAACTCATTTGATCCTCCCAGTATTTAAAATACATATGTTTTACTGTTGAAGTATAACTATATCCATTACTTCCCAATAAAGAAGTAAAATCTGTTGATCCAGATTTTTTAGTTAATTTAATATAAAAAATTGGAGGATTTGTTATTTTATTAAATGATAATGTCCAACCTCTGTTTAAGAAAAACTTTTTAAGAAACTCTATAAAATATAAAGAATGTTGATTTCTACCAAATTTAATAAAATCATTAGTAAAGTTTGTATATTCATCTGGTGTTGTTGGTACAAACAACATATCATAATCCAAATCTTTTAAACATAAATCTAAAGAATAATCATAAACAAAAAGATTATTAACTTTATTACTTCCGGGAGTAAAAACTGGTGGGTTTATATTATCTTGTTGATCTATATCATCTATTGATGAATCTAAATTTGCTATTTTAATTTCTGGTTGTTCTAAACATATAGTCTTACTAAAATCATAATGAGGGTATAAATTTGCAACCTCTGGTTGCTCTAAAATAGATTTTACATCTAATAGTTTTTCTTCTTGTGGTTTAGATTCTAAACTGGTTGATGTTTGAATTTTTATTGGATTTCCGTCTTTATCGCAAATATAATTGTTTATTACTCTCGCACCACCATATTTATATGTTTCCGCATATACTATATTTCTCGGCATGAAATTAGTGTATCCAGCCGATATTGATAAACCAAGAGAAACGCGAGGATCTCCTACTGAGGATAGACCGGAAAAATCTGTTCTTTGTGGATAATAGTTTATTTCTTGTTCTGATAAAATTGGACTTATATTAGGAATGTCTACTAATTTTAAAACTTCACATAAAAAAGATTTAACATCAAAATTGGGATCCAAAAATTTAGCAGATGAATCCCTAAATAAAGATGTATTTATTAATTTATTTTTACAAAATTCTTCAATTACGTCCATTAGTCTAAAAATCCTTCCATTTGTTGTTTAACAAAAACATTCTTTAAAAATTCCATTATTGCATCTCTATCTCTAGCAGTTTCAAATTTTTGAATGATAACTCTATCATCTTCTAAATTATAACCAAATAACAAGAAAGACCCCATATATTCACTTATCGTATCTTTTAAAATTGATAAATCTCTTCTATTAACTTGTTGTTTTTGTCTTAATTGTTTCTCCCATTGAAAAAGACTTTTTTGAAGTTCTAAATGATTTATCTGTTCAAAAATTTTTGATTCAGTATCGTTTAAAGAAACTTCTTTATTTTTAACAAAAACTTCATCGGAAGATAATTGAGGGCTTGATGTTGTTTTTGAATTTTTTCTTTTTCTTTTGGGTTCCATTTAGTTGCTTCCGTATTTCGAATACTTATTAGTGATATTGAATTTTGAAAGGTATTCAATTACAACTTCTATGGAACTTGTTTTTAACTTAAAATTTTCTGGTATGTATTGTCCTCCATCATATAAAGTGAAATATTCTTCACCAAAAAAATTATGATTATTAAAACATGTTATAAAAACAGATGTATTTCCCGGATCTATTACAACAGTCCAAGATCTTGCATCCGATTTTGAATAATTAGTGAATAGTTTTTCAGTTACGTATCCAGAATCTTTCATTCTTTTTACAAAATAACTAACTGTTGTGATTTTGTTAATTGCCATATATTATAATTTATAAAATGTAATTTATTTAACAAGAGCTGATACGATATATTTTAATTCAACATCGTCATTTTCTTTTGTTTGAAAGACTAATACTTTGTATTCTTTATTGATTTTTACTTTTATCGGTAGTTTGCTTGTTATTAAGCTTTTAAATACTTCTAGTTTAAGAGGTATTGGGTCTAAAATATCATTACCAGCTAATGTATTGGAAACTACAAAACTCATATTATCAACGTTTGACATTGTTTTATCATCAATATCTGCGTGAACTTTTTTATCTTTAGAATAAAAATAAATTTTAGATGCATCAGTTACAAAGGTATAAGCTGACATTATTTGTTTAAGCTTTTGAGTCGAAATTTCAAATTCGTTATCAAAATTTAATTTTGATATTGTTTCTACATTAACTGTAGATTCTGTAATAATACCATCATCAACCAAATGATACTTAAAAAATGTATTTTCAGAATCAGATTCGTTTTCCATTTGACATCTAATATGATTCTTATTCAAGAACATTTTAAATGTTCCGTTATCTCCTAAGCAATCTAAGCCATTTAAGAATTTTTTAATACTAATAAGATTAAGTTTAACCTCATTTTCTATGACTAATGGTAAGTCGCATTTAGCATAAAGAATAACAGACTTATCTTCAGATGTACAAATACTATATAATAAGTTTTCTTTTGTTTTTAAAATGCAAGAGTCTGTTGCTCTATTAATAGGTTTTAAAAACTTTTCTAAAGATGTTTTTGGAATTGGTAATAACGAATTAACCATTTTTAATAAACTTAACTAATGTTTCCAAATTTTTATCGATATTAGATAATATAGATTCGATATTAGATGAATTTGGTATAGATTGTGTAGAAGTTTGTTGTGGAGGTGGCGGCTGATGTCTAGGTACATCAGGAACCATCTGCCTTATTACATCTTCTGGTGGTGGAGCCGCAAACCCCCTCGGGATCGGCGGCTGCCCCATGTTCTGTTGATTATACTGTTGACCTTGGTTGTTATTAACAACCTTTGATACAAACTGATTCACATCTAATCTATTCGCTCTGGATCTAGGATCGACTGCTAATGAATCGATCTTATTTAAAGAACTGCTTACAAATTTTGCTAAAAGTGCAGCTTGTAGTGCGTCTTCTTTACTTTCATCCATATTTTATAGATCCTTTAGAATATCCTGCATCTTCTTTTCTTCGTCTGTTAATGAAGAGTCTGAATCATTTTCCGTAGATGATACACTTGGAGAAAAGCTTTCTTCTTCCTCTTCGATATCATTAACTGGAGCTTCATTCTTTTCTTCATCTTTACCGAAGAAATGTACATCCATTAACTTCTTGATTTCTTCGTAAGTCTTTCTTTGGAAAATAGAGTCAAGACTCTTGACCGAATCATAAACGGAATCTGTATCATCAATTCCTTCAATCTTCGACGGAGACATGAATCTAGAACTTACGTATGATGGATAACCACCTTCATTCTTCTCTACCTTGATTCTAAGGTTGCAACCATTTTCAGAAAGATCAAAGATCTTGAAACCAAACTCTTGAGAATCATCTCCGTCAATCGCGCTTTGAATAATCTTTTGAAGCTGTACACCAGCATTCAAAATCTTAACTTGACCGTTATTTTCTGGATTTGATGGATCGCTAATAACATATGCGTTATAAAGCCACTTTTCAGTTTTTCTCAATGGCTTGGATTGCTCAATAAGCTTTTCATTCTTTGAAGCCCAAACCTTTGAACGATATTCATCAATCGGACACTTTTCTCCGTATGTGTTTGGACAAAGAATAGAAATCTTCTTTCCAGTTACACAACTGTCGAAAATATGCTGCCAGTAGTGAAATCTTGTTTTTGAATTATCTTCCAAGTTTGGAAGAAGTCTTACAATGTAAGTTTTGTCCGGTTCACACTTCAAGAAATCCTTGAAGGATGAATCTGTTTTTGTTTTTGCGCTTAACGTTTCTTTCAACGATTCGAATAGATTTGATGTGTATTTGCTCATATCAGACTTAATATTATTACAGGTTTTTTACTTTTGCAACTCTTTTTTTACAAAATCTCTAATTTTGTTTGTTGCTTGTTTAACTAAAGCTATAGTTTTGTTAGAGTTATTATATCTAACTTTAAATGTTATTATTTTATTATTAAAATTTTCTGAAAATATATCTACTATATCGCTTGGGGTGTCATCCAAAGTTTTGATAATATCTCCAATTTCCATTAGCGAGTATGGGTTTATTTTTCTTTGTCTATAGTGATCCATCCAACTTGGTATTACACCCGTTTTATGTTTTAGATAATCATCTAGCTGTATTTTATTTTTAATACAAAACATTCCAATAAAAGAAAAACTTTCTTTTATAGAATCAATTTGATTTTCTGGATTTTCGTTTTCTTTCTTTTTATTAAATAACGAATATACTCTTATCGCAACTCTTGTATTAAAATAATCCAAGTTTGGATATGGATTATCTGGATATATAGAAATGGGTGCTTCAAAAAAGTTTTGTATGTTTATATGAGGATATTTAGAAAAAAAAGTTTCTAGCTTTTTAAGATTTAAAATTACGCCGTCTGATAAATTATCAAAATTCTTTCTATATTGATATGGTTTACCATATCTAGAAAATTTTAAATATGTGTTATATATCCTTTTGCTCGACTCGGTTATTTCTTCCATTTTTGTTTAATTTAGATCTGAATATTTTTTTATAAACATTTGGAGTAGAACCCAAGTAAGCTCTTATTATAACATGAAGATTTTCTTCTCCTAATATAGAACAATAAATTTTTTGTGTTTTTTTATCGTCTATTATTAGTTTTAATAAGTTTAAAAAGTTTAATTTTTTTCTTTTAGAGATACAAATAAATGATCCTATTTTTAAAGTCAAACTTTCAAATTCTTCTATATTTAATGCTTCGGATGGATTATATAATTCCTCCAATTGTTGTGTTGATGTGATAATCATAGCTCCTCAAAATTTTTAGTCAATTCCAAAAAGAGTGGAGTTATTTTTCCAACTGCGGAAAATTTATTTCCAGACCCTTCGCAATATTTTTCGACAAATTCTTTTAAGTCAAAAGGTGAGTCTGACTTTTTTTGTCTAAATGTTATTTTTTCTGTTTTTGTATTTATGTACATAAATAAATCTGGTTTGTATTTATCTATTAAATAGTCCATTGCAAGGATGTCTGTTTTATCAGACATTACCGCTACTATTTCTCTTGATTCCAAATTTATTTTAATTTTAGATTTAAATTTTTTTAAAGATTCTCCATAGTTTTTTGCTTTTATCTTAACTTCATTTATTTCTTTTTTTTCTTTATCTGAAAATGGTACAAATCCATTTTTATATTTTTTTATAAAACCTTGAAAATTATTTCTATATAAATTCCAAAATAATATATTTAAGTCATATGACTCTTTAAATTCTAATTTAAAACAATCATAATCGTCACCGTATAATATTAATTTTTTTTGAGCATCAGTTAAATTTGGAAATTTTTCTTGAAATAATTTCCTAAGTAACAAACAATTAGAAGTGAATTCTTTATGTAAGATTTTTGAGTTTTTAAATTTATCAACTAAAGAAGTTGATCTTTCGTGGTGATCTATTATCGTTATAAACGATTGATCTAAATCGGGTAAAAACTCTTCTCTTAATGGCAAATCCAATAATACAACGTTTGGTGGATTGATAGTTCTATTAACATAATTTTTAATTTTATCTATTTCCAAATTTGTTATTTCTTCATATGAAATAACAGCATCTGGTCTAGACCATAAAAAAGTTAGTAGGCTTATTGCTCCATCTAAATCTTTGTGTGTAAAAATATGATACGCTTTGTCATGCATCAAATTATTTACATCTATATTATCAAAAGTCATTGGGATTCATTCAATAAATCTAATTTTTCTAGAGTATTCAAAACATCTAAACTGGATGTTGAATGATCGTCATCAAAATCAGATTCTAGTTTATCAGCTATGTTATTAGGATTTTTAGCTTTTGGTCTTGGATTTTCCAAATCCACTTCTTCGCTTTCTGATAGAGTTAATGTTGGGTAATCAATATTCAATATGGTTGTATGTTTTCTAGGACCAAATCTGTTTTTAACAATACCCATATGTATAATACCTAAGTCCGCATCTCCTTCTTCTGTCCATATTGAAAATTGAGCATCTACGGTGTGAGAAAGCCCCATGGATTCACTAGTCTTATCTAAATCTAATTCTCCGGAGTTAACAGCACTTCTTGTAGCCTGAGTAGCTGAAATCACTGGACATTCAAATGTATATGACAACGCTCTCAAATTTTCTGTTATTTGTTTTATAGATTCATATGAATTTGATCCGCTTTCCGTAGGAGCTAAAAGATTTATATAATCTAAAATAATAGCATCTGGTTTTATTCCTTTTTTTACTAATTTATTAATATATGTCTTAATGTTTAATACCGTTACTCCCTTTGGCGGAAACTCTTTAATTATTAATTTAGCATCTTTTTGTTTAGTTTTATATTCGTTCAAAGAATCTTTTAATTTAACTAAATTATTTGTTAACCCATCAAATGGTATTTGAGTTAATTGAGAAGAAATTCTTTTAGCGTATACTTGTTCAGACATTTCAAGAGAAATTAGAACTACTGTTTTCCCTTGATTTAATATGTTTGTCGCCATATTACCTAAGAATATGGATTTTCCTACGTTAGTAACACCAAAGAAAACATACAATGCTTTTCCTTCTTGCATGAATCCTCCACCAATTCTATTATCTAACCATTTCCAACCAGTAGAGATTGTTTTAAATACTTTTTTAAGATCTTCGCAATGCTGATCTACTGATTCTAAATAATCGAATCCAATGTTTTCTATTAGAGAAATACTACAAGCGTTTTCAAATTTATTTAAAATCTTTGATGTATCTATTTTTCCAGTTTGAACATCTAGTGAAGTTTTATTAAAAACATCTAAAACTGATTTTTCTTTTAAGAACCTTTCAGAATTTTTCAACAAAATATCTTTGTTATAATTTTTATCTAGATTAGAAAAAGACAACACCAATTCTTTAAGGGATTGTTTATCCTCTGAAGTTATTAAGTGTGCTTTTAGTTCTGTTATGTTAGGAGCAGTATTATGTTCTAAGTAATACTTTTTTAATACATCAAAAATTTTTTTAATGTTTTGATCTTTAAAAAAAGAAGACTTTGTATGTTCCAAAATAGTTTCCAAATAATCATGATCCATAAGAGCATTATAGATCATGATTTTTTCGAAAACCTCGAAATCTAATGGTAATTGTTCACTCATTATTATTCCGATGCTTCACTTTTAAATGTAAGTTTTTCTTTTAATTTAATTTCTAATTTAGGTAATATTTTACTCCACGCCGCATCATCGTCTCTCCACTCTTTATAAAAACCAAGTACTTCTCCTTCAATAGCATATCGATGCCCTTGCTTTTCGATAATACCATATCCTTCTGCCATTTCCAAAAGACCAGAATATTTTGAAAGACCATTTTTAAAATTTAAATACATTTCACATTCCAAGAACGGAGGAACGAATCTATTCTTTGTGGTCAATGCTCTCATTGTTAATCCGTTTACATCTTTTGAAATCGGAGTTGATTCGTCTGATGCGTTTTTGTTATCCGACTTTCCAACTCTCTCTTGTTTAGTTGACATCTGAACTAATACAGATGACATATAAAGAGGACCAGAACCTCCAGATTGGTTTTTAACTAATGTTGGATACATCGCCCCCGGATTATCATAAATGTGATTTGTAAAGATAATAGGACAATTTGCTTTTGCCGATACGTGAGTGATAGCTCTTAACATACTTTTAAGTGATACTGCTCTAGCACCCATATCAGCTGAATCTTTTCCATCTTCAATAATTTTAGCTTCTCTAGCTGAGATTAAATTACCAAGAGAATCAATCGCAAGCATAACTTTTCCTTGCAAGCCCTTTTCAATTACTGTTTTTAAAAATTTTACAATTTGATTTCTGCAATCTTCTATAATTTCAGTTGGGCAATGTTTAATCTTTGATGGATCACATCCTAAGTTTTTTGCTGTATCACGGTCTAGAGCGTTTTCAGTATCAAAGTAAACTACGTGCATACCTTTCCTTTGCGCGTTAGCCATAATCTTATTAACCATTAAAGTTTTTCCGCAAGCTTGAGGGCCAGCAAACCCTGTTATTCTACCCATCGGTACACCACCATATAGTGATCCAGAAATAATAGCATTCAATGCCATGCAACCTGTATCGATCCATTCGTTAACTGTAGATAGAGTATTTTCATCCAAGAACGCAGCATCTGGATTTAGATCATCTAATACTTTGAATGCATCATCAATTTGTCCAATATCAACTTGGTTGTTATCTGTTTCTTTTTTTGTTTTAGCCATACTCTTATTAGTATAATAAAAAACCCCGAAAAGTCAAAAGCTTTTCGGGGTTTCTTTTTTTCCTATGTTTCAACTCTTACTCATCAAACAACTTAATCACGTCATTGGATGATTGTTGTGGCGCTTGTTGGGGTTGTCCTCCAGCGACAAATTCATTGTTCTTGTTGAACATTTGAGCGTACTGTGCTTGAAGTCTATAGTCGATAGCTTCGATTGAGGTTTCGACGACTTTATCTTTTAGAAAAGTAAAAACTACATCTTCAGTTTTATCAGCTAAAAATTCTCTAAAAAATAGAGGATAAAGCTGAACAGACATTCTACCAGAATTGTCTGGTGCTGGAGGTACGTGAAGAATTACTGGATTCTTTACTTTAAGAGCGGAATCTGTGGATTCTGTTAGTTCACCGATAATGCTTCTTCCTAAATAATCAAGGAAGACCGTTAGTTTTGTGTTTGATGTATTCATCGTTAATATATTAATATTGTTTGAATAAAAAATCAATAGGATAAATATAAAAATGAGTAAAAAAGAATTTATATATCATCCGTATACAAACGAATATAGACATAAAACATTTCCAATATCTATTGATTCTGAATTATTTAAAGATATGTCAGAAGAAGAATTGGAAAACTTTTTTAATTCAAAAATAAACGATATTAATAAAGAAATTTCTTCTATTAAAAAACCAGAACGAAAAGAAATTCCAGCTTCAGATGAAGATATTAAAACTATGTTTTCTAATTTAAGAAAACAATTAGCAATGCAAGAAAGTTTTAAAGATTATTTTTGTCGCCAGAAAACAAACTAATTATATCTGTTACTTGTTCACAACCAATTGCTGGTAATGGCCATCCGATAATATAAAAAATTCTGCTTATTACTGGTAATACGTTTTTCTCAAACATTAACTTATAATCTATTTTCAGAGAATTTTCAAATTCTTTTGGATATTCATCTATAAACGCCATAGTTTTAATATTGAATTTATTTTTTTGAGCGTAAAAATATTTTATCTTTGTTCCATTTCCTATCTCTGGATATAGATGTTTTAGTTGATAGTCTTCAAGTAATTTATTATAGAATAAAGCTCCTTGATAATGGTTTGGTGTTCCTTTACCAAATTTATTATCATTAAATAAATCATACCATTTAGAGTAACTTTTAGCATTTTTTCTAACTGATATTGCTTCTATAGGAAGTTTACAAAAATTTTCATATCCTTTATGGAAAAGATCAGATGCTTTTTTTCTATCTTTAGCAAGTATAGCCGATTCTATAACGTTTTTAGTTAATTCTTTAACTTCTTTAGATAACGCGGCTTTAACTATTTCTATTCCTTTATATAAGAATTTATCAGTTTTAACTCCTTCGTTATCTAAAACGTGTAATATGTAAAACTTTTTGGCTTGTAGTAATGCAACATCGCATATCTTTTCTCTCTTGAAATGATATCTAGGATCTAAAGAATTTAAATCTTTTTTAGCCCACTCGTTTATTTCTTCATTTACATATTTTCCAAGATCTGAAATAAACGTATTAGCATCTTCTGTTAATCCGTTTTCATCTTTTAGTTTAATGCCTTTGAAATTAAAAAAATCTTTAAACGAAAGAAACGCACTGTCCGTATCAATGTATTTAACTACATCTTCATAAGATCCTTTATAATCACATTTATTAACTAGATATTGATGAAATAATTGCGATCCCTTTTTAACTACAGATTGTCCAGTTAGTGTTACGCTTTTAGCATGGTCGATATCAAAAAACGGAGAATATTGTTGTGAAAAAACTCCATAGATAGAATTAATCAAAGTTTTATATACATTAGATAATGAGTCATTATCATTTGCAATAGTAAGTAATCTCCTTTTTTCGTCTTCGTTTTTACACTTTGCCGCTTTTTTCTTAGCATCAAGCATTTTATTTTTAGCTTCTACTCTTTGCGTATAAATTTTATCAATTAAATTTGGAACGACGCCTTTAAATTTTTGAGTATATAAAACATTAGCTTTTGTTATTGATAATTTTTCTTCTCTTATAAGATTTAAAAACTGTTCTTTAGTTAAAGAAATTTCTTTGTTTTGGATAGTTTTTATGATGAACTTACCGTCTTTTACATCCAATAACTTTCCAACTTTTGTTTCCGGAGAAATGTTTAATGTTATGATAGTATTTGGATAAAGACTATTAGCGTCATACGTAACAACATCTTCATATAGGTTAGGTTTTGGTTGTAAAACATATCCACCCTCAAATTTTTGTTTTATATTCTCGTATGTAAATGTCGGAATTATTAAATTTTGCAGTAATGCTTGGTGAGCTACTGCGCCAGTAATCATAGAAACTTTACCTAAAGATTTTTCAAACGGAATAAATCCTTTATAAGACAAGTTTCTTATTAAATCCATGTATTTTAATTTATCATCTAATTTAACTAAAAGTCTAACGTCTTGAATGTTATAATCAACAAACGTAGTCCAATCTGTATCAGCTAATTTTGTTAGTGATGATGCATTATAATTTAATTTGGATTCTTCAAGTTCATATTCGCCGATATACCCTAAACTATAAGATTCTCTTTCTCCCATAGAAAAAGTCTTGTATATATCCATATAATCTAAACAGCTAACACCATGTAAAAACCATTGGTTTTTCTTTTGACCTAATTTATTTACGGATACCCCTTCTCTATATTCCACTCTTTCGATTGGAGACATTTTTTTGTTTTTATCTTCATCAAATAAAATAGTAAGACGATTCATGATATATGGTAAATCGTAACCATGAAAGTTCCACCCCGATACGATATCAGGTGTATTCTTTTTCCAAAATTTTAAGAATAAAGATAATAATTCTTTTTCAGAAGCGCACTTTACATAAGTAACATCTTCTTGAAGTGTTGAGTATGGTTTAAGACCCCATACATAATATTTTTTAAATAAAGAATCATAAACGGTTATTACGTTTATCATGTCTTTTGCTTCTTCTGCCGTACTAAAAGCATCTAATTCATTTTGTTTATAAGTTTCTATATCCAGAAAGTAAATTCTTAATGGATTTTTAGAAAAATTTTCTAATAATGAAGCATCTTTGAAAGTAGTTAATAAAAATTGTTGATCTGGATTTAGATTAAAAAATATTCTTTTGTTTTGAGTATTTTTAACAAAATCTCGTCTTCTAAAATTATTAATAAAAGACATCTTCTTAAGATTTGTACCAAAAATAGAAGTAGCATCTTGTATATTCTTATCTTCTACATATAGGAACGGTTCGAAATCGACTTCGATTTTTACTCTTTCGCCGTCCTCACTCCAAGTCCAAAGATGAATTATACTCTTCTTGTAATCGTAATAGATATTCCTATACATTAACCATTACATTAATCTTTTTTAATTTTAAAATCAAGAAATATCTTGTTCTGGATTGTTCTTTACTAGATTTGGTGCTTTTTCTTTTCTTTCTTTGGAACCCCATTCTGTAAAGTATACAGCTTCATATTCATTAATATGATCCTCTAACCAAAGACCTTCTACAAAGGTTCTAGATTTTTTGGATAGTTTCATGTAACGATCAAAATCTGAAGTTATGTATTCCAACTTTTGAATTAAATCGTCTCCAGACGTGAATTTAACATCTGCGTCCTCGTAAGTACACATATCTTGGAATGCTCCGGGCATACCTAACGCACCTGATTCAACCATTTTAATATTACTCTTGGATCTATTAAATACATTGTCTTGCAGCGAAGCAAAAACAGCATTGCAATTAGTATCTACTAATCCTTGTGGATAATCTATAAGAGATGACCATTCTACATATTCCATGTCTCCGTTATCAATATATGGTTTGAGAACTAATGGATAGCATCCCTTCCATACAAAGTGGAACTTTTTACGGGCTTTAATTATCCAATCTGTAACATGTTTAAAGTCATCATTTAGACCTGTTTTATTTAAAACGTCAATATGAGTTCCAGATCCAGAATATAAAATTCTAGGACGCTTTTTGTGTTTTTGATACAGTTTCTCAATCCGGTCTGGATCATAAAATCTGTCTAACCAGAACTTAGGAGCATAGTTTGGAATAACTGTTACTCTATCAGTTCCAATTTTTTGTTTATAATATTCTTTCATGTAATTACATGTTACTGTAATTTCATCTACAGATTGCATTATTTCTACTATACTTTCGGTAATAGCTTTGTCGCAGAACGGATCTTTGCATCTATTATAGTCTGGAATATCATCTTTAAATACGATATCATCAACTTCATATATAAGTCTAAATCCTAATTCTTTTCCTAGCTGTTTAAGTTGTAAAACAAAATCTTTTTGTGCTGGTGTAGCTTGTCTTTGAAGTCTTATAGCTTTTATTCCTTGATAAAATCTAGGATCTAATACCATGCAAGTTAATCCCGATATACAAGCTTTTTGATAACTGTTCAAAAGATATTCAGGCCAAATCATTCTCCAGAATCCACAACCACCATAATCTGCATAATAATTTAATGCTCTTGGAAGTTTTGATTCCGGCATTTCTACTGGAGGAGCATCCGGTATGCTAATAGGTATTAGAGATACCAAGGTATAAACCGGAAGACCAAGAGGTGCGCCTTGTGGGAGCATTGGGATTCCCATGTATATTGGATTATACTTATAGATAATCTTACTTTTATTTTCTTCTTTGATTTTTAAAGCCATAATATATAAAATTTAGTTTAGTTTTACGAATTAACAAGTTTAGTTTCTCCGTTTTCTTTTTCTAAGAGAATAACATTATCAATATTTGATTTTGTACTAGTCTTATGAGATATAATATACACTGATTCTTGATACTTTTCCACTTTTAATTTTAAAATATTCAATATTTTATCAACTCCCAAGTCATCCAAAGCGGAATCGAATAATTCATCATATATATTCAAAGAATATGATATTCCAGAATGCAATCTTAAAACATCTTGGAAAGTGAATAGTATAGCAACATCTATTCTTTTTCTTTCACCCCCGCTGAAATTAAAATATGAACATTCTTTTCCTTGATCGTTGTAAATTATTTCTTCAAAAACATCATTGAATTCACACTTACATGGAGCATCAAAAGTTTTTAAATAAAAATTTAATCTTTCATTCAAGATTTTCAGTATTTTATTAATAATAAATGTTTTTACTCCATCTTCTGATACTATAAATTTACAAGAATCAAGAACTTGTAAATGTTTTTTAGTTCCTAAAAGTTTTTCGTTCAGATTTTCAATTTTTTTATTACACTCTACTATGTTTTTATCATAATCATATTTTTCATTTTTAATTTTTAATACGTCATCATTATATTCTTTATTCTTTTCTATTAAGTTTTCTATTTTTTGTTCGGTTAAAATATTTTTTTGTATTTGATTTGTATATAATAAATTTTTATTTTTTATTTTTTCTAATCCAGTTTCGATTCCAGATGCTTTTTCTTTTAATTGTTTTTCCTTATCTAGAAGTATATTAAATTGTTTTGTTTTTTCTTCTATTAAAACGTCTAACTCGTTTATTTTTGTCTGTATAGTGTCTATATCATCTTTGCAGTATTCTCTATTACAAACAGGACATGAATTACCTTTTTCTATAAATTTTTGTTTTTCCTTTTTTGATTGGTTTATTTCAGATGAAATTTCTGCTTTGTTTGAAATGATTTGATTTGATTCGATTTGAATCTTTTTAAACGCGTCAGATATAATTTTATTCTTTTCGTTTAAATCTTTAATTTTTTGTTTTAATTCATCTGTACTTTCAGATATAGAAAGTTTATTTTTTTCTATTTCATTTTTATTAATTTCTATTTTATCGTTTATAGATTTTATTTTATTATTTTTTATTTCTTCAAAATTAACTTTTTGTTGTTCAAAAAGTTCTAAGTTTTTTTGTTGGTTTACGAAGTCATTACTTAATAAATCATTTTCTTTTTTATAATCATTATATTCCGAACGTATTTTTAATAACATTTCGCTGAATATATTAAGTTGTAAAATACCTTCTATGAATTTTCTTTTATCCACTTTTTTCTGAGCCATAAACGGAAGCGTATTATTAGCTGACATTATGACTGAGTTTTGAAAAACTTCTTCGTTTCCTCCTATTAAAGTTTTTATCAATTCATCTGTTAAAGGTATTGTAGATGGGGTTATATCTTCTTCATCACAAACCAAAGATACTTTAGATGGTTCTAAAGTTCTTTTAAGAACATAATTTTTGGTTTCATTTTTATGCTCTATTTTGAATGTCAGAACAACTTCACAATCATTTTTACTTTTATTGTGTATTATTTTATCTTTTTTTAACTCTCTTATGGTATTACCAAATAAACACCAATATATAGCATCGGTTATTGTGCTTTTACCGACTCCATTTTTTCCATTGTTATCTTTATTTTCTCCTGTTATCAAAGATATACCAGAGTTAAAATTTAATTTTAACTTGTTTTTACCTACCGATAAAAAGTTTTTAATTTCTACCGAATCAAAAAATATTTTTTTCATTAAATAAAAGCAACTAAAATATCATTTTGAACATAACCATCTTCAAATTTAAATTTATAGTTTGGATTTATTTCTTGTAATTTTGTTTTTAAAGTTTCTAATTCTATACCTTCACCCCAATGTGATCCAAAAACTCTAACATCATCAATTAAGATTGTATGATTTTTTATTGGGTTTGTTTTAATAGCGTCTAATTCTTCATACAGAGGACACTTTTTAATTCCATTAGGTCCAAAATCAACATGAGCATCTAACCAAAAGGTAGTTGGTTTATCTAAATCGGGAACTAAAGAATTCATAACTAGAAGAGAATCTCCCAATATCAATGAAACTTTACCTAAATCTATCAGCGGTTGATAGTTTTTAACATTTTCGTTTTGTAGAGTTTCGTCTATTTCTATACTATAAACTTTTTCAAATCCAACCTCTAAGGCTAATCTAACGCAGTCTGCATTAGCAGTTCCCGTTTCTAAAAAATATGGATTTTTGTACTTCTGTAAGACTTCTTTTTTTAATGTTGTATATATCATATAATAATCTTTCCGAATAATTTAGAAAAATTTAAAAAGGTACTTATAGACTCTATAATGATAGAGGTTTTAGATAAAACTAACATATCTAAAAACGCTTCTATTACAGATTCCTTAGATCTTTTTATATTAAAATCAAATATTCTTCCTTCGTTATCAATTATATTATCATTCCATCCAATATCAACATTTAATTTTTCAGCGTAACTATTTTTTTTGATTGTTATGACATTTTTATAATTTGAAAATTTTATTTCTGTGTTTTTATCATCCGAACATACAAAAAACTTTTTATTTTCATTTGATTTTATTAAATCTTCTATTTTATTTTCATTTAAAAACAATTTAAAATCTGTTTTTCTTATATGTATTCCTAATGTATTTTTATCGATATTATTAACATCACATATTTGATTTACTTTTATTAAAATGTCTTGTTTTATATTTAAAGTTTTAATTTTATTTAAAATTAAATCCTCACTATAAAAATTTGGTATTAAACTATTATAGTAAACTATATCACCATCTGTAAGAGTTTTAAAAAAGTTAATATTTTCAACGGTTGGGTAATAATGCTTTATATTTATTTTAGATTGATTTTCATGAATTAAAAAATTATTTAATTTATATTTTTCAAATAATTCATTTATATTATATTTTATAAGAGGTGTATTAGTTTCAAATAAATCGCTAAATGATGCTCCACACCAAGTATTTTCTGGCCAGCAGATTATTGGGGTTCTATTTAGTTCATCTGCTATTAATAACCCACCTATTAAAGCCCCTAATCTATTTCCTAAGCCGCCATCGCAAAATATGATTAAATTCATGATAAAGCGTCCCAATATGACAGGTTTAAATTTATTTTATTTAAATCATTTTTTATTTGTTGTTCTTTTTCAAGAAACTCACTAGACATCCAACACGAATGAAATTCACAAAATAATTCATTAACATAATGAATAACTTCTGTATCTATCAAATCTCTTAAAACATCATATTCAGAACCTTCAATATCTAATTTTAAAATTATGTAATCTTCTTTATTAAAATTATTTTTTATATATTCTGATAAGTTTATACTTTTAACTTCTATATAATCGGTTTCTTCTATACTATCCCAATTTGCTTTACTTTTTTGTGTTGTGGACCCAACACTGTTTTTATTTTTTACGCACCCCCATAACTTTATTACATCATTTTTGTTTGAAATTGCGAAATTAAATTTTTTACAGTCATCAAATTCGGGATTTAACTCTATTTGATTATACAAATAAGTGTT